>Ga0182027_10011979_pt1 | contig 12200 bp, 11 predicted proteins | sample 712E1DmetaG_FD_121300 | JGI IMG/M metagenome (GOLD analysis project Ga0182027, IMG submission 121300) | Permafrost microbial communities from Stordalen Mire, Sweden - 712E1D metaG (Illumina Assembly) | ecosystem: Environmental > Terrestrial > Soil > Wetlands > Permafrost | place: Sweden...
AGCCGCGTCTCGGGCACGCGGTGCACCAGGCTGAAGGCCACCAGGGCGACCGGGTGGGCGTGCACGATCCCGGCCAACTCCGGGCGGCGGCGGTGGATTTCCCGGTGAAGGGGAAGCTCCGACGACGGCCGGCCGGTTCCGTCGATGCCGCCATCAGGGCGCACGCGGACGATGTCTTCGCGCCGCAGCGCGCCTTTATCCAGGCGCGCGGGCGTGATCCAGACGTCGCCGTTGGGTTCGCGGATCGACAGGTTTCCCCCCGATGTGGTGGTCATGCGGTAGCGATAGATCCGCTCCATAGCCTGCAGAATCTCGTCGCGCGGGTGTAAGTAGCCGGGCATATGGCTATTCGGATCCCCTGCCTTCATTGTCCGGAACGTCGAAAAGGTAAAACGCGTGACCGACGATGGCTTTCGGCCGGAGCTGCCGCATCCACACCACCCCCAGCGCCGGCGCGCGCGCCACGATATGCGCGCTCACGGCGTACAAGCCCGGTTTGGGCCGCGCTGCGAAAGCCGCCGCCCCCGGACTCTCATACTTCAACCCATAGTCCTCCGGCGGAAGACTGCCGAAATAGCATAGCTGGATGGTTCGCTTCTCCCGGTGCGCCTGCAGCCAGCCGCGCAGTTGCTTCAGCCCCTGTCCCCAATCGACGTTGCTGTCGTCCAGCCACAGCGGCCCGCAGCGGCTGCCGCCGTCCAGGCCGATCTGGCCGGGACTTTCCAGTGCGCAAGCCATCTCATTGAAGTAAGACAGGTGATCCGGATAGATCCCCGCGGCCGCCACCACCGTCCAGACGCACAACACCCCGGCTGCCAGCCGCGCCCCCATCCGTCCGCTCCGCAGCAGCGCCGCCAACCCGATGCCGCCTGCCAGGAAGGCGAACGGCAGCGCGGGGATGATGTACCGCACGCCCCATTGGTCCGCGCCGATGGTATAAGCCACGAATAACACGGCCGGCGGCAGCAGCAGGAATAGCTTGGATACCAGCGGCATGCTCTTGTTGCGCATCAGCGTCACCCACCCGATAGCCGCCGCCGCCACCGCCGCCAGCGGCTCCTTCAGCAGGTAGGCAACCGCGAAGTAACTCGGAAAGCGGTCGTCACTCAGCACTCCGTGCAGGAAGTTGCCATGGCCGGCGACGTGGTCGGCGTTCACAAGGCGCAGTCCCTCCAGGTAGAGGAAGGGGTCACTGGAGAACAAGTAAGTGGCCTCGATCGCCACCGCGGCGACCGCGAATATCGCCAGAAACGCGGCGCCGGCCTTGACAACCGTCCGGGCCGCCAACCTGGAAAGCGGCGCGGCCAGCTTCACTCGGCCGCCCGAGCCATGACACTTCTTGTACCTTCTCCCGCTGCCGCATGGGCATGGACTGTTCGGCCCCGCCTCCGCCGCGGGCTCCTCCGGCCCGCCGCTCCGCCACATGCCGGCGAACAGCAGCACCGCGCCCACCGGCAACAGCGCTACCGCCGAGAACTTCGATCCCAGCGCCGCCCCCAACGCCAGGCCGCACCACACCAGCCGCAAGCGGCCCGGCGCTTGGATATAGCGCCACAGGGTGAACAGAAACAGCACGGTGAACGCAGCCATCCCGGTATCCGTGGTAACCAGGCTGGAATGCGCGATCATGGTGGGATCGAACGCATACAGGAACAGCGCGAACAGCGCCGCCCGCTCGCCCGCAAGTTCCCGCCCCCAGATAAAGATCAGCGCGCCCAGCAGCCCGCCCAGCAGGATAAAGGGAAGCCGCGCCCAGAACAGCACGCGGTCCGGCCCGTTGGAGCCGAGGATGTCGTTGCCGATCGGCCATTCCAGGTCCTGGTTGGCCGGTCCGCCTTCGACTAGCCGCGCCGCCATCGGACTCCGGGGCCAGTGCACGCCGGCCAGCAGCAGCGAAACCGCGCTCATCTCTTTCAGCAACGGCGGATGCTGGGGGTTGCCATGAAACACCCTGGCTTCCAGATAGGAAAGCCCGGAAGCGATATGCGGCGGCTCGTCGAACACCGCACTCTTCTCCAGACTGGCACAGAGGCTTTGCAGCATGAACGCCGCGACCAGGACACCGGCCAGGACCGGGTAAGTCAGCGACGCGCGATTCCCCTGGGACATCTGCGCACATCGTAACACGAAGAGACGGGGGCGAACCGGCTGCCGATCACCCTGTCCAATCCCGCGCCCGTCAAGCTCCAAGGAGCCGGGCGACGGCGAATTCAGGACAAATCGACAGTTCCGGGCAGACCGTTCTTCCTCAGCAGCACCGTGGTGACGTTGTCGGGGCCGCCGGCTTCCTTGGCGGCCTCGATCAGGCGCTGGCAGCTTTCCATCAGGGGGGTGCCGTCCCGGCCCTGGCGCAGAATTTCTTCCATGCGCGATTCCTCCACCACGCCGTGCAGGCCGTCGCTGCACATCAGCAACATAGCGCCCGGAGCTAACGGGACGGCGTAGTAATGGACGGTGAGCGGCGCACTGGCCCCGATGGCCATCGTCAGGACGTGCCGCATGGGGTGGTTGCGCAGGACTTCCTCGCCCAGCCCGAGCGGCCGGCCAACTTCGTTCACCCAGGTCTGGTCCTCGGTGATCGCCCGGAAGCCGTCGTCGTCCAGCAGGTAGGCGCGGCTGTCGCCCACGCTGGCGATGGAGATGCCATCGTCCATTTCAAGCGCCACCACCAGCGTGGTCCCCATTCCTTCCAGGCTGGCATCGTTTTGAGAGGCTTCGAGCACGCGCCGGTTGGCTTCCTCGACCGCGCGAAGGAGCACCTGCGAATCGCGGTGAGTTACGAACAACATAGCTTCCGAGACGGCTTCCACGGCCATTCGCGAGGCCGTTTCGCCCGCCTTCGCGCCGCCCATGCCGTCGGCCAGCACGTACAAGCCAAGCTCCGGCTCGATCAGACAGTAGTCTTCGTTGTTCGTTCTGACACAACCCATATCCGACATTGCGAAGGCTTCCAACATGCCCGAAAAATCCTCCGGAGCCCGGTCGTCCAGTCAAGACTTTATCATGCGGACCGCCGGTAACGTTACCGTAATTTTACCCGATCGTACCAGACGGTAAAATGGAGAGTCCGACCCATGATCTGGAAACGCCTGCGGCTGACGCTCGACATGATCCGGTTCGAGCACTCGGTATTCGCCCTGCCCTTTGCCCTGACCGGCGCCCTGCTGGCCTGGCGCGCCGCGGCGGGCCATCCGGCGGCGTCCGCGTGGGGCTTTCCGGGAACGCTCGCGTGGATTATCGCCGCCATGGTGTGCGCTCGGAGCGCGGCCATGGGCTTCAACCGCCTGGTGGACGCCGCCATCGATGCGCGCAATCCGCGCACCCGCATGCGGCACCTGCCCACCGGACTGCTCAGCCGGGGATTCACCTGGGCCTTCGTGGCGGCCGCGTCGGCGCTGTTCGTGGCGGCCGCCGGACAACTCAACCGGCTCTGCCTGGAGCTTTCCCCGGTGGCGCTCGCCATCGTGTTCTGCTACTCCTTCACCAAGCGATTCACCTCGCTCTCCCACCTGGTACTGGGGTTCAGCCTGGGTATCGCGCCGGCGGCGGCGTGGATCGCGGTCCGCGGTTCGCTCGATCCGCGCATTCTGTGGCTCACCGCCGCCGTCACCTGCTGGACGGCCGGCTTCGACGTCATTTACTCCTGCCAGGACTACGAATTCGACTGCGCGCAGCGGCTGTTCAGCGTGCCCCGGGTTCTGGGGATCGCGCGAGGGTTGCGCGTGGCCCAGGCGCTGCACGCCGCGATGGTGGTCTGTCTTCTGGTACTGGTACGCGATCTGCATCTGGGCGCGCTGTCGGTGGCCGGAGTCGCCGCCATCGCCGGCGTGCTGATTTATGAACACAGTCTGGTGAAACCCAACGATCTGTCGAAGGTCAATGCCGCATTCTTCACCATGAACGGCTATGTGAGCGTGCTATTCTTTGTTTTTTGGGCGGCCGACATTATCTTTTGTAAACCCGGCGTTTGACCATGCAAGTTGTTATCGACGATCCCGGTCTGGTTCCCGTCCGCGAGAAAGTGGAAGCGGGCGAGCGGCTGTCGTTCGAGGACGGCCTGGCGCTGTACCGTTCCCGCGACATCCTGGCGGTGGGCTACATGGCCAACCTGGTGCGCGAGCGTAAGCACGGCAACGTGACGTATTTCAACGTCAACCGCCATATCAACCCCACGGATGTCTGCGTGGCCAGTTGCCGCCTGTGCGCCTTTGGGAAGCGCGTGCGCGACCCCAAGGCCTATACCATGTCGCTCGAAGAGGTGTGGCAGCGCGCCGGCGAGGGATGGAGCGAGGCGGTCACCGAATTCCACATCGTGGGCGGCCTGCATCCGGAGCTGACGCTGGAGTGGTATTGCGAAATGCTGCGCGGCCTCAAGCAGCGGTTTCCGAAAGTGCACCTGAAGGCCCTCACCATGGTGGAGGTCGCCTACCTGGCCCGGCGCACGAAGATCGCGATCCGCGAAACCCTGGTACGGTTGCGCGACGCCGGCATGGATTCGCTGCCCGGAGGCGGCGCCGAGATCTTCAACGAGCGGGTGCGGCGCATCATCTGCGACCACAAGATCGATGGCAACGAGTGGCTGGAAACCGCCCGCACGGCGCACCAGTTGGGCCTGCATTCCAACTGCACCATGCTCTACGGCCACCTCGAGAATGACGAGGACCGCGTGGACCACCTGGCGCGCCTGCGCGCGTTGCAGGACGAAACCGGTTCCTTCGTGGCCTTTATTCCGCTGGCGTTTCACCCCGATAACACGGCGCTCCAGCACATCGGCAGGACCACCGGTTTCGCCGACATCATGAACATCGCCGTGGCGCGCCTGATGCTCGACAACATCCCGCACATCAAGGCGTACTGGGTGATGATGACGCCGCGGATCGCCCAGATCGCGCTACGCTTCGGCGCCGACGATCTCGACGGCACCATCGTCGAGGAGCGCATCTACCACGATGCCGGCGCCACCACCGGGCAGGGCCTGCGCCGCGCGGAACTGCTGCATTTGATCCGCACGGCCGGGCGCGAGCCGGTGGAGCGCGACACGCTGTACCGGCCGGTGGAACGGACGGAATCGGCGTTTCGGGTGGTGGTGTAGCGGGTGGGGCAAACTGGTACGATAAGAACGAAAACGTCATGACGCTGACCATCCAGCTACCGGACGACCAGACCGCAGCTCTTGCGGCCAAGGCCCGCGCCCAGGGTCTCTCGGCGGAGGAATACGCACGGCTGGTGCTGGAGCACGACCTGGCGCCGGAATGGCTCCGGAAGTCCTGGGAGAGCGCCAGACAGGCCGGCCTGGACAGGCTCTCGATGGACGAGATCGACGGGGAGATTGCCGCGGCGCGAATGGCACGGCGTGGATCCCGGCTGAATCCGGGAGCATGATCCGGGTCGTTCTCGACACGAACGTTGTCGTCTCAAGTGAAACTGGAGAGGGGTCGGCGTCCAACGTGTTCGTGTGGAGGGGTGGGGATCGACCGTACATCTGCGGTTGACGGGGCGTACCAAAAATGATACCATCCGTTATGGGTGCCGGATTGAAGCGCCTGCCGGCGTGCTTCTACCGCTCCGATAGTGGACGCGAGCCAGTACGCGAATGGCTGAAGGGCCTTGAGCCCGAAGACCGGAAGGCAATCGGCGAAGACATCAAGGACGTTGAGTTTTCGTGGCCCATTGGCCTGCCGCTGGTCCGCTCGCTCGGGCGTGAATTGTGGGAAGTCCGCAGCAGTTTGAGGCATGGCCGGATAGCGCGTGTTCTTTTCTGCACAGAGCCCGGCTGCATGGTTCTGCTTCACGGTTTCATCAAGAAGACCCAGAAGACGCCGCAACGTGACATGGATTTGGCGCTCAAACGAAGGGTAGGAGGCGGCAAATGAAGAAGCAGAACATCGGATCGTCCTTCGATAGCTGGCTCCGCGAGGAAGCCACGTATGAGGAAGTCACCGCGACTGCCATCAAGCGCGTCCTGGCCCGGCAGGTGGAAGCCGCCATGAACGAGAAGCACTTCTCCAAGGCGGAAATGGCGCGGAGGATGCACACCAGCCGTACCGCGCTTGACCGCTTGCTCGATCCCGAGTACGATGCGGTGACGCTGAGCACGCTGTGCAAAGCGGCTGTGGCCGTGGGCCGGGAGCTTCGGCTGGAGCTGGTTTGAGGGACGGGGCCGGGGCTTGCGGCGGCGGCGCAGAGCGCTCAGTTGTACCAGTACGGCGTTTTCGCGGTCCAGGGCGACTTGGGGTATTTCTGGTGGAGCATCTCGAAAGCGGCTTTGGCGGTCTTGCCGTAGGCCGGGGTTCCGCCTCCATACGGGTAGCCGCGCCGGACGCCGCGATGCAACGCCTCGGGAACGCGTGGGTCGTCAGGGTGGCTGCGCGCCCACTCCATGGCTTGCTTGAGTAAGTAGTCCAGGCTCCAGGGCTCGGCGGCCCTGAGTTGCTTCATCTCGTTTTCGTTGGCCGCCTGCTGGGGGCGCGACAGGAACGGCAGCGGCGCTGGGTTCGACTGGGCCTGCTGGGGTGCGCCCCTGCAAGGCCAGTACGGATTCGCGAAATAGCGGGCGCGCGCAATGTCCGGGCTGTCGCAATCCAGCCCGGGCAACCATGGCCCAAGGTACGGATCCCTCAGAGCAATGTAGACCGCTGCGAAGCGCGACTCCTCCGGGCTCTGTGCGCTCAGAACGGCGCGCGCCACGGGCTCCGCCGCCGGATTCAATTCCACCAAGCGCTGCAGCAGCGTTCCGGCTTCGTCCGCTCTTCCCAACAGCAACGCTCTGGCCCAGCCGCACTGTGCGATCGCCAGGCGAAGATTCGGGGGCAGGGTCTTGTCGCCGCTGGCGTCTACCCATAGCGAAAGCGGCAGTTGGGTGTTGAAGACCCGAGTGGCGTCCTCGTCGAACACCCGCCTCCACGCCCAGTCCGGAGCCGGTTCGGCCGGGTTCTCGAATCCATCGTACAGGACGACCTTGGGTTCGGGCTGCCGCAGCGCGCTTCGAAGGAACTCGGAGAAATCGCGGGCGATCTTGATTCTTTCCTCGAGGATCAGGTTGCGGGTGGCGATTTGCAGGTTTTGGGCCAGTGCACGGTCCGCCCAGATCCGCGCAGTTTCTTCGTGTCCGCGAGCCAGTTCGCCGGAGACGACGTAGTACGCGATGGATTCCCAGGCCGGGCCGGTGGCCGGAACCTGTCGCGCGGCCGCCAATAGTTCGGCCCGGTCCTTCTCTTGAGCGTTCATCAGAGCCGGTATCAGCCACAGGGGCTTGCCCGTCTTCCGCCACCACTCAAGCGCGCGGCCCCCCGCATCGGCCGGTGGTTTCTCCGAAAGGTCCATTACCCAGGCCGCCAATTCGTTGGTGGTTTCCACGTCCGCCAGTTCCTCCGGCGACCAGGCGCGTCCGGTGCCGTTGCGGCGATTGTTCACGATGTACAGGAAATCGGTCATGGATTGTGTCGGGTCCTCATCGCGCGGGTGCATCAATTCCGCGGTGAGTTCGGCTAGACGAGCCCGAGGCTCGACGCGCATCTGCCACAGACGCAGCAACGCCAACCCATCGTCGCGCCATTCCTCGTCCCGCGGGTCGTTCAGGGCTGCGAGGATGCGGGTCTTGGCTTCGCGAAAGGCGTCCATGTCGCCATTGATGAGGCCGGCGCGCAAGAGCGCCCGTGCCGACAGATAGTGCCCCAGGCTCTGCCACGGCGAGTCCTTGTCTCCTGCAATCTGCTCGAACGCCAGACTGGCTTTGCGATACTGCCCTGCGTAGAAAGAGGCCGCCGCAATCTGGTAGCGCCGGTGCGCCGCCAGCAGGGGATCCGCGCCGGCGAGCGCCGGCTCCGGAATCTCGACCCCCTCGGTTCCGGAGCAGTCGGCGAATACCTGGTCCTGCGCGTGAACCCAGTCCACCGTCCGCGGGTCGTTCTCGCCCCAAATCGACCGCAAGTACTTCATCGTATCGGCAGCCACGGCGAACGCCGGATCGAGACAGTTTGGAAACGAATAGACCAGCCCGCTGCCGTTGATCTGCTTGTAGGGTTCGATGGCGGGCGCCGCGGTCCCGCCTTTCCATCCGCCTCTTTGTTCGTCCCAGGCATCGCGGCCGGAAGTGAACAACGGGGAGAACGCGCCATTGCGCTGATACCTTTCGTTTCGGGAAACGAACAGAGGATCCAGAGCATCTACTTCCGCATCCGTCAGCGGCGCCCCCGACACGGTTCGAAACGCCGCAACCAAGTAGGCTTGGCGGAAGGTCCGTCTGAGGACGCCGATCCTTCCGGCGCGGAACGCCGCCATGTCGCCGGGTACCGTCGTCGGGGCAAACAGCGTCGCCGGGGGCCCGATACCGCAACTGTCCAGACCCTCCGGGGTTGCAATCAACAGCACCGCCGCCACAACCAAGCCGACCTGCCAGAACCTCATCGCCACCACCTCCATGCCTGCGCCACCGCGGCATCATAGGCTTCCCTTGTCCACGGCCCGGCGTGAAAGAAGTACAGCCGCCTCGCCTTGGGGACTCTTACCGGCAGTTCGTCCATCGACACGCCCACGCTCGACCGGCAAACGCTCGCGGGAAAACGCTCCGGCAGACGCCGGTCCTCGGGCCCCATCTGGAACAACATCGGAGTCGCGTCGGCGACCGGCAGACTGCCGATCCAGCGCTCATGCTCGCACCAGTACTCCAGGGCCGTGATGGTCAGGGGCAGGTCCTTCGGCAGCTCGCGGCGCAAGTCGCGCAGATACCCGGCGAACCACTCCTGCTCGCTTTCACGGGCGTCGAAATCGATTTGCAGGGCGCGTATCCCCGGAGTCTTCGTGGCCCACATGGTCTCGCGCACCACATCGGCGCGCGGCGGGAGGCCGCGTCCGGCCGATTCGAGGCGCACCACCGCCATCAGGTCCGTGCCGGGTGTGAAGCGCAGCGGCGCGAGTCTGGGGCGCGACCGTACGCGGTGATCGTCAAACCACACGGTGCGGGCCAGAAACGCAATTCCAGCCTGGCCGGGCCTGACGAAGCGCAAGTCCTGCGGGCTCTCCCAGGCCCAAAGCATGATCCGGGGAAGCGACGGAAGCGGATCGGAAATGCCGCCGAATCGCAGCAGAAAGAGCGGCGCGGCCGCCCCACACACGATCAGAGGCCACAGTCGCATCTGAGGTTACGGCAGCGGCTTCTCGCGGTGCAGCAGGTGCAAAATATTCCCGTCGCAGTCGGCGAAGAAGGCCACCGTGTTGCCGCCGCTGGTCTGCGGCTCGCTCGAGAACTCGACGCCCTGCTCGCGCAACCGCGCGTACTCAGCCGGGAGATCGGTGACCTCGATGGCCAGGTGCCGGATTCCGGCGTCCTTCATGTGGGAAGCGGAAGCCTGGTTGTGGGACTCGATGATCTCGATCATGCTCCCGTCAGCGGCCTTCACGAAGACCGTCTTGGAACTGCCGGAGCGATAGTTGACCACGAAGTCCAGGTGGTCCACGTACCACTGAGCCAGGCGGCTCGGGTCAGGCGATGCGATCGCCGTGTGTTCGATGCCCTTGACCATAAAGGGCATTATAGCGGGAAAAAGGGGTCTGACCCCTTTTTCCCGGCTACTGCTTCTTGGCGGCGGGAGGAGCGGCCTTCTTGGTGGCCGGAGGCCGAACGATAGCGCAGGGCGTCTTCTCGAGGCCCTCGATCTTGGCCTGTTCCATCTCCATGGTCAGGTTGAACGGAGTTGCCGCGTAAGCCTTGGCTATGGCGCCCTCCCAGGTGATATCGACGTCCACGGTGGGCTTGCCTTTGACGGGCGTGTCGAGTAGCAGGGTGACCTCTGGCGTCTTTTCGTCGGAAAGCGCCACGATCAGCGACTTCGAATTGCAGGCAGGCTTGCCTTCCAAAACTTTGCCCTTTAGCTTTGGCATCTGGGCGTCCGCCATGTTGTCCTTGAAGTACGCTTCGCCTCCCTCGGTGAGGGCCTTCTTGACGTCCAGCCAGCGGGCCAGGTCGGGATGGGCGGCGACGAAGGCGTCCTGCTTGTCCTTTTCGACCTCCGCGCTCGATTTCACGGTGAATCCCTGCGGCGGGGTGGCAGACTTCACGGCGAGAACCTTCAGATCGGCGAGGCCTTCGTCGCTGCCGTGGAACCGGGTGTAGTAGGTGGTGAGAGACTTGGCGGTAGCTGTCTGCCATTCCTTGGTTACGCTACCGGTCGTGGGATCCAGGGAGGTGGCGCGGGCATACAGGTACAGAGCCTCGGGGAACTTCTCGGGATGGGTCTGGGCGATATACTCGCCCACCAGCGCGGCGGCCAGGTTGGCGGCCACCGTGGCGTTGTCCGGATAGGCCTGGAGCGCTTTGCGAAACGCGGCTTCGGCGGCGTCATAGCCCTTCTTAGTCAAGGCGTCGACGCCGGGCGCCACGGTGACATAGTAGACCGCCTGTTTGGCGATGGGATCCACCTGGGCGTGCAACTGCGCCCACTGGGCATCGGAGTAGCCTTCCGCCTTTCGGCTGTATTTCAGCAGCAACTCGGCCGCCTTGCGGGCAGTGGCCAGCTCGTCCGGTGTCGCGCCGGGAGTCTGCATGACGGCCTGCGACACAGTGAGCAGGACACCCAGCACGGCCGCGGGGCCGCCCTTGGGGTCGGGGAAAAGGGAGTCGATATCGCCGGACAGAAGTTCGCCGGCCGCGTCGATGGCCTTGGCGGTCTGGCCGGCGCCTGCGTAAGCGCGGACGTAGGCAGCCTTACCCTCGTTGGCGTAATCGGACTTGGGAAACTTCTGTTTCCAGGAGTCGAGGTCCGCGATCGCCTTGGCGAAATCCGGCGGAGTCTTGCCGAGGTCCACCTGGGCGGCGTTGTACGCGTCGAACTCGTCCGCCTTCATCTGCCTCACCGGCGCCGCCGGTTTGTCCACCTGGGAAGCCGGCTTCGCCGCCTCCTGTGCCAGCGCCAATACTGGCACTCCGATAGCCGCGGCCAAAATGGCGGCGCTCGCCATGGCCCTGAACCTTTTCTGAAGAGTATGCACCGATGCCTCCTGCCTGTTTCCGGATGTTTCGTCGTTGTTACCGGTCGATTCCGAGTTTCGCAACCCCGGCGCCCATGCCCGTGGCGCCACACCATTGGACTCCGCCGGCGTTCGCCAGGTTCCGAATCACAAATGATAGCAGATCAACGCTATGCTGGTAGCTCCCTGGTTTCCATGCGCTATTTCGATCTGGCGGTCATCGTCGGCTATTTGGCCGGAATCACCTGGTTCGGGGCGCATTTCCGCAAAGGCCAGCGGAGCCTCCGAGACTATTTTCTGGGCGGCCGCAACGCGCCATGGTGGGCCATTGGCCTGTCGATTGTCTCGGCCGAGACCAGCACGCTGACCATCATCGGCACGCCCGCCCTGGCGTTTGGCGGAAACCTGGGCTTCCTGCAACTGGTGCTGGGCTACCTGGCGGCCCGCATCGCGATCTGCTTGGTTTTTCTGCCGCACTATTTTCGCGGCGAGATGTTCACGGCGTACGAGTTGATGCGGCGCCGTTTCGGAGAGCGCATCCGCAAGCTCGCGGCCGGCGTGTTCCTGGTGACGCGCGCGCTGGCCGAAGGCGTGCGGGTGTTCGCCGTCTCGCTGGTGATTTCCATCGTGCTCGGCTCGGGCGAGGTCCCCTCGATCGCCCTCATCGTGATCCTCACGCTGTTCTACACTTTCGAAGGCGGCATGACCGCGGTGATCTGGACCGACGTGGTGCAGATGACGCTGTATGTGGCGGGCGCCATACTCAGCCTGGCCGCTATCCTGGGCCGCATTCCCGGCGGGTGGGAACACCTTCTGGCGGTGGCGGGCGCCGCTCACAAGCTCACGGTTTTCGACTTCCGGTTTTCCCCCGACATGGCCTTCTTCTCGCGCACCTACACTTTCTGGGCGGGCCTCGCGGGCGGATGCTTCCTGACCACCGCCAGTCACGGCACCGACCAGCTCATGGTGCAGCGGCTGCTGAGCGCGCGCGACCAGGCCCAGAGCCGCGCCGCGCTCCTGGCAAGCTGGGTAGTGATTCTGTTCCAGTTCGCGATCTTCCTGTTCATCGGCCTGGGCCTGTACGTTTTCTATGGAGACAGTCACGCCGCGCCGCCCGGCCGGCTGGACCGCATCTATCCCGACTTCATCTGGAACCGCCTGCCCCACGGCCTCGCGGGACTGCTGATCGCCGCCATCCTGGCCGCCGCCATGGCCAACCTCAGCGCCGCCCTGAA
>Ga0182027_10011980_pt1 | contig 12200 bp, 12 predicted proteins | sample 712E1DmetaG_FD_121300 | JGI IMG/M metagenome (GOLD analysis project Ga0182027, IMG submission 121300) | Permafrost microbial communities from Stordalen Mire, Sweden - 712E1D metaG (Illumina Assembly) | ecosystem: Environmental > Terrestrial > Soil > Wetlands > Permafrost | place: Sweden...
TGCCGGACATGACCGTTTTTTTTACCATGATGCCTCCTTTACTCACTTGAAGTGACTGTAGATCATCGTTTGGAAGATTACAAAGGGGAAGAACACCGTTTCTATCATGCTGTTAAATGAACATTACCAGTCAAATGTAACTTACGCCTCAATTAGCTTCGATTTGAAGGCAAGAAATTAACGGAATGTACAAAAAATATTGGTGAATAATTCTTTTATCGCCTCAATTGCTATGCGATCTTCTGTGCCTACGGCGACCCGAATAAATGGGATAGCTGGTTTGCTTCTTAGAGCCGTCAGGTAAATACGCGTTTGATTCAATCCGAATGTTGATCCAGCAACCAAGTTTACGTGGTTTTTAGTTGCGGACTTCATAACTGCGGTGACAAATCGTTCATATGTCGGTACGTTTTGGTATAATTGTTTAAACTGAATAGCGAAATAACTGCTCGCAAATGGAAGAGTTTTGGCGGTTGGATATGACGGATGATTGGACAGTCTCGGAAATACAATTTTTTCAAATGGGGAGGCAGGGTGCGCATCTATCCACGATTGAAGCGCCTGAGCTATGATTAAGGCATTTCGTTGATGCCGTTTCAGCCGGGCTAGAAGGATTTTTCTGTTAGGGGTTGGGAGAGATGCGGCAGTTGCGTCGGGAATATTAGTGCCCGAGTGAACGCGATAATGAAAAATATTTAGCGTGTCTCCTCCATAACTCGTAATGATTCCTCCCGTTACCCGATCAAGTCCGAACTGATGGTATTTATTCAAACTTTCAAATACGATAAGGCGCAGTTTTGAGTGTTTTCCCAAAAGCTTTTTAAATGGTTGAAGCATGATAGAGAGTCCCGTGTTATCTATAACCAGATATGTTTCTTTTTTACTATCTCTTATAAGATAGTCAATAATACGGGGTAAATTTGGAATCACCACCTCGGGGGAATTTGTGAGACTGTCAATAAACATAATAGAAGGTTCGTGAATTTTTATGGCTGATATAATTCCTTCTGTATCTGTTTCATCAAATTCGATGATGTTTTTGAATGCAGGCTTTATAAGAAATTTATTTTGGAACCAACTCGATTTGCCTAGGAATACAGGCCGTGTTGCTTTATGTTCCAATAGAAGATAATTCAGGATTGTAGTAAATGCAGACATGCCGCTTGAAGTCGCCAAAACCGGTATGGGAAATTTTACGAATGAATCAATGTTTTCTTTTATAAAAGCACGTTCATACCGATGTGCGTCCCAATGTTGGTCACGTTTGTAATCATTGATAGTGGCATAAATGAGACCTGTTTCTCGACCGGCTTGCGATGAAATGCTATGTGCGTAGGACGGTGATTGCCAATCAGTACTTGTGACGAGAGCTCCAAAAAGTGTTTGGTGTACTCGAAGGAATTCGTAAGACGATTGTTTTATCTCATTCGCTTTGGAAATAAGAAGAAGTGATGGTGAAGAATGTGAAAAAGCATGTTGACAAGCTTTGATTTTTTGTATTATGTGATCACACGCTGCGATATATTTTTCAGCAGTTTCCTTCATCTCAATAAATGTTGTGGGTGCAATATATTTTTTGGTTTTTGTTATATCGCGAATAAAACGTAAAAGCCTGTTTTTGGAATCCTGAGAAAGATACAAGACTTCTTCTAAATCAGAAACACAGTCGGTATGAGCATCCTGAAGAAGTGCGTTTGATACGGGATATTGTTGCATAAGTTTATAGCACATTATATCATTCGGGAAGTTATGATCGGATACCCGAGAGTTATACGGTTAAAAGGGAAGGAAGGTGGTAAGACGCTTCTTATTACCGCCGGAATGGACGGGGATGAATATGCCGGTATTTCGGCCGCTTATCGGTTAATTGAGGAATTTTCGCATACACCGTTTCGTGGAAGCATCACAATAGTTCCGATAGTAAATATGCCCGGATTTGTTGCCCAAACGAGTGAAAATCCCGAAGACGGGAAGTTTCCGAAATGTATTTTCCCCGGGAAAAAAAATGGAACACCAACAGAACAATTATGTTGGTGGGTGAGCGATCTTGCGCGAGTTTCCGACTTTTGGTTGGATATGCACGGGGGAGCGTTAACAGAAATTCTTAATCCGTTTGTTGGTTCTTGGGTGAGTGGTAATAAAGTTATTGATGAGTTAATCATTAAAGTTATTTCTTCAATTTCATGTAAGTATGCTTCGTTTGAAAATATGCCAGCAGTTTCTAAAACTAAACTCCTTGCGAAGATGGGATGCGGATATTTGCTAGCGGAATCCGGAGAATTAGGGAAATGTGAAAGGCAAGATGTTGATCGCCACATTGGTTGGGCACGTGAGGTGATGGGTGCGTTAGAAATGTTAGATCAAAAAATGAGTGATCACAAGAAAGTAGTATTTGATAAAGTTTGTGAATATAGTATACGACATGACGGTTTATGGTATGCGAATTATTCCGTTTGTCGGGAAATGAAAAAAGGGGAATTGTTAGGAGAAGTGAAATCTCAAACAGAAAAAATTCTTGAGAGAATTACGGTGAAAGAAAATGGAATGCTTCTCTGGGCCAAAGTCGGTCTTTCCGTCCGCCGCGGTGACGTGGTAGCGGGGGTGGGATACGCCTAGATACACCCCTTCGCTTTCTGTTATTATAGATAAGTATGATACTGCCCGATGATAAGTTGGCAGCTCTCCTCGTGGAGGGCGGTCTTATTGATAAGAAAAAGCTTGATGAGCTTAGTGATAAGGCACAGATTACCCACACACCGCTATTCAATGAGCTTCTTGATACCGGTACACTAACGGATGAACAAATCGGTCAGGCATACGCGAGTAGTGTAAAGGTTCCGTTTATCGTGTTATCTAAAGTTTCTCTTCCCGAGGATGTTTTTCATATTATTCCGGAAAAAATTGCGCGAAAACACAAAACCGTTGCATTTGCGAGGGATAACGATGGGGTAAAAGTCGCCATGGCGGATCCTAAAAAATCGGATCTATTGGATATGGTAGTGAAAAAAACAAATCAGAAAGTCACAGTCTATTACGCTACCGATCGTGATATAGATAGTACACTTCAGATTTATAAAAAAGTTCTTCAAAAAACGATCGACGAACTTCTGAAAGAAGATATTAAAAAAGCAACGCGTTTGGTTTCCGATGATCTTCCGATCGCGAAAATTGTTGATGTGTTACTAGATGCGGCGTATCAAGATAAAGCATCTGATGTTCATATCGAACCCGAGGAAAAGGATTCGCTCATTCGGTTCCGTATTGACGGAGTTTTGCACGATGTACTTCGCGTACCCAAGATTCTTCATGACCGCATCATGACAAGAATTAAAGTGCTTTCAAGTTTAAGAACTGACGAGCACATGAGCGCCCAGGATGGCAAAATGCGAATGGCTCTGGATGAAGAACAGGTTGATGTTCGTGTTTCCATCTTGCCGGTCGCGCAAGGAGAAAAAGCAGTACTTCGGCTTTTAACATCACATTCCCGGGAGTATACATTGGCAGATCTTGGCATGAATGAGAAGGATTTGATAAAAGTGACGAATGCATACAATAAATCCTACGGTATGATTTTATCAACAGGTCCTACTGGTTCAGGAAAAACAACTTCGATTTATGCAATATTAAAAATTCTCAATACAAGGGATAAAAATATAACGACTATTGAAGATCCCGTCGAGTATCGCATAGAGGGAGCCAGTCAGGTACAGGTAAATGTAAAAACGAATTTAACCTTTGCTAATGGGCTACGTTCAATTTTGCGACAGGACCCCAATATTATATTTGTTGGGGAAATTCGGGATAGCGAAACAGCCGGTATCGCAGTAAATGCGGCATTAACGGGTCATTTGGTTCTTTCTACACTTCATACAAATGATGCAGCCACAGCAATTCCTCGTTTAACAGATATGGGGGTGGAGCCGTTTTTGGTCGCGTCAACTGTAAACGTTATTATCGCTCAACGACTTCTTCGGAAAATTTGTGATGCGTGTAAAGGGGAAGTCACTGTGACGCGAAAAGAATTAGAGAAACATTTTCCCCAACAGATGATTCATAAGCACTTTGGAGCAAATCAGGTTCTAACTTTATATAAAGGATCGGGTTGTAAAGTTTGCCATAAGACCGGCTATACAGGCCGAATTGGAGTATTTGAGGTATTGGAAGTTTCAAAAAATATTAAGAAACTTATTTCTGAAAAAGTTGATGCAGATGCCATAAATAAAGCAGCTATTGATGACGGCATGAATTCAATGCTTGATGATGGATTGGAAAAAGTTATCAAAGGATTAACAACGATAGAAGAGGTTATTCGTGTTACGAAAGTTGAATCAGTATGACAACAGAACATGTTTCTATCAGTAATGCAGATAAATTAGGATTAGTCGGCAGTTTCGCTACGATGCTTACTGCAGGAATTCCAATCTTGGATGTTGTCAATTCTCTTCGTGAAGATAGTAAAGGCGGTCAGCGGAAGATTCTCGATTATATGCTTGAAGATCTCATGCAAGGGAAACATATTTACGTAACATTTTCACGATTTCCTCAGGTATTTGATCGTGTGACCGTTAATGTTATTAAAGCGTCGGAAGAAGCTGGCACGCTTGAAATTGCATTGAAAGATTTAAAACAGACCATACAAAAAGATATGGAATTTAACGATAAGATACGCTCGGCGTTGATATATCCGGTATTTATTATATTTGTTTTTATCGCCGTACTTCTTATGATTCTTGTTGTTGTGGTTCCGAAAATTAGTACGGTATTTTCACGTTTGAATATTGAGTTACCACTTCCTACAAGAATGCTTATTTTTGTATCGAATCTTCTTATGAATCATACGCTTGAATTTTTAGGTGGAGCAGGTATTATAATCGCAGTGTTCTATGTGCTTTACAAAAGTCGGAAAAGTGCACTATTTGATTTTTTCTATAATCTTCCGTTAGTTTCAACTCTAGTCGAACAGATTGATATTACGAGATTTTCAAGAAGCCTTCATCTTCTTTTATCTTCAGGGTTACCAATTACAGGGGCGCTTGAACTTGCCGAACATGTTGTTGTAAAACGAAAAACGTCTCAGATCATTGCTAATTCCCGCGAAATGGTGTTGGCTGGAAAATCTTTATCCGAGGGATTTAGAGCCGCGAAAGGATATATTCCGACAATGATGATTAAGCTGATGGAATCTGGAGAAAAAACCGGATCTCTTGAGCGTTCGATGCAGGATATCTCGGAATATTTTGATTATCAGGTTACAAATACATTAAAAACGTTGACCGCCCTGTTAGAGCCAATAATGCTTGTTATGGTGGGAGTTTGCGTTGGTGGCATGATGATGGCAATTATAGCGCCGATTTACGGAATGATCGGTCAAGTCGGTGCACACTAGAATCATGAAACAGAACGGATTTGTATTAATTGAGCTCATTGTTGTTATTGGAATGTTGGCGGTGTTAATCGGTATGATAACAGTCTCAACATTAGGTTCACAACGAAGAGCAGCGCTTACTTCTACAGTTGATACATTAGTAGCTGATCTTCGAAGTCAACAGACGAAAGCTATGACGGGAGTGACTTCGGGAAGTATAATTCAAGCAGGATATGGTGTATTTTTTCAATCTGACAGATATATCCTGTTTCAGGGAGCAAGTTATAGCGCAGCGATGACGTCAAATGCGCCGATAGTTATTGATACGCGGGTAAAATTTAGTTCAATTAAACTTCCAAATTCCAGTGTGGTTTTTGCCTCAAAAAGCGGTGAAATAGTTGGATTTAATTCGCAATTAAATTCTGTGACAGTCACTCAATCTGATAGTAATTTTGCAAAAACTCTTTATTTAAATCGTTATGGAGTTATCACATCCGTCAATTAAAACAAAACGAAGATCTGAAGGGCAACTTTTACTCGAGCTCCTTCTTGCGATGGCATTAAGCGCGATTATGTTACCGGCGCTTCTTGTTGGTCTTACCGCGTCTCGGAGTGGGAAAGCTCAACAACAAGAACGACTTGATGCAACGACATTTGCAAAAGAGGCATATGATGCTCTTCGGGTGGTGAGAGAACAAGGTTGGACATACGTAAAAAATGATGGAAGATATTACCCTGTATTAAATGGTAACACCTGGGCGTTGGCAACAGGATCAGGAACAGTGAATGGATTTACGAGATATTTAGATATAAGTGATGTATTTCGAGATATCAATGGAAACATTGCAACATCAGGCGGAACCATTGATCCGTCAACAAAAAAAATTACCATAACGGTTTCATGGACAACGCCGTATCCCTCTAGTATTAGCTACGTATATTATGTTGTGGATACCAATAATCAAATTTATACACAATCAAGTTTTGCGGATTTTAATGCTGGAACGAAAACAAATGTTCAAGTGACAAATACCTCCGGTGGAGAAGTAACTATTTCTACAAATACAAAAGGGAAATGGTGTAGCCCGTCGGTGTCAAGTGCAACGATCACTTTGCCGGATGGTCCGCCGGTTGCGGTGGCTGCGTATAGCGATCCAAACACCACCTCAAATCCGAATAAAGTATTTGTGGCGGATGCTGCAACCGCGGCGACATCGACGAAACTGGCATATCTTACGGTTACGGCAAATACAGATCCACCAGTTCCGACTTTTCAGGGAAAATTTACTCTTGATTCTTCAAAATATAGCAATTCTAATCTGGTTCCCACCGGTCTTAATATTGATAATTCATTTATTACAAACAAAGTTACATACTATACCTCCTCTGGGGGTAAAACATATGCGCTTTTAGCAACAACCAAACCAAATGCAGAAGTAATTGCAATTTCTATTGATAATTTTCAAGATCCGGTTAATAAAATTTATAAGTATTGGACATATTTTGACACTCGTATTTATCAAGGAACCGGAACGTCAGATCAGTCTCCATACAGTTGGGGAGGTTCCGCGCTTACAGTTTTAGGAAATACCGGATATGTCACATCGGGTGGATATTTGTATGCCTTTAATTTAAGTAACATTGATAGTAAATCAACAAGCAACGGTCTTGATATGGTCGGATGTAGGATTGAACTTGATGGGTATGATTGTAATCCATCAACAAGCAAGATTAGAAAATATGGTTCCGGTCAAACAGGAACAAATTTCGGATCAGAATCAAGCGGACAAACCGGATGTTCAGATGGTGGTATTGTCGAAAAATATGCCGATACTGATATTTATCCAGTGACCGTGAGTGGGAACACATATATATATGTTGCTGTAGGTGCTGGTGTAGATCCTGAATTGGATATTGCGAATGTGACCAGTGTTCCTACATCAGGTACATCACCAACTATATCTAATAATAGTTGTGGTAGAATTTCCGGAGGCAATTCGAGTTGGAAAATGGTTGGGTCGTTGGACTTCAATTCAATGGCGAATACCCAGGAGACTGCTAACTCTGTTTTTGGAAGCGCTGATGGAACCCGTGCTTACATGTCATCAAATGGAACAGTAGATGCTAACGGTGATGGAAAGCCGGATAGTGATCAATTTTATATAATTGATACTTCAACCAAAACGAGTCCGAAGTTTTTATCAGGAACCCCTTCAACAGGTGCACAAAGCGGATATTATTTGGGAACCGGTGCTAATGTGCAACTATTTCCTAGACGTTCGATAACTGTATTTGGCGATTCACGAGCGCTTCTGGCTGGTATTGACGGAGTAAATGATAGTCAGGATGCTTATGAGTATCAGGTATTGGATATAAGTAATCCGTCGAATCCAACCTATTGCGGCGGTGTTGATTTTGATTCTGGTTATAACGATATGACAGCACTTACTGAAGCAGATGGTGATAAGTTTGTTTATCTTATCGCAAATACAACGTCTAATGAACTAAAAATTATTCAAGGCGGACCTGACGGAAATTATTTGGATAGCGGAACGTACGAGTCAGCAGTGATTGATATGGGTGCCGCTGCGACGTTTAACCGATTTTATGCCGATGCAAATCTTCCGGCGCAAACGAGCATTCAATATCAGATAGCAATTGCCGCTCCGGTTAGTGGGAGTTGTACGAATGCTAGCTACGTCTTCATCGGACCGGATGGAACGAGTAACACGAAGTTTGCAACAGGAAGCGCAATTCCATTGGCCGCCGGCGGAAACGGGTTTATTAACCCAGGTGAATGTCTTAAATATCGCGCGTATTTGTCGACAACAAATTACAATACGACACCGACGCTTCTTGATATTTCATTTAATTATTCTTTATGAAAAAAAAGTTCAATTTATCTATACAGGCAGGCTTGCCCGCCGCTAGGCGGGGTTTCACAATCGTTGAGTTGGTTATATATGCAGGAATTCTTACAATGTTTTTAGCTGTTTTAACAGGAATTTTCAGTGAAGTATTGGACATGCAACTGGAATCTGAAACCGAGAGTTCCGTTGTTCAGGATAGTCGGTATATTCTTTCAAGATTTTCTTATGATATTGAGCGGGCATCGGCTATTGTGACACCCGCGGCTCTGGGGGATCAGACGCAGATACTCGTGTTAACAATCGGGGGTGTAAACAATACGTATGCATTGACGAATGGAAATCTTGTATTTACTGACGCAACTGGGAGCGGATCGATGAATAGTTATGGCACAACGGTTTCCAACATTTCATTTTTGCGGTATGGAAACGTTGGTGGAAAAAATGGGGTTCGGATAGCGTTTACTTTAACAACTACCACACAACGGACAATGGGCGCACAGACGAGAAGTTATCAGGCGACCATCGGATTAAGATGAAACATATGAAAATAAATTCTGGGCAAGCACTCGTTATTCTTTTATTTTATATGATTATTGCCATAACGCTCACGACAACAGCAGTGGCGGTAATTATATCTAATTCTATGTCAGTAACAGAGGAAGAAGAAGGGAGTAGAGCATTGGAAGTTGCTGAGGGGGGTGCAGAAAATTCTCTCCTTCGTCTTATGAGAGATACCAATTACACAGGAGAGACTATTACTTTAGGCGATGGAAGTGCGACCTCTACTGTAAGTGGTACAATAAATAAAACGATTGTATCAACAGGAACAATAGGGGGATTTTCGCGTGTTGTTCAGGTTGGTGTTAGTACAACTAACGGCGTTATGACAGTAACATCTTGGCAGGAGCCTTAATATGTTTAATCAAAAATCAATTCTTATTTTATTTATTAACCGCAATACATTCCAAATATTTGGTGGAACATTAACCGGAATTGTAACCATTGAAGTACCGGAAAGTATTCTTCGTGATGGTGATGTTATTAGCGAAGATGGTGCATATACACTTATTAAGCAAATGGTAAAACAATATATATTAACCGGATCTCAACTTTTTATTGTATTATCTGACATTTCGTATTATGAAAAAATATTTTCATCTGTTGAGACAACTCAGCTAGAAAATGATGTCTTAAATTTCTTTAATGTCGTTCCATATGAATCGCTGTTAACAAAAGTCTATGATATTGAAAAAATTAAACGAGCCTTGGCTGTAAACAAAGCACTTTACGAGACTATCCGTCAAGGGTTTTCACTTCAAGGAATACCGATAAAAGCGATTGTTCCAGCTTGCGTATTGGGTACTTTTGGAACTAAGCACATCATGGATGTAGCAATGGCAAATGAGATAATGAGAAATGTAGACGGTCTTACCAAACAAAGTTTTCTTGATTCTCAAGAGGTAAATGTACCTGTTTCACGGCCAGAAGAAGTATTAACTTCACCAAAGAAGAAATCTCAACTCCCGCTTTTATTAGGGGTTTTTGGTGTCCTCATAGCTATCCTCGTTATTGTTATTCTCATGCAACCACATTGAATAGTACCGAGCGTCTACTTGACAAGGATTGTTCTATTAAGGTACGGTAAATGTATATGAAACATTATCTGCCCGCCGAGCGTCGTGGTTTTACGCTCATCGAGTTACTTGTTGTCATCGGTATCTTGGCGGTACTGTTGGCAATTACATTGATCGCCATAAATCCTGCACGTCAATTTTCGCAGGCAAACAACACGAAGCGAAGTAGCGACGTGAATGCGATATTGAATGCAGTCGGTCAGTATGCAGCTGATCATAAAGGTACATTGCCGACCGGAATCACAACGACGGCACAAACAATTGGCACCTCCGGTGCTGATATTTGTTCACAACTTGTGACACAGTATCTTGCAGCTCTTCCAGTTGACCCATTAACAGCCAACGGAACACCGGTAACTGCTTGTGGAACTGCGTACAGCACGAACTATACGATTGTGCAAAGCGCAACAGATAATCGGATAACAGTAACTGCTCCAGCAGCAGAACTGAATGCGGTTATAACAGTGACTCGGTAAAAATAGATTATTAACAAAAAGAAAGGCGCCGAAAGGCGCCTTTCTTGTACTGTCTCATATAATTTATCGAAGCACGAAGAATACAAACGCAAGCGCAATTATTATTCTATAAATTCCAAACGGGATAAAGGTATATTTCTTTACGAATCCGATAAACCATTTAACAACGATAAGCGCAGTTAAGAATGCAACAACGAACCCAAGTCCCAGCATTCCATACTGACTTCCAGTAAAGTGTTTCGCACTTTTGACGAAATCAAGACCGGTGGCCGCTGCCATGGTAGGGATCGCCAATAAAAACGAAAATTCAACTGCCTCTGCGCGTTTCATTCCAGTGAGCATGGCGCCGGCAATTGTTGCCGCAGCGCGTGATACACCGGGAATAACTGATAAAGATTGAGCACAACCAATGATAAATGATTGGACGGGAGTCATGTCCGCGATGACTCCTTTTTGGATGTCTTTTTCTTTATAAAAAATCTCCAATAGTATCAGAAATACACCTCCAATTCCTAAGCTCCACACGACGATCCAAGGGTTTCCGAGTAATACGTTTTTAATGTATTTGTACAATACTAAACCGACGACCGCAGTTGGGAGGAAGGCGATAATGACGTTAATCAACGTTTTTTTGTTTAATAAAAGTTTTTTCCAGTACAGGATAAGGACGGCAAGAATTGCACCAAGTTGGATGATGATCTCAAAACTTTTAACAAAGTCAGTTTCCTGGATTTTTAAAAGCGTGCTTGCCAATATCATGTGTCCGGTACTGGAAATTGGTAAAAATTCTGTAATACCCTCAATAATAGAAAGAATGATAGTGTGTAGAATAGTCATATGAAGGAGTATAGTACGATTGTAAACGGCGGTCTAGTGATTGCTCATATACTTTCAAGTATTTTTAAGCTATAATTAAGGTATTGCAGAAAAATAATTCAATAGTAATTGTAGTAGTAATCATCGTTTTGGGTATCGTAGGCTATTTTGGATATAAAAATTTATATACCCGGCCATCAGTTCCTCAGGCAGCTATTGTTACTTCCAATTTTAAAACGTATACAAGCACGATAGCTGGATATTCTATGAAATATCCAGAAGATTACAAATTATTGGAAAATCAGTCATACGGTGTTGATGGAGTAATGAATAATAATCCAAATACAACCACCCTGATATCTCCCACATTGGAGAACCTCAAAACAAATATGCAAATAGGTATTCATTATGAGAGTGGTGTTGGGAATTTATCAGAACAAGCCGTTGCAAAGAAAATTGGAACTACAATAACTGGCAAGCAATATAGTATTGGAGGAAAAAATGGATATATGTTCGCCGATACACCGATCGGTTCATCCGGTTCAACGATCTTGTATGTTGAAGCAGGTAATAAGACGTTTACCATTACAGTTGAATCAATGGGTGCAGGGTATACAACAGGTCTTCAGAAATACGTAGATCCAATCTTCTCTACGTTTCATGTCACGAAATAAAGATTAAAGGCTTTGCAGCAGCGTAAAGTGGCGATTTGATCACCGGTATGATATAATTTTCCTGACCTAGGAAAAAAGTGTGGTGGCCTTCTCTTTAGGCGTCCCCTTTAAGTCCTGAGGAGAAAGGAGTCCATTATGGCAACCAATCTATTTGTTGGAAACCTTCCGTATTCCATGGACAGCAAAAAATTAGAAGAGCTGTTCGCGGGTGCCGGAACGATTGTTTCTGCAAAAGTGATTTCAGATAAATATTCCGGCCGATCGAGAGGCTTTGGTTTTGTGGAAATGTCCACAGATGAAGAAGCAAAGAAAGCGATCGAAATGTTCAACGGTAAAGACGTTGACGGAAGACCGTTAGTCGTTAA
>Ga0182027_10011981_pt1 | contig 12199 bp, 11 predicted proteins | sample 712E1DmetaG_FD_121300 | JGI IMG/M metagenome (GOLD analysis project Ga0182027, IMG submission 121300) | Permafrost microbial communities from Stordalen Mire, Sweden - 712E1D metaG (Illumina Assembly) | ecosystem: Environmental > Terrestrial > Soil > Wetlands > Permafrost | place: Sweden...
CAACGCGAAGAACCGCTCCCTTTGGTCACGGCTCAGTAACGCGGCTCGGTAGCAACGCGAAGAACCGCTCCCTTTGGTCACGGCTCAGTAACGCGGCTCGGTAACGCGGCTCGGTAACGCGGCTCGGTAACGCGGCTCGGTAACGCGGCTCGGTAACGCGGCTCGGTAACGAGGCGGGGTAACAACGCGCAGAAACCGCTCGCTTTGGTCATGGCTCGCAGCGGCACCGCGGACGGGCTTGGGAGTACAATGATCGAGAAGCCGGACGCTGAAATGGAAACTCATTTTGAGATCCTCAATCCGCATGTGAGCGCCGCGGCGGCGAAGGTCGTGGTGTTCGACTTCGACGGGACTTTATCGCTGCTGAGAGCCGGCTGGGCGGGCGTGATGACGCCGATGATGGTGGAGGAACTGGCGCGGCTGAAGAGCGGCGAGACGGAAGAACAGCTTCAGCTCACGGTGCGCGAGTTCGTCGACCGGCTGACCGGCAAACAGACGATCTATCAGATGATCGAATTGGCGCGGCAGGTGGAACTGCGAGGCGGTAAGGCAGAGCAGCCGCTGGTGTACAAGCGGCGTTATCTCGAAAGGCTGCACGCGCATATCGCGCACCGGATCGAGGATCTGCGGCTGGGCCGGGCCGCGGCGGAGGAGTATCTGGTTCCGGGGTCGATGCAACTACTGACAGCGCTGAGCGAGCGCGGGCTGCGGCTGTATCTGGCGAGCGGAACCGACGAAGAGTACATGCGGGAGGAAGCGGAATTGCTGGGTGTCCTGCCGTACTTCAACGGCGGCGTATACGGCGCGCTGGACGACTACAAGAGCTTCTCCAAGCAAATCCTGATTCAGAGAATTCTGGATAGGTCGGAGTGCCACGGGGCCGAGATACTCGGTTTCGGCGATGGCTACGTGGAGATCGAGAATGTGAAGGCGGTGGGCGGGACGGCGGTGGGCGTGGCCACGGATGAGGCGGAATGCCTGCGGGCGGACGCGTGGAAGCGCGAGCGGCTGGCGCGCGCCGGCGCCGACTGGATCATCCCCAACTACCTGCGCCTGGATGAACTAATCGGGAGGCTGTTCTCCAATTGAACTCCAAGTACATTGCGTTTGATCGCAGCCGGTTGCGCCTGAAGCCGCTGGCGGAGCGAGTGCACGATCTACAGGCAAGCTACTGGATGAGGCTGGAGGATGCCGCTCCGCCGTTCGCACATCCGGATCTGGCGACCTTGGCGGAGCATCTCGAGCAGGCGCGAGAGCGCGGCGCGGCGCGCATTCTGATGATGGGAGCGCACGTGATCAAGGCGGGCGTGAACCGCTACATCATCGACTTGCTGGAGCGCGGCGTGCTGACCCACGTGGCCATGAACGGCGCGGGCATGATCCACGACTTCGAGCTGGCTCTCATCGGGGCGACGACGGAGAGCGTGGCGCGCTACATCCGCAGCGGGGAGTTTGGACTTTGGACGGAAACGGGCACGCTGAACGATTGGATCGGCGCCGCGGACGGGCTGGGACTGGGTGAAGCGGTGGGGCGGCGGATCGAGGAGAGCGATATGCCGCATCGCGATCTGAGCATTCTGGCGGCGGCCTACCGCTCGTCGGCGCCGGCGACCGTTCACGTGGGCATCGGCTACGACATCATTCACGAGCATCCGAACTGCGACGGCGCCGCACTGGGCGCGGCGAGCTATCGGGATTTTTTGATTTTCGCGCGCTCGATCGAGAACCTTGAGGGCGGCGTGATGCTGAGTTTCGGATCGGCGATCATGGCGCCGGAGGTGTATCTGAAGGCGCTGGCGATGGCACGCAACGTGGCGCATCAGGAAGGGCGCGAGATCCGGCACTTCACGACGGCGGTGTTCGATCTGATGCCGATCGAAGGCGATTTTCACCGTGAAGTGCCGAAGACGGAGGCGGCGTATTACTTTCGACCGCAAAAGACGATTCTGATCCGCACGGTGGCCGATGGCGGCGTGAGTTACTACTTCCGCGGCGATCACCGCGCGACGGTTCCGGCGTTATGGCGCGCGGCAGGAGAAAAGCATTGAACGTCGACGAGATTCTGGCGGGGATGGCGGGGCAAGCTGTCCTGGTGGTCGGCGACGTGTGCCTGGACCGGTGGTGCAGCTACGAGCCGGGGCTGGCAGAGCCATCGCGGGAGACGGGCATCCCGCGCATTGCCGTCACGGCCGTAGAATGCACGCCCGGCGGGGCGGGGACGGTGGCATCGAACCTGCGCGCGCTGGGGGCGGGGCGCGTGGCCGTGCTGGGCGTCGCGGGCGACGATGGGCATGGCTACGAACTGCGGCGCGCGCTGCAGGAGCGGGGCATTGACGGTTCGGCGCTGGTGGCGGCGGCGGGCGTTCCGACATTCACTTACACGAAGCTGATCAACCGGGGCACGGGAGTGGAGGACCTGGCGCGCGTCGACTTCGTGAACGCCTGCGACTTACCAGCCGAGGTGGAAGGCGCGATTGTCGACCGTTTCCGGTGTCTGGCGGAACAGGTCGAGATCGTGATTGTCTCGGACCAGGCGGAGTTGGAGCGGGGCGGAGTGGTGACCGACGCGCTGCGGCAGGCCATCGCGGAATTCGCGCGGACGCATCCGCGGACCGTGGTGTGGGTGGACTCGCGGGTCCGCGGAGAGCAGTTCCGCGGCGTGCTGGTGAAGTTGAACGAAGAGGAAGCAAGAGAGGCCTGCGGCAGACTGGGCGTTGGCACCGACTACGAGGCGCTGCGGCGCCACATCGGCCACGGCACGCTGATCCTGACTCGCGGCGCCCGCGGGTGCGTCGTGGTGACAGAGAGCGGCCAGACGGTGGTTCCAGCGCAAAGGGTCGAGAAGCCGGTGGATATCTGCGGTGCCGGCGACAGTTTTAACGCGGGGGCGTCGCTGGCTCTGAGCCTGACCCGGGACCCGATCGCGGCGGCGCGTTTCGGGAATCTGATCGCCTCCATCACCATCATGAAGCCCGGCACGGGCACTGCTACGCCGGAAGAGGTGCGCCGGCAGGCCGGGCACGAACGCTTCCCGATCCACTGATTCGTCGACTCGCTAAAAAGGGACACTCTCGAAAGTCATCTCTAAGTCCCCATGGCGTTTTGCCTTCTCTGAAACCGAATTCCGTCGATTGGCCTCGCGCCAAGTCCCTGACGGGCATGCAGTTCCAGTATGAGGTACCAATGAGACATCGTCCACAGGCGTTCGCAGCGGACAGCGCGATTGGTGGCACTCCGTCGCCGCGCGGCCGGCCAGTAGACCTATAACTCGTTCAGATTGAGAGCATCTGGCGGAATCCGACGCTTTCGGGCCGGCATAGATCGTATGAAAACCCCATGGGGACGGGGCTACTGGAAGGTCAATGACGCGTTAGGCTGGCCCGTTCGCGTTTGCCCCGAGGGATTCTGTGTAACCGCTCTTTTCCCGCTCTCCCCACTTTCCCAAGGAGGGCGGCTGGATGTAGACTGAATGGGATCCAGGAGTCCGAAACTGAAATTACGGGCTATGCCAATGGGCGCGGATTAAAGGGCGGCCAAACGGAAGGCCCAAACGGGAATCCTGGTTGACCAGAACTGACTGCGGTCGAGGGTGCGCCGAAGACCCTCAGGAAGGGAATCGTTAGCGATGCGTACGGCATATATCGGGTGCGTCATTTTGCTCCTCTTGGCGTCCGTTCCGGCGGCCGCCGGCCTGGTCGGTAACGGGGGTTTTGAAACCGGTGATTTCACCGACTGGACCGTGTCAGGGGCTGCCTTTACCTGCGGAAGCCCGACCCCCGGAATCAGCACAAATGGTCCCCACTCCGGCACGTACTCGGCGTGTTTTGGCAACCCGGATAGCTTGACGTTCATTTCGCAGGTGCTGGCGACGGTACCCGGCCAGGAATACGAAGTAAGTTTCTGGTACGCGCAACAGCCCCCAGCAGACATTCGTTCCAACGAGGCCGAGGTCATTTGGGGCGGAACCACGGTTATAAACGCGTTCAACGTACCCGTCACACCATGGACGTTCGCAGCGTTCGAGGTCACCGCCAGCGGCGCCTCAACCCAGATCACATTCGGATTCGACAACGGGCCGGGGTGGTTCGCCCTCGACGACGTTAGCGTCGACGCAGTGCCCGAACCGTGCGCCGCGGTCCTTTGCGGCATCGGATTCGCGCTTCTCGCTGCGTTCCGGGGCCTGCGGCGCAAAGCCGCGCCCTGCGCCTGACTTTTCTTTGCGCTCTGCGTGCCTTTTTTATGTCTTCACGAACGGAAAAGGGAAAAGGGGAAAAGGGGACGGGAAAAGGAAAAGGGGACGTCCAAGGAAAAGGGGACGTCCTGATGTGTCCTTCCTGGATCTTGTTTCCGTTTATACCGGACCCGCTCCAGCGGATTGGTTCTGAAACACCGAGCGCAGGACGGTTGAGGGTTCATCCGCCGGTTACGCGCCCGAGGGGACAGCGAATCGAGCGTGACGGCGCGAAACGCACTGGAAGCTCCGGAACAACTCTCTCATACTGAAGCAGCATGCTGGTCAATCACTTAACGGCAGGTGCGCATGGAATCCATTTGCCAAGGACCAGATTCAGCGAGGAGCAAACCCCACTGGGACACATCAGGACGTCCCCTTTTCCCTTTTCCGTCCCCTTTTCCCTTTTCCCCTTTTCCCCGTCCCCTTTCCCGGCTCGGCATAGATCGTATGAAAACCCCATGGGGACGGGTCAGGCTGTCCCCTTTTGCTTTTGCTTTTGAATTCAGTTAGAACGCGCGCCTGTGAACACCTCATCCAATAGGCTGAAACCCGCCGATTCGATGATTGGCCGCACCTTGAGTAAGAACGCTCGACCTGCCTCATCCGGCGGAAATCGAAAGATCACTTTGATCGCGATGGGGCTGTTTTTCGCGTCAGGGTAGCTTTGCAGGATCTGGCCGCTTTCAATGAAAGCCAGATAACGGTTCAACTTACTCTGAAGGAGTACCTGGTGCGCAGTGCTATCGGACCAGTCCAGATGGTCACTGATGGTGAGGACAACACGCCCGGTCATCCGGTCGGTGCTCACGATATCAATCACGTCAGTTTGTTCGATCGACATGTGCGTCTTCCGGCGATTTGGCCATGCTAGGACCGCCCGCGCTAGCCGCGCCGGGCACCGCAGTGCGGGCAGAAGGGCGTCGAATCGCGGAATTGCACCCCGCACTGACCGCAGAACGCGCCTGGTCCTGCCCCGCCCGGTTCCGCCCCGCCTGGATGGGTGTGAAAGCCGCCTGCGCCGCTATCGCCGAACAGGTGCTTGACGATCAATCCCACGATCAAGGCGAACACCAGCAACCCGAAAAACCCATGAAAAAGGAAGAATCCTGGAAGGAATCCTGGAAAGCAAATGGCATGCACGGCGACCTCCCCTGTAGCTCCGGCCTCTGACAAAGGCTCTCAAAGCTCATTTCAACAGACGAAAGTGGCGCGCGATTCGTTCGGTCGGGGTCGAGGAAAACAAAACGGCTTCGCAGCGGAGATTGGAGGAGGATTAGGAGGAGGATCCGCTGCGAAGCCCTTAAGCAGGCTCATGAGACGGCGCATTAGCCTGCCCCGTCTCGCCTACCGCTGCCATCCTATCAGAATTTCAGATGAAAATGTCCAATTTGAAACTGGAAGAAAGAGAACAATACCGAAAGATAGGCGCATGACTACGACCAATTCATCATGGATTAACTAATCGTAAGTAATACCCTGCAAGGTACGCTTCATCCCAGCTTGCGCGCCGGATAATTTTCGCTCCGCATTCGCCGGCAATTCGTAGGTTGCCCCATGTCTTCTTTGAAAAAACACCATGTTTTCAATGTAGTTCACCGTGTTTCAACCGCAACAACACCAGATTTTTCGTACAATTTGCTTCGCGGTGGATCTATTGCAATCAAAGGGCTTAGCTGAATCAAAACGCGCATTTTCGCGCGGATCGCATGAGGCACCGTGCGACAGTCTGCATCTACTGTAATCAAAGGGCTTATCGATGATTCACCGTGACACGCTGATGCCTGGGCGCGCCGGTCGTTTTATGATCATTTTGGGTCGTTATTGCGGTGCGCAGAGTCGCCGCGACGAGGTCCAGTTCGGCCTGCGGAATCACGGTCGTCGGGCCATAGGCGGCCAGTTCTGTGGAGAATGCGCGGGCGTCGCCGACGGCCACAATCGACAGCTTGGCGGGCTCGATAAACCGCTGCACCGCGGCGCGCACCTGGCCGATCGTCAGCGCCTCCAGGCGCTCCCGGTAGCTGGTCCAGTACTCCTCGCCCAAGCCATGCACGGCCGCCGCGAGGATGCGTTCGGCCACCTGGCCGGAGGTTTCGGTGGCCAGGGCGAAGCTGCCGTGGATATAGGATTTGGCCTCGTCGAACTCATCCTGCTGGGCGGGGTCGTCGTGGAATTCCTGCAGCAGGTCGACGATCAGGCGGAGGGCCTCGGCGGTCTTTTCGGTGCGGGTGAAGGTGTTGACCGTGAACAGGCCAGCCTGGCGCTGGGCCTCGAAGCCCGAGCTGGCGTCGTAGGTCAACCCTTCCTTGGCGCGGATCTTCATGTTCAGCCGTGAGTTAAAGCTGCCGCCGAAGATCTGGTTGGCGACGTTCAAGGCCGTGAAGTCGGGATGGTTGCGCGGGATGCCGGTATGGCCGATGGAGAGCTGGGTCTGAACGGCCTGGGGCATGTCGACGATCACCACGCGCGCGCCGCGCGGGATGGGGGGCGGCAGCACGGCGGGCAGAACCGTGGCATCGCCTTTCCAGTCGCCGAAGGCCTGTTCGGCCAGGCGGAAGCCCTCCTCGGGGGTTACGTCGCCGGAGACGGCGAACCAGGCCCGATGCGGCGCATAGCAGCGTTTCCAGAAGCTGACCAGGTCGTCGCGGCCGAGCGCGCCGATGGTGGCGGGGGTGCCGTCGCCGGGATAGGCGTAGGGGTGCGGGCCGTAAATCACGCGCGAGGCGACGAGCGAGACGAGGTAGGAGGGGTCGTCCAGGTTGACGGCCAGCCCCGAGAGCACCTGCTGGACGCGGCGGTCGATCTCGTCCTCGGGGAAGCGCGGGCGCAGCACGATGTCGGCGAGCAGCTCCAGGCCCAGCGCGGCGTAGCTCTTCATGAAAGTGCCGCCGGCGGTGGTGATGTCGTCGCCCGCGCCGGCGCCCATGCTGCCGCCGCAACCGTCGACCAGCGCCGAAATTTCGGGCGAGGTGTGTGCGCCGGCGCCTTCCCGCAGCAGGCCGGCGACCAGGCTGGGCAGGCCGGAGTGGGAGGGTTCGACGTCGCAGTTGCCGGCCAGGATTTCCAGGGCGTAGGTGACCACCGGAAGGCGGTGGTCCTCAATCACGTAGACCGTCAGGGCGTTGGGCAGTTGCCGGCGCACGGGCTTGGGAAAGGCGTATGGACGGGACGCGGAGGGGAGCGGTATGGTCATTTTTGTGCTGTTCCGATACTAGGTGCCGGGAGCGTCCTGATTTGGGGTTGGCGGTGCGGACTGGCCGCCAGAAGTTCGCGCCGCGTCATTGTATGTCACTCCGGTCGTCAGTCCCAGCGCATTCATTAGATGGTTCTTCCCCGGCGGGGCCCGAGAGCGGCGCGGAGGCGGGGAAGACCAGGCGGGTCATGTTGCCGGCAGCGAGATAGTGCGCGGTGACGCGGCGGACATCCTCGGCCGTGACCTGGCGGTAGCGTTCCAACTCGGTGTTGTAGCGCGCCGGGTCGGCCAGGAGGACGGCGCAGCGGCCGAGCGAGTCGGCCTTGGACTGAACGCCCTCGCGGCCGGTGATGAAGCCGGCGATGAGCTGATTCTTGGCTTTGACCAGCTCGTCGGAGGCGGGTGCAGTTTGGCCCAGCTCGTGGATGACGCTTAAGAGCCCGGCGGAGAGCTTTTCAATATCCTTGCCCTGGTTGACGACGGCCGCGCCGAAGAAGAACGACGGGCCTTCGAGCGTCTGCGCCTGGCCGAAGGCGAAATGGGCGAGTTGTTCCTCATAGACCAGCCGGCGGTAAATGCGCGAACTCTGGCCGGAGCTGAGGATGATGCCGGCTACGTCGAGGGCGTAGGTGTCGGGATGGCGCATCGGCGGCAGGATCCAGGACAGCGTGACGGCGGGCAGCGGGATATTGGCCAGGTTCACGGTGCCCCCGGCGGGCGCGGTGTGGGCCGGTTCCTCGACCTGCACCCGCGGGACTTCGCGGCCGCGCGGCAGCTCCGCGAAATGCGTGCGGGCGAGCTTCAGGGCCGCGGCGACGTCGAAATCGCCGACTAGCACCAGGGTCGCGTTGTTGGGCACGTAGAAGGTGTCGTGAAACTCCTTCACATCGGCGAGCGTGGCGCGTTCGAGGTCCTCGACCGAGCCGATGGGCAAGTGCTTATAAGGATAAACCCGATACGTGTGGGCCAGTACGGCTTCGCTCACCAGGCCATAGGGCTGGTTCTCATAGCGCATGCGGCGCTCTTCCCTGACCACGTCGCGTTCCTTGGTGAAGTTCTCCTGGCTGATGTCGAGCGAAGCCATGCGGTCGGCCTCGAGCCACAACATACGTTCCAGGTAATTGGAGGGGAAGGTCTCCCAATAGACGGTCTGGTCGAAGGTGGTATAGGCGTTGACCTGGCCGCCGGCCTGACGAACCAGGCGCATGTGCTGCTCGGGGGCGACGTTTTTCGAGCCGCGAAACATCAGGTGCTCGAACAAGTGGGCGAAGCCGGTGCGGCCGGTCTGCTCGTCCTTCGAGCCGGCGTGATACCAGACCTGGAGATTGGTGACGGGGCGCGAACGGTCCTCGGCCAGGACGATGTTGAGGCCGTTGGGCAGGGTCTCGGCGTGGATCTGGAGGGCCGGCGGAGTGTCGGATGCGGGCTCAGCGCCCGTGAGGATCGCGCCGCGCAACCCGGCGCGGGTTTTACCAAGTATCGAACTCATGACGTATCTGTTTCGAGGGTAACATCCGGGGGCGGGTGGCATCGAATCGGGCATGCCCGAACGCGACGCGAATGGAAGGGCGGTGAAGCGGGCGCTGGGCAGGCGCGGGAAGGGCGTCGGGGCGATGGGGCATTACGGGCATGAGGATCGGGTGCGGCGACCGAGGGGCAAGCAGGCCGCAGGAGGAAGGGAGGACGTGGGTGTTGCTAAGAGCGTTTGTAATGTGTCACTTCCAGGCATTTTCGACACAGGAGCGAGGGAGCACCAGGCCCCTTTGGGGCCGGCCGAGTCAGTCGGCATGGAAATAAACCTGACAAAAACATTAAAATTCACAAACAAACCAAGCCGATAGTGTACACTCAACCACATTCGGGTTCCAAAACGGAAGCTTGGCTGTGCAGTTCCCGCTCCTCCACCGGGGGGCAGGAATGATTGTGGTCGAGCGACCATGAACAAAGTTCACGCAAGGTGAGCAAGTTACGGGATGCAATTGGAAAGAGGAGTTGAGATATGTCTTTTCTGAAGAGTTTTCTGAAGAACGAAGAAGGGCAGGATATGGTGGAATACACCCTGTTGCTGGCTTTCGTCGCTTTGTCGGCTGGCGCCGCCTACGTGAGCATCGGCACCAATGTCAGCAGCATTTGGAGCAAAGCCCAGGGCGACCTCAGCAGCGCCTCCTTGGCAGCGCAATAAGTTCAAGTGTGAAGAGCGAATTCGGGCAAAGATGGACCGGCTCTAAGGGAGCCGAAGGGTTGGTGTGCGCGGCCAGCGGATAAGATCCAAGCCTGGAGGAAGGTCATCACCGCTGCGGCCTGAAGCTCCATAAGCAGAACCGCGAAGACGATGCCCGCGCCGCGCAGACCGGCGCGGGTTTTACCAAGTATCGAACTCATGGCGTGTCTGTTTCGAGGGTCAGGTCCGCCCCACCCGCTCTATGGGAGGCCGCGCGCTCCTCCCGTTTCCAACGCGACGACGGAGGCGCGCTCCGATGGGTCCAAAATGGACACTCGGATACTTCTTGAAACCGCCTGGATTCAATAGATAGAGTCACTCCAAAATTAGCAGATTAATACCTGGAAATCTGTTGACGGCAGCTCTGACTGGAGCTAGAGTTCTGGAGAGGAGTGAGGTCCAATCATGTTTTCTTGCAGATCGGCGATGCGCTTCGCGCTGATTGTGGCTATTGCCTGCCTGAGCGGCGCGCCGGCGCGCGCCGGGGACGTTACCTACACCGACTATGCCAGTTGGAGCGCGGCCATGTCAGGTACGCCCACAAATGTGACCATCCCCGACCCGAGCCCGAGCTTTCGTATATGGTTCGGGTCCGGTAGCCAGTCCGTCACTTACGCCGGCGTGACGTTCTCCACCAGCTCTGGGTTAGGAAACGGCAATTTCTTTAATGTCGGTCCCCTCGACAGCGGGGATCCGGCGGTCTTGTCATCCCAACTTGTCATCCCACAGGAGACCACTGGGGTGCCCAACATTCTGACCACGCTGCCGGGGGACGTGACCGGCTTCGCCTTGTACTACGGCACATTCGGTGGGAGCAATGTGACCTTCCTGCTGTCGAACGGCGATAGCGTCACTCTGGGCAGCACGGGGTCGGGCTATAGCGTGCCGGACTTCTTTGGAGTCACCGACGCTACTCCCTTCGACTCGGTATTGATGACGTCTTCCGACATGGTCCTCAATCTCAATAACGTCTCGTATGCTGCGGCTGGTTCGACTGGTTCGACTATTCCGGAACCGGCGACCTGGCTGCTGGTGACGGGCGCCCTTCTCGGAGCCGCACTGCTGTGGCGCAGGCGCGTGAACTAGGCTCAAGCGCCTCGGACAGCGACGTCGGTCCAGGGGTTTTCGCGAGTCAAGGCCGCGGCGGGTAAGAGGCATCCGCAATCCGATTCCCGATCTGCCGGCGCACGCCGCGGATGATAATGAGCGCCTGTTTGAACACATGCGGCGCGGTCTGGAGCGGGTACTCGGCGAGCGCTTCGTTCTTAAAACGGGAATAGCGGGTGCAATAGTAGGGACAGAACTCGTCGTCGCAAGGACGGTCTTCGGCAAACAGATCGAGACGCCGTTCAAAGATATTGCCGAGAAGCGTTTTCTGCCCGCAGCGGGAAATGTTTCCGTCATAGCCGATGGAAACAAACGTCCGGCCCGCGGAACATGGAATCCCAGTGAAATCGGGGATTCCGTCGATATAATCGCGGTCGAGCAGAGGATTGATGGTGGGGTGATGGCGAAAGGGCTGGCCGGCGGCTGTGCGCAGTGTCAATTCAGCTTTTTCGGAGAAGCGGCGGAACTGGGCGCGCTCGGCTGCAGAATAGGCCTGGGGATACCAGCGGCGTTCGAAAGCGCCGCGGATGGCCTTGGGAATCAACGGCACGCCGAGGCTCGCAAACCACTCCGCCACGCGCGGGAACTCCGCAAAAGCGGCAGGAGTCATGACTAGCGAAGCGAACAGCGGGAAACCGCTTTCAAGCAACGCCGTCACATTAGTTTGCAGATTGCGCCAACCTTTGCGGCGATCGCGTTGTTCCACGTGCACGGCACAGTGAATGAACTGGACGCGCGAGGAGTCGACGTTCGCCGCAAAGTCGCGCACACGAGGAGCGGAGAGGTTGGAATTGATCGAGATGTAGTGCCGCGAGGTGAGTGTTTGGCAAAGGCGGAGAAAGTCGGGGTAAAAGAACGGCTCGCCGCCCGTAAGATGGATCATCCAGGTTTTCCCGGTTGAATTGAAGAAGTCCAGGTACTGTTCCGGGGTTAATCGTCCGACGAGAGGGTGCTCAATGGGAGCCCGGGAAGCGCAGTAAGAGCACTCGAAGTTGCAGAGCAGGTTGAGCAACCAGGAAGCTTCAATGTCAAACGTCATAACTGCGCAAGCCGTTCACTTTGTATCAAAAGCCATGGCAACACTTTGGCGGCATGCAACGCATCCGAATTCAATTTTTTTGCCGGAACAGCGGCTGACGGACATTCAGCCACGCATTAGCGCCCAGATTCGCGATTGGGCCTTGAGCGAGGCCTTCAGCTCCAATCTTTGCAGATGCATACAGAAATGAATTGAGTCCAGATTAGCGGCTGGCGGCGGGGGAGCGCAAGTGGATCAGGGGTGTTGCGGCGGAGGGGCGGGCGGCTAGCGCCGGAAGAACAGCGAGATGGCCATGGCAAAGCCGATCGAGATGACGATGCGGCGGACGGCGGTGCGGCCCAGTTTGCGGGCCAGGCCGGAGCCGCCGATGCCACCGGCGATGGCGCCGATGGCCATGAGCAGGGCGTC
>Ga0182027_10011982_pt1 | contig 12199 bp, 10 predicted proteins | sample 712E1DmetaG_FD_121300 | JGI IMG/M metagenome (GOLD analysis project Ga0182027, IMG submission 121300) | Permafrost microbial communities from Stordalen Mire, Sweden - 712E1D metaG (Illumina Assembly) | ecosystem: Environmental > Terrestrial > Soil > Wetlands > Permafrost | place: Sweden...
AAGGTCGACCCCGTCCAGCGCGCACACCGTCGTGCGCCGGATCCGGAACTCCTTGCGCAGGCCGGTGATGGCGATACCGTCGGCGGGCCCGTCGTCCGAGAGCACTGAAGTCGCCACGCCGGAACGTACCATGGGGTCACCGCGTCCCTGCATTGCTCGACCGGAGTCCTCGATGACAGCCATCTTCGGATGGTAGCCACGCCGGCACCCTCGGAGCGCCCGACGGGCACCAATTCGCGCCTCTGGCGGCAAAACATTAATTCCCGCGTAACAAAGGGCCCGCCCCGTCCGGTCTTCAGGCCCGGCCTTGACTTGTCGGGCCCGGCCTTGACTTGTTGCGCCCGGCCTTGACTTGTCCCGCCCGCCCGAGCAAGGTGTCCTGATGGGTGACGTGACGCCGGGGATGGTGTGCGGTCACCACCACCTCTATTCGACCCTGGCCCGGGGGATGCCGGCGCCGCCCGTCCAGCCGACCACCTTCATCGAGATACTCGAGCAGATCTGGTGGCGGCTCGACTTGGCCCTCGACCTGGAGATGATAAGGGCGTCGGCCCGCCTCGGGGCGCTAGAGGCACTGGAGAGCGGCACGACTGCCATCGTCGACCACCACGAGAGCCCGGGCGCCATCGAGGGGAGCCTGGACGTCATCGCCGACGCCTGCCAGGAGGTGGGGGTAAGGGTCGTCTGCGCTTATGGCGTCACCGACCGCCACGGCGAGGACGGGGCGCGACGGGGCCTGGAGGAAAACGAGCGTTTCATCCGGACCGGCCGGCGCGGGATGGTCGGCGTCCACGCCGCCTTCACCTGCGGTGACGACACCTTGGCCGCCGCCGCCGGCCTAGCCGAGGACCTGCACGTCGGCGTGCACATCCACGTCGCCGAGGGCGTGGTCGACGCCGACGCCGGCGCCCGGCTGGACGGGCTGGCCCAGCCCGACTGGTTGCTGGCCCACGGCGTCCACCTGGACCGGGCGCTCCCCGGGACCCTGGCTCACAACCCCCGTTCCAACATGAACAACTCGGTGGGTTATGCCAACCCGGCGGCGTGGCCGGGCCGGGTCGTCCTCGGCAGCGACGGTATCGGGGCCGACATGCTTGAGGAGTTCCGGCTGGCCTACGCCCGCGCCCGGGAGGCCGATATATCGATCGACCCGGCAAAGGCGTGGGAGTGGGCCCGGGCCGGCTGGTCACTGGTGCCCGAGGCTCTCGATGACCGGGTGAGGTGGTCCTACGACGGGGTGGACGACCCCTGGCGGCTGGCTTTCACTCCGGGGGTCCGTGCTCATGACGTGTGGGTGGGCGGGGAGCAGGTCATCTGCGAGACCAAACCCACCCGAGTTGACGCTGACGAAGTAAGAAGGCATGCACGCGAGCAGGCCGCCCGCCTGTTCGCCCGTCTTTAGCCGCCCACAGGCGGGCGACGCCCGGCGGGGCAGCGAAGGCCCCGAACTTGGGACCCGACTTGGGACCCGACTTGGGACCCGACTTGGGACCCGACTTGGGGCCGGACTTGGGGCCGGACTTGGGGCCGGACTTGGTTTCAGGCCCGTGAACAGGTTGAACTTTTATTGACAGTTCATACGGCCAAGGGTAATGGTGGAGTCGTGCCCACCTCAGCCGAGCCCGCCGCGCTCCGCGTCGACGCCGACCGCCTGATCGGTCGGCTCCGCGAGCTCGGGCAGGTCGGCGCCATCGACGGCGGTGGCTGCGCCCGCCTGGCGTTGACCGACGCCGACCGGGAGGGCCGGGACCTGGTCACAATGTGGATGCGCGACGCCGGCCTCGAGGTCGCCGTGGACGCCATCGGCAACGTGGTCGCCACCCGGCCGGGGCGGGAGCCCGGGCCGCCCGTCATGTGCGGGTCCCACGTCGACACCGTGGCCACGGGCGGCATCTACGACGGGAACCTCGGCGTGCTGGCCGGCCTCGAGGTGCTGGAGACGCTAAACGACGGCGACATAGTCACCCGCCGTCCGGTCGCGGTGGCCTTTTTCACCGACGAGGAAGGTGCGCGCTTCGCCCCCGACATGCTCGGCAGCCTCGTTTACGCCGGTGGCCTGGGCGTGGAGGAGGCCCACGACATCGTCTCCATCGACGGTGCCCGCCTGGGCGACGAGCTGGAGCGGATCGGCTACCTGGGGCCGACGCCGTGCCCTGGCCTGGTACCTCACGCCTACGTAGAGCTGCACATCGAGCAGGGCCCCGTGCTGGACCGGGCGGGCGAGGTCGTCGGCGCCGTGACGGGCATACAGGGCATCTCCTGGCAGGAGCTGGTCATCACAGGACAGGCGAACCACGCCGGCACCACGCCCATGGAGTACCGCCACGACGCCGGCTACGCCGCCGCCGGCGTGGCGACCTTCGTGCGCCGGATGGTCGGCGAGATGGACGGGCGCCAAGTGGGCACGGTGGGAAGGCTCCGCTTGCACCCCGACCTGGTCAACGTGGTCGCGGCCAGAGCGGTCCTCACAGTGGACCTCCGCAATACCGACGAGGCCTTGCTCCAAGAGGCGGAGCGACGCCTGGAGGTGTACTTGGCCGAGCTCGCCGCCGCCGAGGGCGTGAAGATAGACCGTCGGCCCCTGGCCCGTTTCGAGCCCGTGGACTTCGATCCCCGCATAATCAGCCTGGTCGAGGCGACGGCGGGCTCTTTGGGCTACAGCGCCCGCCGGCTCCCGGCCGGCGCCGGTCACGACGCCCAGATGCTGGCCCGGCTCTGTCCCGCCGGCATGATCTTCGTGCCCAGTGTCAACGGGGTCAGTCACAACCCGGCCGAGTTCACCGAGCCCGAGCACCTCGTCGCCGGGGCCAACATCCTGCTGCAGATGCTCGTCCGCCTGGCCGAGGAGGACGACATCCCGGGGACGGCGCCGGGTACTGGGGTCGGCGAGGGCGCGCCGTGAACCGGGAACTCACCGTAGCCGCGGCGCAGATGGGCCCCGTCAACCGGGACGACAGCCGCGCCGCGGTGGTCGAGCGGTTGCTGGAGCTGTTGCGCAAGGCCCACGAGCGGGGCGCCAAGCTGGTGGTGTTCCCCGAACTGGCCCTGACCACCTTTTTTCCCCGATGGTGGGAAGAGGACCGGGCAGTGGTGGACGCCTGGTTCGACACGGAGATGCCGGGGCCGGCCACCAAGCCGCTGTTCGACGAGGCGGCCCACCTCGGTGTGGGTTTCTGCCTGGGCTATGCCGAGCTCACCCCGGACGGTCACCACTACAACAGCCAGATCCTCGTAGACGGGGACGGCGGCGTGGTGGCGGTGTTCCGCAAGGTCCACATCCCCGGGCACGACCAGGCCGAGGCCTGGCGCCCGTTCCAGCACCTCGAGCGCCACTACTTCGAACCGGGGCCCGGTTTCGGGGTATGGGACGCTTTTGGCGCACGAGTGGGAATGATGATCTGCAATGACCGCCGCTGGCCGGAAAGCTACCGGGTGATGGGCCTGAAGGGCGTGGAGCTCATCTGCTGCGGCTACAACACGCCCGTCCACTACGCCCCCGACCCGTCCCAAGACATCCTCGCGGGGTTCCACAACCATCTGGTCATGCAGGCCGGTGCTTACCAGAACGGGACCTGGGTGGTCGCCGCGGCCAAAGGGGGCGTCGAGGAAGGGGTGGACTCGCTCGCCCAGAGCTGCATCATCGCCCCGTCGGGTCAGCTGGTTGCCCAGGCCTTCACGTCGGCCGACGAGGTGATCGTCGCCACCTGCGACCTGGACTGGTGCCGGCGCTACACGACGACGGTGTTCGACTTCGACAAGTACCGCCGGCCCGAGACCTACACGCTCATCACGGCGCAGAGAGGCGTAAGCCGGTGACAGTACTGCAAACCGCGACCATCACCTTCACCCTCAACGGGTCCCCGGCCACGGTCCGCGCCGACCACCCGCACCTGCTGGCGGCGCTGCGCGAGGAGCTCGACGTGACCTCGCCCAAGGACGGCTGCTCCCCGAGCGGCCAGTGCGGGTGTTGCACCGTCCTGCTCGACGGGAAGGCGCAGGTGGCGTGCCAGACCCCGCTGACCAAGATCGAAGGCCGCTCCGTGACCACGCTCGAAGGCCTCGACGAAGCCGAGCGCCGGCGCTACGCCCAGGCCTTCGCCGCCGCGGGCGGGCTCCAGTGCGGTTTCTGCATCCCCGGTATCGTCATGCGGGCCAAAGCGCAGGTCGACCGCAAAGGCGCGGCCCTGGCCCGGGAGGACATGGCCCGACATCTCGGCGCCCATCTTTGCCGCTGCACCGGGTACGTCAAGATCCTCGACGCCATCGAGACGGTCGCCTCGGGCCGCGAGGTCGTCCTCACCCCCCGGGGCGGGATAGGCAGCCGGGGGGCCAAGTACGAGGCGGAGGCGCTGGCCCTGGGCGACCGGGGCTATGTCGACGATCTGCGGCTGCCCGGCCTGCTGCACGCCGTGTTGCGCCTCACCGACCACGCCCGGGCCGACGTCGTCCACATCGACACCGCCCCGGCCCTGGCCGCGCCCGGGGCCGTCGCCGTCTTCACGGCCGCCGATATCCCCGGCGACCTGCGGGTGGGCATCATCCACAAGGACTGGCCGGTGCTCGTCCCCGAGGGCGGGCGCACCTCGTACGCCGGCGACGTGTTGGCCATCGTGGTGGGCGAGACGCGCCAGGCCGCCCGGGACGCGGCCGCCCTGGTCGAGGTGACCTACGAGCCGCAGCAGCCGTTGACCGACCCGGACGTGGCGATGACGTCCGAAGAGGTCGCCGTGTGGGGTACCGACGGCAACGTGCTTTCGCGCTCGGCCTACGCCCGGGGTGACGTGGACGCCGCCCTAGAGACCAGCGCCCATGTCGTGCACGAGATCTTCCAGACCCAGCGGGTCGAGCACGCGTTCTTGGAGCCCGAGTCGAGCCTGGCCGTACCGCGTCCCGACGGCGGCCTGCACGTCTACTCAGGAGGCCAGGGGATCTGGGACGACCGCGACCAGATCGCCGCGGTTCTCGGCATCGACCGCGACCGGGTCAGCGTGGAACTGGTCTCCAACGGCGGGGCCTTCGGGGGCAAGGAGGACATGTCCAACCAGGCCCAGACGGCCCTGGCCGCCTGGCTCCTGCAACGTCCGGTCAAGTGCACGTTGTCGCGCGAAGAGAGCTTCCTGGTGCACCCCAAGCGCCATCCCCTGCGCCTGGAGTACTGGGCGGGATGCGACGGGCAGGGCCGGCTGACGGCCGTGCGTGCCCGCATGGTCGGCGACTCCGGCGCCTACGCCAGCGTCGGGATGAAGGTGCTGGAACGGGCGGCGGGCCACGCCACGGGCCCCTACCGCGTCCCCAGCGTGGACGTCGAGTCGGTGGCGGTGCGGACCAACAACCCGATCTGCGGGGCCTTTCGTGGCTTCGGGGCCAACCAGGCCCAGTTCGCCATGGAAGGGGTCATGGACCGCCTGGCCGAAAAGGTAGGGGTCAGCGGTTGGGAGATGCGCAAGCGCAACGTCGTCCACCCCGGCGACGTCTGGGGCCCCGGCCAGGAAATGGACGACGGCTGCGCCGGAGCTGAGCGCTGCCTGGACGCCCTGGCCCCCCGCTACGAAGAGGCGCGCCGGGCGGGCAAGGCCGTCGGCCTCGGGCTGGCGCTCAAGAACTCGGGGCTCGGCAATGGTTTCAAGGAGGTCACCAAAGCGGTCGTGCGCTTCCGGCGGGACGGGCTTGTGGAGGTCCGCCACGGGTGGACCGAGATGGGGCAGGGCATCCACACCGTGGCCTTGCAGGTAGCCGTCGAAGAGCTGGGCCTGGACCCGGACCGGGTCGTGGTCCTGGTCGACACGAGCCGGGAGCTGGGCCAAGGCCAGACGACCGGCAGCCGGGGCACGTTGATGGGCGCCGGTGCCGTGCGCAACGCCTGCCAGGCGGCCAAGCAGGGCGGTTGCCAGTACGACGTCGATTATCTGGGCGAGCACCGGGTGGACTGGACCCACCACATGGGCGAGGTGGACAAACCCATCATCCATTCGGCCTTCGGTTACGCCGCCCAGCTGGTCATCGCCGACCCGGTGTCGGGCGCCATCGAGCGAGTGGTGGCCGCTCATGACGTCGGCCGGGCCGTGAACCCGACCCTGTGCGAGGGCCAGGTCGAGGGCTCGGTGCACATGGGCCTCGGCTACGCCCTGACCGAGGAGTTCCCTTCCGACCTTTTGGGAGTGCCGACCAAGACCACGCTGCGCTCGCTCGGCATCCTGCGGGCCAAGGACGTCCCGCCCATCGAGGTCATCCTGGTCGAGGTGCCCCAGCCTCGCTCGCCCTACGGCATCAAAGGCGTGGGCGAGATCGGCCTGGTGCCCACGGCGGGCGCCGTTGCCGCCGCCCTGCACGAGGCCGACGGCCAATGGCGCACCACCCTGCCCATGCGCCCGCCCCGGACCGCCTCCGCCGCGGCCGGCGACGACTGAACCGGACGGAGACAGCCATGCCCGCCGCCCTCTACCTCCAGGACGCCCACACCATCCGGGCCGGGATGGAGCATGTCGCCTACGCCGAGGCGGCCGGCTTCGACGCCGTGTGGCAGGCCGAAAGCCGCCTCGTGCGCGAAGCGACGGTGCCCCTGGCCGCCTACGCCGCCGTCACCGAGCGGATCCGGGTCGGCTCGGGCGTCTCGGACTGCTGGTCCCGCAACCCGGCCCGCTTGGCCGCGACCTTTTCCACCCTCGACGACCTGGCGCCGGGACGGGTGCTCCTGGGACTAGGCGCCTGGTGGGACCCTCTGGCTCGCAAGGTCGGCATCGACCGGCAACGGCCCTTGACCGTGATGCGCGAAGTGGTGACCGTGGTACGGGCCCTGCTGGCCAATGAGACGGTGAGCTTCGACGGCTACTACGTCCACCTGGACGGGGTCGAGCTCGACTACGTCTACCAGGAGCGCCGCCCCAAGCACGTACCCATTTACATCGGTGCCACGGGGATGCAGATGCTGGAACTGGCGGGAGAAATCGCCGACGGTGTGGTCCTCAACTACCTGGTCTCACCCGACTACAACGACCGCGCCATCGAGCGGCTCCAGATAGGCCTCGAGCGTAGCGGGCGCAAGCTGGCCGACTTCGACCGCCCCCAGCTCGTGGTGTGCTCGGTGCACGAGGACGAGGCCACCGCCCTCGACATGGCCCGCCTGATGGTGACCCAGTACCTGGGCCAGCAACCGCACATCATGGCCGCCTCGGGGGTCCCGCAGTCCCTGCTCGACGCCGTAGGCGAGGTCCTCACCTGGCCGGCGACCCACGAGCAGGTCGAAGCTGCTTCCAGGCTCGTCCCCGACGAGATCGTCCGCATGCTGACGGCGTCGGGGACCCCCGCCCAGGCCCGCGCCCGCGTCGCCGACTACATGGCCCACGGCGCCACCTGCCCCGTCCTGTACCCCCTGGGGGACGTCCGCGCCATGGTGGACGCCTTCACCGGGTGGAACCCGTGATAGTGACGGCCCCATGGGCCCCCCAGACGTACGCGCCCAACGAGCCGGTCGGCCCGACAGCTCTGTGAGCCTGGCGCCGAACATGGATTTCCTGGCTCCTCGATCGTGGGCTGACGCCCTCGCCCTCAAGGCCGAGCACCCCGAAGCTGTCGCCATCGCCGGCGGCACCGACGTGATGGTCGACCTCAACTTCGACCGCCGCCGCCCCCGCGCCCTGCTGGACCTGACCGGGGTCAAGGAGCTTCGCGAGTGGGGGCGGGAGGACGGGGCCCTCCGGGTAGGGGCCGGCGTCACCTACACCCGGGTCATCGAGGAACTGGGCGACCTGCTTCCCGGCCTGGCCCTGGCGTCACGGACCGTGGGTTCGCCCCAGATCCGCAACCGGGGGACGGTAGGGGGCAACCTCGGGTCGGCGTCGCCGGCCGGTGACGCCCACCCACCGCTGCTCGCCGGCGGCGCCACCGTGGAGATGGCCTCGGTCCGGGGCACCCGCCGGGTCCCCGTCGAGGAGTTTTTCACCGGCCCCAAACGCCATGTCCTGGCACCCGACGAGCTCATCGCCGCCTTCCTTGTCAGGCCCGCTCCGGGGCCACAGCAGTTCTCCAAGGTGGGCACGCGCAACGCCATGGTCATCGCCGTGGCCTCTTTCGCCGTAGCCCTCGACCCCGAGCGCCAACGGGTGGGCACGGGGATCGGTTCGGCGGCACCGACCCCCCGCCGGGCCCGCGCCGCCGAGAGCTTCCTGGAAGGCGAACTGGCGGCCGCGGGACTATGGCACGCGCCGCGCCCGCTCGGCCCGGAGGTGGTCGCCCATTTCTCCGAACTCGTGGCCTCGGCCGCGTCGCCCATCGACGACGTACGGGGCACCGCTGCCTACCGGCGGCACGCGCTGGCGGTCATGGCCCGGCGGTCGCTGTCGTGGGCTTGGTCCGATTTCCTGAGGAGCTGAGTTGCAGCTGCATTTCACTGTCAACGGCCGCCCGTATGAGGCCGACGACGTCTGGGAGGGGGACAGCCTCTTGTTCGTCCTGCGAGAGCGGCTGGGCCTGTGGGGCTCGAAGAACGCCTGCGAGCAGGGCGAGTGTGGTTCTTGCACCGTCGTCCTCGACGGGACGCTGGTCTGCTCCTGCCTGGTCGCCGCCGGCCAGGCCGAGGGGAGCGAGATCCTCACCGTGGAGGGCCTGGCGGACGGCGAGGGGCTGGGCCCGGTCCAGGAGGCCTTCTTGCAGGCCGGCGCCGTGCAGTGCGGTTTCTGCACTCCCGGGCTGGTCGTCGCCACTCACGACTTCTTGGCCCACAACCCCTCCCCCACCGACGCCGAGATCAGGGAGGCACTGGCCGGCAACCTGTGCCGCTGCACGGGTTACGAACAGATCCTGGACGCCGTGCGCCTGGCCGCGGCCATGCGAGGTGATGGGTGAGCACGGTCGTCGAACAGCGCGGGCAAACGGGGCTGGCCGGCGTCGGGACCTCCGCCCGCCGGCCCGACGGCGCGCTGAAGGCCAGCGGACGCTTCGCCTTCTCCTCTGACCTGTGGGCGGAGGGGATGATCTGGGGGGCCACGGTCCGTAGCCCCCATCCCCGGGCCCGGATAGTGGCGATCGACATCTCAGAGCCACTGCGCATCCCCGGTGTGCGCTGCGTGCTCACCCACGAGGACGTCCCGGGCCGCAAGACCTACGGCCTGGAGGTCGCCGACCAGCCCGTCCTGGCCATGGGCGAGGTGCGCTACCACGGGGAGGCCGTCGCCGTGGTGGCCGCCGACGACCCCGAAACGGCGCGGCGGGGCGCGGCCGCCGTCCGGGTCACCTACGAGCCTCTGGTCCCCGTCGTCGACCCCATGGTGGCCCTACGCCCCGACAGCGACCGGGTCCACCCGGGCGGCAATATCGTGCGCCATCTGAAGATCCGCCGGGGCGACCCCTCTCCCAGCGCCGATGTGGTGGTCACCGACGAGTACGAGGTCAGGATGCAGGACCAGGCGTTCCTGGGACCGGAGTCGGGCCTGGCCGTCCCGGCCGAGGACGGCGGCATCGACCTTTACATCGCCACCCAGTGGCTGCACGTCGACCAGGGCCAGGTGGCGGCGTCGCTCGGCCTGCCCCTGGACAAGGTCCGCCTCACCCTGGCCGGCGTCGGAGGCGCCTTCGGCGCCCGCGAGGACGTGTCGCTGCAGATCCACCTGTGCCTGCTGGCGATGCGGACGGGGCGACCGGTGAAGATGGTGTACTCGAGGGAGGAGTCGTTCTTCGGCCACGTGCACCGCCACCCGGCCCGCCTGCGCTACACCCATGGCGCCCAACGCGACGGCCGGCTCGTGTTCGTGCGGGCGGAGATGGTCTTCGACGGCGGCGCCTACATGTCCAGCACCCGCGCCGTGGTGGGCAACGCCGGCACGCTCGGTATCGGGCCCTACGACGTGCCCAACGTGTCCGTCGACTGCTGGGGCCTCTACACCAACAACCCCCCGTGCGGGGCGATGCGCGGTTTCGGGGCCGTCCAGACGTGCTTCGCCTACGAGTCGCAGATGGACAAGCTGGCCGAGGCGCTGGGGATGCACCCGGTCGACCTGCGGGCCCGCAACGCCATGGCCCCGGGGACGCTCATGCCCACGGGCCAGGTCGTCGACGGCCCGGCCCCGGTGGCCGAAATCCTGGCCCGCGTGCGAGAGGCCCCGCTGCCCCCTCCAGGCGGGGATCTCCCGCCCGGGGGCGTGGCCAATACGACTCATGGCGAGGGAGTGGTCCGAGGTACCGGGTACGCGGTGGGGTTCAAGAACGTCGGCTTCTCCGAGGGTTACGACGACTATTCGACCGCCCGGGTGACGCTCGGGCACGCCGGCGCCCGTCCGTTCGCCTCGGTCCACACCGCCGCGTGCGAGCTCGGCCAGGGGCTGGTGACCGTCCAGGGCCAGATAGTGCGCACCGAGCTGGGCATCGAACAGGTTGTAGTCGAGACCGCCGACACCCAGGTGGGCAGCGCCGGCTCCTCGTCGGCGTCCCGCCAGACCTACGTGACCGGCGGAGCGGTAAGGGCGGCCTGCGCCGAGATCCGTGACGAGCTGCTCGACAGGGCGGCCGTCCGCCTACGCGTCGACCGGGCCAACCTGTACCTTGCCGACGAGGCGGTCCATAGCTCGTCGGCGCCGCCAGATGGGCCAGAGGGGCCAGAGGGGCCATATGGAGCGGACGGGGCCGAGGGGCCGAGCATCGACCTGGTGGACCTGCTCGCCGACGGCCCGATCGAGCGCACCGTCGAGTGGCGGCACCGGCCCACCCAGCCCCTCGATCCCGAGACGGGGCAGGGCAACGCCCACGTCCAGTACGCCTTTGCCGCCCACCGTGCCATCGTCGACGTGGACGTCGAGCTTGGCCTGGTCAAGGTCGTGCAGATGGTGACGGCCCAGGATGTCGGCAAGGCCATCAACCCCGTCGGCGTCGCCGGCCAGATCCATGGTGGGACGGCCCAGGGCCTCGGCTTAGCCCTGTTGGAGGAGATCCAGGTGGAGGGGGGACGGGTCCGCAACCCCTCCTTTACCGACTACCTGGTCCCCACCATCCTCGACATGCCCCCGATGCACGTCGAAGTGCTCGAGCTGGCCGACCCCCACGCTCCTTACGGGCTACGGGGCGTGGGCGAGGCCCCCACCATCTCCTCTACGCCCGCCATCGTCGCCGCCGTCCGGGCCGCCACCGGGCGCGCCCTCACCCGGGTCCCCGTGCGGCCCGAAGACATCGCCGGCACTGAGACGGCCAGCACTGAGACTGCTGGCATTTCTGAGGCGGACCGGCGCCCGTGAGCACCGCCGCCGTCGTGCTGTGCGCCGGGGCCGGGAGCCGGTATATCGCTCCGTCGGGCACCCACAAGCTCTTAGCCCTGTTCCGGGGACGTCCTCTGGTCTGCTGGGCGCTCGAGCACGCCCTCGAGGCCGACCTCGAGGTCACGCTGGCCGTGACAGGAGCGGTCGACCTCTCGGCCGTCATCCCGCCGGGTGTCCTCACCATCGCCAACCCGCGCTGGCAGGACGGCATCGCCACTTCGCTCCAGGAGGCCGTCGCCGAGGCGCGCCGCCTCGGGCTCGAAGCCATCGTGGTGGGCCTGGGCGACCAGCCGCTCGTCTCGGCCGCGGCGTGGCGGGCTGTCGCCTCCTCCGGCAAACCGATCGCGGTAGCAACCTACGACGGCGCCCGGCGCAACCCGGTCCGCCTCGCCCGTGCGGTGTGGGACGAACTGCCGCGTTCGGGCGACGAGGGCGCCCGGGGCCTCATGCGGCGCCGGCCGGAAATGGTCGAGGAGGTCCCCTGCGCGGGGGACCCCGTCGACGTCGACACACTGGACGATCTACCCGCCATCGGGTCGCCGTGAGCCGCTAAAGCGCCTTGAGGATGGAGTCGTCGAAAAGGTCGGGCTTGGTGTAGTAATTGCCGATTTTCTTGGAGCTTGCCAGTTGCAAAGTGGCGATGTTCTTCGAGATGTCGTCAGGGTTCATGGCAAATAGGCCGTTCGTTTCCGTGTACGGCGTCTTGATGAGCGCCAGCTGGGCGGTATTTTCGAGGCCCTGTTGCTTATCCGAGAGCCCGAGCGTCTTGCCATAGAGCGACATGGTGAGGTTGAGGCCGGCCGCCGGGCTTGCGATATCGGCCTCCCAACCTTCGCGGTATCTATTTAGCGCATAGTGCGCGAGTCGAGAGAAGTCAATAATCCATGGGCTTCTTGGGCGGAGATGTACTGGGGGTCAGTGGCCGAGCAGGACTGCGAGGCCCGGGTCTGGCCCACGCG
>Ga0182027_10011983_pt1 | contig 12198 bp, 9 predicted proteins | sample 712E1DmetaG_FD_121300 | JGI IMG/M metagenome (GOLD analysis project Ga0182027, IMG submission 121300) | Permafrost microbial communities from Stordalen Mire, Sweden - 712E1D metaG (Illumina Assembly) | ecosystem: Environmental > Terrestrial > Soil > Wetlands > Permafrost | place: Sweden...
CGGCACCATCCCCTGTGTTCGGCTAGGACGACATTTCCGTTTCTCCCGGCGAGCGATCATGGCACGCTTGGAGCAATGCAAGTCTGCGCCGCGCTGGGAAGGACATTAGCGATGCCAGCACGACGAGACTCACGAGGGGTGTGGCGCTATCGCAAGGTGGTCATGCTGCCCGACGGGACCACCGAGCGAATTTCCGGCACTCCTGCCATCAACAAGCAGTGGGCCGCTGCCAGAGCCGAGCAGGACCACGTTACACGCATACTGGATGCGGCTCGAAAGCCACCTGGGCGGAAGGAGGTACCAACACTTGAGACCTGGTTTCTTGGGAGATACTGGACCGAATGGTGCATTGGTCAATTGAACAAGCCGGGCACGCTGGTCGAGAAGAAGGCAATCTTTGAACATCACCTGCGCGGCCCGCTGGGGCATCTCCGACTGGATGAAATCGACGTAGGCAAGGTGCAGGAGCTGAAGGCTGCTCTGGATGCCGATTTGAGCAGGCGCAAGGTGCCGCTGGCGCTGAAGACCCGCAACAACATCCTCGCCATCCTCGCGCACGCACTACGGTACGCCGAGGAAGCTGGGGTGATAGAGGCGGCTCCACGTATCCGACCGTTCAAGTTCCAGCGGCCAGAGATCGTGGCGTTGGATTTCGACGAGTGGCCGCGACTCGTCGGGGCGGCGGGGGCGGAAGGGCAGGGGATGCGGGTTGCTTGTCTGCTCGCCGGGGACGCGGGGCTGCGACTGGGTGAGGTGCTCGCGCTCAGGTGGGAGGACATTGATCTTATCGCCGAGCGGTTGACGGTTTGTCGCCAGTTGCGCAAGGGTATCGAGGGGACGCCGAAGGGCGGGAGGCGCAGGGTGGTGCCGATGACTGCCGAGCTGGTGGCTGCGTTGAAGGCGCTTCCTCAGGTGAGGCGGGGGAGGGTGATCTGCGGGCTGGACGGCAAGCCCGTGGCGGAGACCGCGTTCAAGCACACGATCTACCGTGTCTGTCGGAAGGCAGGATTGCCTGAACGGGGGTGGCACGTCTTGCGCCACTCGTTTGCCACGCACGCAGCACGATTCGGAGTCAATCCGTGGCGGTTGCAGGCGTGGCTCGGCCATTCGACCATCAACATGACGATGAGATACGTCCACCACGTCGACGAACACTACCGGCCCATCCCCGAGCACATCGTTTCAGCGGGGGCGGGAGTGCACGATCCTGACCAGAGAATCCTGGTCATGCTCGGCGCTCGCGCTGGCCTCGTCCGTGGCAACACCATGGCAAAAACACCCGTTGATGCACCTGGACTCCCAATCGAATCAGCTAGTTAGATGTAGGCGGGACAGGGATTGAACCTGCGACCCGGCGCGTGTAAGGCGCCTGCTCTGCCACTGAGCTACCCGCCTGGGCCAGCACAGTCTATACGGAGCCCCGTCAGAAGGTAAGTCGAAGCCCGCCACCGCCCGGAAAAATCAGCAGGGTCAAGGGGCTGCTGGAGTCGTCGGGCGGTCGGTAGTAGTGGACGATGCCGTCGATGACGCCGTAGATATAGGCGGCGGCCAGGACCCCCGCGCTGGTCCATTCCACGACTCGCAACGTGTGTTCATCGCTGGCGCGCGTTCCGTTGGGCCCGTAGGTATTGTCGTGGTTGTGCCAGGAATAGCTGATCAGCCTACCGGCAACGATTGTGGCGATCGAGGCGAACTCGAGGCCCCCGACGATCCAGCCTTTGAGCGCGTCGCCGTTGCGAAACTGTCCCACCGGCGGCAGTAGATTCCAGATGAAGTGCCGGCTCGCCGCCCGTTCCCGCGCCACATGCTGGTGTCGGATGTTTTCAAAGAAAGCGACCACCTCGGGCCTGGTCGTGGTGGGGTCGAGGCGCGCCGAGGGATCCACGCGCAGCAATTCGGCAAAGGCATTGTCCGCCCCGAGTGCCCGATTGGTCAGGAACAGTCCGATGCCGAGGAGACGCAGGGCCCGCGCGCGCTGCTCAGCGCTCGATGGCAGGGTGCCTTCCGCCACCGGCCGGGCCGCGTCCACGACTTGGACCATGTCGCCGTACTCGTAGGCGGCCGCGGCACGGACCAGGGCGGCGAAGGCAGTGGGGGGCGTCTCGTTCGCGCTGCTCACAGGCGCAGGCGTCTCGTCGGCGCGAGCCCAGCCGGGCGCAGCCCCGACAACCAGCAGAGTGGCGATGGGTGTGAAGAGGCGAACTAGAATCATGCGCCTCTTCATCCCCCGGTCGCTGGATCGAGCAAATAGAAGCTATAGCTTCCGTCGGGCAGGGTGGCGAACTCGACCAGGGGTGGGGGCAGGGTCGCGTTCAGACTGCTGGGATCCACGCAACCCGGGATGGTGGATTGCTCGCAATAGGCCTGCACGATGGCGCCGCCCACTGGAGTTCCGCTGAAACTGACGATCCCGCTCACTTTCAGGCCGGAAGGCAGGGTGCGGTCAGCTAGTGGGGCGTCCTGGTCGGTGGTGGTGACGCCGTAAAGCGGAATGCGGGTCGGTAGGTTGTTCCCGGCCGCGGGCTCTACCGAGATACGATAGGTTCTGCCAGGGTCGGCGAGAAATGCGTAGCTGCCGTCGCTGGCCACCGGGGTTGAAATGATGCTGACGAGCACATCAGTGCCTGTGTCGGTTGCCACAAACTGGGCTCCGCTCGCCGCGTCGGCCGGCACAAGATGCCCGCTCAGCTTGACCTTGTTCCCCAGGCTCACCGTGCGCGTGCTACTGGCCGCCGCTCCGCCGAGGTCGATGCTTCTGGTGGTGATGGCAGCCCCGGCCAGGCCACTCGGGGGTGTAAAAGTCAGGTCGTAGGCGACCTTGGGAAGGTTGGTGAACACCATCGAGCCGTTCGCGTCGGTCGTGCCTTGTTGCCGCACGCTGCCCGAGGCGGCGCCGGGCCAGTCGGCGCCGGTCACAACCAGGACGCCGGGGCTCGGCAGAGCCCCATCTTGCGATTGCAGGCGCACGTCGGTGTTTGCCGCGGGCGTGGTGTTGTCGCTCGTGAGGACACGAAGGGTCATGGTGGTAGTGCTGATGGTGTTCCAGGTGAAGTCGACCGGAGCGAGGCTGGCTCCGTTGGCGCTCGCTTGCAGATCGATGCAATCGGCGATGGTGACCTGAGGCAGCGAAGTGCCAGAGGGTGGCACCACCACCGCCGAAAACAGCGTGCCTGTGCTGGCGCTCAAGGAATAGGCGCCGGTGGCGTCGGCACTGCCAACCGTGGAGGGCAGGGGGAGGGTGACGAGACCGTTGGCGTCGGCAAGCAGGAGAAGGCGCGCACCAACGGCAGGGCCGCCAGGGCCGCGCAGGGTGCCTTGGATGGTCACGCCCTCGGACACGTCGAAGTCATCGGGGCGGAATTCTTGCGCCAACTTGGACGCGACCAGGAACGGGGGAAATACCGTGGCCGAAGTGTCGGTCTGGGGAACGACCAGGATATCGTAGGTGTCCAGCGGATCGAGCAGGGCACGCAGGGGTTGGTCGCTGGTACTCGCGCCATCGAAGGTCCAGGTTGAGCCCTGGGGAGAGACGCGGATGTAGGAAGGGACCGCCACGGCAGGAAACGCCGTCGGATCGGGTTGTGCAACTTGCACGGGATCGATCGACACCGCGTAGCCGCGAAGCAACTGGAAGTCGCCCTGGCGGGGTTGACCAGGCTGAAGCACGAAGTTGGTGTCCTCATAGGGCACGGCATCTTGGGATGGGCACCAGCGAGCTGGCCCGTTGTCGCAGGTCTGACCCGAGCCAGCCGAGGCGGCAGGCGGGGGCAAGACGCGGATGAAGAAGGGCTGCGGCGACACGTCTTGCGGCTTCACTGCGGTGGCCGAGGCGTGACCCTTGCAAGTCGGGGTGGCTGAGGCGCTGATGTCGTAGCTGCCGGGGACGAGGAGGGGAAACTGGACAATCGCGGTGGTCTTGTCGGTGGTTGGGAGGGATGTGAGTGCCAAGGGCGTGCCGTCGGGGCTCTTCACTGTCCACTGCCAGGTTGGCTGAGTCGGGGTCGACGAGCCCCACGCAATGGTGCCTTCCACGGCCAGGGTGGCGGTGGCGCCCGACGGCAAGTTGAGCAGGCTGGCCGGAGACCAGGGAATGATGTTCACGGTGCAGGAGACATAAACATCAGGGGGCGAACCCACCCCCGCATCCGTGGTGCCCGTACGCCCGCCAGTGCCAGCATAGGTTGCACCGCCCATGGCCTCCGCGCCACCTGAGTTGACCCTCCCACCAGTGCCAAGCGAAGTGCCCCTTCCTCCAGTGCTCACAGCGCCCCCGAATGCAGTCGAGGTCCCTGCATCGGTATGGGAGGCCATTCCCGCGGATCCGCCTAGCCCGGTCCCGTTCGACGTTCCACCTTCGTGGCTTGCTCCTGAACCCGAAACAGTGGCCGATGAACCAACAGAGCACCCGCCCGCTGCCATCAGCACGCAAGCGACAACCGGGATTGACCAGCGGCGATTCATAGGAAGGAGATCGTCCATGTCACCCACTGGGCGCAGCCGGGCTTCAGCTCGCAGCGATCCGCATTCTGGTCGCAGGTACTGAAGCTGCGGCTGACGCGGTCCTGGTACTTGACGCGAACTTGGATTACGTCGCCGATGACAAACAGGTCAGGGCCGAAGTCCAGTCGGTTCGAGTTCTGGAGGATTTGCAAACGCTCGAATTCACCGCTCGTGCCGTTCCGGTACGACCAGGTGAAAGTCCCCGAAGTCGATCCAGGATAGGGATCGACGTCGTCGTCCACACTAGTGACGACAAAGGAGGTGCTCTGGTCCGCGAAGGCGATGGTGTGCGGTGATTCAGGGGCAAACCCCACGATGCATGGCGGCTGGTCCTGGTCGATCACGACGTCAACTGAGACCGGGTCGCTGGACATCTGGCTCGAGTCGGTGGCGACTAGCTGGACGTTGTAGGTCCCGGGGGTTGCGGCGGTGAACGAGCAGAGGGTTGTGTTTTTCGAAAGCTTGGTCCCGTCGGGCTGGGTGACCGTCCAGTCAAAGGTCAGACTGTCATTATCGCCGAGGTCGGGGTCTGTGGAGCTGGACGCGGAGAAAACCAGGTTGCTGGACAGAGGCAAGGTGGTCTCCGTCGAGGCGGGGCTTGTTCGCACGATGACGGCAGTGGGTGGCCGGTCTTTCACATCGAACGCGCGCCGAGCCTCGGCGAAGGCGCCGTAGCGATCCTTCACCTGCACGACGACGCAGACCGAGCCAAACGCTTGGGGGGTGTAGCAACACTGGTCATTGCTCGGCTGGCTGGTGCAGCTCCCCAGGGCACTGGTCGCTGCCGTGTCGCAGTCCGTGTCCGTACCCACATACCAGGTGACATTGAGCGAGTCGTTGCTCTGGTCGGGGTCGTGGATCGTCGCTGTGAGAGTTATCTTCTCACCACGGTGCAGCGATTGGGTGTCGTCGATTTGGACCGTGGGTGGCATGTTGATGGGACCAGTGTCAAGAAGGCAGTTCGTCGAGCCGCCTGCCAGGAGGGTCAGCAAGAGGAAACTGGTCCTGCACCTAGCCACGGCCCAACGCTATCACACTCTGGATACCTGCAACGAACAGGCCAACGCGCTCATCCGGTTACGGCGGGGTTGCCGAACCAGAAGTGAGTGTTTTGTGAGACAAGCCGGATCCGGGTGTCGTGGTTCGGGCGTCTCTGACGCTGACATGCTTTCGTATCGTTGATATGGGAACCCTCAAAGGGTTCCCATACCCTCCCGCGATGGTGCGCGGCCGGCAGAGCCGTCCGGCTCCCCACGCGACTGGGCGCTGTAGCCCGTGATCTCGATCACTGGGGTCGTGCGAGAAGGAGCTTGCCATCCTTCTGCGTTACGGTGCGTTGGACCCTGGCGCCTGGGGGCACGTCAATCTCGCCCACCAGCTCCTTGGCCCCTCCCTGGTTGCGCGTGCAGAAAACCTTGTGCGGGCCGGGCGCCAGGCCTTCGTAGCGAGGCATGAAAATGGAGGGAGGCTCGGCGTCCAAGCTGGGGTAGCAAATGGCACCCGTGGCGAAGAGCTGGACTACACCCGGTTTCGGCTGTTCCAGTGTCACGGGCGTTGCTGGCGTTGCTGGCGGCGGCGTGGGCGCGGGCTCCCGGGGAGGTGACGGCTGCGTAGCGAGGGCGACGGTCGGCGTTGCCGTCGCCTGTGGAGCAGCACTGGTCCCAGTCGTGCTCGCACGTCGCTTCGCCCTCCCGACGGCAGGGGAGGTCGTACGGACAGGCGGCGCGTTTCCGGACGCGCTGCCTGGGCTCACTGCCGTTGCTTCGGCCGAAGCCGCAGTCAGCCCGGCTGCCGGCGCGGCCGGAAGGATGGGCGCTGGCTTGGGCCGGGTCAGAGGCTGTATCGCAGCCGCGGGTGCAGGCCTTCGCCAGGGTGGATGCCAGGACAACCAGGTGGCTGAGGCCAGGACCAGACCTCCGACGATGAGGCCAGCCACGCGCAGAGCCGTTCGTCCGGCTGACAGCTTCTTGAGCAGGGCATTCGCGCCTGCGTGCTTGGGCATGTACGCCGTCGCTCGCCCGATTTCGGCCAGGGCGCGCGCCAACTCACCCCGGTATGCCCGCTTGCGCGCCTGGGCGACCGCGGCGTCGGCTACCCTAGGGCGAAGCTCAGCCTCAAACTTGGCTGGATCGTCGAGAAAACGGCGCAGCGCCGGCTGCTCAGGCAGAAGCCCCGCCTCTGCGGCCAGCTCGCGCAGATCGGCGGCCAGCTCGCCCGCATTCGTGTAGCGATCGGCTAGGTTGGGCCTAAGGCAGCGCAGAACGATGCGCTCGAAGCGTGGCCCGACGGTGGCAGCGATCTGGGACGGGCGGCGGAAGCTGCCTTGCACGATGCCGGCGATTACGCAGAAGGGATCCTTGCCGGGGAAGGGCAAGCACCCGGTGGCCATCTGGTAGAGCAGGACGCCCAGCGCCCAAATGTCGGTGCCTGGGCCTATCTCATGCGCGCGCGCCTGCTCGGGCGACATGTACGCGGGCGAGCCGACCAGGGCGCCGGACGCTGTCATGGTTTCCAGCCCTGTGATATGGGCCACGCCGAAGTCCGTGATCACCACGCGGCTGCTGTCGCCGCTGTGCTCGATCATCACGTTGTCGGGCTTGACGTCGCGGTGGACGATGCCGCGGGCATGAGCGGTGGCCAGCGCTTCGGCCAGCGGCAAGGCGATGAGCGCGGCCACCTCGGGCAAGAGGCGCGCCTGGCGTTCGTCCATGAGGCGCCGCAAAGTGGGGCCCTCGATCAGCTCGGCCACGATGTAGCTCGGCTCGTCGGCGGTTGCGTCCACGAAGTCGTAGATCTCGACGATGCCGGGGTGTTTGAGCGCGGCCACCGCGTGGGCCTCGCGGCGGAAACGTTCGGCCCCTTCGCCGCGGGTAGCGATGGTCATGCCCATGACCTTGACCGCCACGTCGCGACCAAGCTGGCTGTCCCGAGCTCGGAACACGCTGGCCATGGCCCCGTGGCCGAGAACGTCCAAGAGCAGGTAGCGGCCAAGCGGCGTGCCTACCTGGGGTCCGCGTGGAGGATGCGATGGGCTCGCTGCCCCGCCAGCGAACGGCGGAGACGCCGAGCGGGAGTCGAGCGGCCCCGTCAAGGGGTCTTGGGCGGGGTGCCCCCCGCTCCTCCCGGTTTGCCGAGAGCGGCCTGCGCTTCGCTTAGCTTCTGCGCGATAAGTGGGTTTGCCGGCTCATAGGTGCGGGCGAAGTTGAAACTCATGACCGCGCCCTTCCAGTCCTTGCGTCCCAGGCTGATCATGCCCAGGCGGAAGAACTTTTTTGCCTCGGGATGCCTGATGCTGTCCTCGGGGTTCTGCAGCCCGTGCGACTCGCGGTCGGTTGTGGTCAGACGTTTCTTGCCCTGGCTGAGCGCTCGCTCATAGGCGGCGCGCTTGTCGGGTTTGGTGAGCACCTGGTAGCCCTCGCAGACGCGGGCATAGATCATCTCTAGCTGTTCTTTGAGCTCGCGATCGGCGAGGGTGTGATGACGATCGGGGTGCAGATCGGCGGCCAGGCGATAGAAAGCGGCCCGCACGGCCGATTGGTCCGAGCCTGAGGGCACCCCCAAGAGATCATAGTAGGAGAGCTGCTCCAGCCGGGGAAACATCTGGCGGACGAACGCGGCGAGCTGCTCGGTGGACATTCCCGCCATGGCCTACGCCTCCGGAACTTGCGGGAGGTTGCTCGCCTCCTCGTACTTCCGTCGTTCCGCCGCTTCTTCGACCTCGGACTCGCTCATCGCACCGCGCACGTTGACCGCCGCTTCGCGGGCCGCCCCAGTCGCGCCATCGCGTGCGCGCACCCGCAAGATGCCATTGGTGTCCACCTTGAACGTTACTTCAATGGAAACTTCACCTCGCCGCGCCGGCCGCAGATCGGTCAGCTCCAGCTCGCCCAAGGGCACGTTCTCCTCGAAGCGGCGCGATTCACCCTGGCAGACCTGGATGCGCACCGAGGTCTGGTTGTCGGCCGAGGTGCTGAAGATGCGCGTCTGCTCCACCGGCACGGGCACGTTGCGATCGATGATACGCTCGGCGAAGCCGCCGGTGACGGCGATCCCCAGCGCGCGGGGAGTGACGTCGAGCAAGACCGCGCGGCTGGGCAAACTCTCGCCCGCGTTGGCCAAGTTCTCGGCCTGGATGGCGGCGCCCCAGGCCACTACCTCGTCTGGGTTGAGGTCGGTGCGGGGAGGCCGGCCGAAGTATTTTTCCACCTCGGCGCGCACCAGGGGCACGCGGGTGGTTCCCCCCACCATGATCACCTCGTCAATCTGCGAGGGCGCAAGCTGCGCGGAGGCGAGCACGTCCTGACAGGCCTGGATGGTTCGGCCGACCAGCCCCCGGATGGCGGTTTCGAAAACGCTGCGCGCGATGTGGAAGCGCAGCGCGAGGGGTTCACCGGTCGACCCCAACGCGATGTTCTTGAGGTCGCCGCGGGCTTCAGGGAAATCGGACAGGTGGCGTTTCACTTGCTCGGCAGCAATCAGAAGGCGCGACCGTGCGGCCTGATCGGTGCGCGGGTCGATGCCGTGCTCGGCATTGAACAGCTCGGCCAAGATGCTGAGTAGGACGCTGTCCATGTCGTCGCCGCCCAGAAAGGTGTCCCCGCCGGTGGCCAGCACCTCGAACACGTCGTTCTCGACCTGCAGCACGGTGACGTCGAAGGTGCCGCCGCCAAAGTCGTAGACTGCAATCCGCTGCGACATATTCTGACCTAGGCCGTAGGCCAGTGCGGCTGCGGTGGGCTCGTTGAGTACGCGCAGCACATCGAGGCCGGCGATGCGTCCCGCGTCCACGGTCGCGCGGCGCTGGGAGTCGTTGAAGTTGGCCGGCACGGTGATGACGGCGGCGCTGACCGAGTCGCTCAGGAACATCTCGGCGCATTGGCGCAAGTAACCCAGCAAGAGGCCGGAAATCTCAGGGATGGTGTACGTGCGATCCGGCCCAATGAAAACCGCCTGCTCATTGTTGCCCTCGCGCAGCTCGTAGGGCAGTCGCACCAGGGCCTTTTGCACCTCGTCGGAGCGGAAGGGCAGGCCGATGAGACGCTTGGCTGAGTAGACCGTGTTCTTGGGATCCAGAATGCGACGGGCGACAGCATCCACGGAAAAGTACTTGAGGCCGTCGGGAGAAAACGACACCACCGAAGGGTGCAGGTATCCCTCCTGGGAGTTGGGCACTACGACCACTTGCCCCTCGCGCACAGTGGCGACCACGGAGTTGGTCGTGCCGAGATCTATGCCAATGACGGCCATCGAGATGATTGTGTGCAGTTAGGGACCGAGGGAACAGGTACGCCTGCCATCTTACATCACCCGCACCGCCGGACTCCAGACTATGTCGAGGAGGGTGTCGAGGAGGGTGTGCTGGCCGTGGTCGTGGCCGGCCATTTTTTGCCACGGCCGCGGCCACGACGTCTGGATGCGATCCAATCTTCTACACGGCTCGCGCGATCTCGGCGATCTCTTGGTCGGACAGCCATTTCTTGCGGTCGCAGGCGGCGATCACCCGGTGGTACACGGCCTCGATCTGTTGCGCGTTCAACTCGAAACCCAGATGCTGGCAGCGGTCGACCACGGCGTGGCGTCCGCTGTGCTTGCCCACCACGAGCTGGCTTGCGGGCACGCCCACCGTGTTGGGATGCATGATCTCGTAGGTGGTGCGTTCCTTCAGGAAGCCGTCCTGGTGAATCCCTGCCTCGTGGGCAAAGGCGTTGCGGCCCACGATGGCCTTGTTGGGCTGCACGCCCACGCCGATGATCTCGGTGAGCAGTTGGCTCGCTGGGAAGAGCTGCGGGGTCACGATGCCGGTATCGAAAGGCAAGACGTCGTGGCGCACCTTGAGCGCCATCACGAACTCCTCCAGCGAGCAGTTGCCCGCCCGTTCGCCGATGCCGTTGACCGTGCATTCCACCTGGCGCACGCCCGCCTGCACCGCCGCGATCGAGTTGGCAGTCGACAATCCCAGGTCATTGTGGCAATGAACGCTGACCACGGCTCGCCCGGCCAGAGCTTGCACCACTTGGCCGACAAGCTGCCCATACTCGGCCGGGATCGAGTAGCCGACGGTATCAGGCAGATTCACGATGCGAGCGCCCGCGTCGACCACGGCCTTGGAGAAGGTGATCAGGCTGGCAGCCGAGGTGCGCGTGGCGTCTTCCGCCGAAAACTCGACTTCGTCGACATACCGGCGCGCCAACTGCACGGACTTGATGGCGATCTCCAGCGCCTCTTCCTCGGTCTTCTTCAGTTTGTGCGAAAGATGCAGGGGGCTGGTAGCGATGAAGGTGTGGATGCGGGGCCGCTTGGCTTTGGCCAGGGCCTTGGCCGCGCGTTCGATGTCGCCGGTGTGGCAGCGGGCCAGGGCGGCGACCGTGACCGTGCCAAACTCTTGCCCGATGCGGTCGACCGCCTCGAAGTCACCGTCTGAGGCCATGGGGAAGCCGGCCTCCATCACATCGACATTCAGTTCCACCAGCTTGCGGGCCATGCGCAGTTTTTCTGCGACGGTCATGCTGCAACCACAGGACTGCTCACCGTCGCGCAGGGTGGTGTCGAAGATGAAAACGCGGTCACTCATGGAAATGGCTTCCTTTCAGGCAGGCCAATCTAGCGACTGTGATACTTTCTGGCGAATTGATTCTTCTGGTGATCTACATCAGTCTGGCTGATAGTTGGGCTATTCTGGACTGGAGTCACTTCCATGGACTTGCACACCCTCGAAGTCTTTCGTGCTGTGGCCAGCGAGAGGAGCTTCTCGCGCGCGGCGGCGCGCGTCCTGCGAACCCAGCCAGCGGTTTCCATGGCGGTGCAGCGCCTGGAAGCCGAGGTGGGCGAGCCGCTCATCGATCGCGCAGGAAAGCAGCCGCGCCTGACCGACGCTGGCCAGGTGGTGTTCGACTACGCCCGGCGCCTCGACAACCTGCGCGCCGAGCTCGGCGTGGCCTTGGCCGAGTTGCGCGACCATGGCGCCGGAAGGCTGTCCATCGGCGCCAACGAATCAACCACCTTGTACCTGCTGCCGCTCATCGCGCGCTACCGCAAGCTATATCCGCGCGTGAAGGTGCAGGTTCGGCGCAGCCAGTCGAGCCGCATACCGGTCGAGATCCTGGAGGGCGATCTCGAGATGGGCGTGATCAGCTACGAGCCCCAAGACGACCGGCTGGTCGCGCGCATCATCTACACCGATCACCTGGCCTGCGTGGTCGCGCCCCAGCACCGCTTCGCGCGGCGGCGCTCAGTTTCTATCGCTGACTTGGGCACAGAGACGTTCATCGCTCACAACGAGATGTCGCCCTACAAGGAAGTCGTGCTGCGCCAGTTCGAGCGTCTCAAAGTCCCACTTCGACAGGATGTCGAGATGCCCACGGTGGAGGCCATTCGTAAGATGGTCCAGCGCAATCAGGGCGTGGCCTTCTTGCCCCGCATGTGCGTCGAGGAGGAGATCGCCCAGGGAATGCTGCGCGAAGTGCAGGTGACCGACCTGCAGACCGAGCGGAAGATCCGACTGGTGTATCCCGCGGGCCGCACCCTCAGTCACGCCGGCCGGGCGTTCCTCGATCTGCTGTAGCCCGGACCGGAAGATAGCTTTTTCACCACAGTCTCGCCTCCGGGCCGCTGGCCCGGATCCTTCAGGCGTGAAACTGACAAATCCGAGCCCGGTTTTCTGCTCCACCAAGCCACAGTGCACACTAAGAAGATCAAACA
>Ga0182027_10011984_pt1 | contig 12198 bp, 9 predicted proteins | sample 712E1DmetaG_FD_121300 | JGI IMG/M metagenome (GOLD analysis project Ga0182027, IMG submission 121300) | Permafrost microbial communities from Stordalen Mire, Sweden - 712E1D metaG (Illumina Assembly) | ecosystem: Environmental > Terrestrial > Soil > Wetlands > Permafrost | place: Sweden...
ACGCGCCGTCGATCAATTTCCGGATTAGGCGCAGACTGCCTTCGAGCCGCTCGTAGACCCAGCCCTCCTGCTCGGCCATGGCCCGGAAGCGCTCGGCGGGGGCCGCCCGGGCGGTTTCGGGGATGTCGATAAACACGGCGCGGTGCGGCAGGTCTTGGCGCGACTCCGGGTGCATGGTCTCCCAGATCATCTGGGCGTTGTCCGCGCCGTATTGCCCGACCAGCGCCGCGAAGGCGTCGCCTTTCAGCACCTCGCCGACGCCCTCCTCGCCGACGCGCAGGAAGTAATCGCCGCGCTCGAGGTACCCGATCGAGCTGAACGGCGTGCTGGGGTTATCGGCGAAGTGTTCGTTGTATTGCGCCCGCGAGCCCAGCAGGATCGTGCAGCAGTCGTGCGCGCGCGGCAGGACCAGCGGCGTTCGGCGCGCGATCAGCCCGGCCGTGGCGTTGCCGCAGAGACCGAAAAGCAGCAGGACCGCGTCGTATCGTTTGCCGCAGGTTTCGGCGGCGTCGATGCGCCCCTGCAGCCGCTCGCGCAGGGTGGCGCTGTGCGCGTGCTCGCCCAGTTCGGTGAACTCCACGTCGAAGGTGTGCGGCGTGCGCGCCAGGCAGTAACAAGCCTCGCGCTGGAAGACGTTGCAGGCAATCAGTTTGAGCAGCATGTACTCATTTATCCCCGGCGTGGTTTCTCTTCGTGCTCGTGCTCGTGCTCGTCATCGTTCTCGTAATCTTAATCGTAATCTTAATCTTAATCGTCATCGGTATTTCGATTCATCGAGCACGATTACGAGCACGAGCACGAGCACGAATAATGACACTATCTCGTGGAAACCGTCTCTTGGAAACCGTAATCTACCCATTGAGGCGGCCCATGAAACGCCCGATGCCCTCCAGCGCGCGGTTGATCGTCTCGATGCTGACCGCGTAAGCCAGGCGCACGTATCCCTCGCCCGAGGCGCCGAAGGCGTTACCCGGCACGATGGCCACCTGCTCTTCTTCGAGCAGCCGGCGGCAGAAATCAATCGAACTCAGGCCGGTGTGCTTGATCGAGGGGAAGGCGTAAAATGCCCCGGCCGGCAGGTGGCAGGGAAGGCCGATCTGGTCGAGCCCCTTGATAATGTAGTTGCGCCGTTGGCGGTAGCTCTCGCACATCTCTTCCATCTCGCCCAGCGCCTCGCCCAGGGCCGTCTCGGCGGCGCGCTGGCTCATCACCGGCGCGCACATGATGATGTACTGGTGGATTTTGGTCATCGCCTTGATGATCTCGCTCGGGCCGGTCGCGTAACCGATGCGCCAGCCGGTCATCGCGAAGGCCTTGGAAAAGCCCGACAGCAGGATCGTCCAGTCGGCCGCCTCGGGCAGCGAGGCGATGCTGAAGTGCCGGGCGTCGTGGGTCAGCTCGCCGTAAACCTCGTCGGAAATAATGATGATTTCATGGCTGACGGCGATCTTGGCCAGCGCCTCGAGCTGCTCGCGGTGCAGCGTCGCGCCGGTCGGGTTGTTCGGGTAGTTGATCATGACCGCGCGCGTGCGCGGCGTAATCAGGCGCGTGAACTCCTCCAGGGCGAGCCGAAAGCCGTCCTCGCCGCGCGCGACCAGGCTGACCGGCACGCCGCCGGCCAGACGCACCAGCGGCGCGTACGCCACGTAGCACGGCTCCCAGATGATGACCTCGTCGCCCGGTTCCAGGATCGCGCGCAGCGCCAGGTCGAGCCCCTCGCTGACGCCGACGGTGACCAGGATTTCCTCGACGGGATCGGCCTGCACGCCAAAGCGTTGGTGCAGATACTTGGCGATCGCCTTGCGCAACGACAGGAGGCCGAGGTTGGATGTGTAGCACGTTTCGCCGCGGTTGACGCGGTACAGCGCCGCCTCGCGGATGCGCCAGGGGGTGGAGAAATCGGGCTCGCCGACCCCCAGCGAGATCACGTCCTCATGGCCGATGACCAGCTCGAAGAACGCGCGGATGCCCGACGGGGGGATCTCGGCGACGGCGCGCGCCACGCGGGGGCGGGTGGGGTGTTGAAATTCGATCTTTTCCGGCTCGCTCATCGGGGGTCACCCTCAAAGTGAAAAATGAACGGGAGCGCCACGAGCGGTCTCAGCAAGAGCACACTTCGGGGTTAATTGGACCCGTTATAGCGGTACCGCCGGCCAAAAGCAAGTTTTTGAGACACAAGAAAGCGCGAAGCGCGAAGCGCGGAGTGCGGAACTGGATTCGTGCTCGTGCGCGTCATCGTTTTCGTCATCGTCATCGTCATCGACTTTGTTCGAGAGAAGAGAGGAGAGATTGAGATTAGATCCGTTGCCAAGAGTAAACACGGGGTGATTGCAGTCCCGTAGGGACGACCCGCCTTCAGCCCAGGACTTTAGTCCTGGGAAATCAGCGGTTTGGATGCCGAGTCCCGTAGGGACGGCAGAAATCAATACCGTGAAATTTTTGTCAATCGCCCTAAGATTAAGATCGCTACTTGAAGAACACAAGCGACAGCACGATGAAGGTCGGGATCAGCACCAGGCCGCTATAGACCATGTATCCGAAAAAGCTGGGCATGCGCACGCCGTGGTGCTCGGCAATGCTCTTAACCAGGAAATTGGGGCCGTTACCAATATAAGTGTTCGCGCCCATGAAGACCGACCCCAGCGAAATCGCCTCGAGCAGGTGCATGGGAATCCGCCCGCCGCCGGCCAGGATCTTGAGCAGCGGCACGCCCGCCGGGGCGTGCAGGTGGCTGGCCGCCTCGAAAAACACGACATACGTCGGCGCGTTATCCAGAAAACTGGAGAGCGCGCCCGAGGCCCAGAAGAAATGCATCGGCGAGTTGAGCCCCAGCCGCGCCCCTTGCAGGTCGAGCAACTCGATGGGCGCCTGCATGGTGATGAAGATGCCGACGAACAGGCAGGCCACTTCGGCGATGGCGTGGAAGGTGAACTGGTTGTCCTCGCGCCGTTTCTTGGGGGTGATCCAGAGCGAAACGGCGCACAGAACGCCCTGCACGATCTCGCGTAGGAAGAGGTCGGGCAGGCGCCAGCCGATCAGCGGGAGCGGGCGGCCGGGGACAAGCAGCGCGACCGAGCCGACCACCCCGGCCAGCAGCGCCAGGTTGCGCCAGCCGTGCAGCCTGAGCGGCTCGCGGATGGCCTCGTCCAGCCGCAGCGACTCGACGTCCTCGTGGCGCCAGACCCACGAATCGAGCGCCCAGTAAATCGCCAGCACCGTCAGCACGGCCGCCAGCCACTCCGGCGCCAGGTGCAGCGTCCAAAGAAACGGCACGCCGCGCAGGTATCCGAGAAACAGCGGCGGGTCGCCGACCGGCAACAGGCAGCCGCCGATATTGCTGACCAGGAAAATGAAAAAGACGACCGTGTGCTTGACGTGTTTGCGTTCGCTGTTGATTTGCAGCAGCGGGCGGATCAGCACCATCGAGGCGCCGGTCGTGCCGATCAGGCTGGCCAGGATCGCGCCGACAAAAAGGATCAGGACGTTGGTTGCGGGGTGGGCCGGCACGTCGCCGGTCAGGCGGATGCCGCCGCTGATCGTGAACAGGCTGAACAGCAAAACGATAAAGGGCACATAATCATCCAGGACGGAGTGCTTGAGCATCCGTCCGACCGAGCCGAGGCCGGCGGCGGCGCCATCAAAGCCCGCCGGGCGGAAAAGATAATAGAAGACCATCAGAAAACTGAGGCCGAGGGCGACCCGCAGTTTGTTGCGATTGCGCTCCCACCAGTGCGCCACGCGCGGCAGCAACGGCAGGAGGGCAATCGAGAGGAGGATCAGGACAAAGGGGAGCGACCAGAGGAGCAGAAACGGGACCGAAGGCGCGGGCGAGGCGGTCTCCTCGGCGGCCTGGGAAAGGGCGGGGGCGAGCAACAATGCCATCGCGCAACTCCACCGCCGTATTTGAAGGCCAAACCTGACGCACATCGTCAACAATCCTCTCCTCCAAAATCCTTCGCCCAATAGGATGGCCGCTTTTGTCGAAACGGTCAAGAATTAGGCCCCAACAGCCGTTTTATTGGCTACGTGAGGTCAGGTATCTTGGTTGCCGCTTCGCGACTCCGTGTCCTCCGTTTTCTCCTGTTCAGGATTTTGCGCGCCGATGGTTAAGGTAAACAGGAGGTGACGGAAAGAACAGAGAAAATCAATCCGCATTCCAAGTGAGAAGGCCCAGTGGGCCTTCGAGACCGCAATCCGCATTCCGCATTTGTCTTCAGCCCCCCGTCCCTTGCAGCCGGGCCATCCAGCCTTCGTCAAGCCGGCGCGGCCGGCCGCCGGCGCCGACGATCGCATGACGGGTCACCCCCCGGCAAAGCAGCTCCCCGCCCTCCGCGCGCCGGACCTCGTAATCAAAATCGATCCGCACCCGGCTCAGCCGGCCGATCGTGGTCCGGATTTCCAGAAGGTCGTCGTATCGCGCCGGGGCGAGGTAGTCGCAGGCGGCATGAATCACCGGCAACAAGTATCCGTCCCGCTCCATCTGGCGGTAGGTCAGGCCTGTCGCGCGCAGCAGGTCGGTGCGGCCTATCTCGAATAGTTCCAGATAGTTGGCGTAATAGACGACCCCCATCTGGTCGGTCATCCGGTAGGTCACCCGGCAGGTGCTCAGGTGCGCCATAGTCGGCGACGGTTGGGACGGTTCAGCGCTCATGGTTTCGATCTTCCTTTGCGGTTTGGGGTCGCCACGAACGGCCCGATGAACGAAAATAGCAGGGGCGCGGGGTTTTAGTCTTGATTATTCAGGCGGCTCCGGTTAGCTTATTTCTTTTGCGCGCCGGGTTAGCGGGTTGCGGACTAGGGGACCGAGGGTTCAACACTCGTCCGAATTTCATCATAAGAGCGAGGAACGCATGGGTAGTGTCATTAAAAAGCGGCGGAAGAAGATTCGCAAGCACAAGTATAAGAAACTCCTCAAACGCATGCGGCACCAGCGCCGCTAGGGCGCGCTGAGCGCCAGACGTGCCAAACAGAATTGATGGCCCGGGCCTTCGGCCGCGCCTCGCGAGGACATTCGTGGGAGCGCGCGCCGAAGGCCTGGGTTGTTTTTTGCGTATCCTTACCGGCGAAGAGGGCTTCATGCCCACAATCCTCCAAATTATTTTTGAACATCACGCGGACGGACGATATTCGCTATGCCGATTACGCCGCCGCGCCATTTCGCTGGCATAGCGCACGCCAAGGGTGGACGCGTGCGCTCGCGCCCACGTTGTGAGCGCCGTTGTGCCCGCTGGAGGCGCATTGACGTACAGAAGGTCGGCCATCAGACCCTCGATTTCGGGCTTCGTGACGACCACGTCACCCAGGAGATGGCCAAGCGCCCAGGCAACGCCGTATCCGAGCGCCGGCGGTATGGAAACAATGGGGCGGGGGCGGCCGATCGCCTGTCCGATGGCCTCGACGAGAGCGCGGTACGAAAATGTCTCGGGACCGATCGCGTTGATGACGACGTCTTCCCGGCTGGCGCCCTGTGCGACGGCCAAGGCCGCCAAATCGTCAACGAAAATGGGCTGGAGTCGGTACTCGCCGCTGCCGAACACCCCGAAGACGGGGAACCGGCGCAGAATCCACGCAATGTTATTGATGAGAATGTCCTGCTCGCCGAACAGAACCGTCGGGCGAAGGATCGCGTAAGAAAGGCCGGACGTGCGAAGTTCGCGCTCCAGGACGGCCTTGCCATGAAAGTACTCGAGCCGTGAATCTTCCGATGGATTCGTGATGCTGACGTGCACCACGCGCTCGACGCCGGCCTCCTTGGCCGCGCGGAACAGGGTGAGCGAGTTTTCGACCGCGACGGAATGTTGAAATTCGGAGGCGTTGAAGCGCACCCAGTATGTGTTATAGAGCACGGCGGCGCCGCGCAGAGATTGGGCGAGGCGCTCGGGGTGATCGAAGTTGAAAGGATGCGCCTCGATGCGTCCTTGAAGAGGGCTGGCACGATCCGGAGAGTTGGTGATCGTGCGGACCCGCGCACCCTGGTTGAGCAGGCGCGAGGCAATGTAGCCGCCCGAGTAACCGAAGGCGCCGGTGATGACGTGAAGCGGTGATTCAGTCATGGGTTCCTCGAAGTTCTGGATGGCCTGCACACATCGGTTCGAATCGAAATACGGTAAACAAGTTCGACCCCTTCAGGGTCGGAACGTTTGTTGCCATGGACCCCGGGTTTCGCGAATACGCTCCACCCGGGGCTACTCATATTTGACCCCGTTGGGGTCGGGAAACAATTCGTGCAAATGGCTTATCGCGCAAAGGATAATAGGAATTTGCTTTACGGTTGACGGTGAGGTGTCTGACCGCGTCATTTTGATGTGTTTCGCACCGCCGTCCCTTTCGTCCTTTAGGTCCTTTACGTCCTTTCGAACCCATCACAAGAAGGTGGTCAGCCTACTGGCGAACTTTCCGGACCCCGAAGGGGTCCCACGTGAGTAGGGGTTTGCATAACGGTTTACCGCGGGCGAAATTCCCGGACCCCGAAGGGGTCCCATGTGAGTAGCCGTAGGTTTCAACCTACGGAAAAGCGCCCACCCTCTGCTCCCGACCCTGGAGGGGTCGCACCATCCGGCACACCGTCTGGCAAAGGCCTCTCAGTTAACTGTTAACCGTATTGGCTCTAATCGCTAATCTCCAGAGCTGTGCCGTCAACAAGCCTTAGGATCTCCGCCTCGCTCGGAAACGAGGGCTGCGCCCCCGGTTTTTGCACCGACAGCGTGGCGGCGGCGCTGGCGAACGTCAACGCCTCCGCCATCGCCCGGCCCCGGCCGAGCGCGGCGGCCAGCGCGCCGATGAAGCAATCGCCCGCCCCCACGGTATCGACCGCCGCGACGCGAAGGCCCGCCTGCCGGTGTGTCGCCGCGCCGTCAAACCACAATGCGCCCATCGCGCCGAGCGTCACGATCACCCAGCGGACCCCTTGATGCTGATGCAGGCCGCGCGCGGCGCTGAGCAAATCGGCTTCGGTTTCAACCGGCTGCCCGCTCAGCAGCGCCAGTTCGCCGCGATTGGGCACCAGGATATCAATCCCATTCAGCAAGCCCTCAGGTACCCGGACCGACGGCGCCGGGTTCAGGATCACGCGGCAGCCCGCCGCCTGGGCGCGCACGATCGCCGCCTCGACCGTATCGAGCGGGATCTCGAGCTGCAAGAGGATGGTGCCATAGCGGCTGAAATCGACGCGCTCCAGGTCCTGCGGCGTGAGGTGAAGATTGGCGCCCGGCGCCACGGCGATGAGGTTTTCGCCCTCCTTGCCGACTATGATCAGCGCCACGCCCGAGGCCACGCCCGGCACCGCCTTGAGCAATGACGTGTCGATGGCGTCGCGCGCCAGGTTCGCCGCCGTTTGCTCGCCGAAAGCGTCCTGGCCCACGGCGCCCAGGAACGTGACCGACCCGCCGGCCCGGCTGGCCGCCACGGCTTGGTTGGCCCCTTTACCGCCGGCGAAAATCTCAAAGCGTTCGCCGATGATGGACTCACCGGGCGATGGGAGCCGCTCGGCCTTGATCACCATGTCGGTGTTGGCGCTGCCGATGACGAGGATGCGTGGGTTCATGGTTCAAGGGCCTCCCGGATGTGAACTTCCTCATAACCCCACGTCCGGCGCAGCCAGTCGGGGATCGCCGGGAGCAGGTCGCCCGGTTCGATTCGTTTGCCCGCAATCTCGGAAAGCGTGATCGGCTGGGTCTCGGGCTCGCCGCACGGAACGATGGCGCGCCAGGGTGTCATGTCGTTGGAGAGGTTGATCGCGATGCCGTGCATCGAGACGCGGCCGTGGATCGAAAGGCCGATGGCGGCAACCTTGCGCGCGCCGAAAAAGAGGCCCGGGCGCCCCTTGGGCACTTGCAACTCGACGCCGGTTCGTTCGGCCAGCCAGTCGCGCACGGTCGTCAGCAGCAGGCGGGCCATGCGCGCCTGCGCCAGCACGCCGCCGCAGGTCAGCGCGATGGGGTAGATGACGAGCTGGCCGGGGTTGTGCAGGGTGGTCATGCCGCCGCGATCGATCTGGAAGATGGGGTAAAGGTCGCGGCGGACGAGGTCGCCCGCGGCGCCGCGCACGCCCTGGGTGATGACGAGGGGATGCTCGCCGGCCAGCCAGGTGTCGGGGATGCGTCCGGCGCGGCGCGCCTCGCGCAGCCGCTCCTGCAGGGCGAGGATCTCGCCGTATTCGCGCAGCCCCCAGGGGTGCAGAAAGGCCAGGCGGGTCTCGGCCAGGACCCGCTCGACGGGCGGCGGGGTTTCAGCGGGGGTCGCGGGGTTTGGGGGGGCGGCATTAGGGTTCATGGTTATCGTCCTCGTCGCGGGGTGGTTCTTAGATGTTTGCTCCTAATTTTTCGTGCTCGTGCTCGTCATCGTTCTCGTCCTCGTCCTCGATCTCGCCTTTGCCCTCGGCTCCCTTTTCATTTCTCGCGACGCGGCCGAGCCTCAGGAGGGTCTCGTTCTGGCTATGGATTTTATTCGATTCCGCCGACGATTACGATTACGATTACGAGCATGAGCATGAGCACGAGCACGAGCACGAACAAACCGATGAGACCACCCAAGCTGGCGCACTGTGCCTAAACCCTCGAAACCTTCCAAACCCGCCATGCCCTCCATGCCTGACTCCGTTCCGGGGGTGGAGATGCGGCGTCTGGCCTGGCTGCTGGGCCTTTTTCTGGCGCTGCTGATTGTCGTTCATTTCATGTATCCGCCGGGCGCTTATCCGCTGGAAAACCTGGCGCTCGGGGGGGTGCTGCTGGCGGGCGCTCTGGTGTTGACGGCGCGCCTGTTCGCCGGCGGCGGAACGCCCAGGGCGGCGCTGCTCGCCGCGCTGGGCGCTCCGGCGCTGCTGGCCTCTCAGGCTTTTGTCCTTTGGGCCGTGGCGCGCTGGAGTTTTGTCCGCGTGCCCGCCGCCGGACGCGAATGGGTGCTCGGACTCGTCTGGCAGGGCGTGGCGACCGGCGCGGGTCTGGCGGCGGCGTTGTTTCTGCGCGTGCAGCTCAAGCAGAGGGTGGCGTTCGCCGTGCTGCGGCGCCTGTTGGCGCTGGCGGCGCTGGGATTCGGCCTTTATGCGCTTTACCAGTATTTCATCGGCTACCCGCAATCGCTGGCGGTGATGCGCGCGCAGACCCACGGGCCGGTCAGCGACCTGATGACGCAAGGGATGCTCCATGCCCTGAGCGAGCGGCGCGTGGCGGGGCGGCTGGGCAACCCCAACATTTTCGCCGCGCAGCTCGTGATTCTGGCGGTTTTTTGCGCCTCACTGCTGCGGCGCGGCGAGGGGCGCGCGTGGCGGGCGGTCGGCGTGGCCGGGCTGATGGGCGCCTTGGCCGGGATCCTGCTCAGTCGCAGCCGGGGCGGGCTGTTGACTTTCCTGGTGGCGGGGCTTGGCGCGGGCTGGATGCTTTTTCAGGATTGGCGCGCAGCGCGGCGCGCCGCGCCCCAAACGATCCGCACGGCCCTGGCGTGGATCGGTTTTGGGTGGTTGGCGCTCGGGACGGCGCGCCTCGCCCAGGCCGCCGCCGAGGGAGCCTGGGTCCGGCACTTTAAAGACATCGCCACGATCCGCGAGCGGCTTTTTTATTGGGAAATTGCGTGCAAAGTCTGGGCGCGCCATCCCTGGATCGGCGAGGGGCCGGGGGGCTTCACGTTGCTCTATCTGACGCTCAAGTCGCCCTTGGCGCGCGAAAGCCAATACGCGCACTCCTGGTTTTTTCAGGTCGGCGCGGAGCTGGGGCTGGTCGGCCTGGCGCTTCTGCTCGCGTTCTGGGGGGGCGTGGGCTGGATTTTTTGGCGCGCGCGGCGCCGGCCCGCCGACCCCGAAAACCACTTGGCGCGCGCTGAAGCGCCGTGGTTCATGCTCGCGCTGGCGGTGCTGATTTTTAACGGCCTGTTCGAGTTCACGCTGCAATGGCGGCCCTTCCTGGTCCTGGCCGGCCTGTTGGCGGGGGTGGTGGTCGCTCTGTGCGTCGAGCCAGCGCCCGGCGGGGAGATCAAAGGCGCGCGCCGCGCGGCGGGGTGGGCCGGACTGGTGATGGCCGCGGCGCTCTTCCTCGCGGCACTGCTGATGAGCCCGCCCTACCACCTGGCGGTTTACGACCGTTGGCAGGCCGAGGGGGCGGCCGAGGAAGGGGACTGGGCCCGAGCGGCGGCCCTATACGCTCGGGCCGCGCGCTGGCTCCCCGATGAGCCGGACTACCTCATCGGCAAGGCCGTGGTTCTGGAGAAGAGCGGCGCGGCGGGGCAAGCGTGGCCGCTGCTGGCGCGGGCGGCCGAGCTCAACCCGTATTCGGCCTCGACGCTCGCCGCTGAGGCCGATTGGCTCTACGACCAGGGGCGTCAGGAGGAGGCGATCAAGCGCTTGGGCGAGGCGATCGAGCGCTATCCGACCCACGTCGGGTACCGGCTGCAGCGGGCGCGCTGGCTGCTCGAAGCGGGCCGCCCGGAGCTCGCGCGCGCCGATCTCGTTTTTATTGAAAAGAACGAACTGCCGGTCTGGGAATACCAGCGGTCGCCGTACAATGAATCGCGGCAAAAAGCCGGCTTGGCGCCGATCGTTTACCCTCCCGATCCGCCGCTGTAACAAGGGGTCGCGCGAAGCGCTTTGGAGTGCCGCGGCTTGCCGCCGCTTTTCTGGCGGCTTAAGGGCATCCGGGTGGCCAAAGCGGCGGCAAGCCGCCGCACTCCACATGAATTCTCGTCCTCATCAAAGACCCGATTATTCCTCCTCCAGCCCGCACTGGCGGTAAATCTCGTCCACATACTTCAGATAATCGGCCGGATCCATCAGGGCCGCGAGCTCCGCGCGGCTCATCCACTGTACCACGGCGGGGTCCTCGGTCAGGTGGTCGAGCAGCGGCGCTCGGTCGGCCCAGGTCCGCATCGCCGCGCGTTGCACGATGGCGTAGGCGTCCTCGCGCATCATCCCCTTCTCGATCAAGGCCAGCAGGATGCGCTGACTGTAAATCAGCCCGTTGGTCTTCATCATGTTTTCGGCCATCCGATCGGGCTTGGGCTGCGCCCCGGCCAGGATCTGCGCGACCCGGTGCAGCATGTAGTGCAGCAGCATCATCGAGTCGGGGATGATGACCCGCTCGGCCGAGGAGTGACTGATGTCGCGTTCGTGCCAGAGCGTCACGTCCTCGAAGGCGACCATCATGTTGCCGCGCAGCACGCGCGCCAGGCCGCAAAGCTGCTCGCAGCCGACCGGGTTGCGCTTGTGCGGCATGGCCGAGCTTCCCTTTTGCCCCTTGCGGAAAGGCTCCTCCAGTTCGTAGATGTCGGTGCGCTGGAGGTTGCGCACCTCGGTGGCGATCTTCTCGATCGTCGCCCCGCAAAGGGCCAGCGCGGCCAGGGCTTCGGCGTGGCGATCGCGCTGCAAGACCTGGGTCGAGACCGGCGCGGGGCTGAGGCCGAGTTTTTCGCAGACGACGCGCTCGATCTCCGGGCCGGTGTGGGCGTACGTGCCGACGGCGCCCGAGATTTTGCCCACGGCGATCGAGTCGCGCGCGGCCGTCAGGCGCACGCGGTTGCGCAGCATCTCCTGGCGCCAAAGCAGGAACTTGAGGCCCAGGCTGGTCGGCTCGGCATGGATGCCGTGCGTGCGGCCGATCACCGGCTGATCCTTGAATTCGAGCGCCCGGTCGGTCAGGACTTCAATCAGCTCGTCGAGTTTGGCGAAAATAAGATCGAACCCCTTGACCATGCGCAGGCTCAGCGCCGTGTCGACCACGTCGGAGGAAGTCAGCCCCATGTGCACGAAGCGCGAGGCGTCGCCGATGTTCTCGGCCAGGCAGGTGGTGAAGGCGATCACGTCGTGATGGACGGTGGCCTCGATCTCTTCGATCCGCTCGACGTCGAATGCGGCGCGCTCCTTGATCTCGAGCAGATCCTCGGGCGGGATGGCGCCCAGCTCGCACCAGGCCTCGCAGGCCAGGATTTCGACGTCGAGCCAGGACTGAAACTTGGCCTGCTCGCTCCACAGCGCGCGCATCTCGGGCAAAGAGTAACGTTCGATCATGGCTCGTCTCTCCTCAACGATTCAGGCTTTGGAGTGCGGCGGCTTGCCGCCGCTTGGGCCGGCCCGCGCGATCCCAGGCTGTCGAAAAGCGGCGGCAAGCCGCCGCACTCCTCTATGAGGTTCTCTCAGTCAAGAGGAAAAAACCGGTCCGGTCGAGCATTTTTTCGATCGGGGTTAAGCAGCGGCTTCCTTCAACCATCTATTCGTGG
>Ga0182027_10011985_pt1 | contig 12197 bp, 11 predicted proteins | sample 712E1DmetaG_FD_121300 | JGI IMG/M metagenome (GOLD analysis project Ga0182027, IMG submission 121300) | Permafrost microbial communities from Stordalen Mire, Sweden - 712E1D metaG (Illumina Assembly) | ecosystem: Environmental > Terrestrial > Soil > Wetlands > Permafrost | place: Sweden...
AACCGCCCATTTTTCGCCCATTTTTTCATCTCTTGGCTTTACGCCATCCGTTTTTTTCTTACAGTGCACCTGTGACTTACACCAGCTGCCATGCCTGATTGTCCCGACGTTCCGAATGAACCGCATCCGTCTTCTTCCCGAACAAGTCGCCAATCAAATCGCCGCCGGCGAAGTGATTGAACGCCCCGCCAGCGTCGTCAAGGAACTCGTCGAAAACGCCCTCGACGCCGGGGCCGCGCGCGTCGCTATCGAGATTCAGGCGGGCGGACGCAGCCTTGTCCGCGTGACCGACGACGGCACCGGCATGAGCCGCGACGACGCCCTGCTCTGCCTCGAACGCCATGCCACCAGCAAAATCCAAAAGGCCGAGGACCTTGCGGCGATCGCCACGATGGGTTTTCGCGGTGAAGCGTTGCCCAGCATCGCCAGCGTCAGCCGTTTTACTCTGACGACGCGCGAACGGTTTGGAGTCCCGCCTTCAGGCGGTCCCACTGTCCCCAACCGCGTAAACGCGGAACTCCAAACAGAACCCATCGAGGGCACACAAATCATCGTCAATGGCGGTAGAATCGTCGAGGTCAAGGCCGCCGGCTCCGCCACCGGCACAAGCGTCGAAGTCTGGCAACTGTTTTTCAACCTGCCTGCGCGCCGGAAATTTCTGCGCACGGAAGAAACCGAGGCCGCGCACATCCAGCATTATCTCACGCTCGCCGCGCTGGCGTTTCCCGAAGTCGCGTTCACGTTCCAGAAAGATGGGCGGCTTATCTGGCAATTGCCCGCCGTCAACCCCGATGCCCGTGTCGGGGTCAAGGGTGAACGCTCTATTTCGAGTCGCCTTGATGCGTTGCGCGAACGTTTCCGCGCCTTGCTCGGCGACGAAAAACTTTTGCCGGTGAATTTCTCCGCACCGCTCGACGATTCCTTCAAGCCGGAGGAAATCGACATTTTTGAAACAGCCGGCGCTTCGCCTTCAACCTTCAACCCTCAACCTTCAACCTTGCGTGTCTGGGGTTTGATTGGTTCGCCCGGTGTTTCGCGCGCGACGCGCGAGAGCCAGCATCTGTTTGTCAACCGCCGCCCGGTTGAAAATCGCGGGCTCAACTACGCGCTCATCGAAGGTTATCACACGTCGTTGATGAAAGGCCGTTACCCGGTCTGCTGCCTGTTCCTCGAAATTGATCCTGCTGCGGTGGACGTGAACGTTCATCCAGCCAAACGCGAGGTGAAATTTCACCGCGAATTTGAAATCCGGAAATTCGTCGCGCAGGCGGTCCGGGAAACGTTGCTGGCATTCCATGACTCGCAGTCCAAAGTCGAGTCCAAGCGGTGGGGCGAGCGTCCCCGCGAGCCGCTAGCTGCACACACTCCGGAATTGCCCGGCTCGTCAGTAGCCTCGCCCCACCAAACCAATGCACCGGCGCTGCCGCATTTTCCGGATAAATTAAAACCGGCTCCAATTGTCGAACCGCCAAGACCTGCAATCGAACAAACACCCTTGAAAATGGATTTCCTGCCGCGGCAGAGCGAAGCGGAGACGGGTGCGCCTCAATCGTCATCCGCAATCCTTGCCGCGCCGGAGCAAGGCGAAGGCGGGCGCAATCTCCAATCCGAGCCATCGGCGAAGCCTGGGTCTGCGGACAGTTTTCCACCTTCCGGGCCGACCCCGCTCTTGAACGTTCCACTCCGGCTCGTCGGCGTCATCGGCAGACTTTATGTCGTGCTCGAATCCGACCGTGGACTCGTATTGCTTGACCAGCATGCCGCGCACGAACGGATTTTGTATGAGCAAATGCTGAATCGGCTCGAACAAAACGGTTCCGCACCGTCGCAAAAATTGTTGTTGCCGGAAACGGTCGAGTTGCCCGCCCGGGATGCCGCTTTCCTGCGCGAGCAATTGCCCGCGCTGACGCGGCTCGGCGTCGGCTTGAGTGAATTTGGCGAGCGCACATTTCTGCTCGACGCGCTGCCGCCGTTTGTGAAGGCCACCGACGCGCGCCGCTTCGTGCTCGATCTCGTGGACGAATTGAAGGCGGCGGGGCGCGAAGTGAATCTGGCGCGGCTCGGCGAGCACACTGTCGCCAAGACCGTTTGCCGCCACGCGGTGAAGGCCAACGACCCGCTCGGCGTGCCGGAACTGGAAAATCTTGTCGAAGATCTGCGCCGTTGCGCGATGCCCTACACCTGTCCGCATGGACGCCCGACGTTGATTGAAATGAATTACCGCGAACTGGAGAAAAAGTTCGGCCGGACGCAGTGAAGTGAGACACGGATTTCATTTTCTTCGTGTTCAGCCGCGCGGTTCGTGGTTAAATGGCTGTGTTCATGGATAATTGGAACATTCAATCACGCGCATCGGTTTGCCAGGCGTGCAGCCAGCCGTTCACCGACAAGCAGGTCTATCACACGCTGCTGTTCGATGTGCCGCCGAATTTGCAGCGCTCGGATATCTGCGAGACTTGCTGGCAAAAGCAAAGCGCCGGTGACACGCGCAACCGCGCCGGTTTCATTTCACACTGGCATGGAATTTACGAAATGCCGTCAGTGACCGACCCAATCCAAAAGGAAACCGCCGAGACACTGCTGCGGAAATTGATCGAACAAAACGATCCGCGTTATGCGCCCGCCGGTTACATCCTTGCCGTCATGCTCGAACGCAAGCGCGTGCTCAAGGTGAAGGAACAGGTTGTCCGCGACGGCAAACGCGTGTTCATTTACGAGCAGCCGGCAACCGGCGACGTGTTCACCATCACCGACCCGGCCCTGCGGCTGGATCAACTCGAATCGGTCCAACACGACGTGGCCGCATTGCTCGAACACGGCTTGAATCCCCCTGCGCCAGCCACCGCTGGAAATGAAACAACGCCGCAACCAACCACGAATTAACTTCCGTGTCCGAACTTTCCGAATTTCAAACCCGTCTCGGCTACAAATTCCGCGATGAAAGCCTGTTGCGGCTGGCACTCACGCATCCGTCCGTTGCGCATGAAAGCGGTGAGACACAACCGCATAATCAGCGGCTGGAATTTCTCGGCGATGCAGTGCTGCAACTCGTTCTCACGCGCGAGTTGTATGAAAAGTTCCCCACGTTCAACGAAGGACCGTTGACGAAGGCGCGCGCCAAACTTGTCAACCGCTCCGCACTGGCCGAACGCGCCCAAGCGCTCGGTCTCGGCGCGTATTTGATTTTGAGCCGCGGCGAGGAAATGCACGGCGGCCGCGAACGCGCATCCGCGCTGGCGGACGCCTTCGAAGCGCTGCTGGGCGCGATTTTTCTGGATGGCGGTTTCGACGCGGCACGCGAATTTATTTTGCGCGAATTTGGCGCGGCATTTGGCGAATTGGGCGAACTGCCGGGCATTGAAAATCCCAAGGGCGAATTGCAGGAATTGTTGCAGGCGCGCTCGCCCGAAGCGCCGGAATATCACGTCGTATCAGCGGTGGGTCCGGATCATGACCGTGTGTTTGAATGCACCGTGCATCATGGCGGCGTCGAACTCGCGCGCGGCAGCGGCAAAAGCAAAAAGGCGGCGGAGAGCGATGCGGCTCTGGCGGCATTGAAAAAATTGCGCGAGGAATTGGGAAGGTAGGGACAGCACGCCGTGCTGTCCGCGGACGCCGCGGCGCGGCGTCCCTACCTCACGGTCGCGTCTTGAGCAGGTCGCGGATTTCTGTGAGGAGTTGTTCCGACGGCGTGGGCGGGGCCACGGCTTCCTGATGGCGGATCAGCTTGTTCATGCCTTTTATCATCAGAAAAATACAGAAGGCCACGATGATGAAATTCAGCGTGATGGACACAAAATCACCCCACGCAAAGACCGGTCCGAGCTTTTGGGCCTCGGCCAGCGGCAAATGCAGGCCGGGATGTGCCACGTTGAAAGTCGCCTGCTCCTCCGTGATTTTTTTCGAGAGCGGAATGTAAAGGTTGCTGAAATCGAGATTGCCGATCAGCTTGCCGATGGGCGGCATAATCACGTCCCTCACCAGCGAATTGACGATGTTGCCAAACGCAGCGCCGATGATGACGCCGATGGCGAGGTCCACCACGCTACCACGCATGGCAAACGCTTTGAATTCCTGGATTATTTTCATGGCTGGTTCCCTTTCGCGATTTAGTTTGTCGCCGTCGTCCAAAAAGTCAACCGGTGTTCAATACTTGGGCACTTTCGAATCAATCTCGTTCGACCACGCGGTGATGCCGCCTTTGATGCTCTTCAAATATTTGAAGCCTTGCTCGCTCAAAAACTTCAACGCCTTCATCGAACGCCCGCCGCTCTTGCAGTGCAAATAATACCGTTTGTTCGGGTCGAGTTCGGTGAAGCGTTTCGGCAATTCGCTCAACGGCAACAACAGCACGCCCTTCACGCGGGCGATTTTGTATTCGTCCGGCTCGCGCACGTCCACGACCTTGATGCCGAGCTTCGGGTCATCGAGCGCTTTTTTCATGTCCTGCACAGTCACTTCGTCGGAGCTTGCCGCAACGCCGCAGAATTGTTCGTAATCAATCAATTTCCTGATGGTCGGGTGTTCGCCGCAAACGGTGCATTGCGGGTCGCGTCGTAATTTGATTTCGTGAAATTTCATGTCGAGCGCGTTGAACAGCAGCAATCGTCCGACGAGTGAATTGCCGATGCCAATGGCGAGCTTCAAAATTTCCGTTGCCTGAATGCAGCCGATGATGCCGGGCAACACGCCGAGCACGCCGCCTTCCGCGCAACCCGGCACCGTGCCGGGTGGCGGCGGTTCGGGATAAAGACAGCGGTAACACGGCCCGCCCAAATGCGGCGCGAACACGCTGGCCTGCCCCTCGAACTTGGAAATGGAGCCGTAAACATTCGGCTTTTTGAGCAGCACACAGGCGTCGTTGGTCAGATAGCGCGTCGGAAAATTGTCCGTGCCATCCACCACGATGTCGTACGGGCGGATGAGGTCGAGCGCATTTTTAGAGGTGATGCGGGTGTTGTGCAGAATGACCTCGACGTTCGGATTGATGCCGCGAATTGTTTCCCGGGCGGATTCCGTTTTTGGACGTCCCACATCGGCATCGGTGTGCAGCAGCTGCCGTTGGAGGTTGGAGCCATCGACGATGTCGAAATCCACAATGCCAAGCTTGCCGATGCCGGCGGCGGCAAGATACATGGCGATGGGCGAGCCGAGCCCGCCCGCGCCGATGCACAGGACGCTGGCAGCCTTGATTTTCTTTTGGCCAGCCAGACCGACTTCGGGCAGAATCAGGTGCCGCGAGTAACGGCGGATTTCGTCATTGTTCAATTCCATAAACCGGGTTGGGCACGGTATTGCAAAAGGCGAATAAATCAAGCCAACCCTCGTCGCAATCAGGTCGCCGGACACAACTAAAAGAAATTGTCATACATGAAAGTCTTAAAAATCGCCATCGGATGAGGATTTTGGCAGCAGAATTGCTTAAAACCCGATTAGCTGTGCGAACGTGTCTTGAAATTTTTCGTCAGGGATGTAGCTTGAAGCCTCGGCAGTAGAATGAAGTCTGAAATTGTATTTGGTTTGGAGAATTTGGCGTGGCCGGCGTTGCTGGTGGACGTGAAGGGTGTTGTGTTGCGGGCGAACACCGCGGCGCTGGATGCGTTTGGCAGCGCATTGTCGGAGAACGCCGCGCTGTTGTCCACGATTTGGCCGCCGGAAAACGGCGCGACAGCGGTGGATTTTCTCACGCACTGGGAACAGTCGCCGACGCCGGTGGTGAATTTGAAGTTTCGCGCGCCGAACGGCCCGATGGTCGCCTACACCGTCTCCATTTGCACATGCACGAAAGACGGAAAGAAATGGTTTGTTCTCCAACTGCTGCCCGCTGTGACGCCGCCACCGGCGGAGCCGTCTGCCGGAAAAGTCACGGACGATTCGGGGTTGGCACTCAAGCAGAAGCTCGATTGCGCCCTGCAACTGGCGCGTACGATGTCCCTGGATTTCAACAACGCGCTGACCAGCATTCTCGGCCACACGTCATTTGTGTTGAGCAAGGCCGAGCCGGGACATCCGTGGCGGCACTCGCTGATGGAAGTGGAAAAGTCGGCTTCCCGGGCGGCGGAAATTGCGAATGAACTCGCCATGTTCAGCCAGCAGGAAAAACAAACGCGCCGCTCGCCGCCGGGCAACTTAAACACGGTCACGCAACGCTGTATCGAATTCTTCCGTAACGCCAACGCCGGGCAAATCACGTGGAATACACAGTTGGAGCGCGAATTATTCGTCGCGCGCTTCGACGAGGCGAAAGTGCAGCAGGCGTTGACCAAAATTTTGGAAAACGCAGTGGAAGCCATCGATGGCACGGGACAAATCTCCGTGCAAACCCGCAATATGGAACTGACCGAGGCAACGCAGGACCGCAATGTCCACCTGAGTCCGGGCGCCTATGTGTCCATTGAAATCACGGATACCGGAAAAGGGATTGAAGCCGAAGTGTTGCCGCGGATTTTCGAGCCGTTCTTCACGACGAAAAAAGGCGGCCACCGCGGACTGGGTCTGGCATTGGTTTACGGCATTGTGACCAATCATGGCGGCGGCGTTGCGGTGTCCGGCCGGCCGGGTGCGGGCACATCGGTGCGCATTTATCTGCCGGCGGAAAAACAGTTCGTTCTTGAAGGCGTGGAAACGGGTGAAAACTTGCACGGCACGCAAACCATTCTGGTGGTGGATGACGAAGACATTTTGTTGACGATGGCCGAAACAATTTTGACTGAATATGGCTACCACGTTTTAACGGCCAACAGCGGCCAGAAAGCACTGGTGGTTTTGTCGGGCGGCGACACCAAGGTGGATTTGGTTATCACGGATTTGGTGATGCCGACGATGGGTGGACGCGAATTGGTGGAACGCATCCGGCAGATCGCACCGGCGGTGCGCATTTTGTGCGCGAGCGGTTGTGTGTTGCCGCCAGATCAGCAAATCGACCTGATGTTTTTGCAAAAGCCCTACACCAGTCACGATCTGTTAATCAGAGTGCGCCAGGCACTTGCCACCGACTCTCACGAACGTTCCGTTGGCTAACAATTCAGGTTCCCTAATAAATAAAAACCCCATGCAAATCGAAAGTCTCAAAGTGTTTTGCGATTTGGTTGAAACGGAAAGTTTCACCAAAGCCGCGCAAATCAACAACGTCACACAATCCGCAGTCAGCCAGCAGATCAGTTCGCTTGAACGCACATTCAAGTCCCCGCTCATCGAGCGCAGCAAAAGAAAGTTCCGCCTCACGCGCGAAGGACAGGTGCTCTACGATTCCAGCAAGCAAATCATCCAGATCTATGAGTCGCTGCACGGCAAATTGCAGGAATTGAAGGACATCATCTCCGGCACGATTCGTCTCGCGACGATTTACTGCATTGGATTGCACGATTTGCCGCCGTACGTCAAAAAGTTCATGAAGATTTACCCGGCGGTCAACGTCCACGTCGAATACCACCGTTTCAATCAGGTTTACGAAGACGTGCTCGGCAATGTGGTGGATTTGGGGCTGGTTGCATATCCGTCCAAAGACGCAAGGCTGGAAATTGTTTCGCTGCACAAGGACCCGCTCGTGGTCATCTGCCATCCGCAGCATCCGTTCGCCAGACAAAAAACCGCCAGGCTCAAAACGCTCACTGGGCAGAAGTTCGTCTGCTTCGAACCGGACACCCCGACGCGCAAGGCGATTAATAAAATTTTCAGGGAATACGGCGTGAGCGTGAGCAACGTCATGGAATTTGACAACATCGAAACGCTGAAACGGGCGGTGGAAATTGACGCGGGTATTTCCATCGTGCCGCGGGGCACGGTCGTGCAGGAAGTGGCCAAACAAACACTCGCCGCCATTCCGATTGAAGACGGCGAGTTTTATCGTCCACTGGCGGCGATTTACAAAAAGAACAAAGTGCTTCCACCCGCGGTAAAACAGTTCCTGACGATTCTCAAAGAAGCAGTGTGAAATTATTTCAGATTCGCCGGGTTTAGCGGTTTTAAATCCTTCGGTTTAAACAGGCCGTCTTTGCGAATCAGTTCGCCATCGAACCATACTTCGCCGCCGCCCCATTCGGGACGTTGAATCAATACCATGTCCCAGTGCACGGCTGAACGGTTGCCGTTGTCGCACTCCTCGTAGGCCTGGCCCGGTGTGAAGTGCAGCGAACCGGCAATCTTCTCGTCGAATAAAATGTCGCACATCGGATTCAAAATGTAGGGATTGAAACCGAGAGAAAATTCGCCGACGTAACGGGCGCCCGCGTCCGTGTCCAAAATTTCATTCAGCCGCTTCGTGTTGTTGGCCGCTGCTTTGATGATTTTCCCCTCCTTGAATTCCAGCCGGACATTTTCAAATTTCGCACCGGCATAAATCGTCGGCGTGTTGAATTGGACGACGCCGTTCACGGAATTCTTCACCGGGCACGAAAACACTTCACCGTCGGGAATATTACGGTCGCCTTTGCACATCTTGGCGCCAATGCCTTTGATGCTGAACGTCAGATTGGTGCCGGGGCTGACGAGGCGGACGCGGTCGGCGCGTTTCATCCGCCGTTCCAGCGGAATCATTGCGCGCGCCATTTTTGCGTAATTCATCGTGCACACGTCGAAATACAAATTCTCGAACGCCTCCGTGCTCATGCCGGCGGCCTGTGCCATGCTGGGCGTGGGCCAGCGCAGGACGCACCAGCGCGTTTTGTTGACGCGATAATCTGACACCGGCCGGGTGATGCGCGAGAAAAGCGCCATGCGGCTGCCCGGCACGTCGGAATTTTCGTTGGCGTTGATGCTGCCGCGGATGGCGATGTAAGCCTGCATCTTCTTCATGCGGAACAATTCGACGTCGCGAACGAGCGCGGCGTGCTTTTCATTTGTCCCGAGTAAAAGCTCGCAGGAAACCCGCGTGTGCCGCACCTCGGCAAACGGGGTCGCACCTGCCGCACGAGCGGTGCGGATGAGTTCGATGGTGAACTCATCCGGCACATCCATCATGTCGAGCAACACGCGGTCGCCCTTTTTCAATTCGGTCGAATACCCCACCAAGAGCTTTGCCAGCTTTTTATAACGCGGATCGGTCATAAATTTTTTCCTAAAATAGCAAAATTCTGCGCGTTGGAAACGAAAGAATTTCCGCATGGCAATCTTTTCATTAACACCCTGCTTTAGCGGGGTGTCGCGTGACGAACGAAAAACTGCAACCGCTTTAGCGGTTTTCCGTTGGCAGACAAACCGTTAAAACGGTTGAAAGTCAGCAGCTCGCAAAACACCCGGCTAAAGCAGGGTGTTAATGAGATGCCAGCCAAAGCAGAAATGTCGCGCGCTAAGTTGATAATCGATATGTATTTATCGTTTTTCGATAAAAAATAGTTGACAAACAAAATTACTTCATTTATTGTGACACCATGAATGCGAATGAAATTTCTCCAAAGGCCAATTTTCGGATGAGCCGGATTCAAAAAGTCAGCAAATGCATACGGCTTTTTCTTCAATACGGAATCCCGCTTTGGGTTGTTGTTTGTCTTGCACTGTCTACGTTGGCCGTTGGCTATGGAGTCAAAGTCCCATTTTTCTCAGACGCTTCCCACCCATCAGATACTCATCCGCATACTGATTTATTGATATGGTCTCCTTTGTATGGATGCGTTCAGTTGCTTGTGTTTCTTTTTTGGTATCGAACAGTCGTCAAGTTATTTGGTTTCTTTGAAAAAGGAATTTTATTCACGGCTGAAACAGTACGTTGCATTCAAACTTTAGGCAGCATTTACATCGCGGGCTTTTTGCTAGCATTAATTTTTCATTTCTTACTTCAAGATACTGAACGTCAGTTGCTGTGGGTAGGCATTAGCGATCCATTCACCGGCTTTTTTATTATTTTCATCGGATGGCTGATTGACGAGGCGCGCAAAATTCGTGAGGAACAGGAACTGACCGTTTAAGTTTATGCCCATCATCGTCAATTTGGATGTGGTTCTCGCCCAGCGGAAAATGCGGCTGAACGATTTGGCGGATGCCGTGGACATCACGCCGCAAAATCTGTCCATCCTCAAAACCGGCAAGGCCAGGGCCATCCGTTTCTCCACGCTCGAAGCGATTTGTGAAACGCTCGAATGCCAGCCGGCGGACATTTTGGAATACCGCCCGGCGAAGCCATCCAAAAAATCGTAATTCCGAGATCGGGCATGGATTCGGCCTTGCGCCTGAATCCCTCCCGGCGTGATTTTCTTCCTCGTCAATCCTGTCGCGCGTGCTAAAGTGGCGGTGATGCGTACGGCGATTTATCCCGGCACTTTTGACCCGTTGACCAACGGCCATTTGGACGTCGTCCAGCGCGCGGCGAAGTTATTCGACCGCGTTGTCGTGGCCGTGGCGAAAAATGATTACAAACACCCGCTGTTCACGCTCGACGAACGGTTTGCGCTCGTGAAGCAGGCGGTGCGAAATCTGCCGGGCGTCGAAGTCGATACGTTTGACAGCCTGCTCGTCGAATATGTCATGAGTCGAAAAGCACAGGCGATTGTGCGCGGGTTGCGGGCGGTGTCGGACTTTGAATTTGAGTTTCAGCTCGCCCTGATGAACCGTAAGTTGAATGAAAGTATTGAAACGATTTTTATGATGCCGAAGGACACTTATACATTTTTAAGCTCGCAGATCGTGAAGGAAATCGCGCGGTTGGGCGGCGACGTGAGCGGGTTTGTGCCGCCGCACGTCCGGACCGCTCTGGCGAAAAAGTTCAGCGCCGCAAAAAAGATTTAAACGGAGTTTGTCATGCCGCTGATTGTCAATCTGCGTCACGTGGAGGAGCACCCCGTTGCCTTGAAGGGTGAACTGCCGGTGGATGAATTGGACATGGACACGCGCGACGAAATGATCCGGGTCGCACGACCTTTGCGGTATGATATCGAGATTCAAAAATTGGAGCGCGGTTTTTTGGTTCGCGGGTCACTGCAACTGACACTCGAATGCCAGTGTGTGAGATGCTTAAAACCCTTCACACGCAAACTGGAATTGAAGCCGTGGACGTGTCATTTGCCACTCGAAGGCGAAGAGCGGGTGACTGTTGTCGATGATTGCGCGGACTTGACGCCATTTGTGCGCGAAGATATGCTCCTGGAGTTTCCGCAACATCCGCTGTGCAAGCCGGATTGCGGTGGATTGAGGGGAATCAAGACCGGCAAAGCCCGTAAGAGCGCTGATGAAATTGCCCCGTCAGCGTGGGTTGAATTAAACAAATTGAAACTGTGAGTTTTTAAGTATGGGTGTTCCAAAACGCAAACCATCCCACAGCCGGCAGCGCATGCGCCGCGCTTACAACAGTGTATTAACCCTGCCACAACTTGGCGTTTGCCCGCAATGCGCAGCGCCTTATGTGCCTCATCGGGTTTGTCCGGCTTGTGGTTATTACAAAGGCCGTCAGGTATTGAGCGTCACAGCCGGCACTTGATTGGCGCGCCCGCGGGAGAATCTCCGCGTTTTTTATTTCGTCTATGCGAATTGCAGTGGATGTCATGGGCGGCGACCACGGGTGTGGTGTTGTCATCGACGGCGTTAAATTGGCGCTTGAAGGCAACAAAAAAATCTCCGCCATTTACCTGGTTGGCAATCAAGCCGAGATTCACGCCGCCCTGCCCCCTCGCGGTTTTCGCGACCATCGCGTGCACGTTATCCACGCCAGTGAAGTTGTGGAAATGGATGACAAGCCCACCAGCGCGCTTCGCAGGAAACGCGACAGCTCCATCGGGCGTGCGGCAGAACTGGTTCACGAGGGCAAGGCCGACGCCCTGGTTTCGCTTGGCAATACCGGCGGCATTTTTGCAGCAGCCACGTTCAAGGTGGGTCGCATCCCCGGCGTGGATCGGGGTTGTATCGCGGCGGTCATTCCACGGCAGGAACATGAATTCGTCCTGCTTGACGGTGGCGCGAATATTGAATGCAAACCGATTCATCTCGCTCAATTCGCCGTGATGGGCAGTGTGTATTCGCGGGAAGTGCTTGGCCGAAAAAATCCGCGCGTTGGCATTCTCAGCATCGGGACGGAGGATTCCAAAGGCAATGAGCTGACGCTTGAAGCTTTCAAGCTTTGCAGGCAACTCGACTTGAATTTCATCGGCAATGTTGAGGGGCACGATCTGTTCAAAGACCGCGTGGACGTGGTCGTGTGCGATGGTTTTGTGGGCAACCTTGTCTTGAAAACTTGTGAAAGTCTCGCGGTCGCAATGTTTTCGATGCTCAGG
>Ga0182027_10011986_pt1 | contig 12197 bp, 7 predicted proteins | sample 712E1DmetaG_FD_121300 | JGI IMG/M metagenome (GOLD analysis project Ga0182027, IMG submission 121300) | Permafrost microbial communities from Stordalen Mire, Sweden - 712E1D metaG (Illumina Assembly) | ecosystem: Environmental > Terrestrial > Soil > Wetlands > Permafrost | place: Sweden...
ATATTCCCATGTGTACTTGCAACAACAAGGGTTTTACCGGATGACGATGGGGTTGGTTCTTCCAGGTCAATTTCTATGAAGAGCTTGTTATCCTTGATTTCTACTTTCATAGTCATACGAGTTCTCCTATTGGCCATTTTTTCGACATGCTCATCTATTTCCCTTTCCCTGAGAGATCCTCAGACATTTTTCGATGATTTTCGTGTTGCAACCATTTATTACTTTTCCTGTAGGTCTCTTTTTCTTTAACGGTAGAGAGATCCGTTAGCGGCGTGTTCGGGTCGTTGCCTCCAGAAGGATAAACCCTCCATCCCAGTAATTCATACTCTTCTCGCAGATCCTCAATGTTTCAAATGTGGCAGTTCCAATGTCTTTTGGTCCGCTTTTCATCCAGCCAACGAATTCCTTGGCGATCTGGCTTAGCGGGAAGTCGCTGCAGGAGATCCATGAGATCACTTTCGAGATTGGCATGCTGGGCAAGTACGGGCTGGATACCATGACTCCCAGGAGAGACACACGTCCTGCGGTTGCTGCCGTGGAAGGCTTTCTCCGCGTTGCAGTCATCTGCATCATGTATGCCGGCTGAATGAATAATTCGGGGAGGATCTGGGCGAGGAGTGGGGGATGGCGAAGAGACTGGGTGGAGAGGAAGAGAAAGGCCCCTAAGGTGGACTCCTGGAGACTTGCCATGGATGTCTAGACTTTGCAGAAGGCCGCCGATGGGCCCCCTGGCGCGAGGGCGACAAGACGCGGCGTCCGCAGGGAGCACCAGGAAGATGGATGCCGCGGCTGCCGGGCAGATGGCTAGAAGGAGAAGTTCAGGAAAATCCTCCAATAGATGTATTTATCAGAACGATTCATTAGTAACATTTATGGGCAATGACCTGATCGATCGTACGCAGACTGAGGAAGAGTTGCCCAAAGCCCTGCAAGCCGCGCAAGCTCGTATCGCCCAGTACGAGCAGGCCGTCTCGATGATATCCGATATCGTCTGGCGCTATGATGTCAATGCCAAAAGAAAGCATGTCGGCTCCTACATATCCACGGCTGCAAACAGGATGCTGGGCTTGCCGGAAGGCACCATCGGAGACAGCTTCGAAAAATACTTTTCCTATATTCATCCTGATGACTTGCCAGCCGTGAAGGAGATACTTCTAGAAGGGGTACGAACTCTTGAAAAGGAAAAAACCGCAGAATACCGTATACGAAAGGCTGACGGCACGATTCGTTGGGTTCGTTCCAAGGGTTCGGCTTATTACTACCCGGACGGACGAGTCACCGTTTTTGGCACTACAAGCGATATCACGGAACGCAAGCGTGCTGAGCAGGACTACCAGACGCTGTTCCACGAGATGTTGGATGGCTTCGCGTTGCACGAGATCATCTGCGACGGAGATGGAAATCCGTCCGATTATCGCTTCCTTAGAGTCAATCCGGCCTTCGAGCGCATGACCGGCCTGAAGAGAGAAGACATCGTGGGCCGGACCGTTCTAGAGGTCATGCCCGGCACCGAGCGGCACTGGATAGAGACTTATGGCAAGGTGGCGCTGACCGGAGAGCCGGCTTTCTTCGAGCACTACTCCGCCGTGCTGAAGAAGCATTTTGAGGTGACTGCCTTCCGGCCCGCACCGAGCCAGTTCGCCTGCACCTTCGTCGACATCACCGAACAGAAACGTACGGCGAAGGTATTGCAGGAGAGCGAAGAGCTCTACCGGCGGCTGTCCGAGGACATGCCGGTATTCGTCACGACGTTTCTTCCCGATGGCACTCTGACCTACCTAAACGAGATGCTGGCGACATGTGACGACGTGACCCCCGTCGAGAAGATGATCGGGAGGAACTTCTTCGATTTCCTGTCCCCCGCCGACCGGATAATAGTCAGAGCGCGGCTTGGTGCGCTAACACCGGAACAGCCTGTTGAGACCCACGAGGAACGATATCAGAGGCTGGACGGCAGAGTGATCTACCACGAGTGGACCAACCGGGCCTTTTTCAACGCGGACGGCCAGCCTACCCGTTATCAGGGCATCGGCATAAACATCACCGAGCGCAAGCAGATGGAATTGGCCCAGCAAGAGAGCGAAAAAAGTTTGCGAGAGGTGCTGGAGAATTCGCTTGATGCGTCTTATAAACTCAATTTGCAAACCAACGCTTATGATTATTTGAGCCCCGTTTTCGCCCGGATTTCCGGCTACACCTCGACCGAGATGAATACCTTGCCTATCGAGATCTTTTTGGGTTTGATTCATCCCGACGATAAAGATGAAATCGAACACAAGATAGACGAGTCCGTGTCAGGCGCTCCCAGCGCAACATATCAAGTGGAATATCGTTTCAAGCACAAAGATGGTCGATATCGGTGGTTTCGTGATCAATTCACCTCTTCGAGTGATGCGAACGGACATCCCTTGGCGCTTATTGGAAGCGTGCGTGACATAACCGAACGCAAGAAGGTCGAGGAAAAACTGAAGAAGAGCGAGGAAAAGTACCGCCTGCTGATAAACAATGCTAGTGAATCAATCATCGTCGCCCAAGACGGTCTGCTCAAGTTTGTCAATCCCATGACGCTTGACCTGTTGAGGGGGTATTCTGAACAAGAACTCATTGATAGTCCTTTTCCCAAATTCATCCACCCAGGCGATCGGAGCATGGTAGTTGAAAATTACAGGCGACGGATGGCAAACGAGACCGTACTGTCCCAGTATGCCTTCAGAGTGGTTACCCGTGATGGCATTGTCAAGTGGGTGGAAATCAATGCAGCTTTGATAGAATGGCAAGGTAAACCAGCCACGTTGAATTTCCTCACCGACATCACCGAGCGTAAGCGCGCCGAAGATAAGTTGCAGGAATCCAGGGACTACCTGGATAGGATAATCAATTCCATAGGTGATCCCATATTTGTCAAGAATCGGCTGCATCAATTTGTTTTAGTGAACAACGCATTTTGTGCATTATCGGGCCGCAGTTTTGAGGAGTTCACAGGAAAGACGGACTACAACTTCTTTCCAGCGGAACAAGTTGCCGTTTTCTTAGAGAAGGATGAGCAGGTCTTTGAGACGGGAAAAGAGAACTTGAATGAAGAAACAATTACTGGTTCCGACGGGATCGATCGCACCATAATAACCAAGAAGACATTGTATACGGACAATTCCGGGAACAAGTTTATTGTGGGAATCATCCGAGATATAACCGAGCGCAAGCGTGCGGAGGAGAAGCTGCGGGAGTCGGAGCAAGAAAAGGCGGCAATCTTGAGCGGCCTCCGGCACGTTGCTGTGGAGTATCTGGATCTCGGCATGCGCATCATCTGGGTCAATAAAGCCGTGCAAAAGTCCCTCGGATTATCGATGGACGAGCTGAGGGGAAAGTACTGTTTCGAGCTCCTTCAGGGCCTGAAGAAGCCTTGTCCGGGATGCACGGCATTGAAAGCCATCGAGACGGGTCACTCCCAGGAGGGAGAGCTAATGACCCCAGATGGCAAGACCTGGATATCTCGCGGCTCTCCCATTAGGGATTCCGACGGCATTGTCAAGGGCATAGTCCATGTGGCCTTAAATATCACCGAGCGCAAGCGGACAGAGCAAGAGCTGCAACAAACCAATCAGAATCTGGAAATTGCTATTGAAACGTCCAATGAATCGGCCAGGCAGGCCAGGAAGGCCAACGCCGCCAAGAGCGAATTCCTGGCCAACATGAGCCACGAGATTCGCACTCCCTTGAACGGCATCATTGGTATGATCGGACTGCTGCAGGATATGGATTTGAATGCTGAGCAGCATTAATATGCACAAATTGCCCAGAGTAGTGGCGAGACACTTCTATCTCTCATCAACGACATCCTGGACTTCTCCAAGATCGAAGCTCGCAAAATGGTGCTGGAAACGCTGGACTTCGATCTGCACTCAACGCTGAAAGATACCACAGATCTCCTGGCCATCGGTGCTCATGAAAAAGGGCTGGAGTTGGTCTATCTGGTAGAGTCCGCAGTTCCGTCGCTCCTGCGCGGAGATCCGGGAAGGCTGCGCCAGATTTTAGTTAATCTGGGAGGCAATGCCGTGAAGTTTACTGATAATGGTAAGATAGTAATCCGCATTAGCCTGGAAAGCGAGGACGAACGAAATGCCACAATTCGCTTCGCAGTTAGCGATACAGGCATTGGCATCCCGCCAAACCGGCAGGATATTCTTTTTTCGCCTTTTACTCAGGTGGACGGCTCGACAACACGCAAATACGGCGGAACCGGTCTGGGGCTGGCTATCTCCAAACAGCTGGCAAAATTGATGGGAGGCGAGATCGGCTTGGAAAGCGAAGTGGGCGAAGGATCCACCTTCTGGTTCATAGCAGTGTTTGAGAAGCAGCCAGCCGGATCTGGATCGCCAGATGAGAAGTTTGCCAAAATTGGGGGCGAGGGAGCTATAGCGCGCTCCGCCGCGGAACCTATTAATTCTGAAAAAGACAAGCGCAAGATACGCATCCTGGTGGTGGAAGACAACCCCGTAAACCAGAAAGTGGCACAGGCCATGCTGAGAAAGATGGGACTCCGGGCTGATGTGGTGGCCAATGGTCAGGAAGCCATCAATGTGCTCCAGATGATTCCCTACGACCTGATACTGATGGACTGCCAAATGCCCGAGATGGACGGTTTCGAGGCCACACGAGTCCTTCGTCAGGAAGGGTCGAAGGCGCTCAATCCAAGCATTCCAATCATTGCCATGACCGCCGCTACCATGCAAGGTGACCGGGAGAAGTGCATTCAGGCCGGAATGAACGATTTCATTGCCAAACCTGTCCAGAAAAGAGAACTAGCAGAAATGCTCGCCAGGTGGTTGGCAATAACGACGGATGATAACCTGCAATTGGAATAGGTCTTAGGGTGCTCGATAGAGTGACTCAAACACACGACTCGGTCGGAAGATCTTTGGAAAAGGGATTAATTCACGGTAAGGAGTCTCCAGTTTGAGTAGCGTTACTGACAATCCCTGAACGGTATTTAATGTGACCGAATGATGTTGGTTCTGAATATGCAATTCCATGTGCGGGATGAGAACTCCGCTCTTGGGCGATCAGAACAGGAGGCTTGTCGCTCTCAAGTTAATCCACTATGGATATATTGAAATCTCTGTTGTAGCATCGTCTCATTTTCTTCATTTGCAACCCTCCCAGGATTGCAGTTGTTTAACTCATTGTCCACTCGGATGGGTTCACTACAGATTAAAATTTATATTAGTAGTGCATATAGTCATGTTATGAGTGTTTCGGTGGTACGATTGGCTTTGGGGTGGTGTTTGCTTTTCGTTCTGCTATCTGCTATTTCATCTGCGATCCAAGAAAATCCGTTAAGTAGCCGACCCACACAGATGAATTTTAGCCAGACTTTCAAAGATCATGCCCAGCTGATCGGCATGAACCTAAGTGGCATGAACTTGTCTGGGAGCAATTTGAATCAATCTGAGCTGCAAGGATCAGATCTTCGCAGAACGAATCTGAGCCGATCCTTTCTGGATCAGGCCATTATATCCAACGCCAAGCTTATCGGAGCCAATCTCAGTGGCGCATTCATGCCAGCCGTTGATCTTCATGGCTCCGATCTCTCCCATGCCGATCTCAGCGGTGCCTATTTGCCTATTAGCTACATGATAGGCTCAAATCTGACTGGAGCGGATCTATCAGGTTCCGTTATGGATCAGGCCATGGTGGATAATTCAACTCTGGTTGGTGCCAAACTGAATGGCGCCAGCTTGTGGGCTGTGAAAATTAGCTATGCAAATCTGAGTGGTGCAAGCTTCATAAGAGCACTCATGGATCGTTCTACCCTCCAGAATTCCCTATTGTTTGGTGCAAATCTGACCGGAGCAAGCCTGGTCGGGGCGAACCTGATCAATGCCACCATATCCAATGCAAACCTCTCCGGTGTGGATATCTCTGAGTCTCGCTGTTCAAGGGCGAATTTCGTTGGCTCCAGGCTGGTCAATTCGAAATTGGGTTTTTCCAACCTGACAGGTACAAACCTCAGCATGGCGAACCTATCAGGATCATATCTTACTGCTTCGTGTCTTGATGGCTCCGATCTTTTCAAAGCGAATCTAACAGGTGCGAACCTCGAAAATGCCTTAATGCTTCGAGTTAGACTTGTTGAAGCCAAGCTAATAGGCGCGATTTTAGCCAGAACGCAATTGGACGATTCTGATTTATCAAACTGCGATCTTGAACAGGCCGATCTTACCGGTGCCTTGCTCAGTGGAGCCAATCTAACTGATGCCAATCTGAATGGAGCCAGGCTCTTGAGTGCTGATCTTAGTCTTGCTATCTTGAAAGGTGCGGATCTGAGCGGCGCAAACCTGGTAGGTGCCAGACTAAACTGGGCGAATCTTGGTGGCAGCGTTCTCAAGCGTTGCCAATTCTCCAGAGCAGAGCTATTTGGATCCGACCTGAGCCACTGCGATCTCAGCGACTCTGACTTTACCAGGGCTTATCTACCAAGGGCCAACCTGCAGGGGTCAAATCTGAGAAACGCAAAATTGGATAATGCAGATCTTACTGGTACAAATCTGTCTGGGGCTGATCTTAGTGGTATCCAGATCGTTAAGGCAGATCTTGATGAGGCTAACTTATCTGGAGCGGACCTATCCGAGTGCAACCTGGAATCCATGAACTTAAAGGGAACTGTTATGCATAGAGCTATAATGAGAGCGGCAACTTTGAATTGGATGATACTTAAAGATATAGATCTCAGCGATTCTGACCTACGAAATGCTAAATTTAATGCAGCTTTCTTGCAAAATGTAAACCTTTCTGGAGCAGATCTGAGAAATGTGGAATTTAATCAGACAGCACTAGTGAATGTTGATCTGAGTGGAGCTAATCTCGTAGGGATAAAGTATGACAACCAAATACTTCCGATGATTGCGAGTTCAAAACTCGATAATGCTAAAATGAGTACAAATATGCAAAAGGATCTTGAAAAATTGAGGTCAGAACAAACCTGACCCAACTTGCAGGTCATTTCAACGGCATGTCGGGATTTAAACATCAGTATTATCTACGCGTAATTCGAGCCATTTACTGGTAAAAATTGTGGGCAATGAGAATGGATATTGGGGATAATAGTTACCTGGTGAATAAACGATGATGAGAAAAAAATGTGTTTATAATTTTGCGAATCCGCTCATTCTGGCTATAACTATCATCCTTCTCACAACGCAATCCTTTACCGCTTTGTCCTCCGCGGTGGCTGATAATTCGTCCCTCATAAAGTTGATCTCTTCGATGGATGATCCACAAATGAGCGCGAAAGATCTTGCATTCTTTTTAGTCACCCATGATTTTGATGCCACTCCCAAAATAGACTACGTCGAAGTTCGTATAAATGATACTGTCTACAAGTTGGTGCCCAATGGTCAATATCCGGGACTGGCCAATGTGACCATGATATCTTGATAAATGAAATCTCAAATATAGCTCAAAAAATGAAAAGAAGTAATAAGTATTGTGGAGCAACTTACGTACAACCAATTTATGAGGAGATTGAAATTATGTGCTTGCGTGCCTATGGGATAAAATTCATTATCGGATTTCTTCTGATAGCTTTTCTGGTTACGGGTTCTTTAGCAGCTGAAGATAAGACACCAAAGCAAGTTCTAATTCTTGCTTCCTATAATCTCGGGATGAAATGGGATGACAGTATTATCTCCGAGATTATGCACCAATTTGCAATTTATATGCCTTCGGCTGCTATCAATGTCGAGTTCATGGACACAAAGAGAATCGATCCAAATGTTGCCCGTCTGGCTGACTTGAAGACGTTGTATCTTCAAAAGTATAAAGATAGGCACTTCGATATAGTCATTTCTACCGATACCGATGCCTTCAAATTCTTGCTCAATAACAGCGAGGAAATTTTTCCGGGAACACCAGTAGTCTTCTGCGGCGTTATCACCTTTGAAGATAATATGCTTCGAGGAAAACGCAATTTCACAGGCGTAATGGAAGCATTCGATATCCGTGATACCATTTCATTGATGCTCAAATTGCATCCCCATACAAAGCTTATTGCTATTGTAAATGATAATACAACAACCGGCCAGTCCAATCGAAAGATTATGGATACAGTAATTCCAGAATTCGATAATAATATCTCCTTTGAGTACCTTGACAACCTCACGGCAAAGGAACTACAGCAGCGTGTCTCTTCCCTGCCTAATGATAGCCTCATCTTGGAGATGACCTTCAATCGGGATCGGGCAGGAAAGATCTTGACTTATGAAGATGCAACAAGCCTAATTCATGAAGCAAGCTCCGTTCCAATCTATGGATTGTGGGATTTCCTCATGGGATATGGAGTTGTAGGAGGAAAGATGCTCTCGGGGTCGTCTCAGGGAAGCGAGGCGGCGGAGCTTGCTCTCCGCATCTTAGGGGGCGAATCCGTGAAGAATCTTCCTGTAATAAGAGAGGTCGTCAACCATTACATGTTTGATAAATTCGAGCTAAATCGTCTCGGCATTCCCACAGCTAGCTTACCTCCCGATAGTGTGATAATTAATCAGCCATACCACCCTCGTGCCGATCTAAGTGAGGAGAACCTGAGTGGCTTGGATTTATCCGGGACAGACTTGAATAATTCTGAGCTACAAGGATCTGATCTCCGTGGGACAAACCTGAGCCGATCTTCTTTGGTACAAGCCACCATTTCGAACGCCAGGCTTGTCGGAGCCAACCTCAGCGGCGCATTCATGCCAGCCGCGGATCTTCATGGCTCTGATCTATCCCATGCCGATCTTAGTCATGCTTCCTTGGTAGGATCTGACCTGACAGGCTCGAACTTGACCGGTGCGGACCTCACGGGAGCAGACCTGCAGCAAGCAAGGCTAGGTGAAACTAAATTTGTAGGCGCAAAATTGGATTATGCAAACTTGACCGCCACGAATCTTTCTAACACCAATCTGAGCGGAGCAAGTCTTGTGGGTGCGTATCTGAGGCGTGCCTCGCTTTACAATTCGGTCCTCGTAAAGGCCAACTTAACAAGAGCAAGCCTTGTTGGAGCAAATCTAATAGATGCAGATTTATCTCAAGCAGATCTGACAAAAGCGGATATCTCTGAGAGCCGCTGTCATGGCGCAAAGTTCGTTGGCTCTCGGTTAATCAATTCCTATTTGGGTTTTGCCAACCTGACTGGTACAAACCTAAGCATGGCGAACCTCTCCGGATCATATCTTATGGCTGCAGATCTGAATGGTTCCGATCTCTCCAAAGCGAATCTATCCGGTGCAAACCTCGAGACAGCCTATATGCGTAAAATTAGACTTGTTGAGGCCAAGTTATCAGGCGCTAGTTTGCCCGAAGTGCACCTCGAAGATTCCGATCTATCGAATTGCGATCTTGAGAACGCCGATCTAACCGGTGCTTTACTCAGCAGCTGCAAGCTGACTGGTACCAATCTGAATGGAGCCAGGCTTTTAGGTGCGGATCTTAGCCTCGCTAAACTGAACGGTGCATATATGAGCCGGACCAACATGATAGATGCCAATATAAATTGGGCGAATCTGAGCGGCAGCAGTCTCACAAATTGCCAGTTCACCAGAGCAGAATTCTTTGGGTCCAACCTGAGTAATTCCGACCTGACCGGTTCGGACTTTACCCGAGCATATTTGGTAAGAGCTAATCTATCAGGTTGTACTCTGAAGGGCGCCACCTTGGATTACGCTGATCTTACCAGTGCAGACTTGAGAAATGCCCATATGAGCCAGGCCAGGTTATCTAATGTTCTTATGAATGATGCCGACCTATCGGGCGCGGACCTCACCGGATCTTACATGTATGGCATGACCCTTGATGGAACTATTTGGCGCAAGGCGAACTTGAGATCTTCTAACATAATTTTGCTTAACTTCCTCGATGCCGACTTCAGCGGTGCCGATTTGAGGAATACCCGGTTTGCCCAGACATATATGAATAACACCAACTTCTCCGGTGCGGATCTGAGAGGAGTCGTCTTTGAAACGAGTGCCTTCGAAAACGCTGATTTCAGGGGCGCAAATTTGCAGGGAGTCAAATACGATTCAATAGCACTTGGTTTCTTTGACGTATCTAAACTCGATGGGGCAAAGATAAGTGAGGGTCTGCAAAAAGATCTCGAAAAATTGCGGTCAGGGAAAATAACCTGACCTTTAACTTGTGGAATGAGAAGGACAAAGCGGAAAGCCCCATCCTTCAGGGCGCGGTGGTTCAATTGGGTGGTATATGAGAATCAGGGGTCTTGCGGATATTTGTGGTGGTCACTATGAAATCAATTAAAAGAATGTATGAAACATACCTGATGGTGGCTATAATCTGCGTTATAATCGCATCAATGAGTTATCCTTCTGCCGCCTCTGAAGATTATACTAACCTCATGAAACTGGTCACAGATAACGAAGATGCCCGAATTAATGCCCAAGATCTTGCCTTCTTACTTGCAACTCACGGCTTTGATGCCGTGCCAAAGGATAACTATGTTATAGTGAAGCTTGATAAAGTGACATATAAGATGACGCCCCGCGGTGTGAAGCCTGGATTAGCTGATATATTAATCTTAGACTGAGTGAGATGAGAGACATCTATATGTTTTCGATAGAGGCAAAACTGATAAAACAGATCGAATATAAGGAATAAAGCAGCTATTAGAGGGGTTGTACTATGCTCATGAGAAGAATGGGGTTGTTCTTATTCATTGCAGTTGTTCTTGTAGGCGGGATATATGCAGCGGAATCGCCTAATCTCGAAGGTAAAATCAGAGATCGTACAGATTTGAGCAATATGGATCTCTCTGGCATGAACCTAAGCGGCGTGCATTTGAATCAGTCGGATTTGCATGGATCAAATCTTAACGGGTCTGATCTAAAGAGTGCATATCTGAGGTCTGCTAATTTGATCGGGTCTCACCTGAATGAAGCGAACTTAAGTCATGCTGATTTAAACGGAGCGGTCTTTACAGGAGCGGACCTAGAAGGAGCAGATCTAAATGATGCTGATTTGACTTATGCCCAATTAAGCAAGGCTAAGCTTAAGGGTGCCCACTTGGGAGGGGCGGACCTATCCAATGCGGATATATCGGACTCAGAACTCATTAATGCGAACCTAACAGGTGCCAGACTGTTCAGAACGGACCTGAGCGGTGCCAATCTCAAGGATATATACCTTCAAAGTGCCAACTTGATGGGGGCTCATGTAAGCTGGGCTGACCTAAGCGGAAGCTACCTATCTCGAGGTCAATTCACTAGAGCAGAATTTTATGGAACCAATCTCAATGGTTCAGATCTGGAAGAAGCAGACTTCACAAGGTCATACCTTATGAGAGCAGATTTGACTGGAGCCAATATGAGAGGGGCTAGCCTGGCCTATGCGGACATGACCGAAGCCAACCTTGTAGACGCTAGCCTGAACTCCGCTAAACTGACTTATGCAGACCTAACCGGGGCAAACATTACAGGAGCGGATCTATCAGATGCAGATCTGAGTGGCGTCAGGATGATTAGAGCAAAATTGCAAAATGCAAAATTTGACCGGGTTACTCTGCGCGAACTCGACCTGCGAGAGGATGACATGAGTGGAGCATCCTTCAAGAGGGCCAATCTGATCATGGACTTCATGACCAATGCCAACATGTCCGGCGCAGACTTGAGTGATGCGACTCTAAATCAACTTGAGATGACTGGCGTTGATCTTAGAGGCGCAAACCTTCAGCACGTCACGTACGACCAGTTTACACTTCGCTCTCTGGCGAAAGCGAAGCTGGATGGAGCAAAGATGTCAGATAATTTAAAGGCAGATCTTAAAGCTATGTCTCAAAATCTTGATGGACATGCAAATCTCACAAAACCCTACGTGAGTTGAAGATGAATGGGTGGACTGAACCTTCCGAGCAGACAACGTGTTAAGCAAATTAACCCAAAATGGGGTTACAGAAGCCGCAGGGTGTGTTCGCCTAAATAGATACGTTACGATTATCTTATCGATCCAAAAGAGGGAATGAGGAAGTTAACCGCCGGTTATCTTAATGAGGTAATGCAGGTCGAAGCTGAAAAACAAATCCAGGCCCGACCCTACGAACGCACCGGCAAGAGAAAAGCGCATCGCAATGGAACGAGACCGCGATCTCTCAAGACCATTCACGGCGAAATAGAGCTTGATAAACCCCAAATCCGGGAGTTCCCATTCAAAACCAA
>Ga0182027_10011987_pt1 | contig 12197 bp, 10 predicted proteins | sample 712E1DmetaG_FD_121300 | JGI IMG/M metagenome (GOLD analysis project Ga0182027, IMG submission 121300) | Permafrost microbial communities from Stordalen Mire, Sweden - 712E1D metaG (Illumina Assembly) | ecosystem: Environmental > Terrestrial > Soil > Wetlands > Permafrost | place: Sweden...
CTAGACTGTCCAGTGTAGCCTCTTTTGGCAACGCCTCGCGAGGCAAAACGGAATGGACTCCTGGAACGCAGATGGGTCGCCCTCTCGGGCCGCCCTCTCGGACCGCCCCGTGCCGGCTCGCCCGAGTCACCCTCCGACGGTTGCTGGGCTGGTCGCTGACGGGTTCGCGGCTGAGTCAGATCGCGGGATCGGGGTGCATCAAGGAGTCGGCAGAGGCGCTCAGCGCAGCCGCGGCGGGCAGTCTCCAGGTAGCGGCGAGGGCGCGCCCTTCATGGCGGTCCGCTTGCCGGCGGTCATGGCGGCGTGTTGCGCGCCGACCGAGCAGCGGGTGGCGTTGGCCACGCAGACCGCAGAGCTGCAACCGCCGAAAGGTTGCGCGGGCTCGCCCTTGGGTACGTAGCGGGCGAGCCTCCAGCATGGCTGGTTGCGACTCCCGCGGACGCTAGTCGAAAGGGCATCATGAGCGACGACGTCGAAAAGCAGCTCGAAGACATCGAGGCCATGTTCGTACAGACGGCACGCGGCCTGACCGCCGGGGAGGGCACCGTGACCTTCCACGGGCTGGCGCTGGCCACCCTGTTCTTCTCCGACCGACCGCAGCGCGTGGTCGGCCACCTCAGCGCCCGCAAGTTCGTCGAGCTCTGGGGCGAGGGCGACAACAGCTTTGCCAACGACCCACCGAATGCCGTGGTCTCCTACCTCGACGACAGCGGCGCGACGCCCGACGACACCATCGTCGTGCTCAGCGAACCGCGCCTTGCCGGCGACGACCTGACCTACAGCGTCGAGATCCTCGAAGGAACCCTGCCCGCCGACGCGACCTCCGTCTCGGTGTTCATCGACCCGTTCGGACGGCCGCTGTCGCCGGTCTCTGTGGCGGGCATGCGCCGTCGCGAGCGGCGCCGCCTGCGCTAGCCGTGAGCTCCGCGACCACGAGCCAGTCGTGACCTCGCCCGTCCGCACACCCGGCGGCGGACACGGCCGCGCGTGGGCAACGCTGGCCGTGCTCTGGCGCATCTGCCTGCTGTCGTACTTCAGCCCGGTCCGTCACGGCTGGTCGAGGCGGGCCGCGGTGACCGCCTCGCTGCTCTTCAGAAGGCGGGGCAGGGGAGTCACATGAGGCGTCGGTCACGACCTGCCTGCGCGCCTGCGCGAGGGCGCCACTCCGCCCGGCCGTGCGCCTGACCGCGCCGCGCGAGAAGGGCTGGCTGGCACGGGCGATCGACGCCGGCGGGGAGTTTCGCAACCCGCTGGAGCAGATCGAGGACGGGCTCTTCCTGACCTCCGGTGAGCGCCGGGCCAAGACGTCGCAGTTCTGGGTGCTGCTCGTGCTGGCGAGCGTCATCGCCGCCGGCGGTGTGGTGAGCGACTCCACGCCGGCGGTGATCGGCGCCATGATCATCGCGCCGCTGGCCACGCCCATCTACGGCGTGGCGCTGGCCACCGTGATCGGCTCGCGGCGCGACCTGACGGCCTCGCTTGCGCTCCTGGTGGCGGGCATCACCGCCAACATCCTGGTCGGCTTTCTGGTCGGCCTGGTCACCGTCGCCCGCGTGCCGGTCGAGGCCAACCCGCAAATCGTCGGGCGCACCGCGCCGACCGTGCTCGACCTGGGAGTCGCGGTCACCGTCGGCGTGGCCGGCTCGTTCGCACTCGTGCGCCGCGACGTCTCCAACATCCTCGCCGGCGTGGCCATCGCCATCTCTCTGGTGCCGGTGCTGGCCGTGGTCGGCATCACCTTGGGATCGGGGCACTTCGACCTGGCGTGGGGCGCCTTCGTCCTGTTTTTGACCAACGCCGCCGCCATCATCGTGGCCGGGGTGGTCGTCTTCACGGCGGCCGGCTACGGACGAGTGGCCAGAGAGCGCGGCCTGCACCCCAGGCGGCGCGCCAAGGCGCTCATCGCCGTCTTTGTGGTCGTGCTGCTCGTGCCGCTCAGCCTTGCCTCGCTGCGGACGTGGCGCTACGAGCGCTGGGTCGACGCCTCCGAGGCCGCCGCCACGCAGTGGGTGAGCGGCACCGGCTGGCAGGTCGAGAGCGTCGCGCAGAACGGCGGCGACATCGTCATCACGGCCATGGGGCCCGGGAACGCGCCGCCGATCGACTCCCTGAGGACCGCGGTGCGCGCCAAGGTGCCGCGACGGGTCGAAGTGCGCGTGGTCGAGGACAGCGGCAAGACGGTCGCCCTGTAGGGGGCCGGTCGGCCTCTGGGGTCGCCAAAGGTCCGGCGCCCTTCTTCGCCCCTTCCGTCACGTTCTTCCTCGCCGTCAGCTCATCGCTCGGGCGGACGGTCGCTCGCGCCGAAGGCTTCCCGCCAGGCCGCCTCGTCGTTGCTCGAGCGGTCGTGGACCGGCCACCGGACCACTTCTTGGACCGGTCAGAGTCAGCCTCCGTCGATGCGCGTGAGGGCGAGCGTGTAGGCTCCTATGGACACCGCTCGCGCCGTGCCCAGTCGGGTGACGCCCACACCGATGGCCTTGGTGGCGTCGTACAGGACCGTGCGAGACGACCGCGGGACGGACAGCTCGCGCACATCGCCGCGCAGGAACGTGGCCCGATCCGCGGGGTCATCGAAGTTGAGCGCCCGGCACTCGAAGCGCGGCACGCGGTCGCCGCGCGGCGACTCGTACGCGGCGTTCATCTCGCACACGAGGCGCTTCATGAACAGTCGGTGGCCGCGCGCCAGGCCACCGCCGATGACGACCAGGCCGTCGACCAGCGAACCGGCGCTGGCCAGGGCGTCTCCGGCCACCACCGCCAGCTCCTCGAACGCACGCTGGGCGGCGGACTCGTTCCCTTCTCGCTGCCCCAGCCCGATCTCGTTGATCTCCTCGGGCGTGGGGCACTCGGCGAGGTCGATATCGCTTTCGCGGGCATACACGCGCCGCACGCCTCTGATGGAGACGCTCTCCTCAACGGACCAGGCGGGCGTCAGACGGTTGCGCAGGCGGTTGATCTCGCCGGCGGCGGAGTTGTCGCCCTCGAGCAGCCGCCCATCGCACACCACGCCGGCGCCAAACCCGGTGCCGAAGGTGGCGCCCAGCAAGTTGCGGTAGCGCCGCGGGCTGTCCGCCTGTTCGAGCATGCTGTTGACGTACGGCACAAAGCCGGCGATCGCTTCGCCCAGGGCGAAGAGGCCGCCGTCGTTGCTGATGAACACCGGCAGGCCGAACTCCTCTTCCAGCGCCGGACCCAGTGGCACGCCGTCGCGAAACACCGGCAGGTTCGCCAGATCGCCGATGACGCCGTGCCGGTAGTCGGCCGGCCCTGGGAAGGCGAAGCTGAGCGCCACTGGTTCCGCGATCATCGGAGCCGCTCCGCGCGCGCCGGCGAGCACCAGAACCTGCTCGTGCACGCGACGGAACCCGGTGATCAGAAGTTGCAGGAACTCGTCGATGCTGCTCGCCGTCGAGGAGAGCGTCACCGGCGGTACGACCTCACGCTCGCCTTGGATGGCGCCGAACACCAGGCTGGTGCCGCCGGCGTCGAGCGTGAGCACGACACGAGGGTCTTCCACATACCGCGCCGGCGCCCGCTGTCGGCGTTCGCCGTCACCGGCCATCGGGAATCACCACGCTGTTCGACCGGTCGGCGACCGGTCCGCCACTGTTGCCCGACGTGCTCGGGGCCGAAGCAAGTCGACACGGAGGGTCGACCATCGCCGTGCCCTCCGACGCCTGTGGCGACCCACTCCAGCTCTCCCGGGTGCGGTGCTGCTCGACCGGGGGCCGGCGCGTCGGCGGCTGTGGCTCGATGCGGGACATTGTGACGCCGACGTTGCACAGGACCGTGAGTGCCGTGTCGGGCGCTTCCTCAGAGCCGTCCGGGCTTGTCGGCCGCGGGGCTTCGCGTATGATCGGTCTCTGTCTGGCTACCTGGAGGTGAGTGCCATGACCCCGGACGAGTCGGGTCGCGACGAGCAGCGGCCGTGGGGTTTCTACCGGGTGCTGGAGGACGAGCCCGACCACAAGGTCAAGCGCATCGTGGTGCTTCCCGGCAGGCGCCTGAGCCTGCAGCGACATTGGCGCCGGTCCGAGCACTGGCATCTGGTGTCGGGCCGGGCGATCGTCACACTCGACGGTGAGGAACGGACCCTGGTCGCCGGCCAGTCGGCCGACATCGCCACCGGCGTCGCTCACAGGGTGATGAACCCGGGGCCGGACCCCCTTGCCTTGATCGAAGTGCAGCGCGGCAGCTACTTCGGTGAAGACGACATCGAGCGCTTGCAGGACGACTTCGGCCGAGTCTGAGAACGCTGGGCGGATCTCGTCGGGGCGCGCCCCGGCGGACCGGGTCCCACAGGCGATCCTGCGCCGGAGCCCGGTGGAGGCTACCGAGTCGATGCCCGCGCCTTCCGCCGGTTCTCGTGACCGTCCGCGTGTGCCAGCGTGTTGACGGACTGCAAGACCGGGTGGGCGATGAGCGCCTCTCTGTCGAGCTCGATGTCCGACGCGACGATGAACGTGTGGCTCTCCCCGGGGAGGAGGGTGACGAGTTGATCGTCGACTGCGGAGGCGGCGTCGAGGCGGTCGGCATTCAGCACCAGGTCCTTCGCAAACGCATCGGCGCGAACGTCGACGCGGTAGCCGTGATCGACTCGCGCGACCTCGGTGGTCAGGGCCAACGGCGGGATCTCGAGTTCGATATCCTCGACGAAGTACCAGAAAGCGCTTCGCGAGTGCATCGATCGGGCGACGACCACCTCGCCGGCCGGATTGCCCGCCGCAGACACGCCGGTTGCCAGCAGCACCGTCTGGCTGGTGCGGGGCGCGACTTCGAGCCGTACGCTCTGGCCGGCGAGTTCGGTGCCGTCGAGTGCCACTCGTGCGACGATGATCTGCTCGCGCCACGGCGTGGCCGAATCGTTACTGGCGATCAGAGATAGCCCCTCCGGCCGTGGCTGGATCATCAGGAGCCGGGGAGCGTTGAGGGCACGCAGTGCATACCAGAGCGGTTTGCGGCGCGAGTCGCCGTCGACGGCCGCCCAGCTGGTCACCGGCCAGCAGTCGTTGAGCTGCCAGACGACCGCACCGGCCGTGCGGGGTGAGTGCGACCGGAAGTGTTCGATGCCGCAGGTGACGGCCCGGGCCTGGTTTAGCTGCGTCGCGAAATGCCAGTCGTCGAAATTGGTCGGCGGCGGCAGATGGGGCTCATAGCCGCGGCGCAGCTTGCCTTGCCCGTCGTAGGCCTTCTGGTGTGAGAGCATGCCGGGCGAGTCGGGTGCGAGCGGGTCATCGTGCACGCTGCGGACCAGGGTCGCGTAGTTCGGCGGCCCCTGGAATCCGAACTCGGCGACGAATCGCGGGATCTCGTCGCGATAGGTCGTGTAGTCCCGACGGTTCCACACCTCCCAGCTATGAACAGTGCCGCTGTCGGGGGCGCGCGGACTCGCATAGTCAGCCGGCGAAAACGGGCTCGACGGAATGTACGGCCTGGTCGGATCGAGCTCGGCCAGGATCTGGGGCAGCAGTCTGTCGTAGTAGCCGCGCCCCCAGTCCGTCCCCTCGCCGAGGGCCTCACGCCAGCCATGGTGGTAGTAGCCCTCGATGCACTCGTTGCTGCCGTTCCAGCAGACCAACGAGGGGTTGGATGCAAGGCGTGAGACGTTCTCGCGCACCTCTGCTTCGACCTCGTCCCACAGCTCAGCATCCTCAGAGTACGCGGCACAGGCGAAAAGGAAGTCCTGCCACACCAGTATCCCCTCACGGTTGCACAGCTCGTAGAACGCGTCGCTCTCGTAGATCCCGCCGCCCCAGACCCGCAGCAGGTTCATGCCGGCGTCGACCGCGTTGTTCACGGCCGCCGCGTAGCCCGCCGGCGTGATGCGCGGCAGGAAGCAGTCGTCGGGGATCCAATTCGCCCCTTTGACCCAGACGTACTGTCCATTGACAAGGAACTGGAAGCTCGTGCCGAAGGCGTCGGGCGCCATGCGGAGCTCGACCGTGCGAAAGCCGATGCTCTTCTGCCAGTCGTCGACGGTCGTTGCGCCGTCGGAAACCCACACCGCCAGGTCGTAGAGCGGCTGGTCGCCGTAGCCACGCGGCCACCAGAGCGCAGGGTCCGCCACGTCGAGGTCGAGTCGAATGGCCGTTGCGGTCGTGGTCGTGATATGGGTCGACACGTCGGTTTCGCCTGCGCCCGTGAGCCGGGCGGACACAAGGACAGCGCGCTCTGACGTCCGCTCGAGCTTCACGCAGATCGAGACATGGCCGCGGCCGTCTGGCCGTACGGTCACCTGCGGCACGACGCTGACGATGCGGGCGGTGGACCACTGGTGAAGAGAGATGGGCTTCCAGACGCCCGCGGTCACAAGAACGGGGCCCCAGTCCCAGCCGAAGTTGCAGGCCATCTTGCGGACGGTGTTGTAGGGACCCGAATCGTGAGAGAAGGGTCGGGCGCCGAGGCGTTCTTGCGCATCTCGCGCAGATCTGAGTGCCGACGCGAAGTCGATCGTGAGCTGGTTGTCGCCCTCCCGGATGCTCTTCCGCACGTCGAAGCGGTAGGAACGGTGCTGGTTCCTTGTGCGGCCGGACTCGATGCCGTTGAGCCTCACGGTCGCGATGGTGTCCAGACCTTCCGCCACGAGGTCGACGCGCTCGTGGTCCTCACGCGCGAACGAGAACTCGGTGTGATACGCGAAGTCGCACTCACCGATCCAGGCAATGTAGTTCTCGTTGAGATCGATGTACGGGTCGGGAATCAGCCCCGCCGCGAGCAGATCGGTTTGGACCGTGCCCGGTACGGTCGCCGGGACGACCTTCGGCAGGTCGGCCGGGATCGGCCCGTCGGTGGCCTGCAGGGACCAGCCGTCGTGAAGGGGCACTCGGGTCATCGAAAGGGGTGCCCGGCTACGCCCGGCGATCGAGTCGCGCTACGCCGATCCTGCTGTCCGCCATGCCGTAGAAGACGTATCGCACCCCGTCGACGTCCTCGAGCGCGGTGGGGAACACCACGTTGGCCACCGTCCCGGAGGTCTCGTCCGCCGTCTCCGGAGCCAGGATGGGTTCGCTGGTGCGCGCCAGCACCTTCGACGGGTCGTCCGCGTCGAGGATCATCGCTCCCGCAGCGTAGCTGAGGCCTTCTTGCTCGACACCCCATTTGCGGACCTTGGACAACGAGCCCTTCACGCCGTGATGCACCAGGAGCCAGCCTTCCTCGACCCGGATCGGGGGCGGTCCCGCGCCGATCTTGACCGCCTCGAAGTCGTGCTCCGGCATCGCCACCAGCGCGCTGGAGCGCTGGAAGACGAGATTGTTGATGTCGGCCTGAACGTCGTCCACCGGGACGTAGGAGATCCAGATCCCGAGTCTCTCATCGGTAATGCCGGCCGGAAGGTGCACGCCTTCGCCGTCGCGCACCCAACTGAGGTCCCACATCGGGCGGTGCAGCATGGCAAACGAAGGCACGCCATCGGGCCCCGGAATGGGCTCCGGGAAGAACACCACGTCCTTGTTGGGAAAGAGATTCAGGTCAAGGTCGAGCTCCGGCTGGTAGACGAAGTGCAGCGGACCAAGTCGGCGCCATTCGCGCAGGTTCTCCGACACCGCCAGGGCGGGCCTCGGTCCCATCGGACCGTAGGCCACGTAGGACATGACGTGAAGATCCAGGGCCTCGATCCACGTTACGCGCGGATCCTCGGTACCGGCCGAGCTGGCGCCGCGCTCCCATCCGGTGTCGGGAGCCAGCACGACGCCTTCGCGCTCCACGCCGACGGGGACACCGTCGGCCAGCACGATCCTGGCCAGTCCGATCCGAGAGACGTTGCCCGCGGCAACCAGTCGGGGCAGCAGGTAGAACGCACCGTCGGGCGTGTGTCCGCTCGCAGGATTCAGCACTCCCTCGACCTCGAGGTCGTTGCCGGCCTCTGAGGTCATGATGACGCCGAGACGGGTCAGTTCGTACGGGACGAAGACGTCGGTCGGCAAGCGGCTAGCCCTTCACTCCGCTGGATGAGTGGGTCTGCGTGAAGTACCGTTGGAAGACAACGAACAACACGACCGCCGGGAGGGCGAGCGCGACAGAACCGGCCAGGATGGCTCCCATCGGGTTGGCGTGGCCCGCCAGGCCGGTCTGGGTGAAGTTGGCGACCGCTACCGCGAGCGGCTCCATGCTCTGCTTCTTCGTTATCAGGAAGGGCCAGAGGAACTCGTTCCAAGGGCCGATGAACGTCACGAGCGCCGCCGTGAGAATAGCCGGCCGCACCAGCGGCACCGCGATCGACCGCAGAATGCGAAACTCGCCCGCGCCGTCGATTCGGGCGGCATCGAACATCTCGCGTGGGACCTGAAGGAAGAACTGGCGGAAGATCAGTACCGCAACGGAGTTGATGGCGAACGGCAGGATCATCCCCTCGTAGGTGTCGCCAAGTCCGAAATTGCGGACCAGCATCACGTACAAGGGGATCATGAGGAGCTGGAACGGCACGGCCTGAAGGAGCAGAACCACGGCGAAGAGCAACCCGCGACCACGGAAATGCAGTGTGGCCAGCGCGTAGCCAGCCAGCACCCCGAAGAAGATCGTGCAGAGCACCACGGCGCCGGTGAAGATCGCCGAGTTGAGCAACGCTTGACCGAGGTTGATCGCACTGTTGATCTGGGTGAAGTTCGAGAGCGTCAGGTTTGACGGCCAGGGGATGGCGCCGGACAGGGTCGGGTTTCGCTTGGCCTGCAGCGCACCGACGACCATGTAGTAGAAGGGGAACAGAAAGACGAGTGCGCCGAGCATCAGGAGGGTCATGGTCAGTGCGCGGCGCCAACGCGGCATGCGCTCAGTGTCGGGTGTGTTCATTCTCTCTCCGTGACCTTGCGGCTGGCGTAGGCGATGATCAGCACGCCGATCACCAGCAGCACGCCGATGGCGGAAGCAACGTCCGGAGTGCCTTGCTCGATGCCCTTCTGGTAGAGCAGGAAGACGGGCGTCGTGGTGGCCCCGTTCGGTCCACCGCCACTGGTCATGAGGTAAGGCTCAGTGAACAGGTTCGCGCCGGTGATGATGGCGAGCAGAACGACCAGGGTCGTGGCCGGACGCACCGCCGGGATGGTGACCGTGCGATATGACTGCCAGCGGCTCGCGCCGTCGATGGCCGCCGCCTCGTTCAACTCCTCCGGGACGTTCTGGAGGGCGGCGAGGAAGAGCAGGATGAAGAACCCCATCTGCTTCCAGGTGACGTAGAAGGCGATCGAGGGCATGGCCCAGGTCGTGTTCACCAACCACGCCGGGTTGGGCGCCAACGGCCCCAGGATCCGGTCGACGATCCCGCCGGAGCTGAACATGAACATCCAGACGGTAATCATGGCGACGCTCGCCGTGACGTAGGGGACGTAGTAGGAGACGCGCAGGAAACCGCGCCAGTGGATCGCGTTGTTGAGCGCCGTGGCGAGGAGCAACGAGATAACGACGGTCAGCGGCACGTTGATGACCAGGAACTCCCCTACATGGACGAACGAGGCGCGGACCGCCGGGTCTGAGATGACCGTCGCGTAGTTCTTGAAACCGACGAACGGATGGGGGACGACGGCCCCGGGCGCGCTGAAGAAGTAGCGGTGAAACGACATCCACACCCCGAGTCCGAGCGGGTAGACGAACACCGCGGCGACAAACAGGGCGTACGGCGCCGCCAGTAGCAGCCCGGCGGGGTGCTCACCGAGCACGCGCCTGATCCACCAGCGGCGCCGCCCGCCGGGTGCCGGGGTCGCGGCGACCTTGCCTTGCGACTCCGGCACCCGGCGATGAGATACTTCCGCAGACATGATGACGACTACCTGCTCCCTACTTCTGGGAGACGAGCGTGTTGATGGCGGCCGCGGCCTTCGTCAGTGATGTGGAGACGTCACCTTTTCCGAAGATGACCGCGCTCGTCCAGGCGTTGCGGAAGGTCTGCCATGACTGGATCGAGTTCGAGACGTTGGGCACTTCGACGAGCTTCTGCGCCTGGACGGCGAAGAGCTTGTACGCCGGGTTCTTGGCGAAGAACGCTGGGTACGTTGTGGTGAGGTTCGTGCGCATCGGCATCTGGCCCGTCATCACGAGCAGGGCCTTGTCCTCTGCTGGGCTCGTCGAGAACTTGAGGAAGTCCCACGCGGTCGCCTGGTGCTTGCAGGACGAGTACATGGCGATGTTCTTGGCGTCGGAGAAGGTGTAGATCGCCGTCGGCTTCATGCCCGCGGATGTGGGAATCGGCGCGACACCCCAGCTCATCTTGCCGTAGGTCGCGATCGCCCAGGGACCCGCGAGCTCCATCGCCGCGGTGCCGTCGGCGAAAGAATCGCCGGTGTAGGGCTCGTTGCCGGCGAGCTTCTCGGCGTAGATGGTCCGCCACAGCTGCTCTACCGATATGCCGGCCGCATCGGCGAACGTCGATTGGCCGTTCTCGACAAGCTGCTTGCCGCCCGACTCCGCTGCGTAGAAGGCGTAAAAGTCATACCAGGACTGAAAGAACTCAGACGACGGCGCGGGGTAGATCGCATACTTCGCCGCCTTGGACTTGACGATGGCGCGGGCTGTGGAGAGGAACTGCGCGTAAGTGGCCAGCGGGGGGTTGTTCGGATTGATTCCGGCCTTCCGCATGGTCGCCTTGTTGTAGAAGATCATGACCGGGTTCGACTTCCACGGCAGCTGGTAGTAGTTGCCGTCGGCAGACTTGTACTGAGCGGCAGCGGCGCCGGTACGGCTCTCGATGTACGAGGCCCCATCGGGGAAAGAAGACAGATTGACGAGACCGCCCATCTTCTGGAAATCGGGCACCGATGCGGGGCTCGTGTTATAGATCAGGGCGGGGGTGGTGCCCGCGGTGATGGCCGCCGAGATCACCTCTTCAGAGGAGCTGCCGGCGGGGATCTCCTGGCCGGTCACTTTCTGGTCTGGGTGGGCCACATTCCAGGCCGCGACCATCTGCTTGCCCCAGGCGACTTCCTGGGGGTTGTTCGAGTACCAGATGGTGATCGGGCCCCGGGAGGTCGTCGCGCTGGTCCCGCCGGACGAAGACCCTCCTGATCCGCACGCGGCAAGCATGCTCGCAAGCGCGAGCGCCGCGGCCACAATGATGATTGATCGCCTCATTGCGCACCTTCTCTGTCATGAAAACCATGAGCCGGACGCCGGGTCGACGTCGCGGGCGGTTCACCCGATCTTCGGTCGGCTCAGCTACCACCTCCACGGCAGACCGCTGCAGAGTCACAGATGACGAGGTGTACCGGCGGCAGCGACCGATCTCTTCCGCTGTCGCCCGGCAGCCGGAAACGAAGAGACATCACAGCCGTGGTTCGGCCCCGAAAGGAACTCATGTCTCCGCGCCGTCGTAGATACCGAGCCCGGTTTCGACGTCGAAGAAGTGCAGGGCGCGGGTATCCACAGCCACGTCGACGGTCTGGCCGACGCGCACCTTCGTGTGCGCGTTGAAACGGCCCACCATTTTCGAGGTCGTGCTCTGCTCCCGCGCGTGCGCTTCGAAGTGATGGGCCGTGCCGACGTCTTCGGCCAGCTCCCTCGTGTCCTCGGTGAGGACGGGCGGCGCCTCGATCTCGAAGTGGGCGATGATCTCGGAGCCGAGCGCCTCGCGGAGCATCAGCTTGCCGCGGAGGCGCTGGTCGGTGGGCATCTGGGCCGCGAGGGAAGCGTCGTCGAGATCTTCGGGCCGCACGCCCATCACCACGGCACGCCCGACGTACTGCCGCAGCGCCGGATGGAGCTCGAGCGCCTCGGGCGCCAGCGTCAGGCGCTGCTCTCCGATGGTCATCACCAGCCCGTCGCCGCCTTCTTCCACCGTGGCCTCCATCATGTTCATGGTGGGACTGCCGATGAAACCGCCGACGAACAGGTTGACGGGGTGATCGTAGAGCTCCTGGGGCGGCGCTACCTGCTGCAGCTCGCCTTTGCGCATCACGGCGACACGGTCGCCCATGGTCATGGCTTCGATCTGGTCGTGGGTGACATACACCGTCGTCACGCCAAGCTCGTCCTGCAGGCTGCTGACCTCGGCACGCATCTCCACGCGGAGCTGCGCGTCGAGATTGGAGAGCGGCTCGTCCATGAGAAAAGCCTGTGGCTCGCGCACGATGGCGCGCCCCATGGCGACCCGCTGGCGCTGGCCACCCGAGAGCGCGCGCGGCTTGCGGTCCAGCAAGTCCTCCAGGCCGAGCACTTGTGCCGCGTGGCGCACGCGCCTGGTAACCGTTCAGTCGGTCTGGCTATGCAGTTGA
>Ga0182027_10011988_pt1 | contig 12196 bp, 9 predicted proteins | sample 712E1DmetaG_FD_121300 | JGI IMG/M metagenome (GOLD analysis project Ga0182027, IMG submission 121300) | Permafrost microbial communities from Stordalen Mire, Sweden - 712E1D metaG (Illumina Assembly) | ecosystem: Environmental > Terrestrial > Soil > Wetlands > Permafrost | place: Sweden...
GAGGCAAGAAACAAACTATTGCCGCCGACACAATAGCATTGGCTCTTCCCTTGCACTCGAATCCTGTTCTCCGGCAGCAACTGGAAGGAAAATTAACCGAGATTTATGCCATTGGTGATTGTAATGAACCCCACCTGATCGCAGATGCAATTGCCGGCGGCTCACTTATCGGACATACTATTTAGAATGTAATCGAAAGTATTATAAATACCGTGTTAAATGAAGAATTTCTTTGACCGTTCGTCGATTAATTCAAATAAAGTTCGGTTATCGATCAAACTATTATTAAAGCGCTGAATTGCTGCTTGAAGCGCGTTCAAGAGGTTTTCTAACGGTAAAGAAATATTTTCATCCTTCTGTTTATTGCCGTTTACGTATTTTTTTGGTTCCTTACCGGCTTTACCCCAAATATAACGGATTTTATTGGCCTCAACATTATGGCTCGGACTTGCACCCCAAGTCTGAGCGTAAGAATGAATTATTCTGTTCCTGGCGGAGTATAAATCTTCTGCACTGCAGGTAAGGTTCGAACCGGGCAATAAAAATTCTTCTACCCACCCGATGAAATCATCTTTAGTAGAATCAGCATCATGCGGGTCCCGGCTCAGCCAGACCATAATATCGATTGTTGAATATAATAATATCAAACAGGATAACTTTTCCTTACTTTTCAAACAATCCTCAATCGATTTGGTTAGTTCTTGAAGGTTGCTTTGGTATAAATTTTTAGCCATATTTTTCCCCGGTTTATCCCTGTATATTCGTTATTCTTTTCAAAATATAATCCAATTTGTCGAATAAACTTCTCTTCCAATAAATTTTAGTAAAGATATTTACCATGAATTCAGCATCATGCTAACATTCATTTATATACTTGTCAACAACATTAATGGTTGCATCTTTATATCCGTAATAGCAACCAGAGATATGAAGGTATATAATGAGCGCTATGGAAAAGAATAATAATTGGTGGGATAAACTTGGTAAACCGCAATACGGCGGTGAACTGGTTATCCGGCTTAACCGGAAAATTGTAAATTTCGACCCTTATTTCGGCTATCATCTTACCCAGATACACACCGCCTGGATGGAAAAAATGTTCGTGGACGATTGGACATTGGCGCCTGAGATGTACGACTATCGGAAAAATCTCCGTCCGAATCAATGGGTAAAAGGGCACTTAGCCGAAAACTGGGAATTTACCGACCCTTATACATTTGTTGTTCATCTGCGTAAAGGGGTTCATTGGCAGGATATACCGCCGGCAAATGGGCGGGAGTTTATCGCCGATGATGTCGCGTTTCATTTTCATAGGATGTTTGGACTCGGCAGCGGCTATACTCAACCTAGCCCGAGTCAAGCTTTAAATCCTTCATTTAAACAGCTGATATCAGTCACCGCCGCCGACAAATTCACCGTAGTCTTTAAATGGAAAACATCTAACCGGGAATTGATACTGGATGCGCTACAGGAAGTAGTTACCACTCTGTGTATCGAGAACCCAGAGGCAGTACGAAAATGGGGAGACCTGAGTGACTGGCACCATGCCATCGGTACCGGGCCGTTTATCCTGAAAGAGTTTATCCCCGGTGATTCGGCGACATTGGTTAAAAATCCGAATTATTGGGGATACGATGAACGTTACCCCCAAAATAGACTCCCTTATTTTGATTCACTCAAACTGCGGATAATACCCGACCAGGCTGCGGCTCTGGCAGAGATGCGAGCAGGCAGGGTTGACGTTGTTGACCAGATTTCGCCGATACTGGCACAGGAAATGCGGAAAACGAACCCTGAAATATTGCAGATAACTCTTTCCCAAACAGCAACGACAATCGACCCCAGAAACGATGTAGCCCCTTTTAATGACATCCGTGTTCGTAAAGCTATGCAACTAGCCATCGACCTGCAGGGTATCGCTAAAAACTATTATGGCGGCACTGTGGAACCGTACCCTTCCACGATAACCTCTCGGCATATGAAAGGTTGGGGATTTCCTTACGAAGAATGGCCGCAGGAACTGAAAGATGAATATGCCTACAACCCGATATTGGCTAAAAAACTTCTGGCTGACGCCGGCTATCCGGATGGATTCAAAACCAACATCGTGGCGGACAATTCGGGTGATATGCAATTACTGGAGTTAGTTAAGTCATATTTTTCTCGGGTTGGTATTGACATGGAGATTCGGCCGATGGAATCCACCGCCTGGATTGCTTTTGTACTGAACGGTCATAAGCATGACCAGCTGGCACAACGTCCTGTTTCACCTTTTGGCCATGCCTTCGAACCAATCAGACAACTGCAGCGCCTTAAAACGGGAATCCCATCTAATTATTTGATGGTTAGCGACCCTGTTTTTGATTCGTTCCAACCTAAGGCAATTGCCGCCACCGGTGATGATGAATTGAGAAAAATTATGAGAGACGCCAACGAGCGGGTTGCGCGGCAGCATTTCTCGATATCGCTATTACAACCGTTGCAATACTCCCTTTATCAACCCTGGCTCAAGGGCTACAGCGGTCAATTCGGTTCGGTATGTTCGGCAGCCGGCAGTCCGCAGCTGCTCTTTTTTTATCCCGCACGATTCTGGATCGACCATGACTTGAAAAAAGCCATGGGACATTAAACGGAAACCTCCATCATGGGAAGTGGTTACCGGTTAGGATCTGATTAAAATCAGCCTAACAAACGCAATGTAATTAAACTGATGACTAATGCAACCGCCATGCCTGTTACTAACTGTGGTATTGTATGGTCGCGAATGTGAAACTTTGCCCATGCTATCAGCGGTAAAGTTAGAATCAGAAAAAGATATGCAGGTCCCCAGGTGTGTACGGTCATGACCACAAGGATTGTAATCGCCGTCAGGTGATAACTTACCCTGTAAAATATATTGAATACCGCTGTTATAATCGAACCCGCAAGCAATGCAATCACGGGTGCTAGCAACATTGTTGGAGCTTTTAAGAATATTAAGACCAACAGGCATGGAATTCCCAATACGAAAGATAGAATTAAGATATCCACGGGGTGTTTCTTCAAAAACGTAATAATTTCAAAGACAGATTTAGACCGAATCCCGCTCGCTTGCATTCTAAAATAAACGTATAAAACAGGAATAAAAATATAAAAAGCAAATATTACCGCCATCCAGACCGCTGCTCCGGATGGTTTAGAGGATTTAGTAAAAGCGATTAATAACAAAAGTAATACACTGAGAATAGAAGGGTTGGTTAATCCCGTAACTATTTTAGCGATATGGGTTGCACGGTCGTCTTTAGCTATCATGTTTTAAATTTGCTGTTGAAATCCATATTTCAATGCATTCTTTCATTTATCGTGTGGATTTATACCCGCCTCTTATTCCGTTTTTAGAAAGCACAATTTGCCACAGTTGATTTCGCCTGGCCCGGAATGACCCCGCGCATGATAATAAATAATAATCCCACATTCGGAGAAATTTTCCCGGGTAATTCAGTTTTATTTTATCCCGGTTGTCTGACAGATTCCGATGCCACGCCATAAGAGTTTTATCATAATCGGCACTGAAGTTATGCCAGTCTTCCATCACAAATAATCCCTCGATTGCATCGCCCAATTGTTTGATTGAAGGCAACATTCCATTCGGGAAAATGTATTTGTTTATCCAGGGGTCAACGGAAGTTACGGATTTATTCCCTCCGATTGTATGCAGTAAAAATAACCCGTCATTTTTCAGGCAGCGGTTCACTACATTCATATATATTTTGTAGTTTTTGTAACCTACATGTTCAATCATCCCAACTGAGACTATATGGTCGAATTTTTCATCTACTTCTCTATAATCCTGTAATCTGATTTCAACTGGAAGTCCTGAACAGTATATCTTCCCTAACTCAACTTGCTCTTTCGAAACCGTAATGCCGATGACTTTAACCTGATATTTTTCGGCGGCATATTTAGCAAAACTACCCCAGCCGCAACCGATATCGAGTATTTTCATTCCGGGTTTCAGTTCCAATTTACGGCATATTAAATCTAATTTATTCTCCTGTGCCTCATCGAGTGTTTGTGCATTCCTCCAGTAACCGCAACTGTAAACCATCCGCTTATCCAGCATATTTTGAAACAGTTCATTGCCTAAGTCGTAATGTCTCTCCCCGATCCGAAAAGCTCTTCCTCTGGACTGCATATTAATAATTCTGGCCAGTAGCCCTTCTGCCAACAAAGCCAAGCTTATTTTAACCTGATTATCAATTTGGGAACGGAGCATCCGATCAAAAAATTCATCGAGTTGTTCACAATCCCACCAGCCGTCCATATACGATTCACCTAGCCCTAACGAACGTTGGGTGAGTACTCTGTCATAAAATTTATCATTGTGAACTGCAATATCCCACGGGTTATTTCCATTAATGTTTATGTCCGCCGCAGACAACATTTCCTGCAGAATATTTTGAAAATTTCCCTTTTTCATAATATTCGTCCGCTCCTTTAACGGATATTACGGTTTCGCCCGTAGAACTTAACCATGATGATGTTAGTTACAGGAAACTAAACCTTTGCTTTCTTGATGAATTATGAATATATAATATTCCCCTTGCAGTCGGTCGTGCAAGCGTGATATTGGGTATATTTCAACGGGGTTTAGCTTTACAACTAAACTGTCTTAGGATATTATTGTTACTTATATCCCCAAAAAGAAATCAATTGTCTTGAATTGTTTGTCAGGAGGTCTATTATGGCAAAGATCGTAATAATTGGTGCGGGGAGCCATGTATTTGCGAGTCGTTTTATCACTGACATCATCTCTTTTCCCGAACTGAGAGACGGTACGATTACCCTGATGGACATCGCTGCAGAGCCGCTGGCACTGACCACGGCTTTCGCCAAAAAAATTGTGGAACAAAATAAATTCAACACAAAAATAGAGTCAACCACGAACCGTCGTGAAGCATTGGTAGGCGCTGATTATGTCCTGATTACAATCAAGGTCGGCGGCGGACATCATCTGGACATTGAGCGTGAAATCTCTCTAAAATACGGCGTCGACCAGGGTGACATGGCTTGCATCGGTTCCGGTGGCGCTTTTGATTCAATCCGGCATATCCCTCCCATTTTAGATATCTGCCATGATATGGAAGAACTCTGCCCCAATGCCTTGCTTTTAAATTACACCAATCCAATGGCAACGATCTCCTGGTCGGTCAACGATTACACTAAAATCAGGAATGTCGGCTTATGCCATAGCGTTTTTGGAACCGCCAAAACACTGGCTAAATATATCGACAAGCCGTTTGATGAGGTTTCCTACTGGGTTGCAGGTTTGAATCATTTCGCATGGTTCCTGGAATTTAAATGGAAAGGAAAGGATGCTTATCCGCTTCTTCGAGAGAAGTTTAAAGACCCGGCTGTTTATTCCGGTACCAATACGCACTACGGCGGGCGGGACATTGTCAGAGCCGAACTTTTCAAGACCTTTGGCTATTATGTAACGGAATCGAGTAATCACTGTTCGTCTTACACTCCCTATTTCCGGAAAAAACCTGAAACTATCGGTAAATATAAATTGGATTTGGGGACTAAATATCAAAGTAATGTCGAAGTCTGGCTGGCGCAGGACAAAGAAAAAGATGCCAAACTGAAAAATGAGCTGGCTGCTAATTACAAATTCCCCGTTGACCATAGCGGTGAATACGGCTCCATTATTATCCATTCTATCGAGACCGGTGAACCGGCCGTGATTTACGGAAACGTGAAGAACAAAGGACTGATTGCAAATCTACCCGAAGGCTGCTGTGTTGAGGTGCCTTGCCTGGTAGATAAAGAAGGTATTCATCCCTGTTATGTCGGGAATTTACCGCCTCAAGTCGCAGCTTTGAATTTGAATAATGTCGGCATGCAGGAATTAATAGTGAGAGGCGTTGCGGAAAAGGATAAAACAAAAATATTACACGCGATTCTGCTCGACCCGTTGACCGCTGCCGTATTAACCATCGATGAAACCCGCCGGATGGTCGGTGAAATGTTTGCCGCCGAAGCAAAGTTTGTCAAAGGTTATAAATAATCGTTGCAATCAGTAAGTATGTATTCAAGAGGCTGAGGTATTTTAGCCTCTTTACTTTGTGGGAACATAGACTAGATTAAATTATCTTTGCATATTTTATTCTGGATACGGTTACTATTATTATTATCTAAACCGTAATTGATAACATTACTGGATTGTACTAGAATATCTTCAAATTCATCATTTGAACTAATATAACGAAGCGGTATAAAAATAGGAGGAGATATGAAATATCGTAAGTTTGGGAAGTTGGATTGGCAAGCATCGGCCTTGGGATTCGGGGCAATGCGCCTGCCTGTCTTGAATGGAAACCCGAGTCAGGTTGATGAAGCCCAGGTAATCAAGATGATACGTTATGCCGTAGACCACGGCGTTAATTACATCGATTCTGCGTATGGTTATCATCGGGGAAACAGCGAAATCGTCATCGGTAAAGCTTTGCAGGACGGTTACCGGGAAAAAATGAGAATCGCTACTAAACTCCCCTGCCACGATGCTAATTCACCTAAAGATTTTGACCGTATACTCAACGACCAACTAAAAAAGCTCAAAACGGATAAGATTGATTTTTATTTATTACATCATCTGAACAGATTGGTCTGGCCGAAAATGCGCGATATGGGCATTTTAAAATGGGCAGACAATGCAATTGCTGACGGCCGCATCGGTTATTTCGGGTTCTCCTATCATGATAACTTTGAAACTCTTAAGGAAATCATTAATGCCTATGATAATTGGACTGTATGTCAAATTCAATACAACTATATGGATGAAGATGTACAGGCAGGCACCCGCGGCCTTGAATACGCCTATAAAAAAGACCTGGCCGTCGTTGTGATGGAACCGATTAAAGGCGGCAGGATTGCCGTTCCTCCCGAAAAAGTAGCAAAAATCTGGGCACAGGCTCCGGTGCAAAGGACGCCGCAGGAGTGGGCATTACGCTGGGTTTGGAATCATCCCGAAGTTTCTGTTGTTCTTAGTGGTATGAGTAAATTTGAACATGTGGTAGAAAATGTCGCTTTTGCAGAATACTCCCAGCCGCACAACCTTACAAAAGATGAATTGACATTGATTGGACAGGTCCGGGATACCTACCGCTCGTTAGGTCCTGTTTCCTGTACTGCGTGCGGGTATTGCACGCCTTGCCCAAACGGTGTAGAAATTCCCCGTATCCTCGAATTTTATAATGAAGCAATATTGTTTAACGACTCTGACAGACGGCGCAGAATGTATACCGACCATCACATGCTTAAAGATGAACAACTTGCTGACAAATGCATTAAATGCGAAATTTGTCTGGAAAAGTGTCCTCAAAAGTTACCTATTCCGGATTTGCTCGAGAAAGCCCATGCTTATCTGACGATGAAATAAATATCGGCCCTTTGATGGTGACTTTCAGGGTATAAAAAGAGGTAGCTTATGAACCGAATAAAAATCGACCTTGAGCGCATCTTAAGTGACATCGACCGGAATATTTTCGGCGGTTATATGGAAATCGGGCATCTGGACACCGGATTTAAGTTTCTGAATGTCGGTGATTCTCCTGACATCGGTAAAAGCGCACTGCGTTCCGATGTCAGGTCGGCCTTGGAACGGCTCAACATTTCAAATATCCGCTTTCCCGGCGGTAATTTTGCGTCCGGCTACCGGTGGATGGATGGCGTCGGTCCTAAACACGCACGCCCGACACGGAAAGATCTTGCACATGATTGTCTGGTGTCTAATGAGTACGGCACCAATGAATTCATACGATTTTGCCGCGCGATGAACATCGAACCTTATCTCTGTGTTAATTGCGGTGACGGCGATATGAGAGAAGCCGCAGATTGGGTCGAGTACTGTAATGGTACCGGCGACACTGCCCAGGCAAAACTGCGCCGTGAACACGGTTTTTCGGAACCGCATCAAGTTAAATACTGGGGTATCGGAAATGAGGTCGACAGCCCTCAGCAAATCGGTTATAAAACCCCTCAGGAATATGCGCGGGCGTATACTGAGTTCAGCAAAGTCATGAAACGGGTAGACCCGGATATTAAGCTTATCGCCTCGGCGGTATGCAGCTGGGAGGATTTCCCGCTTGGGCCGCAGTTTCTTTATCGCAAAACCGAATGGGTCGAACGAACGCAGCAGATGCTGGAACAGGCCGGCGACCGTATTGATTATCTGGCAATTCACCGCTACGCCCACCCGTATGATGATGACCCGTACGAAACCTACATGGCCTTTGCTGCCGACTTAAATGAACGCTTGAGTGCTTATGAAGGGTTAATTCGTGCTGTCAGTCTGGAAAGAGGCATCAAACACAAAATTAATATCGCGGTGGATGAATGGGCTGTCGCGCGTCTTCCTGCCGGTTTACCAAAAGATACTCCGGTAAATGTTACGGCGGATGCCTGGGGGAATATGCATCTACCCGAAGGTGGCAGTAATGTCCATCCGCCCAGAAAGAGGAGAATCCCGAACCTGGAGACGGCTCTGGTTACCGGATTGTATTTAAATGCTTTTATCCGCCATGCCCGGTCTGTCCGGTTGGCGAGTTTTAGTTCCATGCCGGCATCGATTGGGATGAACTTAACAAACCCGGATAAACCGGTAGTGCTGGAGACAATTTTCTATCCTTTTGAGCTTTATAGCCGTACTTGTGGACAACTGACCCTCGATGTCTTCTGGTACGGTGATACTTTCTCCGATACCTACAAAGACCGTAGTTACTCCGGTATCAGTATATTGGATGTGTCTGCGACGTTGGATATTGCACGTAAACAATTGGTCTTATATGTCGTCAACCAGAGCAAGGATAAAGCCATGGAAACCACCATCTCACTGGATAGTGGGGCTTTTAAAGGTAATATTAAGGTATCTGTGATTAACGGGCCGGATACTAAGGCCGAGAATACCGAAGAAAAGCCCAGTCAGATTGGAATACGGGATACCGATATTAATGTCTCAGGGAAATCCTTTACGTTCAACTTTGAACCTCATTCAATAACGGCATTTGTGTGTTCAGTCAATTAGTTATTTCGCATCTATACCCTGACGGATTGATTTTGAGTTTGATGACGGCATGATTTGACAGCGTTAAAGCATATTTACACAACAACAAGGGGTCTAGTATGGCCAAAATAGTAATTATCGGCGCCGGCAGTCATGTTTTTTCCAGGCACCTGATTACGGATATTTTATCTTATCCGGAATTGAGAAACAGCACCATTACACTGGTTGATATCGCGGAAGAACCGCTAAGTCTTATCACCGTTTTTGCCCTCAAACTGGTGAAACAGCATGGCTTTACCACACGGATCGAATCAACTTCAGACCGTCGTAAAGCCCTGGAAGGAGCAAATTACGTATTTGTTACGATTCGGGTTGGCGGCCCACAGATATTACTTCCCGATTCTCCAACTGAATTTCATGGCGTGGAATTAAGCCGCGGCGACACTGTTGGCGCCGGCGGTGTTTTCTTAGGTTTACGCCATATCCCGGTGATTCTGGATATCTGCCGCGACATGGAAGAACTTTGTCCCGATGCCTGGCTGATAAATTATTCGAACCCGATGGCGATCAACACATGGGCTATCAATGACTATTCCCATATCAAGAACGTTGGGTTATGTCACAGTGTGCAGCATACCACCGCCGAACTGCTGGGATATTTAGGCGTACCCCTGAAACCTGTTGAAGTTCCCGAAAGCGCCGATGCTTACTATCATCAATTCCAAAATCAGATCCATGAAGAGTTTAATGAACTTTCCTGTCAGGTGGCCGGTATCAATCACATGGCCTGGTTCCTGGAATTCAAATGGCGTGGAAAAGACGCTTATCCCATATTAAAAGAGCGTTTTAATAATCCTGAATTCGGGGTAAGCTCCGATGTTGTTCGGATTGAAATCTTCAAAGCTTTCGGATACTTTGTCACTGAGTCAAGCTGGCACATGGCGAGTTATGTTCCTTATTTTAAAAAACGGCCGGAACTTATCAAAAGATACAGACTGGAAGATCTTAGAACCGGGTGGAAGATGCGGGCACAAGAGGATGAAGATCTAAAGCAACAGATCAATTCCAATCGGGAATTTCCAATAATCCGCAGTAGTGAGTACGGCGCAAGCATTATTTATTCCATCGAAACAGGCAAGCCCTCGCGGATTAATGCTAACGTCAGGAATCACGATCTTATAACCAATCTCCCCCGGGGATGCTGTGTCGAAGTACCGTGCCTGGTGGACAGGGAAGGGATTAACCCCTGCTATATCGGAGACTTACCGCCGCAACTGGCGGCTTTAAATCGAACGAATATTAATGTTCAGGAATTGGCCGTTCGCGGTATTGTTGAAAAGGATAAAATGAAAATTTTCCAATCAATATTGTTAGACCCGTTAACCGGTGCGATACTAACTATCGCCGAAACCCATCGGCTGGTTGATGAAATGTTTAAAACAGAAAAGGAATACCTTATCGGATTTAAATAAAACCCTCAGTAAATGGACGCGTTTTCTGCGCGCATTTCTAACGCTGACTTTTGTTAGTATCACAATATTTTTGAAACCGTTATTCCGTTGTCTTAACAATATTTTCTTCGTTATTCTATTGTGCCGGAATGATATCTATTTTTTGCACCATCTTTAACCACATCGACTGGTCGGTAATAAAATTCATTGTTGAGATAGTGCCCAGTTCAATGGGACCCGTGGAACTATCCAGTGGGCTTCCATTCTTTGAGTAAATTATACATATAATCGGTTTTGTCGCTGTGGTGATTTGATTACCGGTGGAATTATAAACATTGAAATTACCATTGATAATCTGGTCATAGGTTAATGTCCGGGAACTGCCATCGGAAGCTGTAAATTTGACACTTTGCCCCGCAGTAATGCCGCCCATGGGGTAAAGTAAATCTGTCAACGTAACTGCTATATAGGGATAGGGCCCGACAATAGTACCGTCCTGTTCCTTCTCCCCGCCATTTCCCGTTGTTGTATTGTCATCTTTCAAATCAGCTAAAGAATACGTCTTGACAGTGCTTCCATCAGTAACGGTGAGCACAACAGGTCCTACTGGAGTAGTTCGAATCGTTCGCTGGGTTGTTGTTGTGCTTGCATTCCCACAAGAAGCAAATAACATCCCTGCGACTATCAAAATACTTAAACCTGACCAGGTACTCTTTCTCTTCACTCGTTACCTCCATTTTGAATCAATAAAAACATGCTTTGCCTCTTAGGGCCAATATTACTGACACTAAATACAACTATACAACAAAAAAGCATTCCTGATAGGAATACCTTAAAAGCCACACCTTTTCAGTCTAATCTGCTTGTCTGAAAATAGAATGCTTCTATATTTTTTATTGTACAGATTGAACTGCGGTGACAATCAACCAATTACTAAACGGAACCTTTCAGCACTCTACCACAGTCTCGGGTTATGTGTCAATTAATTACACACGTCGAGTGGCATCAACAGCTGCACTTATGATAGTATAGTCACTAATGATACTCAATGGTTTTTGACGGCAATACGTTTAACCTTATAAACTAAGATTAGTAATAATTACTATTCATGTTCTGTTCATTTTACATTAGTATAATTAGCGATGGTTATAAGATTTACGAACCGTTTAATAACGGTGATAGATAAATGCTTGGTTCTTTGAGTCTGATTCCGAGATCAAACCCGATTGTTGTTTTGTAACCGGCCCGGTTAAAGAAAGCGGAGTATAAATATGAAAAGAAAACAGATACGATTTATCGACTATTTTGCTATAGTACTAATATCTTTGTCACTGGCAGTGGGAGCATGTGCCCCGAAACCGAAATTATCTTCCATTACCATAGCATCAGAGCATCCGGGGATTTTTCAGTTGGGTACAAGCCAGCAACTTACCGCTGCCGGCACATATTCCGACCACTCAACCAAAGACATTACTTCCAGCGTAACCTGGAAAAGTTCCGATACCACGGTGGCTACAGTCTCTTCTAAAGGTTTAGTCACCGCTGTCGCGTTAGGGACTGTTAATGTGACAGCATCACTCTCAGGTATCAACTCTGCGGCAAAAACCTTTCCGGTGGTGACAATATCCTACATTACCATAGAACAAAAATCACCATTCAAATTGTCGGTAAAAGCTAACCAACAATTTACCTGTCTAGCCAC
>Ga0182027_10011989_pt1 | contig 12195 bp, 9 predicted proteins | sample 712E1DmetaG_FD_121300 | JGI IMG/M metagenome (GOLD analysis project Ga0182027, IMG submission 121300) | Permafrost microbial communities from Stordalen Mire, Sweden - 712E1D metaG (Illumina Assembly) | ecosystem: Environmental > Terrestrial > Soil > Wetlands > Permafrost | place: Sweden...
CCATCTTCAATTTCTACATGGGCAAGAACACGCCGGAGCGGAAGGATTACATCATGGACCGCCTCGTGGTGCCGGTGGAGGAATGATTTCGTGGCTGTGGTGGCTGTGCTCGTGAGAGCACGGCTGATTACTTTGGTGTTTGATTTGCCGTGCTCTCACGAGCACAGCCACGATCATTTGGCTGGTTCAACCAGCATCGGCTCGCGCTGTTTGTAGTAAATTTTCCAAAACAACTCCCAGAAATCTTCCTGGAATGGATACAAATCCGGATAGCCCGGCACAATTGCACCGCTGAATGGCCAATCCGGTTCGCTGGTTGCCAATTCTGCCCGTGCCGGATTCGCCAAAATGTAGAAACAGACTCTGGCAAAAGCGTTTTGTTTTCGCTCCTCCTCGCGCAGCACATGATCGTAAGCCTGCAGTTGAAGTTCCCACTTAACCTGTGGCTGTTGTGGCTGTGGACGTGAGTCCACGGCTAATTTCCTATTTTCGATTCGTTTTCCTGCCAGCAACCGATTCAAATGCATCCGCAAAAACTTCATCCCATTGAGTTGATCACTTTCCCGTGAAAGTCCCAACCACATCAAATGCAAATGGTCGGGCATCAGACAATATACCGGACAGAAAAGCCGTTCCCGCGCGCACGCATGAAGCAAAACTGTCCGAAAATCTTGGTGAAATTGATCGGTCAACCAGCCGGGAATCGGCGGTTCAACTTTCATCGTCCAATGAATGGCCGCAAACGCCTGATAACAGATCCGTTCCAAACGCGGCAGGCTATGCAGGTCAGAATTGGGCATGGGAAAAATATGGTGGCCTTGTTCGTGAGAACAAGGCTAATTTTGCCGTGCTCTCACGAGCGCAGCCACATGGTTTTGTGGCAATGTTCGTGAGAATATTGCATTTGTTTTTAACTCATGTCAGCCAAACGCAAAAAAGAATCAGACCAGCCGGAGTTGCCCATCGAAGGCGCAAGCCCTGCCTCCGTGGAGAAGAAGCCCGCCAAGAAAGCCGCCGCCACGAACGGCAACGGCGCGACGCACGTCCTGGCCGAGGAAGTGCCCGCCGCCATCGCACACATACCTTTTGACCCGAAGAAGTCCAGCGGCGGTTTGCATCGCCGCGTGGACCGGGGCTTTCTCGAATACGCCAGTTATGTCATCCGTGACCGCGCCATTCCGAATCTCGCCGACGGCCTGAAACCGGTGCAGCGGCGCATTCTTTGGGCGCTGCACGAAAAGGACGACGGACGGTTCATCAAGGTCGCCAACGTGGTGGGCCACACGATGCAGTATCATCCCCACGGCGATGCCTCCATCGGTGACGCGCTGGTGGTGCTGGCGAACAAACGTTACCTCATCGAGGGTCAGGGCAATTTTGGAAACATTTTCACCGGCGACCCCGCCGCCGCGCCGCGTTACATCGAGTGCCGGCTCACGGAACTTGCACGAACAGAACTGTTCAACGACGAAATCACCGATTTCGTGCCGAGCTACGACGGCCGCAACAAGGAACCGGTCGCCTTGCCGGCCAAACTGCCGGTGACACTCATGCTTGGCACGGAAGGCATCGCCGTCGGCCTGGCCGCACGCATTCTGCCGCATAATTTTCCCGAGTTGCTCGAGGCGCAGATCGCCATCCTCAAGAAACAGCCGTTCAAATGCCTGCCGGATTTTGCGACCGGCGGCCTGATGGATGCACGCGATTACCACGACGGCAAGGGCAGCGTGAAAGTCCGCGCCAAACTCAGGGTCAAGGACGAGTCCACCATCACGATCAAGGAAATTCCGCCCACGACCACGACGGATTCGCTCATCGCGTCCATCGAGGACGCCGTGCAAAAGGGCAAGCTGAAGGTCAAATCCATCAACGATTTCACGTCCGAAAACGTCGAGATCGAGATCAAGTGCCCGGCCGGCGTGGATGCGGAGAAGCTGGTGGACGCCCTTTATGCTTTTACCGACTGCGAAACCACCATTGCCAGCCGCATCGTGGTCATCAAGGACAACCGGCCGGTGGAACTGACGGTGTCCGAAATCCTGCGCGAGAACACCGGGAAACTGGTGGACACGCTAAAGCGTGAACTCCAACTCAAGGAGCAGCAGCTTCAGGACGAACTGCACTACCGCACGCTGGAACGCATCTTCATCGAAGAACGCATCTACAAGCTTATCGAAAAAAGCAAAACGAGCGAGGCCGTGGCCGCCGCGGTTTACGACGGGTTCAAGCCGTTCAAGCGGCAGCTCGTGCGCGACCTCACCGATCCGGACGTGGAACGGCTATTGCAGGTTCGCATTCGGCGCATTTCGCTGTTCGACATCAACCGGCATCGCGAGGAGATGGAAAAGGTGAAGGCCGACCTCGCCGAAACGCGCAAGAATCTCAAGAACCTGACGAAATACGTCATCGGCCACCTCGAAGGGTTGCTGGAAAAGTATGGCCCGTTGTATCCGCGCCTCACCACCAAGTCCGCCCGGCATGAGGAAGTGGACGTGAAGGCAGTGGCATTCAAGGCGTTCAAGGTCGCCTACGACCGCGAAAGCGGCTACGTCGGCTACAAGGTGAACGGCGACGAGTTCAAACTCGAATGCACAAAGTTTGACAAGGTGTTGCTCGTGTTCAAGGACGGCACATACAAGGTCACCGAGCTGCCGGAGAAATTATTTGTGGGGCCGGAACTGTTTTATTGCGGCCTGCCCGAGCGCGAGCGCGTATTCACCTGCGCCTACACGAACCGGGACGCCAGCTATCTCAAGCGATTCACGTTCGGCGGAACGATTTTGGACAAGGCCTATTGCTGCATTCAGGAAAAATCGCGCATCCTGTTTTTCGCGCCCGACACGCCGAAGCTGCTTTACGTCCGTTACAAACCCGCGCCGCACCAGAAAGTGAACCAGCAAACCTGCGACCCGGCGGACGTGGACGTGAAATCGCCGCGGACGCTGGGCCGGCAGATTTCCATCAAGGACATCTCGTCGGTCACCGCCGAGCCGACGCGCGGCTGGGACGAAAACGCAACCACGACAAAAATCGTGTTTGTGTAAACCTAACTGCCGGATTCGCGCCTATCTGTAACGATCGGCCCGCTCGCGATTATTCATCGACGAAATCGCAACTCGACATTTTTATGGGAAGAGCATAAATGATTTGAATCAAAACTTTTAGCCCAACGGTTTTTGTATGCGGCTTCCTGATGGCGATACATCTTGCATCCAACGGGCAGGCACAAGAGCCGACACATGCCCAAGCCGCCACTGGGCGACTCAGCCCCATCATTGATTTCACTTTCCGGGAAGGTACAAACAGGCCCATTGGCCCCGCCACGGCAAAGGCGTTGGGCTTGGGTGAGGAAAAAATTCCGGCCATCCAGGCGGCTATACTTCTGCCGGGCGAATCGCAGATTCGCGCCTTTGGAGTGAGCCTGAAAAATACAAACGATCTGTTTGTGGCACTGATTGACAAGGTAACTCGTTCTGGAAAAGTCTGGCTGACCTCGCCGGCCGGGGAGATCAGAGTCACTATTTTGACGGCTTCAAATAGTCCTCCCAAAGTGGTCTCAAATAATCTCCATGCGGATGAGTTTGTAGAACAGATTGGGATCTGGCTGGAACTGTCTGCTCCGATCGCCACAAACAGCAATCCTCTGCCCGGTGACGGCGAAAGCCTGGGTGAAGATCGTTCTGATGCGTCAGGAACCGTGCGGGAAATCTCCGACAAATTCGGTCACAATGAGTTGCAAAAGTTGTATCAGTTACTTAATTCGGCAGAGTTCCAGTCACGGCTGACCAATTACAATTGCGGTGATCCGGTACCGAAATTGATGTTTTCGGTAAGCCTGCGACCGTCAGGGTTTGCGACCACTCGCGCCGTGGAAATTTACCATTCGCCAGGTCTTTCACCTTCTGGACGCACACGCTGCCTCTTGTTTGGTGTGGACTATCTGTTGGACAAAGCTGTGGCCGGACTGGACCCAGATCCAAAACAGGAGGACACCCGCGAACCACATTGCGATTGTTCCAAGCGTGACAGCAAAGAGGAGTGGGTGACCTTTCCCGGGCCCACCGAAATTCTCGCGCACGCAAAAGTAGCGGCCAAGGACGCTGCCAGAAGGGCCGACGAAGCTGAGGAAGAAAAAGAGGGAAATCTATCCGTGGCCCACCTTGACCCAAGTGGGGTACTGGTTAAGCCAGACAACGTCAGAGAACATCTGGTCACACGAGAGAAATCGTTGTGCAAACTGCCACCGGAGTCTGACATGACCTTATTCACGGTTGACCCTAGCTTCAACCATTGGGCCTACGTAATTAAGCGGGGTGGCAAGCAGATCGTTGTGCTGGATGGTGTGGAAGGAAAAGAGTATGATGATATTCCCTATCATCAACGTTTGGAGTTCAGCGCGGATGGAAAGCATTTTGCCTATGTTGCCAAGCGCGCCGGCAAAATGGTGGTCGTAGCGGATGGCAAAGAAGGAAGACCTTACGACGAAATCGAAGATTTGTTCCATCCCCTATACAGTCCAGATGGCCAGCATCTGGCTTACATCGCCAGCCAGACGGTGCTGGGTTTTATGCCCCCTAAAATGTTCGTAGTGTTGGATGGGCATGAGCAAAAGAGCTATGAGCTGGTTGAGGGGATATTCTTCAGTCCGGACAGCAGACATCTGGCCTATAATGCTGATAAAAAGTGGAATCGCGGCACGGTGCTCGTCGTGGACGAAAAAGAGGGCAGATCGTACGATCAAATAGTCGGCGGATGTTTCAGTCCAGATGGCAACCGGCTGGCATATGTGGCCTACAATCGCACGGATTCAAGTGCGGAAATTCCTGGGATGGACCTTGCTGTGGTGGACGGCAAGGAAGGCAAGGCATACCGATCAGTTTCTTCGATCCATTTCAGCCCAGATAACAAACATGTGGCCTATGTCGCGGGGCAGGGATCAAGTGGAATGGGCATACTCGTGCGAGACGAGGTCGAAAGAAAATATCGCCATGTTGGAATCGGGTCGTTCAGTCCTGACAGCGCCCACTTGGCCAGCTTGGGTCTCTTTGAGACTAACTGGCTGGTCTTGATTGACGGCAAGAAGCTGGAACCGCAGGTGCATCTGGCCGCCAACGAGAGAAGTTTCGGTCCGGTCAACGATCTCATATTCAGCCAAGACAGCCGTCATCTCGCTTACATCAGCCGCGGTTCAGAGACGAATTGGTTGGTCGTGCTGGATGGAAAAGTTGTGAAGGCTTACGAAGGCATTGCGGTTTCCCCAGTGTTTAGTCCCGACAGCCAACGATTGGCTTATGTGATCAAACGTGTTGGAAAAAGTATTCCCGTCCTCGGTGGCCAGGAAGGAAATGAATATGACCAGATTTTGACTTGGCAGAAATCGTTGGAAGATGGAGGGCAAACCATAGGACTGAGTTTCGATGAAAAGGGATTGCTGCACGCCATGGCAATACGAGGCCGGGAGATTTTGCGTCTGGAAATTGAGCTGGTGAAAAATTAGCCAGCTTCGATTGATCAACAACGCCAACTGGTTTCCATCGTTTGAATTTCCCGCCACTTTTCGGGAGATTCGCTGAATTTTTGCCTGAGAAAGTTCCTTTCGAGTTGTCTGATTATTCTACCGTCACGCTTCTTGGGCAGGTTGCGGGGCTTGTCCAGTCGCAGCCGCGCGTAATGGCTGTTCAAAGTTTCTCGGTCGGGGTAAACGGCAGGCCGCGTTCGCCATTGAAAAGTTTTTTCAATCGCCGATCACTGGAACTGCTCTTGCGCCGGATGATGCCGGGCGCGACAAGTTCGCCCAATTCGCGGCGATGACGCCTGCCTTTCAGCCAGTCTTTGTAGCTGATGGAGCCTTCAATCGGGATGCAGGGGACTTTTGACTTTGAATTCATCGGCAACTTCTTTCACCAGTTTCACGCACTGTGGAAAGTTACGGTATTCGGGAAGATTTGCAAGCCGCCGGACTTCATCCCAATTCACCGCCATGTCTCCGCCCAGAATGACGGCGATAAATTTTTTCGCGCAATCGCGAGCGGTTTGATTCTCCCCCGGATAAACGGAAACCAGCACGCGTTCGACCAGCAAATCTTCGGCTTTCATCACCAATACTTCTCCAAAAGGACCTTCCACCCGGCGGAATGGCGTGCGGGCAAAACTTTCGACCGGCCCAAGCAAATCCAGATACATCCCCGCCACCTGCCAGTTGCGCGGGCCACCTTTTGCGTCGAGCAGGCCCATGATTTCTTTCCGTTGTGCTATCGGCAAAGTCGCCGCCGTGGCATGGCACATATCGAGATCACCGGAGGCATACGCGCCGTCCGTCAGAATCTCAATGGCCGAGCCACCGACCACGACGAGTTGCACGCCGCGTTCCGCCCAAAGCGCACTGCACAGCGACGCGAGCTTGAGACTTTTTACCGTCGGATCTTGCTCGGTGGAAATGTCAGCCAGTGCCGACCGGATTTTTTTGGCATCCATGAAAGAAGCCCGGTTTCACTCCACCGTCACGCTCTTGGCCAGGTTTCGCGGCTTGTCCACGTCGCAGCCGCGCGCGACGGCGATGTGATAGGCGAACAACTGCAGCGGCACGCTCGCCAGGATCGGATATATCGGTTCCAGGGCCTTGGGCAGGTAAATCACGTCATTGGCCACTTTTTTGATTTGTTTGTCGCCTTCGGTCGCCAGCGCGATGATCGGTCCCTTGCGCGCACGAATCATCGCCAGGTTCGCCATGGTCTTGTCATACATCGAATCCTGCGGCACCAAGAAAACCGTCGGCGTCTTCGGATCAATCAGCGCAATCGGGCCGTGCTTCATCTCCGCCGCCGAATAACCTTCGGCGTGAATGTAGGAAATCTCCTTCAGCTTGAGAGCGCCTTCCAGCGCAATCGGGAACATGTAACCGCGGCTGAGGAAAAAGAAATCGTCGGCCTTCGCATATTTCTTCGCGATCTTTTTGAGCGCGTCATTTTGCGCGAGGATGGATTCAAGCTGTTTGGGCACCGCCTCCAGCGCGCGCAGGATTTCCAGCGCGCGACCGGCGGAAAGATTCCGCATCCGGCCCAGATGCACGGCCAGCAGCGCCAGAATCGTGAGCGTGGAAACAAAGGCCTTGGTTGAAGCAACGCCGATTTCCGGGCCGGCGTGCATGTAGATGCCGCCGTCGGACTCCCGCGCGACGCTGCTGCCGACGACATTGACGATGGCCAGCGCACGATGACCGCGGCGCCGGGCTTCGCGCAGCGCGGCGAGCGTATCGGCGGTTTCGCCGGATTGCGAGATGACCAGCAGAACGGTGTTTTTTTCGAGCGGCGCGTTGCGGTAACAAAATTCGTGCGCAAACTCGACCTCGACCGGAATTTGCGCGAGTTCCTCGATCAAATACTCGCCCACGAGCGCCGCGTGCCAGCTCGTGCCGCTGGCGGCGATGACGATGCGGTCAATCGAACGCAATTCGGCGGATGTCAGGTTCAGGCCGCCGAACTTGGCGGTCGCGCCTTCCTTGTCCACGCGGCCGCGCAGGGCGTTTTCCACGGTGCGCGGCTGCTCGAATATTTCCTTGAGCATGAAGTGCGCGTGTTTGCCGCGCACGGCATCCTCCTGGCTGATTTCCAGGTTGCTGACCTGGACGTTGGCCGTGTCCGTACCCAGGTTCAAAACCTCAAAGCGTTCGGGCGTGATGGTCGCCACGTCGTAATCATTGAGGTAAACGACTTTTTTCGTGTGCGCGCCTCCGACAAAGGCATTGGCGTCGCTGGCCAGAAAATTTTCGCCTGCGCCGATGCCGATGATGAGCGGCGAACCGCGCCGCGCACCGACGATGATGCCGGGCTGGTCGGCGCAAATCACAGCGATGCCGTAGGTGCCGATGACTTCGCGCAGCGCGTCGCAAACCGCCTGGGTCAGTGGATTGGCCCCGGGAGCACCAGCGTCTCGCTGGCATGTTGGGAATCCGGCACGCGAACTCGCCGGCGGGACGCCGGCGCTCCTAGGCTTCCGTTGTTTCTGGTAATAATAGCCGATCAAATGCGCCAGCACCTCGGTGTCGGTGCCGGATTTGAATTTATGGCCGGCGGCGAGCAATTTTTGTTTGAGCGCATCGTAATTTTCGATGACGCCGTTGTGGACGACGGCGATCCGGCCGGATTGATCCATGTGGGGATGGGAATTTACGTCGGACGGCGGGCCGTGAGTGGCCCAGCGGGTGTGGCCGATGCCGATGTGGCCGGGGGCGGGTTCTTTTTTCAACAGACGCGCAAGGCCTTTGTCAATTTTCCCCTTTTTCTTGCGGACGAGCAGTTTGTCGCCGTCCAGCACGGCCACGCCTGCGCTGTCGTAGCCGCGATATTCCAGCCGCCGCAACCCTTCGAGCAGGATGGGCGTAGCCGCCTTTTTTCCAACGTATCCGATGATGCCACACATAATATCTTTGGTAGGGCGCGCCCTCCGCAGCGCGCCGAACGGCCGGCTCGGAGAGCCAGCCCTACCGGTTTTGTTTCAAAATCCAATCCGCCGCGCCGTTCAAATCGTCCACAATCACCGCACGTTTGAGCGGTTCCGGCGTTTTTTGTTCAAGTTTGGCGCCGTAGCCGGTGCGGACCAGAATACTCGTTTTGACCCCGGCGTTCCAGCCGCATTCCAGATCGATCAGCTTGTCGCCGATCATGAAACTTTGCGCCAGGTCCACGCCGAATTCATCGCGCGCGTCGAACAAAAATTGCGGCGACGGCTTGCGGCCGCGGCTCGGCTGGTCGGGCGCCTCGGGCGCGATGTAAATTTTTTCGAAGCGCACGCCGGCCCGGGCCAGTTCGCGGCGCAAATGCTCGTTGACGCGCTCCACGTCCGCAAGTGTGAAGTAGCCGCGCCCGACGCCGGACTGGTTTGAGACGATGAACAGTTTGAACCCGGCGTCCGAGAGACGCTTCAGCGCCGCCGCCACCCCGGGAAGGAACGTCACGTCTTCGACGCGGTGCAGATAATTCTTTTCCTCAATCAATACACCGTCGCGGTCGAGAAAAACAGCCGGTTTCATTTTCGCGATTGTGAATTCATTGCGCGTTGGAGTTCAAGCTTTAGCTTGTTGGAATAATGCAAGCTGAAGCTTGAACTCAACGGGAACCAGCCTCCGCGCGCCGGCAAATTGTGGTTTGATTATGGCAAGAATGGAATTGAATTCTTTCCGGTGCTTGGCATCCTGTTGCGATTACGTTTTTTAACAATCAACGAACCCATTAAATGAGCATAGGCAAATTAGGAATTTTGGTTGGTGGCGGCCCGGCACCGGGCCTCAACGGCGTCATCGCCGCAGCCACCATTGAAGGCATCAATCAAGGCTACGAAATCATCGGCTTCCAGGATGGTTTCAAATGGCTGGCGCAGGGTGATCTGCAGCATAACCGGCCGCTGGCCATCAGCGATGTGAAGGACATCCATCTGCGCGGCGGCTCGATTCTCGGCACCGCGCGCACGAACCCCACCAAGTCCGAGACGCAGATGAAGAATGTCTTCAGCGTCTTTGAAAAGCTCGGCATCACCGCCCTTGTGACGATCGGCGGCGACGACACCGCCTTTTCCGCCAGTGTCGTGGCCAAGCAAAGCAGCGGCAAAATCCGCGTCGCGCATGTGCCCAAGACGATTGACAACGACCTGCCCCTGCCCGGTTCCACGCCGACGTTCGGTTACGAAACGGCGCGCCACAACGGCGTTTACATCGTTCGCAACCTGATGGAGGACGCCCGCACCACCGGCCGCTGGTACATCATTGTCAGCATGGGGCGCGCGGCCGGGCATCTCGCACTCGGCATTGCCAAGGCTTCCGCCGCCACGCTCGCCATCATTCCGGAGGAATTCCGCAAGCGACCGGTCACCGTGGATGAAGTTTGCGACATCATCATGGGCTCCATCATCAAACGCCGCGCCGAAGGTTCGCAATACGGCATCATCGTCCTCGCCGAAGGACTCATTGAAGAGATGGGCGAAAAGGGTCTGGTCAAGGCGCTGCCGGAAGGCCAGCTCGAACGTTTTGGCAAGGTCGTCCGCGATGACCACGGGCATTTGCGCCTCGGCGAAATTGAATTTGGCCGCCTGATGAAGGAGCTGTTGAGCCAGCGCCTCGAAAAACTCGGCATCAAGATGACCTTCATCGACAAGGACCTCGGCTATGAGCTCCGTTGCGCCGACCCAATCCCGTTCGACGCCGAATACACCCGCGACCTCGGATATGCCGCGGTGAAGTTTTTGCTCTCCCCCGAAGCCGGAAAATATGGCGCCATCATCAGCTTCGTGGACGGCAAAATGAACCCGCTGCCGTTCGAAAAAATGCTCGACCCCAAGACCGGCCGCATGCAAAACCGCAAGGTCAACGTGGAGGGCGAAGCCTACGAATGCGCCTGCGCCTACATGATCCGGCTGAAACTCGAAGATTTCGAGGACGCGAAACAACTCGCCAAACTGGCCGCTGTCGTGGCGATGACGCCGGAACAATTCCGCGGCCGTTTCGGCTATCTCGTCGGCGTCAAGTAAGGTTTTACGACACATCCGGCGGCGGGAAATTTCCCCGCCGCCGTTTTTTGTCCGGGAAAATAAATTATGTGGCGGCGGTCGGCGACCGTTGCTTAATTGACAATTGCGACGCTCGCAGAGCGCTGCTACAAATGATGAAACCGCTCGCCGATTGCCGGCTCTACGCTTTTATTGACACGGCCTACTTCCATGGCCGCGCGCCGGAAGTCTTCGCGAAACAACTCTGCGACGGCGGCGCGGATTTGATCCAGCTCCGCGCCAAAAAATCCACGCCCGACGAAATCCGGCGCATGGCCGAAAAAATTCTGCCCGTCACACGCCGCGCGAACGTCGGCCTGGTCATCAACGACCATCCGGACATCGCGCGCGAAACCGGCGCGGATTTTTGCCACCTGGGACAGGAGGATTTCTTCGACGCCGGACATAAAAATGTTTCCGAAATCAAAACTGGTAGGGACGGCTCTCCGAGCCGTCCGCCCGGCGCGCTCGGAGAGCACGCCCTACCTGAATTGCGGATCGGTCTTTCGACGCATGCGCCGGAGCAGGCGAAACGCGCGTTGGCCGCCGAACCGGATTACATCGCCATCGGGCCGGTTTATTTGACGAGCACGAAACCAATGGCGAAACCTGTGACGCTGGAATATGTCCGCTGGGCGGCGGCGAACATAAACATTCCGTGGTTCGCCATCGGTGGCATCAATCTGAAAACCCTCGATGATGTCTTGGCGGCGGGTGCCAGACGCATTTGCGTGGTGTCGGCAATTCTGGACTCGCCCGACGTGGTCAGGACCTGCGCTGAATTCCGGCACCGGTTGGGATGATTCTGCCGTGAAGCAGCACGCTGTGCCGTGCTCCGCATGTATTGTCCCGGCGGGACATTGGAAAATAGCCCGGCGTTTCAACGCCGGGATGTCTTCGCGATTGCCCGAGTCCCGGAGGGACGGCTGAAAACACGCCAAAGAAATCGGCCGTCCCTGCGGGACTTTGGGGAATTTCCGCCTGACTCCCGGCGTTGAAACGCCGGGCTATTTTCGTCTCGTCTCTCCGAGACGGAAATGCAAATTTGGGGTTGGACAACATGAAAGCCTGCCCCTATTGCGGAAAGCCATATCCTGATGATGCCACAGTTTGTGCGATTGACGGAGAGTCTTTGGCCGCTTCGATCACAGACCGGAAAATGGCCGGCGGTGGCTGGCGCAGTTTTATGTCTTGGGGCACTCCTAAATTGCCATTGGACGAACAGCAGAAGGAATGGATTGAAAAGTCTCTTCTATGGTTGCTTAAAGAGTTTGGCGCGGACTGTTTTTTGAAACACCAAACTATTCTACCGGAACCATCATTCTTTCCCGACAAGTATCAAGGCACCGAAGCATGTGCCACTAAACTCGTAGAGCGCGTCTGTTCTTATATGGATGTGAACTCCAGCCTTGTTGATGTGGATTATTTCTTTGACCGGGATGAAACTGCATCCAAACACCGTCTCGGCGGTGAAGGGTATCAGTCTGGAACTGCAGGATTATATTTTTCGAAAACATCTCAAGAGACGCGGAAGAAAATCACTGGCATCCCATAGAGAGGGAAAGAAAAAGTTGGAATGAGAGGTTGCGCCCTGCCACAAGGCAGGGATGAAAAAGCAAATCCAACCCATTCCAACCGTCTCCAACTACACCATCCTCC
>Ga0182027_10011990_pt1 | contig 12195 bp, 12 predicted proteins | sample 712E1DmetaG_FD_121300 | JGI IMG/M metagenome (GOLD analysis project Ga0182027, IMG submission 121300) | Permafrost microbial communities from Stordalen Mire, Sweden - 712E1D metaG (Illumina Assembly) | ecosystem: Environmental > Terrestrial > Soil > Wetlands > Permafrost | place: Sweden...
CGTTGCCTCCTGTAAATCGATTGGATCATCGATTCTGCAGTTGAGGCGGAATCCACTCGCCGAACGGGCGAGGTCGAGGGGCTCGCGCTCGCAGTTACGAGGAATGCGCACGCGACGGGGGCGCCGCGTCTCCATGAGCTATCCGCTCTGGGAGCCCGGAGGAGCCGAGACCTGCCGGGTCGCTATCGCTTCGTCCACAGCCGGAGCGAGGTGAGCAGGAACGTCTCGAGGGCGGCGGATTCGCCGAGGTTGACTCGCAGCAGGGAACTGCAGCGCTCCAACTCCGCCACGGCGGCGGTCAAGGCCCGGCGGACCGTGCCATCGTGGACCAGGAGCCGGGGACGAGCAAAGTCGAGCGTGGCCTGCTCGATTTCGGCAAACAGTCGCTGGCGGATACCGTTTGCAATCCCCGTTTCGATGGCGATCTGCTCTTCCTCGGAAAGATCGGGTGGCTGCCCCCCCTTCTGCGCGTTCCAGATCTCCGTGGTCGCGCTGGCGAGGATTGTGTTGAAACGGGCCACCAGCCCGTAGAGAGCAAAAATCTGCCCGGCCACAGCCTTGTTTCCCGCGACGCCGTCCGCCAGGCGCCCAAGCCATGCCAGATAGTCGGTCTTCCATGCCGGCAAATCGGGGTGGGCCAGCGGTGCGGCGAAGGAGGCAAAGCGGAAACGCAGGCAGCGGCTCCGGATTGTCGGCAGCAGCGCGTAGGGCCGGCTCGTCAGCAGCAACAAGGTCGTCAGACCGGGCGGTTCCTCCAGGGTCTTCAGAAAGATATTCGCGGCGGCCGGATTCATCCGGTCAGCCTCATAAATGATGGCCACCTTGCGACGGCCGACGACGGGGGATACCTGGGTTTTGCCGATCAGCTCGCGCGTGGCCTCGGCGCCGATCTGCCGCATCTTTCCGGCGGGCCGCAGCGTGAAACAGTCCGGATGATGTTCCGGCAGGAAATATTTTGTGTCGAGCGACTCGTTCAACAGGCGGTCGGTGATGGCCCGGGCCACCAGCGCAAGCGTCTCGATATCGGAACCATGCAGGAGCAGACTGTGCCCGAGGCGGTCCCGTTGCAGTGCTTTTTCGATCACTACCACCGCCGGCGTGCCGGCAAGCGATTCAGGCCAGGGAACAATGGGCATGGGGCGCAAACATCCAGCCGGGACGCGATCAAACGCCGATCCGCTTCTGCACTTCGTCCCAGATGAGCTTGCGGATCTCGTCCTCAGGCAGCGTGCCGTCAACGACGAAGAATCGCTTCGGCATCGATCGTGCCAGGACCAGATAGCCTTCCCGGACTTTCTTGTAGAAATCAATGTTCTCACGCTCCATTCGGTTCGGTAGATCCGAGGCGCGTTGCTGGATGCGGGCTAGACTCACCCGGGTTGGGACGTCGAGCACGATGGTCACGTCGGGGAGCACGTTGCCGACGGCAAACTGGTTGATCTGTTGGACGGGATCGAGGGAAAGACTGCGAGCCACGCCCTGATAGACGGTGCTCGAATCAATATAGCGGTCGCAGACGACGATCACGCCCTTCATCAAGTTCGGGGCGATGACCTCGCGCACCAACTGGGCGCGCGAAGCCGCAAAAAGCAGCAGTTCCGTCTCCGCGCACATCTCGTTCCCCTTTGAATTGTGGACGAGAATATTCCGCACCTGTTCGCCGATCTCGGTGCCCCCCGGCTCGCGGGTGGAGAACACCCTGCGCCCGGCCGCCTGCAATTGTTCGGCCAGATGTGCGATCTGTGTGGATTTTCCGCTGCCTTCCGACCCCTCAAATGAGATCAGGATACCGCGGTGTTTGGCACTGCCCGGTCGGGCGCCACCCTGCGGGATGGACTTGGCCGGTTGCTTTTGCTTTTTCATTGAAGAAGAGTTTTACCAGTTCACTCCCATTGGGCGAGAAACGTTTCCAGATCACCCGGAGAAGGGCTGTGCCCGGTGCGCACGTAATATCCCGAGGTGCCGACGCCGAACGTCAGACACGATTCCGGCGCGAGCCCGAGCAATTGACCGGTCACAAAGCCGGCGTTAAAGTGATCACCTGCGCCCGTGGTGATCAGTGGCTTATCGGTGTACGGTCCTGGCACCCACCAAGTGTCGTCCCTGGTTGCGCAGACGGCCGATTTGGTGGGATGGACCACCACCGTGGTGATGCTGAGCTTCTGCCGGATCTGGCGCGCCAGGGATCGCAGGCCTCGTTCGTCTTCTGTCTCCGGGCTGCCGCCCAGCACGGCGAAGACTTGTTGCGCCTCCTTGAGGTTGAGGCCTAGCGTCACACGGCCGAAGCTCTGAAATCGCGCGATCGTGTGCAACACCAGCGACAAGTCGGCGGCGGAGCGTTTCTCTGGATCGGCGAGATCGAAGAAGAACAGCCGGTCGCGGGGCGGCAGGACCGGGAACACGTGGCCGACCAGCTCCTCGAAGACGGCCGTCAGGTTCGGAATCATCGTCCAGTTGACCATCGCGATCAGGTCGGCACGGGAGAGACTGTCGAACAGCGCGCCTTCGCCCATGACTGACACGATCCGGGCGTAGGTGATCTCGTCGAGATTGCCCGTCTGTCCGAGCATGACCTTGCCGTCGCCAAACTCGAGAGCCGTCGTCAGCGCCGGCTCGCACAGCGACACCAGTTCGGCGCGGCGGGCCATGTCCTGGAAGACCGGCTGAACGGCGGGCCAGCCGAGCGCGCCGATGTATTTTAGACGCATTCCCGCAGCCAGCAAGGCGTTCGCCATGATCGGGCCGTTGCCGCCGAGCTTCTCGAGTCGCGGGAAAAGCTCGATGTTCGTGCTCTTGCCCGCTGCGGCGAGGATGCGCCGGCCGAATTCCTCGATGGTCGCCATGGGCGTGAACGCCTCGCCCGGGCCATGGCGCGTGGCCACCGGGTGCACGATCCTGTCGACAAATCCGTCAAATCCGGCCACGGCGAATTTCCCGGAGAGGGAGGAGGTCCGGTTGCGATATTCTTCAAGCGTGCGGGACTGGAAACTCATGGCAGGGTCAACCCCCAAGGAGAATTCGGCTGGCGAACCGCGGCAATCACATTCGCGCAGGGGCAGGCGACCATTTTCGTTGCGCGTTTCCAGCAACCCCTTCATCACTCCGCTTCATGTTTCTGCCGGTTCATTCGATTCCTGTCCTTGCCACCACCAATCCCTGGCTGCTCTTTGTGCGCTGCGATCCCGTCGGCCAGGTCATCACTGTGCTGCTCGCTCTTTTCAGCCTTGTAGCCTGGACGATCATGTTTGGAAAGCACATGGAGCTGAGGAATCTCAGCCGCCGCAACCACGGCTACGAACAGCAGCTGCGGGAACAGAAGAGCCTCCTTGAGCTCCCCGAGTCGTTCCGCAATTTGCATGGAATTCCCTATGCCGATCTTTTCGCTGACGCGATCGAGGCCTATTGGCGGGCGGCGCAGATCGGCAAGCAGAAGGGGGAAGACAGCCTGCACGCCCGTCTCGAGCATGCGGAGAACGCGTTGCAGCGCGGGTTGGCCCGGCAGACGTTGCGCTACGAATCCAGCATGATCTTCCTGGCCAGCATTGTTTCGGGCGCCCCGTTCATGGGCCTGCTCGGCACGGTCTGGGGCGTGATGGAGGCGTTCAGTTCCGTCTCGGTGCAACAGACCGCCAGCATCCAGACGCTGGCGCCCGGCGTCTCGGCCGCGCTGCTCACAACGATCGCAGGCTTGATCGTGGCCATCCCGTCGGTCTTCGGTTACAACATCCTCCTCGCGCGTTCCCGCCTGCTGGTGACGGAGACGGAGAATTTTGCCAGCAGTCTGGCCGACCGGATCGAGCTCGAGATGCAGATGTAGGCGGTCGCCGGGCGATGAGCAAAATCGAAGATGGAAGAATAGAAATCGGCGCGCGCCGATGAAACAGGCAGACAACAGCGATAATCTTTAGCCAATCCTTCCCATGGCCCGCACCTTCCGCCGCCAGCGCACGGCCGCCCCGATCGCGGATCTCAATCTGACGAACCTCATCGACCTGGGGTTCACCTTGCTGATCATCTTCATGATTGCGACACCGCTGATCCAGCAGGAGCAGACGATCCCGGTCAATCTGCCCACGGAAGGGAAACGCGGGCAACCAAAGGCGCCGAGCGAGACCCGGTTCCAGCCCATCATCATTGACCACAACGGCCAGTACTATTTCGGCCAGCGCCGCGTGAGTTTCAAGGAATTGGAAACGCTCGTGGCCGGGCTGGGTGCGTTGAAGGACCCGCCGGTCATCCGTATCCGCGCAGACCAGTCGTTGCAGTATCAACAAGTGATCCGCCTGATGCATCTTCTGATGGCGAACAATCTTCCCAAGATCACGTTCGACACGCAGGGGGAGTGACCGATGCAGGCGAGAGCGTCCACAGCGTTCATGCTTTCGCTGGCGATGCACGTCGGCGTAGTGCTGGCGATCGCGACGCTGGCCTTTGTTGTCCAGCACAACCAGTCGCAGCCGGTGCAAATCTTCGAATTGGTCGCGGGGCCGCCCACCGACCTGACGGCCACCGAGGCACCGGCCCTGGGGAGCCCGGATGGTCAGGTGGAGGTGAAGATTAATGAGAAGCCGGTGAAATCGGAGCCGGTCCCGTCCGAGGCGGTTCCAGCCCCTCAGCCGGAAACCAGGACCATTCCCAAGGCGCCCGCCAAGACCGGGCCGAAGATCACCTACAAGGATTTCGTCGCGAAACATCCCAAGCCTGCTCCGTCGAAACCGGCCGCGTCCGGGGGGGGGGCCGCGGCGAAGGCGCCGCAGCTCAAGACGCATGGTATTCCCGATGGCGTGGTTGGCGGCTCCTCGCGTTCCCATGGAGGCGGGGGAGGCAAGGCGCTGACCGCGGCCCAGCATTCGGCCATGGAAGCCTACACTTCCCGCCTGGAAGCCGCATTGCACCAAAATCTCCAGACGCCGCCCGGACTTTCAGATCTCATTTCAGCTGACGTCGGATGCCTGATCGCCGCGGACGGCACCATCTCCGACGTCCACATTGAACGGTCCTCTGGGAACGCCGAGTTTGACCGGTCGTGCGTCGAAGCTTTTTTGCGGCTGGGCTCGATCGGACCAAGGCCGGACGGCAAGTCGGATACCTGGACGATCAAGATGCACATCGATGCCGACTAGGAACGTGTCGGGCTTCGCCTTCCACATTCCTAAGCAAATGGCTGGCGCCATTTGGGACGGACTTGTGCATAGCAGAGCGCAAGGCCTAAGCCGTCTCTATGTAAAAACCACGGTGTTCATTCGTGGACAATTTCCCGCAAGGTGACCGGCGTAGGAATCCCGCTCGCGGGCGATTCTCACCTAGGAATCCTCCTTCGCCGGGCCTGCGGAGGACAGGTCGCGAGCCGTTTCGACAAGTTCAAGGCTCTGAGCGGGGTCGAAGGGCACGTGTCCGCCGAAGCTTTAGCGAAGGCGGAAGCTCGCTTCCTACATTTTGCATAGAGATGGCCAAGAGATGATCTCGTGGGGGGCGGAGGCCGGACGAAGATCCAGTTGGGACCGCTTTTTGACGACACCGGCCCGGGTTTTCGAGGGGCGAGAGGTTCGGGGTGCAGGTTCACGCCGCGGGCTCGAGGTTTTTGAGGACGAAGAGTCGTTTCAGATTTTAGCTCACGCAGACCAGACTCCATTCCAGTGCGATTACCGGCCGCCGCGGCCCAGAAAAACAGCGGGGATGGTTGCGAGGAGAATCTTGCAATCGAGCCACAGCGACCAGTTGTCGATATACTCGAGGTCCAGCCGGACCCATTCCTCGAAATCGTCGATGTCGTTGCGCCCCCGGATTTGCCAGAGGCAGGTCAGTCCGGGCAAGACGCTCAACCTGCGTCGATGGGCGTCGTCATCGAACCGGTGAACTTCTTCAACCGGCAAAGGACGCGGTCCCACCAAGCTCATCTCGCCGCGGAGGACATTCCACAGTTGCGGCAATTCGTCCAGGCCGTGCCGGCGCAGCAGACGCCCCAAACCGGTGACCCGCGGATCGTCACGGATCTTGAACACGGGTCCTTTCATTTCGTTGCGTGCGGCGAGTTCCGCCTTGCGAGCCTCGGCATCGCTCACCATTGAGCGAAACTTGACCATGTCGAAAGACCGGCCGTTCAGCCCGCATCGTCGTTGAAGGAAGAACACCTGACCGGGAGAGGTGAGCTTGATGGCCGCGGCGATGATCGCGAACACGGGTAGCAAGAGGCCGACGAGCATGGCGGCGGCGAAATAATCGAAGACGCGCTTGGCGAGCAGATGACCGGCCGGGGCGGCTTGGGCGCGGTAGCAGATTACCGGCTCACCCCCAAGACTGTCGATCTCCGGTCGGAAAACGGGCGTGTGGAAAATGCCGGCGCGCACCACGGTTTCCACGCCTTCGCGCTCGCAGGCCGCGAGGGCCGGGAAAACGTCGCTCGGGGTTAGTCCGGTGACGTCGACGACGACCAGATTGACTGAATGCTGATGCAGCAGGGTGGCAAAATCGCCGATTTGTCCCCCTCGCGGATCGACGTCGGCCACGGCTTGAAGCAGCTCGGTCTCAAACGCGGCCAGGCTGGCGCGCAGCGAGGCGATCGCCGCCGGCACGCCGACCCAAAGAACTCGGCGGCGCAGTTGCTCCTGCGCGAGCCGCCTGGCATCGAGCCCGCGCGTGATCTCGGCTCGAGCGTGGATCAAGATCGAGGCGAGAACCCCGGTCATGATCACCACGGACCGGGCGAATTGCAGCCGCAGGAAGAACAGGCAGAGAATCACTCCGACCACCGTGAAGGCGCATCCCCGGAGCAAGGCACCGAACATCTCGAGCCGCGGGGCGAAGCGCGGACGTTGATAGAAATCCTGGCTGGCGAGCAGCGCTGGACCGAGGATCATCACCAGCGGCGCCAGGGTGAGATAGTCGGGAAACGGCTCCAGGGTGTGCAGATTCCAGAGCGGGAAAGCGTCGCGCAGCCAGTATGCGACGCACCACGACCCGCCGAACAGACCGGCGTCCAGCGTTTGAAGAAGGCGGATCCGCGCCTGCCGATCGTGCGTGAGCATGGCCGAGAACGGAGGGCTAGAATGTCTTGGTGTAGACGGCGCCATTCTCGTCGACAAACGTGAGGACATCCGCCTTCACGCCGGCCAGACGCAGGCCAAGCTCCATGTTGACCAGACTGTTCACCCGGTAGACGTGGTCGTTCATCAAAACCTTGCTGTCGTCTCCCGCCAGCCGGACGCCTGCAATGTGCATACTCTCAATAAAGGCAAAAATCCGGCTCTTCTTCTCAGCCGCCGGGTCAGGCGGCGGCGTCGGGACTGGCGGGGCCGGCTGGGCGGCCGGAGGAGCGGGCGCAACCTCGGCGGCAACGGTTTCAGCAGACGCACTGGGATTGACGGAAACAGCCGGCGCAGCGGGCGGCGGCAGGGAAACAGGGGGGGCGGATGAACGCGCGGTGGCCCCGGTGGTCATGGGCGCCGAAACAGGGTGGACGGCCGGCGGCTTGGGCGCGACCGGTATCGGCGGGGGTGGCGTGGAGGGAACCACCGGGCGGGCTGCGATTGCGCTCCTTTCCGGGCTGGTTCTCACCGGTGCTGGCACAGCAGAGATGGGATGGGATGGCGCAGGCGGGTTTGCGGTCACGAGCAAAGGAGGGGGCGGAATTGCCGCTTGCGCGACGACCGGCCGGTCGTCCTTCCGCAGAAGCAGCAGGGCGACGGCGGTGGCGCCAACGATTACGGCCACCAGCGCCACAACGAGCAGCACCATGCGTTCAAGATTCATCCCGACGGCGGCGTGGCCTGCCATGCGGGCGGAAATTGGCGCGGCTGGCGTGGCCGCCGCCGTCGGCTGCTGCGTCTGCAATTTCTGGGCCTTCTTCAGGGCGTCATTGATCAGGCTCATTCGGCGTGGTGCGCTCCGGGCGGATAAGATGACTTCTGGTGATGAGATGCGAAGGCTGCAATCCGCAATCAGGCGAGACTGGAGACTTCTTTGATCGCGCGGCGAACATCCCAGTAGTTCACCTCGTCGGAGTCGCGGACGAAGGCGGACAACAGCGCCTTGTCGCAGACATTGTTGATGACGCGGGGGATTCCCTTGCTGAAACGATGGAGGGACCGCAGCGCCGCCGACGTAAAAAACGGCCGGCCGCTCGCGCCCGCGAGCGTCAAGCGGTGCTGGACATAATGGATCGTGTCGCGGAGAGCAAGCGGGCGGAGTTCCGAATGGACCAGAATCCGCTGCCGCAACTGTCGCAATCGATCCTGGGCCAGCAGCTTCTTCAATTCCGGCTGCCCGATCAGGACGATCTGCAACAGCTTCTGCTGGTCAGTCTCCAGGTTCGAGAGCAGACGGATCTGTTCGAGGACCTTGAAGGACAGGTTCTGTGCCTCATCAATGACCAGGACGATGTCGCGTCCCTGTTCGATCCGCTGCAGCAAGAGGCGGTTGATCTGTGCGACCAGGTCATGATGGCCCTGGGCGAGCGGAATCTCGCCGAGTTCGGTCAGGATGGTGCGCAGCATCTCATTCTCGGTGATGTGGGTGTTGAGAATGAGCGCGGTGTCATAACGTGCCGGATCGAGCTCGTTGAGGAAGCGCCGGCAGAGCGTGGTCTTCCCACAGCCAACCTCCCCGATCAACAGGATGAAGCCCTTCTTCTCCTGCACGCCATATTTGAGATGCTGCAAGGCCTCCTGATGCGTGGGGCTCAGATAGAGAAACTTCGGGTCCGGAGTGATATTGAACGGCATCTCCGTGAGACCGTAGAAACTCTGGTACATGATTGCGGGAAGGATTTCAGAACCGGCGGGCTGATCACAATGGGGCCGGTCGCACCGGTGAGGCAAGCGGACAACCCGCGGACGGGCAAGATTTTCAATTGTGCGATTGCGCCGACAGATCCCCGGCCTACCATCGGTTCACGAGGTAGAAAAACGTGAAGACGGAAAAGCTCGAAAGCGAAAAAGCGAAGGTGGACCCGAATGTGACGGCCCGGCGCGTCATGATCTGGATTTACGCGGGCATTTTCGCGGGCGTTGCGCTCCTGTCGGGAATGTTTTTCTTCCAGACCTACCAGGAATACGCCCAGCTGCGGCGGATGGAGGCGGACACCCGGCAGCGGCTCGCGCAGGCTGAGCAGCGGATGAAGGAGCAGGAGCATGTTCTGGAGCGGCTCCGCAACGATCCCGCCTTTGTGAAAAAGATCATCCGTCTCCAATTGCGTTACGCCAAGCCGTCCGAGCTCATTTTCCGATTTGAGGAGTGACGCGAAAATCGTTGCTCCACCGGAATACGGCCGTTTGTTAGTCGCCCCCATGAGTGCAGCCCAATCGTCGTATCCGTTGATCGAGAGATTTGTGCAGGCCGGCCAGGGGCAGGTCTTCGCGTTTTGGGGCCAGTTGGGCGCGGAGGAACGCCGGGGGCTTCTGGACCAGGCCGCGGAAATCGATCTGGACGAGGTGGCGCGACTCACCCGCACGCTGCTTGCCCCCGGTGCAACCCCTGCGTTCACGCTGACGGACCTCGTGCCGGCGCCCTATGTGTCCCGGCCGGAGAGCGGCGGCGATGCTGCGGCCTGGGCGCGGGCGCGGGCTGCGGGGGAGGACGCGCTGCGGGCGGGCCAGGTGGCGGCGTTCACCGTGGCGGGCGGCCAGGGCACCCGCCTCGGATATGACGGGCCCAAGGGGACCTTTCCTGTGACCCCGCTCAAACGGAAACCGTTGTTCCAGGTGTTCGCAGAAAAGATTCTGGCGGCGGGCCGGCGGCACGGTTGCCCGCTGCACTGGTTCATCATGACGAGCCACGCGAATCACGCGGCGACCGAGGCGTTTTTCGCGGAGCACCGGTTCTTCGGTCTGGATTCAGCGCGGGTGCATTTCTTTCGGCAGGGTCGCATGCCTGCCGTGGACTTCGCCGGCAAGATTCTGCTGGAATCGAAAGGCGTGATCGCGATGAGTCCGGACGGGCACGGCGGCTCGCTCCGCGCGTTGCACCGCAGTGGCGCCGTCGACCTGATGAAGAGCGAAGGCGTGGACACGGTCAGCTATTTCCAGGTCGACAATCCGCTGGTGCGCTGCATCGACCCGGAGTTTATTGGGTGGCACCGGCTGCGGGGCGCGGAGATGTCCGCCAAAATGGTGTTGAAGGCGTATCCCGAGGAGAAACTGGGGCATTTCTGCCGGCAGCACGGCCGGCTCGTGGTCATTGAGTACAGCGATCTGCCGCTGGCGGTGCAGCGGGAGGTCGATCCGCAGACCGGGCGGCTGCGCTACGGGGCCGGCAGCATCGCCATCCACATCCTCGATCGGAATTTCATCGGCCGGATGGCCGCTGAAACGCCGGGTGGCGCCGCGGGGCCGGCGCTGCCGTTCCATCGCGCCGACAAGAAGATCGCGACGATTGATGCGGCGGGAAACCCGGTGAAACCCGAGCGGCCGAACGGGGCAAAATTTGAGATGTTCGTCTTCGATGCGCTGCCGTTCGCGCGCAACGGGCTCGTCATCGAAACGCAGCGCGCGGATGATTTCTCGCCGGTCAAGAACGCGGAAGGGGTGGATTCGCCGCGCACCGCGCGGGAGGACCAGCTGCGACAGTATGTGCGCTGGCTGCGGAGCGTCGGTGCGCCCGTGGCCGCCGACGGGACCGGGCTGCCGGCCTTCAGTCTGGAAGTGTCACCCTATTTCGGCTACGACGAGGCGTCGTTCGCAAAGAGCTGGAAGAAACTCTCGCCCAAGCCGGTGGTCGCGGACGGCTTGTATCTGGAGTAGCCGGTGGCCCGGGTCGGGGTTTGCGCCCGCTCAGGACGAGGCATGAGCGCCGGCTGGCGTGCCGGCTGCCCCGCAGTCCGGCGGGACAGCCAAGCGAATCGCCTCGGGCTTTTGGTTCGGCTAGTTCCTATACACGGATAATCTCGCTGATGCGGACTTCGCGGGTCGCGTGGTCAACCCAATAAGAAAAGAGGTAGTCTTCGAGGAGCAGGTTTTCGACGGTATGTCCGACAGAATCTCTTGTTTGGTAATCTCCGACCAAGAATGGCTGCCGGGCGATCATGTCGGCGAAGTCCAACACAGCCTTCTGCTTTCGACGAGGCAGCGATACCACAAAGCTCGCGGCTTCGAGAGAAAGGTGACTGCTATAGGTAAACCGGTCAGGCATGACCTAACTGCTTGCGCAGATCGGCAACGCTGACCTTCTTCCCTTCATCCATTTCCTTAAGACGACGCGCCGTTTCACGTTTCCAACCACCTCTCTCTTGCCCAAGTCGGACCAAGTAAGCGGACAGCCGGCGGCGATCGCCTTCAGACAATCGGGAGGCGCGCTGCTTCAATTCGAAAAACGCCGTCGCAGTCATCGGCAGAGAAGTTAAACCGGGTATGAGAACGGTCAAGTTTGGTTTTTATGCCATTAAGGTCGGACCGCCGGTTTCCCGACGGCCCACTCGCTGCTGTCGGCGTGCGGTATTCCCGCACCGGGTTCGCCAAGAGAGCACGCACGCAGAAGGGTTGGCGTGATCATCGGGGGTGGGTTGGGCGAGATTTCATCGGCCATAAGTCCAAAGCACTATATCGACCTTCCGCGGCGTCCATGCGGATGTACCAAACGATCGGTTGTTCTCCTCCGCCTTCCTAGCCTTTCTTCCGCTACTGGGAGCGAGAAATGGCTATTTTCGGGGGTCGCCGCAATGCAAGTCGTTGAATTGCAGCGACAGCATTTTCCAAAGTGCGTGTATTCCCGACCTAGTCCCTTCCGCCGGCGGCGTGAATCGGGTAAACTGCGGGCATGTTCCTGAAATGTCGGACGCGGCGAAAGGACGGGAAAACGCATCGCAGTTGGTCGATCGTGGAAAGCCATCGGTACGCCGGGAACAAAGTGGCGCATCGGCATGTGTTGTACTTGGGGGAGATCAACGACACTCAACGGGTTGCCTGGGAGCGGACCATCGCCGTGGTTGACGAACGCGATGGGGAGGCGCGGCAACTGGCATTGTTTCCCTCGGACCGCACGCCCCCACCGGGCGGGGTGGACACGCTGCAGGTGCAGTTGAGCGAGCTCAGCCTGGAGCATCCGCGCCAATGGGGTGCGTGCTGGCTGGGCGACCAACTTTGGCAGCAGCTGCAATTGGACGAGTTCTTCGGTGCCCGACTGCCCCCGAGCCGCGAGGGAACGGATTGGGAGAAGGTGGTTCGCATTCTGACGCTCTACCGGCTGCTCAATCCCGGCAGCGAG
>Ga0182027_10011991_pt1 | contig 12194 bp, 6 predicted proteins | sample 712E1DmetaG_FD_121300 | JGI IMG/M metagenome (GOLD analysis project Ga0182027, IMG submission 121300) | Permafrost microbial communities from Stordalen Mire, Sweden - 712E1D metaG (Illumina Assembly) | ecosystem: Environmental > Terrestrial > Soil > Wetlands > Permafrost | place: Sweden...
CCAAGAAACTCGCGCTGGCCTGGGCGAAAGGCATTGGTTCAACCCGGACCGGCGTGGTTCAGACCACCTTCAAGGAGGAGACCGAGACCGATCTTTTCGGCGAACAGGCGGTGCTGTGCGGCGGTGCCAGCGCATTGATTCAGGCCGGCTTTGAAACGTTGGTCGAGGCCGGCTACCAGCCGGAACTCGCCTATTTCGAGTGTCTCCATGAATTAAAGCTCATCTGCGACCTGATCTACCAGTCGGGCATCGCCGGCATGCGTTTTTCCATCGCCGACACGGCGAAGTACGGCGACCTCACTCGCGGCCCGCGCATCGTCAATCGTCGGACCAAAGCCGAGATGAAGAAGATCCTGCGGGAGATCCAGACCGGCAAATTCACGCGGGAGTGGGTGAAGGAATACCGATCCGGCCTCAAGAACTACAACCGTTTGCTGGCAGCGGGCGCGAAACACCCGATTGAAAAGACCGGTGAGCGCCTGCGGGCAATGATGCCCTGGATGAAAAAAAAGAACATCAAGGGCGTCCAGGCGGCGTATTGATTTGAAGTGGCGAGCAGCGAGTAGAGAGTAGTGAGCAGGCGCACTGGCTGCCCATTGCTCGCTAGTCGCGACCCGCTACTCGCTCCTTTGAACCGAATCGTCCTAGCTACGCGCAAGAGCCCGCTCGCACTCGCCCAGGCAGAACTGGCCGCGGCGCGGTTGGGGGCGTATTTTCCGGCGACGGAATGTACCCTGCTTAAAGTCATCACCACGGGCGACCGGAAACTCGAGTGGTCGCTGGAGAAGCAGGGCGGCAAGGGACTTTTCACTGCGGAATTGGAGCAGGCGTTGCTGCGCGGGGAGGCGGACGTAGCGGTTCATAGTTCGAAGGACCTGCCGAACGAATTGGCCGGCGGTCTCGTCATCGCGGGTTATCTGCCACGGGAAGATCCCCGCGACGTCCTGATCGTGCGCCGCGGCGTCACGGTGCCGCAAGTGATCGCGACCAGCAGCCCGCGACGACGGCTGCAAATCCGCCTCCAGTTGCCGGATGCCACCTTCACCGAGATCCGCGGCAATGTGGATACCCGCCTCAAGAAGATCTCCAGCGGCGCGGCGGACGCCACCGTGCTGGCCGCGGCCGGTCTCAAGCGGCTTGGCCTGGTGGCCTGGTCAGGGTTGGATTTTCACCCGCTGGAATTCACGGCGATGGTCCCGGCGGTGGGGCAGGGTGCCATCGCGGTGCAGTGCCGGGAGGAGGACGCGGCGCGATTCGCCGCCGCGCTCGATCCGGCGACGGGACGTCAACTCGGTCTGGAACGGGCCTTGCAAGGCCGGGTGGGCGGCGGTTGCCAGCTGGCCTTCGCGGCGCATGCCACGACCGGCATGCTGTACTTTTTTCACGAGAAAACCGGCCAACGCAGCGTGCCGCTCTCCCCGGAGGATTTTGGCCAGCCGGCCCTGGCCGTGGACCGAATTCTATTGCAAGTGGGATGGTCCGGCTAACGCGGGCCCCCAGGCTTTCTCGACTGCAGTTGGCCCGAGAATCCTAAGCGTCTTCCCGGAGGACGCAAACTCCCGTGTCCAGGCCTCCGCGGATTTGGCTTGTCGGAAACGTTGCCAAATCGTGCCATTGGCTGATTTGCCATGAAAGCATTGAAGATCGTCGGGCTTGTTTTGGGTGGAATCGCCTTGCTCGCCGTGCTCATCGCGGGAGTGGCCTTCGTGCCCGCGGTGCAGACCTGGGCGGTGCGAAAAGCCGCAGCCGGCCGGCCGGGGCTGAAGCTCGAGATTGGCCGGGTGGCGGCCGGACTCTCGGCGACGGAGATCCGCGATCTGCGGCTGGTGCAGGACGGACTGGTCGTCATCGCCAAACGGGTAATCATCAACTACTCGACCTGGGATTATCTCACCCGCAAGCGGGTCAATATTGATCGGATCGAGGCCCAGGGCCTGGTGGTTGACACCCGTCAGATGCGGGCGGCCGCCTCGACGGTATCGGCGCCCGTGGCGGTCGTGCCGATACCCGCGGCGGTGCCAAGAGCTCCCGTGTTTCTGGGCCTCCTCCGCCTGGCCCAGTTGCCGATGGACGTTCGCCTGGCCAATCTTGCCGTGGATGGTCGCGCGGAGTTGCCCGGAGATCGAGCGGTTGACTTCACGTTGCAGGGTGGCGGCATCGAAATTGGCCGGCGAGGCCAACTCGCCTGGAAGATTGATTTCTCCGATCCGACCACAGCGGCATCGCTGCGCGCGCTTCACGCCAACGGCGTGATCGGTCTGCATCTCGCGGCCGACTGCCGGATCGACGTGTTCGACCTGGAAAACACGATGACGGCCGAAGGACCAAAGATGCCCCCGGATGGCGTCCGCCTCGAACTGAAGGCGGAACAAGCCGCACCTGGCGCGAACGAACTCTACACAACGCGCGTTTCCCTGGTCCGGGCGGCGCAGACCGAGCCGGTCTTCAATTCCCGCGTCGAATACGTGGCCGGCGGGCACAAGCTCGAGGGCACCTGGGATCTGGCCATTCGTAGCGATCAGCTGGCCCCGCTGCTCGCGGGTCTCGGATTGCCGGAGGCATCCGCCCGCGGGGCAGGGAGATTCTCGTTTCAACCCGACACGGCGACGGCGTTCGCGAATGGCGAACTCAACGTCCGCGTCGCCGGCCTGGAGAAGCTCGGCGCGCAATTCACGGTCGTCGGACCATTGCAGCTGCACGTGGCGTTTGACGGCGGTTTCGCGAACAATGTGGCCCGCTTGAACCAGCTGGAAGTCGAACTCGGGACCGAGGCGGGCCGGAAGCTGCTCCATGTGGGCACGGCCCAGGCTCTGGTGTTCGACGTCGCTGCCCAGCGGTTTATTCTCGCCCAACCGGGGGCTGAACTCGCCCGGATCACCCTTCAGGGATTCCCACTCTCTTGGGCTCAGTCCTTTGCGAAACCCCTGACCATCGAAGGCGGAGAACTCTCCGCCGCCTTCTCGATTACGGCGGAATCGGATGGCAGCCAGGCGCACCTGCGGACGGTGGTGCCGGTGGCTCTTTTGGGAGTGACCCTGCGCGACGGCGATCGGAAGCTGGTGGACGACCTGAACCTCACGTTCAGTCCGTCGGTCGATTACTCGGCAACCAAGGTGACGGCGAATGTGCCCGACCTGGAACTGTCGCTGCCGGCAGGAGATGCGGCGACGGGAGCCTTCAAGGCTGAAGTAACCGGTCTCTCGACGACACCGGACATCGCTTTCACCGCGCGATTTCAGGAACGGTTGGTGAGCGTCATCCGGCCTTACCTGGCGTTTGACCCTGGTCCGATCATGGTCGAGTCCGCGACCGAGGGCCGGCTCCAAGGGCAATCGCTGCAGTTGGCCCGGTTTGCCTCGACCGCAAAACTCCAGAACGGCGCGCTGGTGGCGTCGGTTGAGACGCTGCAGCCCCTGACGGCCAATTTCGCCACGGTGCGCGTCGTGGCAACGAACGCGGCGGCAGTGGCCGTGCGGCTCCGTCTGGGCGTATTGCCGCTGACCCTCGCCCAGCCCTTGGTGCCGACCTCCCGGCTCGCTGGGACGTTGAACGGCGCGACGTTGGAAATCAGCCTGCCCGCCGTCGATCAAGTCGTCCTGCAAACGACCGGACCGGTGAGTCTGCGCGGAATCGGTGTGGCGATGGACGAGCAGTGGCTGGCAAAAGGCCTTGATCTCGATCTTGATTTTTCCGCGGCGAAACGCGGCGATACCCTGTCTGCAGACGTGCGCCAACTTGAAGTAAGGCAGGGTTCGACAGTGCTCGCCCGGCTCGCCGCTGCCGGCGAAGCCACGCTCGGGGCCAAGCTGAATGCCTCGAGTAAAGGCAAGCTTGAGGTGGACCTGGCGGCGGTGATGAAACAGCCGGCGTTGGCGTCGTCGCTGCTTTCCCGCGGCAACCTGACGGCGGACTTCGAAGTCGTGTCCGGCGATCCGGTCCAGGTCAAAGCCAAGGTGGCGCTGCGCAACCTCATGGCCCGTCAGGGCAACCAGCCGCTGGGCGACCTCGATTGTCCGCTCACTGCCACGCTGAAAGCGGATGGCAGTGCCGGCACGGTGAAGCTTCCCTTGACGCTGGCGGTGGGCGACCGGCGTTCCGATCTCACGCTCGACGGGACTTTTTCGCGCGCGGCCGCAAGGTGGTCATTCAGCGGGAAGATCGGAAGCAACCAGCTTGTCGTCGACGACTTCAAGGCGCTGGCGGCGCTCGCTCCCCAAGGCCCCGCGTCGAGTGAACCGGCGGCGTCGAAGCCAGCCGGCGGGGATGCGGCGCCCTCGAAGCCGCCGGGCGAAAAGGCCGGAACGTCAATTCCCGCGGCCGCGCAAGGTATAGCCGCACCAGCGGCGGCTGTGGCCCCGGCACGCGATGCCGATCCTTTTTGGAAAGGGATAGGGGGGCGGATCGATGCGAATCTGAAATCGGTAAGGTACGGCCGAGATTACACGATCAGGGACATCCGTTGTGCCGCCGCGATCACTGAGACGCGGCTGGCGCTCGACGGCCTCGGGGGCAAGCTCCAGGACGAAGCGTTCAAGGTTACGGCGGACGTGACCTTTGTCGCGAAGGATCCTCAACCGTACACGCTGACCGGCGCGATCAACATTCCGGGGTTTGATGTGGGCGCATTCCTACGCTCGGCGAATCCGAAGGAGGCGCCCGCACTTGAAACCAAGGTGGCCATTAGCGCCAAACTAAATGGCCGGGGCGCGACGGGGCCCGATCTGGAGCAGAATGCCTACGGGCAGTTTAGTGTCACAGGTTCCAAGGGGATATTGCGGGCGTTGGGAAACAAGGGACAAGTCGCCGAGGCTGCTTCAGCGGTTCTGGGCCTGTTTGGTGCCATCACGGGATCGGATGCCTCAGTGGCCGCGGGGCAGTTTGCCGGGGAATTGAAGGCGATGCTCTTCGATCGCTTTACGATGCAGGTGGACCGGGACGTAGATTTGAATTTGAGGCTGACTTCCCTGGAGTTTATCTCTCCTGCGACCCGTCTCACCGGGAGCGGCACCATCAAGTACGAGAAGGGCGTGCGGATTGCGGACCAGCCGCTGCACGTTGAGTTGCAGCTGGCCGGCAAGGAGCACCTGGCCGTTCTGCTCGGCAATCTCAATTTGCTCACGGGACAAAAGGACGACAAAGGCTATGCTCCGATGAGCTCGCTTTTCGTGGTCAGTGGCACGCCCTCTCATCCCGATTCCAGCCAATTGTGGAAGATCGTCGGATCGGCCGCCGCGTCCGCGGCCGTGCTGGCGGCCGCCAAAGCGCTGGATGGGCTGTCCCACTGATTGGGAGCGATGCAGTTGAGGTAGGGTCGCCGCTCGGCAGCGGACCGCTGGGCGGACACCGCGGTCCGCCCTCCAGCGCCTGACAAAATCCCGGGACTCGGGGCGATCTGCCGGCTAGAGCGGTTTAATTGAAATGTGGCCGAGAACGCGAACGTAGCTGCGAGCGGATGGTTCGTTCACTCGCTGGCGCTCGGTGCTACATTTTTTCTGAAACCGCTCTACGCGCTGAGCGTGGCGCCCTTGCTGGCGTTGCTCACCTGCTTGCGGTAGCGGGCGAGCCAACCGGTGAGCGGCAGTTCGACGGGCTTCCAAGCTTTGCTGCGTTCGGCCAGTTCGGCTGGGTCGACGAGGATGTCGATGCGACGGTTCGGGAAGTCGATGCGCAGACGGTCGCCTTCGTGGAGCAGGCCGATCGGGCCGCCCTCGGCGGCCTCGGGAGAGACGTGGCCAATGCAGGCGCCCGCCGTGCCACCGCTGAAACGGCCGTCGGTAATGAGCGCGACCTTGTCGCCCAAACCCATGCCGACGATATAACTCGTGGGCGAGAGCATCTCCTGCATGCCGGGGCCGCCGCGCGGTCCCTCGTTGCGAATGATAACGATGTCGCCGGCCTTGACCCGGTTGGCGAGGATGCCGGCGCAGGCGTCGTCCTGGCTTTCGAAGATCACCACCGGGCCCTCGAAAATGAAGCCCGGGCCGCAGGCCGTCTTGAAGGCATCGCTGATGCCGGCGGTCTTCACCACCGAACCCTCGGGGGCGAGGCTGCCATAGAGGATCGCGAGGCCGCCGTCCTTCGTGTAGGCGTTTTCCGGCGTGCGGATGCACTGCTGCGCGTCAAAGCGGAACACCGGATCGTGGGGCATGAGGCCGGCTGGTTTTGCCGAGGCGATTGCCGCCGGCGTGTAGTCGTGCGCTGCGCGGGCAATGGTGCCCGCGGCATGGAGGCGCGCGACGCGGAGCAGGCAGACGATCTTTTTCGCGCCGCTCTTTTCGTACTGCCAGATGACAAGCGCGGGCGTGCCGCGAACCTCGCCGAGCTCGGCGCGGACGAAGCCGTGGAATTCCGCGAATTTCACCTTGAGCCCCGCGTCGATTTCGGCGGCGCCGTGCCAGGTGGTCGTGGCATCGACTTCGAGTTCCCCCTTCGCGCCGAAGAGCGCCCCACAGGATGCGGCGTCGTTGGCATTGAAGGCGGCCGCGAAACGCCAGAGCGCGATGGCGCGGTCGTCGGCCGGATGGAAGATCATCGGCTTCGGCACCAGGTTGCCCGTGGCGGTGCGGGCGACCGATCCGAGCTTGTCGGTCGGATCGAGCACGAGCGCGGCGGCGCCGGAGGTGCGGACGATGCGCGCCTCGTCGGTGCAGGAGGGCGAGCGCAGGTCCCAGGCGTCGATGTTCTCGCCAATGGTCTTGCCAGTGACGGTGAGGCAGTCGGTCTTGAGCGCGCCGAGGCGTTTCAATTCGCCGAGGATGGTATGAATGCCGCCGGCGCGATGGATGTCCTGCATGTGATAGTCGGACGACGGCGAAACCTTGCACAGGCAGGGAATGCGGCGGGAGATGCCGTCGATGCGGGCGATGTCGTACTCGATGCCGGCCTCGCGGGCGACGGCGAGGGTGTGGAGAACGGTGTTGGTCGAGCCACCCATGGCGACATCGAGCGCGATCGCGTTGTCGAAAGCGTCGAGCGTGGCGATGTCGCGCGGCTTGAGGTCGCGCTTGACGAGCTCGATGATTTGCGCGGCGGCGCGGCGGTAGAGCTGCTCGCGTTCTTTCGAGACGGCAAGGATGGTGCCGTTGCCGGGCAAAGCCATGCCGAGGGCCTCGCAGAGACAGTTCATCGAGTTGGCGGTGAACATGCCCGAGCAGGAACCGCAGGTCGGGCACGCGCTCTGCTCCAATTTCAGGAGCTCGGCGGCGGCAAGGTTGCCGGTCTGGTGTGCCCCGACGCCCTTGAAAACGGAGATGAGGTCGGACTTCACCGAGGCGGGACGCAGGTGCTCCGGGAGCTCGCTCGCGGGGTCGGTCTGCGCAATCCCCGCCGCCATTGGCCCGCCGGAGACAAAGACGGTGGGGATGTTCACGCGCATGGCGGCCATGAGCATGCCCGGGATGATCTTGTCGCAGTTGGGGATGCAGACCATCCCGTCGAAACAGTGGGCGCGCAGCATCGACTCCACGCAGTCGGCGATCAGCTCGCGGGACGGCAGCGAGTACTTCATGCCCGAGTGGCCCATGGCGATGCCGTCGTCGATGCCGATGGTGTCGAAGATAAAAGGCACGCCGCCCGCTACGCGGACCAGGCGTTTCACCAGCTGGCCAACCTCGTTGAGGTGGGCATGACCGGGAATACAGTCGGTGTAGCTGTTGCAGATGGCGATGAACGGCTTGTCGAAGTCAGCCTCGGATTCAATCACGCCCGCGGCGCGGAGCAGACTGCGGTGGGGGGCGCGTTCAAAGCCTTTCTTGATGATGTCGCTGCGCATGGTCGTAAATGGCATTGGGCGCGCTGAGCCTGCGCCCGACGGTTGATGATGGTCGAAAGGGGAAAAAACGCAGGAGCGAGCCGGCTCGCAATCCGGGATAACCGGCCAGCAGGCTCCTGCGGAACAGCCGAAAGAACGGAGCGAACCTCAGTTTTCCCCGCGGCCTTTGACGCCTTTGGTGGTGCCGGGAATTTCCTTCGTGGCCAGCTTCGGGCGGAGCGCGCGGGTAGCCTTGCCGGCCAGCCACATTTCCGAATTGCCGAGGGCGTGTAGTTCCTTGCCCAGCGCTTCCTGGTAGTTCGGGGCGCCGCAGGCCGAGAGGACGCGGGTGCATTCCTTGCCGGTGGCCACGCGTTTGTAGAGATCCTTGAAGACGGGCAGGACCGCGGCTTTGAACTTGGGCTTCCAATCCAGCGCGCCCCGCTGGGCCGTGGCGGAGCAATTCGAATACATCCAGTCCATGCCGTTTTCGCCGACCAGCCGGATCAGGCTCTCCGTGAGTTCCTCGACGGTTTCGTTGAACGCCTCGCTCGGAGAATGGCCGTGTTTCCGCAGCACTTCATACTGGGCCTCCATGACTCCGGCCAGGGCTCCCATCAACACGCCGCGCTCTCCGGTCAAGTCGCTGAACACCTCCTGCCGGAACGTGGTCGGGAACAGGTAACCCGAACCGATCGCGATGCCCAACGCAATGCAACGGTCCTTGGCGTGCCCCGTGAAATCCTGTTCCACGGCAAAGCTGGAATTGATGCCGGCCCCGGAAAGAAAATTGCGCCGCACCGAGGTGCCCGAGCCTTTCGGCGCGACCATGATGACATCGACATTTTTCGGCGGGACCACCCCGGTCTGCTCCCGGTAGGCGATGGAGAAGCCGTGGGAAAAATAGAGTGCCTTGCCCGGCTTGAGGCATTTCTTGATCAACGGCCAGATAGTGCGCTGGGCCGCATCGGAAACCAGCATCTGAATGATCGTGCCGCGTTGGGCGGCCTCTTCCATGTCGAATAGCGTCTTTCCGGGGACCCAGCCGTCTTCGACCGCCCGGTTCCAGTCTTTCTCAAATTTTCTGGATTGGCCGACGATGACCTTGAATCCATTGTCCCTCATATTCAACCCCTGAGCCGGTCCCTGTACGCCATACCCAATGACCGCGATGACTTCATTTTTGAGCACCTTGCGGGCCTGCGCCATCGAGAATTCGTCTCGGGTGACGACTTCTTCTTTCACACCGCCGAAGTCAATGATTGCCATGATGTTTTCTCCTTTTCCTATTCGTGATTGGTTGATGGATACTTGAGGAAGCTGACGGAAATCCCGGGGTAATTTGCAGGCCGTGACGGTTGGAATCCGCTGGCCGAGCAATCCGGAAAATCGCGCCAGAGGCTGGCATCCCATCCCTATTAGGCGAGGAAAAACATCGGTTCCGGATTCGGGAATCGGCATTGGACTCCCGAAGAAAAGCAGCCGGTTCAGGCGGCAGACGAGGGGCGGATGGCGTGAACTGACAGGTGCTCACCAAAACTCTTCCACATGGAGGGAGCCGGGTTCCTTGCCGCGCGATGCCGTGAAGCCACGGAGGGCGAGCATCTCCTGGGCGAAGCGGGCCATCTCCGGGTTGCCGCAAAGAAAAACTTCAACCTGTGCGGGATTGAGCGGCACGCCGCTGAGTGCTTCGACAATCCCCTGGTCGAGCAGCGTTTGAATCCGTCCGGTATAGCCGCGAAAATGGGGATCCTCGTCCGGGCGCGTGATCGAGGGGATATAGGTCAGGTTCGGCCGCAGGCGAGCGAGGCTTTCCAGTTCCGCACGGTAGCCGAGGTCCCAGCTGTAGCGCGCTCCGTGCAGCACCACGTAGGGCCGCGAGGTGTCGGTGACGAGCATCGTGCGAAGCATGGACATGTACGGCGCGAGCCCGGTGCCGGTGGCGATCAGCAGCACGGCCTTGCCGGGCGACACGTGGTCCAGCGTGAATATCCCGCTCGCCTTGGGTCCGAGCAACAACCGGCCACCGTACGGCAGCGCGAACAACCTTGGCGTGAGCTGGCCACTTGTGATCAGCGTGATGTAGAATTCAAGGTAGCGCTTTTCGACGCTGGAGGATGCAATGCTGTAGGCCCGCCGGATCATCTTGTGCGGCGCGGCTGGCGGTTCCTCGTCGTCCGCCTCCGGCACCCGGGATTCACGGCTCATCAACCCAAGCACCGCGAACTGGCCGGGCTTGAAATCGAAAAGGGCGGATTCCGGCTGCACGCGCATGATGAGCAACTGGGCGTTGATTTCCTCCCGGCCGGTCAGGACGGAGTTGTACTGGCTTGCTGGTTCGATTGTGCTCATAAGGCGTTACCCAGACGGCTGGTGAATTCCGCTTCGGTCGTCAGTTGCTAATGATTTCATGACCTCGTCAAGCCCGGCTTGGCCCAACGGTTGGCCACTTCTGGGCTGAGACTAGGCAAATTGTAGGAGGCGAGCTTGCTCGCGATTTCGAGGAGTGTATCGCCTGCAAGCAGGCTTCCTACACCGAATACGTGATTTCGGCCTGGCCGGGATCATGCAGTTGACCGGTGCTTTTCGAATGACGATAACGGCAACAAATGGTGCGTAGGGCCGGCGCGTGTCGCCGGGCTAATTGGCCATGGGGAACGGTCCACCGACGAGCGGCGACCCCACATCAACTGCATGAGGCCGGTTCACGACGCCGGCCAGCCGCGCGGGCCGGACTTGACCGCGGGCGTTCAACGGGTTTGCTTGCGCGGCCGTCGGGCGGTGGACGAAAAGAGCTTTGCTGATGGCGGCGGAGTGGACTTTAGTGGTCCGACTGCAGTTTGACAAATCCGACCAGCCAAATTTCTCAATGACCAAAGGGAAGGTTTTTCTTGTGGGCGCCGGCCCCGGTGATCCGGGTCTGGTGACCTGTCGCGCGAAGGAGTTGATCGCTTCGGCCGACGTGATTGTCTACGACTATCTCGTCCATCCCGAACTGCTCGCCTGGTGCCGGGCGGATTGTGAGAAGATCTACGTGGGCAAGCGTCCGCAGCGCCACGCGCGGCCGCAGGACGAGATTGAGGCGCTCCTCATCGCCCGGGCGGAGGCGGGGCTCCGCGTGGTCCGGCTGAAGGGCGGCGACCCGTTTGTTTTCGGGCGTGGGGGCGAGGAAGCGCGCCGCCTCGCGGCGGACGGCATTCCCTTCGAAATCGTCCCGGGTGTGACGGCGGCCCTGGCGGCGGCCGCTTGCGCCGGGATTCCGCTGACCCAACGCAACACGAGTTCGGCCCTCATCTTCCTCACGGGGCACGAGGACCCGCAAACGCATGCGCTGGCGACGGATTGGCGTCGCTATGGGGCCCTGCCCGACGCGACGCTGGCGATCTACATGGGCATGGGGCATCTGCGGCTGATTCTCTCCGAACTCATGGCGGGCGGGTTGCCGCCTGCGACTCCGGCTGCCGTGGTGCAGTGGGCCTCGCTCGGCCGCCAGCGAAGCGTTGCCGGCTCTGCGGCAACCCTCGCTGATCTGGCCGATTCCCGGCAACTCGACGCGCCCGCCGTCATCCTGGTCGGTCAGGTTGTGCGCGGTCATGAGAAGGTGAATTGGTTTGAGCGGCTTCCCCTGTTTGGCCGGCGGATTTTGGTCACGCGCACGCGGGAACAGGCCGGCGATCTGCGGAGGAAGCTCGAGTTGCTTGGCGCCGAAGCGTTGGAGTTGCCGCTCGTCGAGATCAGGCCGGCGGCAGACCCCGAAACCACCCTCGAGATCTTTGCGGAACTCGGACGCTACGACTGGCTGGTGTTCACGAGCGCCAATGGCGTGCGTCATTTCTTTGACCTGTTTCTCAAGGGATTTCGCGATTTGCGTGCCCTTGGCGTAATGCGGATCGCGTGCGTCGGCGAGGCCACCGCCCGCCTTGTGCGCGCCCTGCACCTCGAAGTTGAGCTCTGTCCGGAAGGTGGAACGGCGGAAGAATTGGCGGAGGCGATGATTACCAGCGGGAGCCTTGACCATGCCAAGGTGCTGGTGATTACCGGCAATCTCAACCGCGACACGCTGGTCAAGAAACTCGAAACGGCGCGGGCGATCGTCGACACCTTTCAGGTCTACGAAAACGTCCGGACCGACCTGGCCGGAAGCTCCGCGGCGGAAGATTTCCGGCAGTCCGGGGCGGATGCGGTGCTGTTCGCCAGTTCGTCGGCCGTGCAGGCGTTTGCCGCGCAAGCGGGACTGCTGCAGCCCACCGTCGGGGTAAAGCGTCCGCTGGCCGGCAGCATCGGCCCACGCACCAGCGAAGCGATGCGCAAGGCTGGTATCCGGGTGGAATTCGAGGCGAAAGAATCGAATATCGACGCCCTGGTCGACGCCCTGGTCGAGCGACTTAACGCCCATTGACCGCGTTGGGATTATGATCAACGGCATCCAATTCAAGGTCTGCGG
>Ga0182027_10011992_pt1 | contig 12194 bp, 9 predicted proteins | sample 712E1DmetaG_FD_121300 | JGI IMG/M metagenome (GOLD analysis project Ga0182027, IMG submission 121300) | Permafrost microbial communities from Stordalen Mire, Sweden - 712E1D metaG (Illumina Assembly) | ecosystem: Environmental > Terrestrial > Soil > Wetlands > Permafrost | place: Sweden...
GACCGGCGGGACTCCGACCGGCCTGGTCCGCCTGAACGTGCTCACGGCGGCCGCGCTCCTCGAGGCGATCGCCCGGGCCGGCGTTCGGGCCAGGCTGGTCCACCTCGGGTCGGCGGCCGAGTACGGCCCGGGCCCGATCGGCCGGCCCGTGGCCGAGGCGACACCTCCGCGGCCCCTGACTCCGTACGGCATCAGCAAACTCGCGGCGACTCAGCTCGTGGCGGCCTCCGCCGCGGCCGGACAGGATGCCGTGGTACTTCGGGTCTTCAACGCGCTTGGCCCGGCCATGCCGCCCGACTCGATGCCCGGTGCGGCTCTGCGACGCCTGGCGGAGGCCGTGGCGAACTCCGCGCCGCGGATCGAGATGGGGCCGCTGGGCGCGGTCCGCGACTTCGTCGACGTCCGCGACGTGGCCGCCGCCGTCGTCGCCGCCTGCCTCGCGCCGCGCCTCGAAGCCCCGATCGTCAACGTCGGCTCGGGGGCGGGCCATTCCGCGCGCGAGCTGGTCGAGGTTCTGGCGGAGCGCCTCGGTTTCGCCGGCGAGATCGGGGAAGCCGCGGCGGGATCGCCGCGATCGTCGGACGTTCCATGGCAGGTCGCCGACATCACGCTGGCCGAACGGATCCTGGGCTGGCACCCGGTCCACGATCTGCGCTCGTCGGTGGAGCTCCTGGGCGCCGGTCCGGCCTGACGGGCGAGCCCAGCCACTTGACCGGGCGGCGGAGCTGCCGCGCGCGGCGGAGGTGCGGCGCGGCGCGGCGGAGGCCTGGGCGGAGGACTCCGGCCTCAGCCGGCCAGCAAACGATGGGCCATGGCCAGCGCGCGAGATGCGACCGGGTCGGCGGCGCCCTCCTCCACGGCAAGGGCGAGCAGATCGACCTCGGTCAGGCGCGGCGAGGCGTAGCTGCGCCGCACGCGTTCCCGGCCGTCCTCGCGAACCGAAACCTCGACGGTGCGATCGCCGGCCGCGACGCTTCCGATCAGCTCCGCGCCCCTGAGCCGGGAGACGATCTCGACCCGGACGGTCGATCCGGCGTCGAGCTCCGAGGATGCCGGTCGCAGGACCACGTCCACCGCGTGGTCCTTCTGGCGGAGAGTGGCAACTCGCCGGCCGTCGCTCTCCCGGCGGACGGGTTGAGCCACGGTCATGCCCAGACGCGACGCCAGCCAGGCGATGTGGTAGAGCGGCCGGACGACGTTCGTGGCGCCGGCCGGGTCGCCCGGTTGGGCGGCCGCGTACTCCACGTCGATTCGGCGAACGGCGCCGAGATGAGGCCGCAGGTCCGGCAGGTCGTAGACGGAGGCCAGGGCTTCGCGCCAGCGACCCTGCCGCAGGAGGGCCCAGTCCACCACGACGAGGTCGCGCTCCTCGGCCACCGCCGCAAGCTGAACGACGAAATCCAGGCCGTGTCCGGACCAGGCCGCGCCGTCGACAATCAGCCGGTCGGCGATCGGGAGCAACCGCTCGGCCCGCCGCGAGCCGAAGGGCGGATCGGCCGGCCACCACAGCGCGACCGGAAGATCGTGGACCAGGAGCGGGACGATGATCGAGGCCAGGTGCCGGCCCGTCTCGCCGCGCGCGGTGACGTGGATCGTCTCGGCGCCCGCCCCCGCGCCGCCGGCGGCCGGCGACGCCAGGGCCTCGATGCGGGCCTCCAGCCCCGCGGGACCGTCCGGGTCCGTCGCGGAGAGGATCAGCGATCTCGAGGCGTGGCGGCCGGCCGTGTCGGCGATCACGGCCGCGCACCGCTCGGCGGTCGATTCGTCGCCGGCCAGGACGACCAGGTTGAGAACGCTGGTCCGGGCGGCTACATGGCTGCCGCCGGCATCGCTGGTCTCGCGGGCGGCCGCCAGGGCGGCCGCGGCGCGAGCGGCGGCCTCGGCCTGGGCCGCGACGAGGGCCGACTCGGCCTTAGCCGCCTCGGCCCGCGCCAGTGCCGCGTGCGCCCACAGCTTGCCGAGCTGGCCCTCTATCTCGGCGACGGTGTGGGCCACCGGCCGCGCCGGCATCAGATCCTGCGCCACCGTCGGCCGTCCCGTTCTATCAACTCGTCGGCCGCCTCGGGTCCCCACGATCCGGCGGAGTAGCTCGGGAAGTGCGGCGGGGACGTCTCCGCCCAGGCGTTGATGATCGGCGTGACGACCGCCCACGCCGCCTCCACCTCGTCCGCCCGAGTGAAGAGCGAGGCGTCGCCCAGCAGCGCATCGAGAATGAGCGTCTCGTAGGCGTCCGGCGAATCAACCACGAATGAAGTGTCGTAGGCGAAGTCCATGTTCACGGCCCGGACGTCCAGGCCCAGGCCGGGCACCTTGGCCGCGAAGCGCAGCATGATCCCCTCGTCGGGCTGGATGCGCATGGCCAGGACGTTCGGGGCCGGATCGGCGCTCGACTCGCGGAAGAGCCGCAGCGGCACGTCTTTGAACTGGATCGCGATCTCGGTGGCCCGCTTCGGGAGCCGCTTTCCGGCACGCAGGTAGAACGGGACGCCGCTCCAGCGCCAGTCGTCGATCGTGAAGCGGCCGGCGACGTAGGTCTCCGTCTCAGACTCGGGATCGACCTCCGGTTCCTGGCGGTAGCCCGGCGCCGGCTCGCCGCCGACCCAGCCCGGGCCGTACTGGCCGCGAACCACGTTCCGGCGGACATTCTCGGGATCCGGCGCGGCGATGGCCCGCAGGACCTGAAGCTTCTGGTCGCGCAGCGCGTCGGCCTGGAATGAGGAGGGCGGCTCCATGGCCACCAGTGTCATCAGCTGCAGGAGGTGGTTCTGGAGTATGTCCCGGCTGGCCCCCGTCTCCTCGTAGAAGGCGCCGCGCGCCTCCACGCCGATCGACTCGGCCACGGTGATCTGGACGTGGTCCACGTAGCTTCGATTCCAGACCGGCTCGAAGATGCCGTTGCCGAACCGGAAGACCATCAGGTTCCGGACCGTCTCCTTGCCCAGATAGTGGTCGATGCGATAGACCTGCGACTCGCGGAAGACCTTGTGGACTTCGTGGTTGAGAAGGCGCGCCGAGTCGAGGTCGCGCCCGAAGGGCTTCTCTACGATCAAACGTCGCCAGCCGGCCCCTCGAACTTCCTTATCCATGCCGACGCGGCCCATCTGGCGCACGATCTCGGTGACCTGCGACGGCTGGGTGGCGAGGTAGAAGAGCCGGTTGCCGGCCGTGCCGCACTGGGTGTCCAGTTCGTCGAGCTTGGCCCCGAGCCGGTCGAAGCCGGCATCGTCCGAGAAGTCGAGTTGCTGGTAGTGGATGCGTCTGGCCAGTTCCTCCCAGGCCGCCTCGTCGATCGGCTGGACGCGCGAGTACTTCTCCACCGACGCCCGAACCTCGGCCGCGAAGGCCTCGCTCGTGTACGGGCGCCGGGCCACGGCCACCAGGCTGAACTCGGCCGGAAGCAGGTTTGTGCGCCACAGCTGGTAGATGGCAGGGATGACCTTGCGGTGGGCCAGATCGCCGGTGGCTCCGAAGAGGACGAAGGCGCAGGGGTCGGGCACGCGCTCGAGGCGCAGGCCCTGCCGCAGCGGGTTGACGTCCATCTCCGGACGGCTGCGGCGCCGGGCCGCGGCCGCCGCCTCCCGCATCTGGCGGGCGGTCCGGGCCGGCGGCGGTGGTGCCGGGGTTCGGGCCGGGCTCATCGCGCCGCCCTCCGGGGCTCGTGGGCTGGCATCTCTACTCGGTCTTCACGGCGTGACCGCCGAACTCGTTCCGGAGCGCGGCCAGGACCTTGGCCTGGTAGCTGTCCTCCTGCCGCGACCGGAAACGGTTGAGCAGGCTGAGGGTGATCACGGGCGCCGGGACGTCCCTGTCGATGGCCTCCTGGACGGTCCATCGACCCTCGCCGGAGTCGGCCACCCAGCCCTTCAGGTGCGACAGGTCCTGGTCCTGCGAGAAGGCCGAGACCGCCAGCTCGAGAAGCCACGAGCGGACGACCGAACCGTGCATCCACAGGTCGGCTATGGCGGCCAGATCGAGCTTGTAGTCGGAGGCGTGCAGGATCTCGAAGCCCTCGGCGTAGGCCTGCATCAAGCCGTACTCGATGCCGTTGTGGACCATCTTCACGTAATGCCCCGCGCCCGGGCCGCCGGCGTGGAGATAGCCATCCTCGGGCGCGAGCGATCGGAAGATCGGCTCCAGGCGCTTCACCGGCTCGGGCTCGCCGCCGACCATCAGGCAGTAGCCGATCTTGAGGCCCCAGATCCCGCCCGACGTTCCGGCGTCGATGAAGTTGACGCCGTGGGTCGCGACCTTGGCGTGTCGCCTGACGCTGTCGTGGAAGTTGCTGTTGCCTCCGTCGACGATCGTGTCGCCGGGCTCGAGAAGCTTGAGGAGCTCATCGATCATCGATTCGGTCGCGTCGCCGGACGGGACCATGACCCAGACGGCACGCGGCTTCTCGAGCTTCTGGACGAGCTCCGGCAGGGAGAATGCGCCTTCGGCGCCCTCGGTCATGATCTCCCGGGTCTTCTCCACCGTGCGGTTGTAGGCGACGATCCGGTGCTTGTCGAGGAGCAGGCGGCGGACCATGTTCGCGCCCATCCGACCCAGTCCGATGAAGCCGAGGTCCATCGCGTCATGCCTCCTTGAGGGCCGAGTCGAGGGCGCGCGCGAGGGCGGCCAGCCCGGCGTCCGCGTCCCGTCCGAGGTTGATCCGGAGTATCGGCAGATCGTGGTCGCCGATCGTCCGGGCGTCGCCGATCGCCTGGGCGTCGATCAGCTGGCCGAAGGTGTACGACTTGCCCGGAATGGCTCGATCCTCGGGATGCTCGGAGACGAGCTGCAGGAACCAGCCGATCGGGGCGCCGCCCTTGTGAAGCTGCCCCGTCGAATGGAGGAAACGAGGCCCGTAGCCGACCGTTGTGGCTCGCTTGGTCCTGTCGCGCAGCAGCGTCCGAATCCGGGACAGGGCCTCGTCCCGCGCCGGAGTCTGGGCTACGTATGCCTGGATGGAGGCATAGCCGTTCGGCTTGAGCCTGGCGAGGTGGGCCTTCAGGGCCGCACCGAGGGCGGCCTCGTCGACGGCTCGCACGGCCGTGTCCTCGCCGCCCCCAACGGCCTCCCCGGCCTCGAACGCGGCCAGCACGGCCCGGGTGTTGACCTTGGCCTCCTCGACGTTGGGCTGATCGAACGGGTCGATCCCGAGGACGGCACCGGCGAGGGCCGTAGCCACTTCCCAGCGGACGAACTCGGCGCCGAGTTCGATCTTCGAGCCGACGTTGATGCGGATGACGGGGTGGCCGGCGGCGGCCAGTTCGGCCAGGCGCGCCTCGACGTTCGAGTCCGTGGTGTGATCCGGGCCCACGGATCCGGCCAGCGCGATGCGGACGAAGACGCGGTCGTTGCCGTAGGCATCCGGGCCGGCCAGATGCTCGCCGTCGACGGGCACCACGCCCACGCCGTGCTTGCCGGTCGATTCGGCGATCAGCTGCTCGACCCACGGCCCGAACGCGTCCAGCTCCCTGTCGATGGCGAAGGTCAGCTTGTCCCGCCCGGCCCCGGCCAGGGCGCCCATCGCCAGCCCGAGGGCCAGGCCGGGATTCACGCTCGGGTCCGAGGCTCCGCAGGCGACGACCATGGCCCGGGCCTTCTCGAGCAGCGCGTCGAGGTCGATGCCGAGCAGCGCGCCGGGCACCAGGCCGACGTAGGTCAGGGCCGAGTAGCGGCCGCCTACGTCCGGCGGGTTGAGGAAGAGCTCGCGCAGCTGGTCGTGGTGGGGGATCGCTCGGAGACTCGGATTGGGATCGGTGATGGCGGCCATGAAATCGCCCGGCTGCGACGGCCGGCCGATGCCGGCCTCGCCCAGTGCGATGTCGGTTCTCTCCCACTGGTAGGCCTGGAAAGAGAGCGATTCGGCCGTGGTGCCGGACTTCGTGGAGACGATGAAGAGCGTCGCCGTCGGGTCGAGGTCGTCGAGGGCCGCGGCGACCGCCGCCGGGTCCGTGGAGTCCAGGACCCGCACGGGAATGCCGTCCTCGGCCGCGCCGAAGACGTCCGCCAGGAGCGCCGGGGCCAGGCTGCTCCCGCCCATGCCGCCCAGCACGGCCGTGGTGAATCCCTCTTCCCGAATCGCGGCGGCGAAGGCCTTAAGTTCGCCGGTCTCGTCGGCGAAGTGGAACGGCGCCTCGAGCCAGCCCAGCCGCGTGGCGATGGCGCGCTGGACGATCTCCTGGTCGGTCCAGACCGACGGATCCCGCCGGCCGATGGCCCGATCGGCCCAATCCTCCTTAACGGCCCGGTCGCGGGCGGCCGCCAGGGCCGCTTCGAGCGTCGCATCCTCGAGCGTGAGGTCCAGGGCGAGTGGTCTGGCGGTTGCGGGGTCGGTCATTGCGGCGGCCTCTTGACTGGCTGTGCCTGGGCGGCGAACGGCTGCTGTGGGTGTGTCATCGCTTTGGACCGCGCCCCGGCGCGGCTTCCATGCGGGCGGCTTCCATGCGGGCGGCCTCCTCTTCCATGGCCTGGATCTTGCCGACACGCCGGACGTGTCGCGGGGCGCCGCTGAACCTGGCGGCAAGGAAGCTCTGGGCGCAGGAGACGGCCGTTTCCACGCCGATGACGCGTGCGCCGAGGGCCAGGACGTTCATGTCGTCGTGCTCGACGCCCTGTCCGGCGGAATAGGTGTCGTGGCACAGCCCGGCGCGGATGCCGGGCATCTTGGACGCTGCGATCGACGCGCCGACGCCGCTGCCGCAGACGAGGATGCCGCGGTCCGCCCGGCCGTCGAGGATGGCGAGGGCCAGGGCCCGGGAGTAGTCGGGGTAGTCGTCCTCGGCGTTCGAACCGTCGCCGCCGAGGTCGATAAACTGGTGGCCGAGCGGGGCGAGGCGCGCCAGCAGCTCGGCCTTGAGCTCGACGCCGGCATGGTCCGCGGCAAGAGCGACGCGCATTTCCGCTCCTCTCAACAGGTTTCCGGGCCGCGCTCGACGGTCCCGACGTGGCCGCTGAAGCCGTCGCGCACGACGGCCCGGCCGATCTCCGCGACCCGCTCGACGCTGAAGCCGAAGCGGCGCAGTACCTCGTCGCCGGGCGCCGACGCACCGAAGTGCTCGATGCCGATGATCGCGCCGTCGGAGCCGGCGTAGCGCTCCCAGCCGAACGGGCTGAGGGCCTCGACGGCCACTCTCTTGCGGGTGGCCGCCGGCAGGACTGATTCACGATAGGCCGCATCCTGGGCCTCGAAGCGCTCCCAGCACGGCAGGCTCACCACGCGGGCCCGAATGCCCTCCTTCTCGAGCACCTCCGCGGCGCCGACCGCCAGCTGCACCTCCGAGCCGGTGCCGATCAGGATGAGGTCCGGCCCCCCGCCCTCGCCCGACTCCTCGCGCAGTACGTAGCCTCCGCGGGCGACTCCGGCGCGGGCGCTCTCGGCGGTGCCGGCCAGGATGGGCAGCTTCTGGCGGGACATGATCAGGGCGGTCGGGCCGCCCTGCCGCTCGAGGGCACAGGCCCAGGCGGCGGCGGCCTCGTTGGCGTCGGCCGGCCGGATGACGTCTAGGTTCGGAACGGCCCGAAGCGTGGCGACTTGCTCGATAGGCTGATGCGTCGGCCCGTCCTCGCCGACGGCCACGGAGTCGTGGGTCCAGGCGTAGATGACCTGCAGGCAGCTGAGGGCGGCCAACCGGACCGCGCCGCGCATGTAGTCGCTGAAGACCAGGAAGGTCGCCGTGTACGGGATGAAGCCCCCGTAGAGGGCCATCCCGTTGCCGATGGCGCCCATGGCATGCTCGCGCACGCCGAAGCGGATGTTGCGGCCGCCGGCATCGCTCGCCTCGAAGAGGCCGCCGCCGGCGACGTCGGTCAGGTTGGATTCGGAGAGGTCGGCGGAACCGCCGAAGAGCTCCGGCACGGCCGAGGCAAGGGCGTTGATCGCCTCGCTGCTGGCCTTTCGGGTCGGCAGGCCGTCGCCGACGGCGTACGTCTTGAGGCCGCGATCCCAGCCGTCCGGCAGGCGGCGCTGCCAGCGCCGGTCGAGCTCGGCGGCCTCGGCCGGGAAGTCGCGCGCATAGCTTTCCAGTTGCGCTTGCCACTCGGCCACGAGTCGCTCGCCCGCCGGGATGGCCTCGCGGAAGCGGGCCAGGGCCGCGTCCGGAACGTAGAACCGGCGGTCGGGGTCCCAGCCGTAGGCGAGCTTCGCGCCGCGGATCTCGTCCTCGCCCAGCGGCGCCCCGTGGGCCTTCTGGGTGTCGTGCTTGGTCGGGGCCCCGAACCCGATGTGCGTTCGGACGGCGATCAGGCTCGGCCGGTCGTCCGCCTTCGCGGCCGAGATGGCTGCACCGATGGCCTGGATGTCGTTGCCGTCGTCGACCCTTGCGGTGTGCCAGCCGTAGGCATCGAAGCGGTCGACCACGCTTTCGGAGAAGGCCATGTGGGTCGGCCCGTCGAGCTGGATGCCGTTGTCGTCGTAGAGGAAGACCAGCTTGCCCAGGCGCAGGTGCCCGGCCAGCGAGGCGGCCTCGGCCGTGATGCCTTCCTGCATGTCCCCGTCGGAGCAGATGGCGTAGATGTTGTGGTCGATCAGGGCATGGCCCGGCCGGTTGAACTCGTCCGCCAGGCGGCGCTCGGCGATGGCCATCCCGACCGCGTTGGCGAAGCCCTGGCCAAGCGGCCCCGTCGTGGCCTCGACGCCGGGTGTCATTCCGTGCTCGGGGTGGCCGGGCGTCCGCGATCCCCACTGCCGGAAGGACTGGAGCTCCTTGAGAGTCAGCCCGTATCCGGTGAGATACAGCAGGGAGTAGAGGAGCATGCTGGCGTGGCCGGCCGACAGGACGAAGCGGTCGCGGTTTGGCCACGACGGATTGGTGGGGGCGTGGCGAAGGAAGCGCGTCCAGAGCGTGTAGGCCATTGGAGCCATGCCCATGGGCGCGCCGGGGTGGCCGGAGTTGGCTTTCTGGACGGCGTCCATCGAGAGGGTCCTGATGGTGTCGACCGCCAGCTGGTCGAGGTTCTCGGCCGCGTCCGTCATTCGCTTTCGCTCCACTTGCCGGCGCCGCTTCCCGGTGCGCCGCTTGGGGTGTACCCGGCGGCAGCGCAAGCTCGTACAAGCGCGCCCGCCGGGACCGCAACTATGCCGTTCGAGGTTCCGGGCGGAGCCAGGCAGCTCGGCCGGTCCCGGTTCTCGAAGTGGGCACGAGGATGGGGAACCCCGCGGGATCGACACTCCGGGCCGGAATTACGAGGCCATTCTACGGCTCGCCGCGCATCCGCCGGAGCGGCGAAGCCCGACGACCGGCGGGCGGATCGAATCGCGCCGTCCGGGTTTCTCGGACCGCACCTGACGGCGCTCCGCAGTAGATGGATCGTTGCGACGTCGTAGCGGACTGCTACACTCGCCGCCAGGCGCGGTCCACACCCGAGGGGTCGGGGAGCGCCCGCCTGCAACAGGCCCTGCGGACGGATCGTCATGGGCCGGCACAGCGCGAGGAAGTGGCATGCGGATTTACGACGGCAGTCCGCGGCAGAACTACGAGGAGGTGCTGCGGTCTATCGGCGCCTTCCTCGACCAGCGCGGCATGCGCGAAGTCATGCTGGTGGAGGCGCCCGATGGTTTCATCGTGCAGGGCCTCGTCGTAGAGACGGCCACGGCCGGCGCGTGGTCGGAACACCTCGGCCAGCAGACCAAGGAGACCTTCACCTTCCTGGACGATGACATCGCGCGGTTCATGGAAGAAGGTCAGGCCAGACGGGACGATGAGCGCCGGGCTGTCACCTGGGGTCAGGCGGGCTACTATGAGCACGCGTTCCGTGTCGTCGGCAAGTACGTGGACGAGCAGAAGCCGCGCGATATCTTTTTCTTCGAGCAAGACGGCGCCTTCGTGCTCCGGCTTCTCATGGGTTCGCAGACCGGCAGTCGGCACGTCATCGCCGAGTTCATGCGAGACGAGGTCGAGGCGATGATCGCCCAGGCCCCGGACTTCCGAGGCCCGAAGGCCAAGCCCGGAGCCTGAGCCCCGGGCAGGCGGCAACGGGCGGGTAGAGAGGTAGGACGATGAAACTATTGAAGGTCCTCGCGGCGGTCCTCCTGGTACTGGTCGCCGCACTGGTCGTCATCCCACTTCTCGTGCTGGCCGGGCTCTTCATCTGGTTGAAACTGACCGAAGAGGGAGACGAGGAGTCGCTCGAACTCGACCAGGAGAACATCTAGCCCGCGGGGCGTCGATCCAAAGGGAGGTCGCCCGGGCCGCGAGGTCCGGGCGATTGCTTTTCGGCCGTGACTCGTCGAGCAGCTGTATCGGGAGGGCCGGCCCACGTGCCCCCGGCCGCGGGGTCATCGGCGGCCTGGTCATCGTGACGGGCATCCTCGTCTCGCGAGTGGGCTCCGTGTCCGTGCGCCGGCGCCGAGCGTCGCCCCTTCCGAGCCGGCCTGGATAGAACCGCTCGGCGCGACTCGTTTGCGGTTAGCCCGTCACGTCCGTAGAATTGGAAAAACCCCCGGAGGAGCAGAGCGCCATGGCGAAGTATGTCTTTGTGACCGGAGGCGTCACCAGCTCTCTCGGGAAGGGCATCACCGCCGCCAGCATCGGCCGCCTCCTCAAGGCCCGCGGCTTGGTCGTGTCCGTCCTGAAGCTCGACCCCTACATCAACGTCGACCCCGGGACGATGTCGCCCTACCAGCACGGCGAAGTCTTCGTCACCGACGACGGGGCCGAGACCGATCTGGATCTCGGGCACTACGAGCGCTTCATCGACGAGAACCTCTCGCAGCTGTCCAACGTCACGACCGGCCGCATCTACCAGGCCGTGATCGGCAAGGAGCGCCGCGGCGACTACCTGGGCGGCACCGTGCAGGTAATCCCGCACATCACCAACGAGATCAAGGAGCGCATCCAGCAGCTGGCCAGGGACGGCCGGCCAGACGTGGTGATAGTCGAGGTCGGCGGTACGGTCGGCGACATCGAGTCGCTGCCGTTCCTCGAGGCCATCCGGCAGATGCGCAAGGACGTCGGGCGACGCAACGTGGTCTACGTCCACGTCACGCTGCTGCCGGCCCTCGCCGCCACCGGCGAGCTCAAGACCAAGCCCACCCAGCATTCCGTGAAGGAGCTGCGCGGCATCGGCATCCAGCCGGACGTGATCGTCCTGCGGTCCGACCATCCGGTCAGCCAGGAGATCCGGGACAAGATCGCCCTCTTCACCGACGTCGCCAGCGAGGCGGTCATCCCGGCGGAAACCGCCTCCACGATCTACGAGGTGCCGCTCCTGTTCGAGGAATCGGGTCTCGGGTCGCTCATGGTTCGCGAGCTCGGCCTGGAGGACCAGGCCCAGGCGCCCGACCTGGAGTCCTGGAGAGAGCTGGTCGACCTGATCAAACGCCCCAAGCCCGTCATCGAGGTCGGCCTGGTCGGCAAGTACATCGAGCTACCGGACGCCTACCTGTCGGTCATCGAGTCGCTCAAGCACGCCGGTTGGGCCCACGAGGTCGACGTCAGGATTCGCTGGATCGACTCGGAGGGCCTGACCAGGGAATCGGTCGGGGAGCAGCTGGCCGGGCTGGGCGGCATCGTCGTCCCGGGCGGTTTCGGCCACCGCGGCATCGAGGGCAAGATCCTGGCCGCGAGGTTCGCCCGGGAACGAGGCGTGCCCTACCTCGGTCTCTGCCTGGGCCTGCAGTGCGCCGTCATCGAGTTCGCCCGCGACGTGCTCGGCACCGAGGACGCCAACTCGACCGAGTTCGACATGTTCACCGAGCACCCGGTGATCGACTTCATGCCCGACCAGCGAACGATGCAGGAGAAGGGCGGCACGATGAGGCTGGGCCTCTATCCGGCCCGCCTGACGCCGGGCTCGAAGGCCGCGGCGGTCTACGGCTCGGAACTGATCTACGAGCGCCACCGCCATCGCTTCGAGGTCAACAACAACTACCGCTCGCTTCTCGAGGCGGCCGGCATGGTCATGTCCGGCCAGTCGCCCGACGGCCGGCTGGTCGAGATCATCGAGCTTCGGGACCACCCCTGGTTCGTGGCCAGCCAGTTCCACCCCGAGTTCCGGAGCAGGCCCGACCGTCCGCACCCCCTCTTCGATGGGTTCATCGGGTCGGCCGTGGCTCTCTCCGAAGGACGCGAGCCGGCCTACCGTGGGCCCGCTCCCGAGCCGCCCTACAGCGGGGCGCTCCTGGGGGTCGCTCCCCTCGAGTAGGGGAAACGGGTTCCGAGGCCCGGCGGCCCTCCGTTCGGATCTACTCGGGCTCGGCCCGCCCGATC
>Ga0182027_10011993_pt1 | contig 12192 bp, 25 predicted proteins | sample 712E1DmetaG_FD_121300 | JGI IMG/M metagenome (GOLD analysis project Ga0182027, IMG submission 121300) | Permafrost microbial communities from Stordalen Mire, Sweden - 712E1D metaG (Illumina Assembly) | ecosystem: Environmental > Terrestrial > Soil > Wetlands > Permafrost | place: Sweden...
CAATTTGAAACCAGAGCACATAAAAGAATAATTGATATACATAACTCAAATAACAAAACCGTCGATTCACTTAGTAAATTGGATATACCGGCGGGAGTAGATATTGAGATCAAGCTATAATGAATTTCGGAGTTAAGATGTCTGGTATCATTGGAAGAAAAATAGGAATGTCGAGTATTTACAGCGCTGATGGGAATGTAATCCCTGTTACTGTAATCCAGGCAGGTCCATGTACAGTAGTTTCTATAAAAACCGTTGAAAAAGATGGTTATCAATCGCTACAGTTGGGTTATGGCTCCAAGAGAGAGAAGAATATCTCAAAACCTGTATTGGGCCAATACAAAAAGAACAACTTGACTCCTAATTCGGTGTTGAAGGAATTCAGATTCCCTGATATTTCGAGTTATAAAATTGGTGATGAAATTAAAGCAGACTTCTTTATTGAAGGTGAGAAGATAAAAGTAAGATCCAAGAGTAAAGGTAAAGGGTTCCAGGGAGTAATGAGAAGACATGGCTTTGGAGGTGTCGGCGGAACTACCCATGGACAGAGTGATAGATTAAGAGCACCGGGATCAATCGGATCCAGTTCATATCCATCAAGAGTATTTAAAGGCATGAAAATGGCCGGACGCATGGGTTACGATAATGTAACAATCTCAAACTTAAAGGTTGTTAAAATTTTAACTGAACAGAATCTGATATTAGTGAAAGGTGCTGTCCCAGGTTCTATTAACACAATTGTTGAATTGCTAAAGAAGTAATTGGTATAAAATGAAATTAGATATATTAAAAAAAGATGGTACTTCTTCCGGTGAACAAGTTGAACTATCGGATGATATTTTTGGAATCGAACCAAATGACCATGCAATTTATCTTGCAGTGAAATCATATCGTGCTAACCAGAGACAGGGTACTTCAAAATCGAAGGAACGCGGTGAGGTTCACGGTGGTGGGAAAAAGCCGTGGAAACAGAAGGGTAGAGGAGGTGCCAGAGCTGGTACAACCAGATCACCTTTATGGGTTGGCGGTGGCACAATCTTCGGCCCCAGACCTAGAGATTATCGTCAGGATATTCCTAAAAAAGTAAGAAAACTTGCCAGGAAATCTGCTCTTTCATACAAGGTTAAAGATAACCAGATAATGGTAGTTGAAGATTTTAATTTTGAAAAGCCTGTTACCAAAGAATTTTCGAAGATACTAAACGATTTAAAACTTAATGGGAAAAAAGTTTTAGTCCTTACCGGTACTCATAATGAAAATATTTATAAGGCTGGCAGGAATATTGCGAAACTGAATATTCTTGAAGCAGATAATGCCTCTACATATGATATATTAAATAATCAAATACTGGTTTTGCAGAAAAGCGCAATTGAGGCGATTACGAAAACCTTTGAAAATTCAGTAGGAGTAGCATAAAATGCATCAGATTTTGATAAGACCTTTAATTACTGAAAAAATGACTAATATTTCTGCTGATACAGGTAAATACGGATTTCTTGTTAACCCTGCAGCAAATAAAATTGAAATTACCAAGGCTATAGAGACGAAATTTAATGTTCATGTGTTAAATGTAAGGACGATTAATCATCCTGGAAAAATGAAAACACAGTTCAGGAAACAAGGAAGGTATACCGGAAAAACTGCCAAATACAAAAAAGCAGTAATAACCCTGAAAGAAGGGGAAAAAATTGAATTATTTGAGCAAGTATAGATTTTGAAAATAGGACGAAATAATGGGTATTAATAAATTAAAACCGGTAACTCCGGGGACCAGGTTCAGGTCAAATTCAACATTTGAAGAGATTACAAGAACAACACCTGAAAAATCTTTGACTGTTGCCTTGAAAAAATCAGGCGGTAGAAATAATCATGGCAGGGTTACCTCACGCCATATGGGTGGTGGGCATAAGCAGAGATACCGCATAATTGATTTTAAAAGAGATAAACACGGGATACCTGCTAAAGTATTCTCAATTGAATATGACCCAAACAGAACCTCCAGAATTGCATTACTACATTATGCGGATGGTGAAAAAAGATATATTCTTGCTCCTGAAGGATTAAAAGTGGGGGACAAAGTTTTATCTGGTCCCGGAAGTGATATTACAGTTGGAAATGCATTACCGTTAAAAGATATGCCGTTAGGTAGTTTTGTTCACAACGTTGAACTTAAACCAGGGAAAGGCGGACAGATAGCGAGATGTGCAGGTGTTTCTTTACAGGTAATGGCTAAGGAAGGAGATTTTGCTCAGTTAAAAATGCCTTCAGGCGAAGTAAGATCGGTAAGATTGGTTTGTATGGCAACTTATGGTGTGGTTGGAAATGCTGAGCATGAAAACATCAGCCTTGGAAAAGCAGGAAGAAGCCGCTGGATGGGAATCAGACCTCATGTAAGAGGTGTTGCTATGAATCCAGTCGATCATCCAATGGGTGGTGGAGAAGGAAAAACATCCGGTGGAGGTCATCCTGTGTCACCATGGGGGCAAAAAGCCAAAGGATTAAAAACCAGGAAGCACAAAAAAGCTTCAAATAAGTTTATTATTAAGAGACGTAATAAGTAGAGTAAACTATGCCAAGATCAGTTAAAAAAGGTCCATTCATAAATTATAAGTTAATGGAAAAAATTTCCAAACTTAATGAAACCAGCCAGAAAAAGATTCTTAAAACATGGTCAAGAGCTTCCACTATTGCTCCTGATTTCGTAGGCCATACAATAGCAGTACATAATGGAAATAAAATGATACCTGTATATGTTACTGAAAATATGGTTGGACATAAACTTGGCGAATTTGCTCCAACTAGGATATTCAGAGGACATCCCGGGACAAAAGCAGAAAAAGCATCTAAAGCAAAATAAAAGTAAGAGTTTAGAGGAAAAATGGAAGCAAGAGCAATACATAGATACATTGGTTCATCACCAAGGAAAATGCGATTAGTAATAGATCTAATCCGGGGAATGTCAGTTGAAAAGGCAATTGAAGTATTGCATTTTCAACCGAAGCATGCATCAAAGGATGCTGAAAAGGTTTTAAGATCTGCAGTTTCAAATCTGATGAATAAAGATGATGCATCCAAACATGAGCCGTCTGATTTCTTTGTAAAAGAAGCTTATGTTAATCAGGGACCTACATTAAAACGTATATCGCCAGCCCCCATGGGACGAGCATACAGGATAAGGAAAAGGTCATGTCATTTAACAATAGTTGTAGCAACTAAAGCCTAGGAGGATATTTTTGGGACAGAAGACACACCCGGTTGGATTGAGAGTTGGGATCATCAGAGGATGGGACTCAAATTGGTATGAAAACAAAAGTTATGCTGTTAAATTAAAAGAAGACGGAAGATTAAGAGATTATGTCAGGAATAGATTAAAGAAAGCTGGAATATCAAGGATTGTAATTGACAGGACTTCGAAGAATATTATTCTGACTATTCATACCTCACGCCCTGGGGTAGTGATTGGAAAAAGCGGAAAAGAAATTACTCAGCTTGAACAGGAATTAAAACAGGTTACAGATAAAGAAGTAAAAGTGCAGATATCCGAGATAAAACGTCCTGAATTGGATGCTTTTTTGGTAGCTGAAAATATAGCCAATCAGATAGTAGGAAGAGTATCTTTCAGAAGAGCGATGAAAATGGCTATAACAGCTGCAATGAGAATGGGAGCTGAAGGAATACGGATTATGTGCGCAGGTCGTTTAGGCGGAGCAGAAATGGCCCGTACTGAGCAATATAAAGATGGAAGAATTCCCTTGCATACTCTGCGTGCAGACATTGATTATGCAAACGGGAGAGCTGAAACGATTTACGGTTCGATAGGGATAAAAGTCTGGATCTGCCGTGGAGAGATTTTAGGAAAAAGAGTTACAGATTAATATACCGGAGTTTATACATTATGTTAATGCCTAAAAGAGTAAAGTTCAGAAAATCACAACGCGGAAGAATGGCCGGTAAAGCACATCGTGGCAGTTCTATAGCTTTCGGAGATTTCGGATTAAAGGCAATGGAATGTCACTGGATAACAAGTCGACAGATAGAAGCCTGCAGAGTTGCTTTATCAAGAAAGATGAAAAGGGACGGAAAAGTCTGGATAAGAATCTTTCCGGATAAACCCGTATCCAAGAAGCCCCTTGAAACCAGAATGGGAAAAGGAAAAGGCGGTCCTGAGTTCTGGGTTGCAGTAATTAAACCGGGGCGAGTACTATTTGAAGTATCCGGAGTTACAAAAGAATTGGCTCATGAAGCTTTACAGACTTGTGCATATAAGTTACCAATTAAATGTAAAGTGGTTGCAAGGCCGGATTACGAATAAATTTAGAAGGCATTAAAAATGAAAATTCATGAAATAAAAGAAATGAAATCGGTTGAACTTGTAAAAAGAATTGAAGAAGAAGAGAAAAATCTTGTCGATTTGCGTTTCGCTCATCAATTAAAACAATTGACCAATACAGCAAAATTAAGTCTGGTAAAAAAAGATATAGCGAGAATGAAAACAGTTCTGAAAGAAAGAAAAGCTGAAAAGTCCATTTCCAAAGAAGGAGTTAAAGTTTAATGGAGCGTTCATTAAGAAAAACGAGAATTGGTTTAGTAGTAAGCAGTAAAATGGACAAAACTGTAACGGTTGCTATTGAACGAAAAGTTCCTCATCCGATATATAAGAAATATTTCAAAAAGACCACCAAGCTGATGGCCCATGATGAAAAAAATGAATGCCGGATTGGAGATAAAGTTAAGATTATGGAAACTCGTCCTCTTAGTTTGAGAAAAAGGTGGCGTTTAGTTGAAATTGTTGAAAAAGCCAAGTAATCAAGGAGTTATTTAATAATGATTCAGGAAGAGACAAATTTAATAGTAGCCGATAATTCCGGCGCAAAAAGGTGTAGATGTATTCGTGTACTTGGCGGAAGCGGCAGGCAATATGCAAGTGTTGGTGATACAATTGTAGTAGCAGTAAAATCAGCTATTCCAAATGGCGCAGTAAAGAAAGGAGAAGTATCCCGTGCAGTTATTGTCCGTACCAAGAAAGAAGTAAGAAGGAAAGATGGAACCTATATTAGGTTTGACGAGAATGCTGCAGTGCTAATAAATGAGCAAAACGAACCAAAGGGAACTCGTATATTCGGTCCTGTTGCAAGAGAATTGAGAGAAAAGCAATTCATGAAAATAGTTTCTTTAGCTCCAGAAGTATTATAAGGATTTTAGGTTAATGAAAATACGTAAAAGTGATAATGTTAAAATAATTTCTGGTAATGACAAAGGGAAAACCGGAAAAATATTAAAAGTATTTCCAAAGGATTCAAGAGTGATTGTTGAAGGTATAAATGTTCGGAAAAGGCACACAAAGCCTACCCAAAGAAATCCTCAGGGAGGTATACTTGAAAAAGAAGCGCCAATCAATGTATCTAATGTAATGTTGATTGACTCTAAAACAGGTGAAGCTACCAGACTAGGCGCCCAAATTATTCTGGATGAAAAGACCGGTAAAAAGAAAAGAGCCCGCGTAAGCAGGGTTAGCGGCGAAATGGTTTAATAATAATTTTACTTAAGGTTAGATTTTAATGGCTGATAAGAAAACAAAAGAAGAAAAAACTGCAAAGGCTGAAAAACCTGCAAAAGAAGAAAAAGCTGCAAAAACAGAAAAACCTGCAAAAGGAACTGAGAAAGTAGTTAAACCTTCTAAAAAGGAATCAAAGCCTGCTGAAAAAGAAGTAAAAATTCCTTGTCGTTTGGCAGATGTTTATAAGAAAGAAATTTCTTCATCGTTAATGAAAAAATTTAATTACAAAAGTGTAATGCAAGTTCCAAAGCTGCATAAGATCGTGGTTAATATGGGCGTGGGAGCTGCAGTAGCAGATGCAAAATTAATTGAAGAAGCAGCCAAGGAACTTGAAACTATTACTGGTCAGAAACCGAGCATACGAAAAGCCAAAAAAGCTATTTCTAATTTTAAATTAAGAGAAGGGCTTAGTATTGGCTGTATGGTTACCTTAAGGAAGGAAAGAATGTTTGAATTTCTTGATAGACTGGTAAACGTTGCTCTTCCCCGAGTAAGAGATTTTAGAGGACTATCAGACAAATCATTTGATGGCCGTGGAAATTATACATTAGGTCTTAAAGAACAGATTATATTTCCCGAAATTAACGTAGATAAGATTAATAAAATATTAGGTATGGATATTACATTCGTTACAACTGCAAAAAATGACAATGAAGCTTATGAACTTTTGCAGTCGTTCGGTGTACCATTCAGGAAAAAAGAAATTAAATCAGCTTAACAGGAGTTTTGATGGCACGAAAATGTTTAATAGCTAGAGAAGAAAAGAGAAGAGTCCTTGTTGCAAAATATGCAAAGATCAGAAAGGAATTAAAGGATAATAATGATTCTGAAGGACTTCAAAAGCTTCCCAAAAACTCTGCAAAGGTAAGGCTGCATAATCGGTGTATGTATACAGGAAGAGCCAGAGGATTTCACCGTAAATTCGGTATATCCCGTTTGGTATTAAGGGAAATGGGCTTAAAAGGCGAAATTCCCGGATTAAAAAAGGCAAGTTGGTAAAGGAGAAAATATGCCCGTAACAGATCCTATTTCAGATTTTTTAACACGCATAAGAAATGCTGCTAAAGCTAAGAAACCAAGAGTAGATATTCCTTCATCTAGTATGAAGAAAAATCTTGCTGAAATTCTGAAAAATCAGAATTATATCGAAAATTATGAATTAATTGAAGACAATAAGCAGAATATCCTTCGTGTTCAGTTGAAATACAGAAGTGGTATATCTGCTATCAGCGGGCTCAAAAGAATCAGTACTCCAGGTTTAAGGGTTTATAAAAATTCGATTGATTTACCCAGAGTATTGAATGGACTTGGAATTGCAGTGGTGTCAACCTCAAAGGGACTTCTTACCGATAAAGAAGCCAGAAAGAATTCTGTCGGTGGTGAAGTTGTTTGTTATATCTGGTAAAATATAGAATGGAGTTTTAAAGTGTCAAGAATTGGTAAAAAACCTATAACTGTCCCAAAGGATGTGACAGTAAAAATTACAGGGAATACTGTAGTTGTAAAAGGCCCCAAGGGAGAATTGGATAGTTCGTTTAATTCAAATATGAAGATTGAATTGAATAACAATGAGATTATTGTAACAAGACCGGATGATTTAAGGGAAAATAAAGCCCTGCATGGTTTAACAAGAGCATTGATACAAAATATGGTTAATGGAGTTACCACTGCCTATTCGAAGACTCTTGATATAGTTGGTGTTGGCTATAAGGCTGAATTAAAAGGTAAGAATTTACTTTTAAATATTGGTTATTCTCACCCAATTTATTTTATGCCTCCTGACGGAATCAATCTCTTGGCACCAACAGCAACACAGATTATTATAACGGGTATTGATAAACAGTTAGTCGGGCTGGTGGCTGCGAAGATAAGATCAATCAGAAAACCTGAACCATATAAAGGGAAAGGAATTAAATATTCGAATGAAATTATTCAAAGAAAAGCCGGTAAAACTGCAGGCAAGTAAATTTAGTGGAGTTTAGACTAAAATGATTAAGAGAAATAATAACAGCAGATTACGTTCTAAAATAAAGATCCGGAAAAAAGTCTTCGGAGAACCTGAGAGGCCAAGACTTTCAGTTTATCGCAGTCTTAATAATGTTTATGCCCAGGTAGTGGATGACAGGACAGGCAAAACGATTGTAGCAGCTTCTTCACTATCAAAAGAACTTGCAGAAGAATTAAAGAATTCAAAAGGTAAGATCTCGAAAAGCAAACTTGTAGGGATATTAGTTGCCAAAAAAGCACTTGAGTTAAAAATATCAAGTGTAGTTTTTGACCGGAACGGATATAGGTATCACGGCCGCATACAAGCTCTTGCAGAAGGTGCCCGAGAAGGAGGCTTGAAGTTTTAGTTATGGAAGTAACTATAATTGCCGGATCGTCTAATGGCAGGACAACGCCCTTTGGAGGCGTCTGTAGAGGTTCGAGTCCTCTTCCGGCAGCAGGATAATTTCGGTTTTTCCCGGAAAAGTTGTAAATTCTTTTCCATTTTTTTGAAAATAAGTAAAAGTGTGTTGGAGATTTAATTGAAAACAGTAAAACAGAATGATTCAGATGGATTTAAAGAAAAAGTTGTCCATATCAACAGAGTGGCCAAGGTAGTAAAAGGTGGACGCCGATTTAGTTTTAATGCTATTGTTGTTGTTGGAAACGGAAACGGTACAGTAGGCGTTGGCTTAGGGAAGGCGAATGAAGTGACAGATGCTATTTCAAAAGGAATAGATGATGCCAAGAAGAACCTGGTTCATGTTTCTGTTATTAAAGGTACAGTCGCACACGAAATTATCGGCAAATTCGGTGCGGGTAGGGTGTTACTAAAACCAGCTTCACCCGGCACAGGATTAATAGCAGGTGGTGGTGTGAGAGCAGTCCTTGAAGCTGCAGGAGTTCAGGACATTCTGACTAAGTCATTAGGGTCAAGTAATCCGCATAATCAGGTAAAAGCTACTTTGAATGGTTTGTTAAATATAATTGATGCTAAAAAAATGGCATTCAAGAGATCAATGACTGTAAATGAATTATTTAATGCTTAGAGGATAAAATGGGAAAAATTAAAGTAACTCAGATCAGAAGTATTATTGACCGTCCTGAACGACAAAAATTGACAATCGAAGCTTTAGGCTTGGGAAGACCAAACTGGGTAAAAATTCATAATGATACTCCTCAGATAAGAGGTATGATATTTAAAGTTAAACATCTTGTTAAGTGTGAAGATATAAAAGAATAAGAAAAGGTTTTATAATGGATATATTAAGTAATCTCAAATATGCTCCCGGATCACGGAAAAAAAGAAAAAGAATAGGTCGGGGTGAAGGTTCAGGCCATGGTGGAACGGCTACCAAAGGAATGAACGGACAAATGTCGAGATCAGGTGCAAAACACAAAGCATGGTTCGAAGGCGGGCAGATGCCTCTTCAGAGAAGAATTCCCAAATTCGGCTTTACATCAATATTTAAAGTGTATTCCAATGTTGTAAATGTTGAAACTCTTGAAAAAAACGCAAGCAAATTAAATGGAATTATTACACAGATTACTTTATATAAAGCTGGAATAATTTCGAATCTCAAGCAACCTGTAAAAATATTAGGAAACGGAGAAGTTAAGACTTCTTTTCAGGTTGAAGTGAATGCAATCAGCCAGTCTGCAAAAGAAAAAATTGAAGCCGCAGGCGGTTCCATTAAACTGATATAGATTGAAATAAATGGCAACTTTTACAGAAACTTTCAGAAATATCTTTAAAATCCATGAGCTTCGTCAGAGAATAATTTATACTCTGGCGCTTTTAACTATAGTTAGAATTGGTGCTCATATAACATTACCCGGGATAGATGCCGCATTACTTGCCGAACAGACTCGACATGCAACTTCAGATAATCTCTTCGGGTTATATGATTTGTTTGTAGGGGGAGCTTTTTCTAATGCAGCGATATTTGCTCTTGGTATAATGCCCTATATCTCTGCTTCAATTATCATACAATTAATGGGAGCAGTTATTCCTTACTTCCAGAAATTACAGCAGGAAGGAGAAGAAGGGCGTAAAAAAATTACTCAACTAACCAGATATGGGACAGTAATAATTTGCGCTTTGCAGGCTTGGGGAGTAACAATCAGATTAATCAATTTACAGTATAATGGTATCCCTATTGTTCCGGTTGGAGTACAGGGATTTGCCTGGACAATTTCAACTGTATTGGTTCTCACTGCAGGCACAATTTTTATGATGTGGCTGGGTGAGCAGATTACCGATAAAGGGATTGGGAATGGTATATCGTTGATAATTTTCATTGGAATTATTAACAGATTTCCTTTTGCTATGCTTGATGAATATAGATTGATTAGTTCTGGTCAAAGAAGTCTTATAATAGAAATAATAATTCTGATATTCATGGTTTTAATTATTGCTGGTGTTGTACTGGTTACCCAGGGAACCCGCAGAATTCCTGTTCAATATGCTAAAAGAGTAGTCGGCAGGAAAGTTTACGGCGGTGTTACTCAATATATTCCTTTACGCGTAAATACAGCAGGAGTAATGCCTATAATTTTTGCTCAGTCTATAATGTTTATTCCTAATACAGTATTATCTTTTTTCCCAAATAATGAATTTTTACAGGGACTGACCGGATATTTCCATTATCAGTCACCGGTATATTCTATTATTTATGCATTGATGATTATTTTCTTCACATATTTTTATACAGCAATTGCTTTTAATCCTAAAGATGTAGCTGACAATATGAAGAAACAAGGAGGATTTATTCCAGGCATTCGGCCAGGGAAACAAACATCTGAATTTATTGATAATATTTTAACAAAAATTACATTGCCAGGATCTGTCTTTCTGGCAATAATTGCAATACTTCCGGCTTTCGTTTCTGCATGGGGTGTATCCGGATCATTTGCTCAGTTTTTTGGAGGAACCAGCTTATTAATTGTAGTAGGTGTAGCTCTGGATACCTTGCAGCAAGTAGAATCCCATTTACTCATGAGACATTACGATGGATTTATGAAATCCGGAAAACTTCGAGGACGTAGATAAAGAAAAGTGATTTTAATTAAGAGTAAAAAGGAAATTGATTATATAAGAGAAAGCTGTAAAATAGTTGCAGAGACTCTACAATTAGTTAAAAAATATGTTAGACCAGGAGTATCTACAAAAGAATTAGATCAGATTGCAGATGATTATATTCTTAGTAACAATGCTATAGCAGCATTTAAAGGATACTCTCAGGGAGGTGCAGCAGGTTTTCCGGCTGCAATCTGTGCCTCAGTTGATGATGAAATAGTGCATGGAATACCGGGGAAAAGAGTTCTTAAAAATGGTGAAATTATCTCAATTGATGTTGGTGTGAAAAAAAATGGTTATTTTGGTGACGCTGCTTTAACTGTTTCTGTTGGTGAGATTTCAGAAGAGAAAAAAAAGCTTATGGAAGTAACTGAAAAATCTCTTTATCTTGGAATTGAACAAGCTATAAGTGATAACAAAGTGTATGATATATCAGCAGCTGTTCAGGAATATGTAGAAGCTAACGGCTTTTCAATAGTAAGAGAACTATGCGGTCACGGTGTAGGAAAATTTTTACATGAAGATCCTTCTATTCCAAATTATGGAAAAAAGGGAACTGGACCGAGATTAAAGAAAGGAATGACAATAGCTATAGAGCCGATGGTAAATGCAGGTGATTATTATGTAAAGACAGCACCTGATGGTTGGACTGTATTGACGGCAGACAGCAGACCCTCTGCTCATTTTGAACATACTGTTTTGGTTTCGAATGATAAACCAGAAATATTAACGGTAAGTTAATGGCTAAACAAGGCCCAATAAAAGTTGATGGTATAGTTACTGAAACATTACCAAACGCTCATTTTAAAGTCCGTTTAGATAACGGGCATGAGATACTTGCACATATTTCCGGTAAAATGAGAATGCATTTTATAAAAATTTTGGTAGGAGATAAAGTTTCAATTGAACTTTCTCCTTATGATTTAACAAAAGGTAGAATTACCTATAGATATAAGTAGTATCGGAGAAAAAATGAAAGTTAGAGCATCAGTAAAAAAAATCTGTGATAACTGCAAAATAATTAAACGTAAGGGCGTTGTTCGAGTTATTTGTAAGAATCCTAAACATAAACAACGTCAAGGTTAATTTTTAATTAAGGAGAAGATAATTGGCTCGTATAGCTGGTGTAGATTTACCTAAAAATAAAAAAGTTTTATTCGGACTTCAGTATATATTCGGTGTTGGACAAAATGTATCGGCATCAGTATTAGAGAAGGCCGGTGTAAACCCTGATAAAAAAGTATCGGAATTAACTGATGAAGAGGTAGCTCAGATAAGGGCAATTCTTACATCTGAATACAAGGTTGAAGGTGCTTTACGTTCAGAAGTTCAACAGAATATTAAAAGATTAATGGATATTGGTTCATACAGAGGCCTCAGGCATAGAAAAGGTTTACCTGCACGTGGCCAAAGGACCAGGACAAATTCACGTACCCGTAAAGGGAAGAGAAAAACAGTTGCCGGTAAAAAGAAGGCACCATCTAAGAAATAAAGTTCGATAACCCGGAGGTTTAGTTTTGGCTAAAGTTGTAAAAAAAGCAAAAAAGAAAACACACGTTGATGCAAACGG
>Ga0182027_10011994_pt1 | contig 12192 bp, 9 predicted proteins | sample 712E1DmetaG_FD_121300 | JGI IMG/M metagenome (GOLD analysis project Ga0182027, IMG submission 121300) | Permafrost microbial communities from Stordalen Mire, Sweden - 712E1D metaG (Illumina Assembly) | ecosystem: Environmental > Terrestrial > Soil > Wetlands > Permafrost | place: Sweden...
CGGCCAGAACGAAATCAAATTTGAAGGGGTCTTAAAAAGCTTGCGTGACAGCCTCGATCGAGAGAAAGGCCACTCCTGAGCGGGGAAAACGATATTCATGACCCAACCCACGTTCGATGCCAACTCCCGCCTGCGTTTCGCCCCCAGCCCGACCGGGCACCTGCACGTCGGCGGGGCGCGCACGGCGCTTTATAATTGGCTGCTGGCCCGCCGTTGCGGGGGCAAGTTCATTCTGCGCATTGAAGACACCGATCTCGAACGCTCGACCGAGGCCTCCACGCGCGGCATCCTGGACGGCATGCGCTGGCTCGGGCTCACCTGGGATGAAGGCCCCATCCTGCAATCGGAGCGCATCGCGCGCCATCACTGGGCCGCGCGCGCCATGATTGACTCGGGTCATGCCTATCCCTGCTTTTGCCCCCCCCAGCGCCTGGAGCGCCTGCGCGAAGAGGCCCGGGCCAAGGGCGAAGACTTCACCTACGACGGCGCCTGCCGCGATCTGGCGCGCGAGGAGGCTCAACGGCGCATCAAAGCCGGCGAACCCCACGTCGTCCGCTTCCGGATCGAGCCCGGACGCACGGTTGCCTTCGAGGATCTGATCGGCGGAGCGCGCCGCTTCGAGACCGACGTGCTGGGCGATTTCATTATCCAGCGCTCGGATGGCTCGCCGGTCTTTCACCTCTCGGTCGTGGTCGACGACCACGACATGGGGATCACCCACATCCTGCGCGGCGACGACCACGTGCCCAACACCCCGCGCCAGATCCTCCTGTTCGAGGCGCTGGGCTGGACGCCGCCGCAATACGGGCACCTGCCCATGATCCAGGGGCCCGACCGCACGCGCCTTTCCAAGCGCCACGGCGCGACCAGCGTGCTGGATTTCGAGCGCGAGGGGTTTCTCCCCGAGGCCCTGGTCAACTTCCTGGCCCTGCTCGGCTGGAGCTTTGACGACAAAACCGAGATCATGAACCGCGAGGAACTGATCGAGCGCTTCGCCCTCGAACGCGTCAACCGTTCGGCCGCGGTTTTCGATCGCGAAAAGCTGCTTTGGATGAACGGCGTTTATCTGCGCAACCTGGGCCTGGAGCGCGCGGCGGCGCTGGCCCGGGACTTCTTCATCCAGGATGGCCTCAGCGTCGGCCAGCTCCCCGAGCCTTGGTTTCGCGCCTTGGTGGCCATGGAGCTCGAGCGCTCGCGAACGCTGCGCGAAATGCGCGAACACCTCGACTTTTTCTTTGTGGATACGATCGCCGAGTACGATGAGCCGGGCGCGCGAAAGCATTTTCTGGCTCCCGGGGCGGACCAACGGCTGGCGCGGCTCGAAGCGACGTTGGCCGCGACGCCCTTCGAGCCGCTGGCGCTCGAGGCCGCCCTGCGCGCGCTCGCCGAGCAAGGCGGCGAGAAATTCGGCCCGCTCATCCATCCGCTGCGTTTGGCCCTGACCGGCCGCACCTTTTCGCCGGGGATATTCGACGTGCTGAGCGCCCTGGGGCGCGAACGCGCGCTGCGCCGGATCGCGGACGCCCGCGCCTGGATTCACCGCCAGACCGCGGTCGCGGCGCAAAATCCCATCCCCGGCCCCTCGAAAGGCGCTTCATGATCCGTCTGCGCACGCTTTCCAACGGCATCCGGCTGATCACGGAATCGATCGATTCGGTCCGCTCCTGCGGGCTGGGCTTGTGGGTCGAGGTCGGGAGCCGCCATGAGGCTCCGGGTGAATACGGTCTGAGTCATTTCATCGAGCACATGCTGTTCAAGGGCACCCGGGGCCACGACGTGCGCCAGATCGCCGACCTGATCAATTTTCTGGGCGGCAACTTCAACGCCTTTACCACGCAGGAATACCTTTGCCTGCACGCCAAGACGGTGGATCGCAAGGCGCACGAGGCGTTGGACCTGCTCGCCGAGATGCTCCTGGAATCGACCTTCCCGGCCGACGAGATCCGTCGCGAGCGTCAGGTGGTCCTCGAGGAATTCAAAATGTACGAGGACAGCCCCGACGACCTGAGCGTGGATACCTTTATCCAGAACCTCTGGCCCAACCACCCGATGGGCCGGCCGGTGATCGGCGTGCGCGGCCAGGTGCGCCAGATTTCGCGGGATCGGATTCATCATTTTTGGTCGCGCGAATTCCGGCCCGGCCGCTTGCTGATCGCCCTTGCCGGGTCCTTTGACGCGCGGGCCTGTCAGGATGTGATTCGCCGGCGTTTTGGCGGCCTGGTCGAGCCCACCGGCTCGGCCCGCCGGTACGAGCCCGCCACGCCGAGCGCCGCGCCGCGCCAGACCTATTTCAAGCGCCCCATCGAGCAGGCGCATTTTTGTCTCGGAACGCACGCGCCGCGCCGCACCGCGCCCGACCGCTTCGCGTTCGGCCTGATGAACATGATCCTGGGCGGCGGCATGAGTTCGCGCTTGTTTCAGGAAATCCGCGAAAAACGCGGCCTAGCCTACTCCATCGGCTCGTTCGCGCACCTGTTCAGCGACCGGGGCTTTTTCGCCGTCTCGGGCGGCACCAGCGTCGCGGCGTTTGGGGAGGTGCTCGCGATCACGATGAAGGAGATCGCGCGGATCGGCGCCGAGGAGGTCAGCGAGCACGAGTTATCGCTGGCGCGCGAGCAGATGATCGACGCCATGCTGATGGGCCTGGAGAACACCGAGTCGCGCATGACGCGCCTGGCCGAGTCGATGATGGCGTTCGGGCGGGTGGTGCCGATCGATGAGCTGATCAAAAAATTGCGCCAGGTGACCATTGCCGAAGTGCGCGCGGTCGCGGTCCGCTACCTGCGTCCGGGCGCCTTTGCCGCCAGTTCGGTCGGTCCCGCCCACGGCCTTAAGATTCCGGCCCGCCTGGGCTAAAAACCTTGCCAAGCCCCTTCGAACGGCCTAAAGTGGCACGTGCCAAGTGGGCTGGACTCAAGCCCCGCGCGGTGGACAGCGGCGCTGAGCATCTTAGTGGAAGGCGTGGATGATGGAGAAAACCTATAAAATTGCGGTCATGCCCGGCGACGGGACCGGCCCGGAAGTCATTGCGGAAGGGCTCAAGGTCCTCGGCGCGGCGCAAAAGAAATTCGGCTTCAAGCTTGAAACGGCCCCCTTCGATTTTGGCGGCGAACGCTATAAGCGCACGGGCGAGACCCTGCCCGATGCGGCGATCGAGGAACTGCGCCGGTTCGATGCGATCTACCTCGGCGCCATCGGCCATCCCGACGTCAAGCCCGGCATCCTGGAGAAGGGAATCCTGCTCAAGGCCCGCTTCGCGCTGGACCAGTACATCAACTTGCGTCCGGTCAAGCTTTACCCGGGCGTCGAGACGCCGCTCAAAAACAAGGGACCCGAGGATATCGACTTTGTTGTCGTCCGCGAGAACAGCCAGGATATTTATACCGGCATGGGCGGGCTGATGCACGAAGGCACCCCGCACGAGGTCGCGACCCAGACGGCCGTTTACACGCGGTTCGGCGTGGACCGCTGCCTGAAATACGCGTTTGAACTCACCAGCAAGCGTCACGCCCGCTCGCCCTGGCGCGGCCTGAGCGCCAAGGACAAGGCCGAGGGGAAAACCGGCCAGTTGACGCTGTGCGGCAAGACCAACGTGCTGACCTATATTTACGGCCTGTGGGAACGCGCCTTTCACGCGATGGGCCCGCAATATCCCGAAATCAAGCGCGAGTACGCCCACGTCGACGCCACGACGATGTGGTTTGTCAAAAACCCAGAGTGGTTCGACGTGATCGTCACCGGCAACCTGTTCGGCGATATCATCACCGACCTGGGAGCGATGATCCAGGGCGGGATGGGCGTGGCGGCCGGCGGCAACATCAATCCCGAACAGGGCGGCGTGTCGATGTTCGAACCGATCGGCGGCTCGGCGCCCAAGTATACCGGCCTGGGCGTGATCAACCCGATCGCGGCGATTTGCGCCGGCGCGTTAATGATGGAGACCCTCGGCGAGACGGCCGCCGCGGCGGCGATCGAAGAGGCGGTCAAGAACGTGATCGCCACCAAGCTCAAAAGCCTGGCGGCCGGCAAGATGGGTTACTCGACCGGCCAGGTGGGGGATTTGATCGCCGAGCGGGTGTGAATAGAGTCCGAGCAGCCTTATTTCCAGTTTGTTTGGCGGACAGGCGACCGGGCCGGTTCGTCGTTTTAAGACTTGGCGGACGCTTTCGGAATGATTTATGATTCGCAAGTAGAAGAGTATGGTGATGAGTCGTGGAATAAGATGATTGGTGAGTGCTGCCGGGCGCAAGACGCGAAGGAGCAGGGAAATGGAAGAAAAGCTCAAGAATTACGCACAGAAATTGGCGGAGGCCAATGCCGAAAATGAACCCGCGATTACAGAAATCTATCTCTTCCCCTCCGACACGGAAATTCGATTGATAGAATTGGATCCCACGGCCCCCTCCAGTGAAGAAATCATCTCGCCCTATTATTTCCCCCCCGATCCTCGGGCGGGCATTCCGCTGCCTTCCGGGATTGCCCTAATTCCGCCGGATCAGAAGGGAAAATTGCGTCCTCCAGCGGATTGGGGACCTTGGGCCGCTGCGATCCTCATCTATAAGAGGGAAGAAGCCGCGTGACGAAAGGATGGCGCACCGCCTTCATCTTGCAGGGGCATTCGGATTTCCGCGTTTTTGAGCATCTTCGCCATCAAGAAGGGATTGAAGCCTGTCATAGTCTTCATTACCTGCAAATGGCCAGCGAGAAAATCGCCAAAGGGCTGGCTTTGAGTAATGAAACGGATGAGCCGCCCAGAAAACACAATACTTTAATGATGTGGATTAAGCAGGCTGAGGTCTCGTGCCATTCGGATTTAATGGATTTGTGTCATTGCAAGAATAAGGGCCAGTTTAAAGCCTATTTGGGTAGTTTACGGCCAATCGCGCAACAGGTGGAGAACTTGGCGCCCGATCTCGCGGGCAAAGCCTTGACGGGTGTTAATCCCGAGTATCCATGGAAGGACGCGGGTTCCAATGAAGTTCAATGTCCCGCATCTTATGATTATTTCCGCTTGAAGATGACGTATCCCAAAGTCATGAAATTCGTCGAATTCATCAAGGCTTCGTTTGAATTCGGCAACCTTTTGATCAGAAACTGATATTGGAACAATTATGGCACAACTCATCCACCCCACCGCCATCATCGACCCCAAGGCCCACCTGGGCGAAGATGTCGAGATCGGACCCAACGCGATCATCGAAGCCGGCGTCACCCTTGGCGACCGGACCAAGATCGGCCCCATGGTGCACATCCAGGGGACGACCCAGCTCGGCCCCGACAACGTCGTTTACACCGGGGCGACCCTGGGCTTTCCGCCGCAATTCCTGGGCTTCAGCGGCGCGCCGACCCGCCTGGTCATCGGGGCGCGCAACGTCATTCGCGAATACGCCAACATCCACCGCGGGCTGAATGACGAAAGCGCCACGACGGTGGGTGACGACAATTTTATCATGGCGTTCTCGCATATCGCGCACGACTGCCACGTGGGCAACCATGTCATCATCGCCAACTGCGCCCTGCTGGCCGGTCACGTGAGCGTCGGCGACCGCGCCTTCATCTCCGGCAACACGGTCGTCCATCAGTTCGTGCGCATCGGCCGGCTGGCCATGGTGGGCGGCCTGGCCGGGATCGGCATGGACCTTCCCCCATTCATGATCGCCGAGGGGACCCGGGCCCAGATCCGCGGGATCAACGTGGTCGGGCTGCGCCGGGCGGGCATCGCGGCCCATGTGCGCATGGAACTCAAACGCTTGTTGCTCGAGATTTACTGCTCGAACAAGACCGTCAGCCAAGCGGTCGCGGCCATCGCGTCCACCGATCACAGCGCGGAAGGGCGCGAATTCCTGGAATTCTATAAGAACAGCAAGCGCGGGGTGATGGGATTTTCCCTGGCCGGTCGCCGCAGCGTCTCGGGCGGCGGCGCGGAAGGGGACGAGGCGGAGCGCTGAAGGCCGCGGCCATCGGCGCCCCGGCCGAGGGGGTCCACTTCATCGAGAACGGCCTTTTTCGGGGCAAAACACGCGCTTGACAGAAATGGCCTTCCCTTGAGATAAAGGACCCGAATGTCCCGCACTGGGGACCTTCGGCGCGCTGAGTTTGATTTTTTTTACGAGTGAGAGTGAGCGTATGGCGATTAACCTGAAAAAACTGCTGGAGGGCGTGATTCGCGTCAATGCCTCGGATCTGCATCTCAAGGTCGGCGGACCTCCGATGATCCGGATCAATGGGCACCTGCATCCGATCGATCACCCGCCGCTGGTGCATGAGGACACCGAAGAAGCCAATCGGATCATGATGCCGCCGCGCTGCGGGGAGCAGCTCTCCCATGACGGCACGACCGACTATTCGTACGGTCTGACGGTCTACGAGCGCTTCCGCGTGAACTGTTATCATCAGCGCGGGGCGAAATCGCTGGCCATTCGAAAAATCCAATCCAAGAAAATGACCCTTGAGGATCTGCAATTGCCGACCCAGTTGGCGCGCCTGGCCGACATCCACCGCGGGCTGGCCCTGGTAACCGGCATCACCGGCAGCGGCAAGTCTTCGACCCTTTCGGCGATCATTCACCTGATCAACGCCGAGCGGCGCGAACATATCATCACCATCGAGGATCCGATCGAGTTCGTCTACCAGGACGAAAAGTCCGTCATCGACCAGATCGAAGTCAATCAGGACGTGATCGACTTCAAATGCGCCCTGCGCCATGCCTTGCGCCAGGACCCCGATATCATCCTGATCGGCGAGCTGCGCGATCGCGAGACGATCGAAACGGCTATGCACTGCGTCGAAACCGGCCACTTGGTTTTCTCGACCCTGCACACGCCCGACGCGCGCCAGACGATCACCCGCATTTCGCACTATTTCAATCACGAGGAACAGGTGCTGATTTTCGATCAGATCGCCCGCAACCTGCAGGCCGCCATCTGCCAGCGCCTGGTCCGCACCGCCGACGGCAAGGGGCGCGTCCCCTGCTGCGAGATCCTCTTTTCCAATCCGGTCGTGACCAAGCTGATCAGCGAGCACCGCGTCGATGACATCGTCCAGGTGCAGCGCAGCGGCGTGGATGGCATGCAGACGTTCGACATGCACCTGGTCGGGCTGGTCAAGAACAACGTGGTCGCCTTGGAGGAGGCCCTGGACGTGGTTGAAGATCAATCGGCCTTCAACCGCCTGCTCAAGGGCCGCTCCTCGGGTGGCGATCGCGGCGGCTTGATCGGCTGAGTCCCGCGCCCGCCGAATGCGGAATGCCGAATGAAGCGGAATTCAGAAGCCAGAATTCAGAAGACAGAATAAATTTCAGTCGTCCTCGCCCTTGTTCTCGTGCTCGCCATCGGCATGGATGTCAGTCGTTCATTTTCATTCGCCAAAAAAGCGGCCAGGGTCGAACCCGGCGCTTGACCCCGTCCCCACCTCTCGCGCATCATAAGGCAGAAGGTATTCGCATGCGTGGTCGTTATCGTCCGTTTCAGCAGCGCATCGTGTGGATCTTGCTGATGGCGCTGGTCTGGTCCGGCGCAACCCCGCTGGCCGACGCCCGCCTCCGCCGCAGGGCGACGACCGGCCGCCCATCGCCCTCCCGGCCGCACCGTGTGCGCGCGAGCGAGGCCGACGATTCGGAGCGGGGCGGCGCCAAGGCCGATAGTTTCGAGCGCTGGACTCAGCGGGCCATCCGCGCCGAAGCCGCCCTCGGCGAGCACTGGTCGGTGGACATCGAAGATCTAGACAGCACCGAGACCCTTTTTCAGTATCAATCCGCGCGCCGCCTGGCGCCGGCCTCCAATCGCAAGCTGATCACCATGGGACTGGCCCTCGAGACGCTGGGGCCGGACTACCACTTTCAGACCGAATTCGGCCTTTCCGTCCGCCCCGAGCCGGGAAGTTCCCATTATCACGGCGACCTGATTCTGCGCGCCAACGGCGATCCCTCGCTGACCGAACCCTTCCTCAAGGGCAATCGCAATCCCTCCGAGATCTTCCACACCTGGGCCCAGGCGCTCCACAAGCTCGGCGTGGCCTATGTTCATGGCGACCTGGTGATTGATGCTTCGGCGTTTGGCGGCGATCAGAATACGTATCCCGAGTCCTGGAGTCCGACCCATCGCAATTATTCTTATGCGTCCATCCCCGCGGCGCTGACCATGGACCAGAACCTGCTCAAAGTTTCCGTTTTCCCCTCGCGACCCGGTTTGCCCGGGCGCGTCAGCGTCTTTCCCTCGATTGAGGGACTCTCGGTCGTCAACCATACGCGGACGTTTTCGCGCGGTCAAAACGGCGTCTCCGCGATCTTCGCCGAGGATGCCACGACGCTGATGCTCAATGGCAGTCTCTCGATGCGCGGCGGCGAAGAGGTCGCCACGGTTCCCTTGCCTCACCCGCTGCAATACATCGGTCAACTCCTGCGGCAATCCCTGGAGGATGCCGGCATCCGGCAGACCGGCGAGTTGAAAATCAAGACCGTTCGCGTGGCCGGGGACACGCCCACGGCGCCGCTGGCCGAGCGTATCGGCATCCATGAATCGCCCCCGCTGTCACAATTGCTGCTGGTGATGATGCGCCAGAGCAATAATTTCCTGGCCGAGCAGCTCTGGCGCGCGTCGGCGGCCAAGGCCACCGGCTTGGGCGACGTGCCCAATGCCCGCCAGGTCGAATTGGAATGGTACAAACGCCACGGCCTGTCCTGGATTGAACCGGGCTGGGATGGTTCGGGCCTCTCGCTCAAGGATCAGTTCGCCGCGACCGAACTGGTCCGCCTGATGCGCTACCTATACCATACGGCCAACCGTAACCTGATTCTCTACGTGCTCCCCACCTCGGGGCGCAGCGGCACGTTGCGCCACCGTTCGCCGGGATCCATCGGCGCGCGCGTCACCGCCAAAACCGGCACGCTCTCCGGCGTCAGCTCGCTGACCGGCTTTATCCGCGATCGCGAAGGCAATCCGCGTTTGGTTTTCTCGATGATCGGCAACGCCCACGAATCGACGCACGGGCGGCTCTCCGGGCGGATCAACGAACTGCTCTGCCTGGCGGTCAACCGGCTGGACGCCGATATCGACGCCGGCCGCCGGCCCCGGTCGCTGCCGCGCGAATCCTACTCCACCGTGCCGATCAATCCCGCCCTGGATACGCTCTCCGAAGGCTCGTTTGATTCGGTCGGCGGCGAGCCGAGCGAGTGAAACAAGCGCGGAGTGCGGAGCGCGGAGTGCGGAATGCGGAATGCGGAATGAAGATTCAAGGTCAAGGGTCAATATCCAAGGTTAAAGGTCACGCTGAAAGCCATTTTGATTTCTGACTTCTGACTTCAGCCATTGGACAGTTGACATTGGACCATTGACGTTCTATAATGTTACTCGACGCTGAATTTCGACAACTCCACGGACACAAGATCGGTCGAGCGGAAAATCCCGGCGGCCGTGCCCGCGTAAATTCGGCCATCAAGAGTGGCGACCAGCGCGTTCACGTTTTTGTTTTCCAATCCCAGGCTGACATCGGTGAAGGACTGGCCATCATCGATCGAGCGCCAGACCCCCTGGCCCTCCGGGTATAAAGAACTATTATTGTAAGGCATCCCCAATCCGACAAACATATCGCCCCAGGGCCGGCTGGCAATCGCGGTCAGCGGTGGGGGGGATGTATAACTGCTTTCGGAAATTTGAATGCTCGCCCCCACTTGCGGCAATGCGGTCCATGTTGCCGCGCTGGTGTCGGTGGTGCGGGCCAGGTTTAAACCATTCCCATTAAAATTGTAAAACCCGACAAAAACTGAACCGGTATTGACATTAACGCCGAAACTTTGCGTTACAGCGTGATTTGACCAAGAACCATAATAGGGACCATGGTCCAGCCAGCAGTTTTGCCATGACTGGCCGCCATCCAACGAGCGTTCAAGACCAGCCTGATCGAGTTGTTGCCAATCGGCAATCAGCACATCGGCGGGGGTGACGTAAAGATTCACGATAAAATCGTAGCCCATGGTTGTGACCATGGTCCAACTCGTTCCATTATCCTGTGAGCGGTAAATATAAACGTAAGGTTGGTCAAAGGAATTATAATCGAAACTGGAATTGGTGGCGAAAATCTGGCCGGACGAATCGGCGGTCAGTCCGGTGACCGGTCGATCTTTTTGAAACGAAACACTGACCAACTCCCATGAACCGCCGGAATCCAACCGGTAGCGGTAAAGGCTTCTATTGCTTGCCGTGGCGGCAAAGAGCGTTTTGCCGTTGGGCGTCACGATCATCCTGGTGACATAGAGATCGGTCAGACCCGCGCTGAAGGAGGTCCAGCGATCTCCGTCGGCTGAGCGCCAGACTCCGCCCCCATACGCGCCGGCGTAAAGCGTGCCGCTGGAATCGACTACCAGTGCGCGCACGTCAAGGGCGCTGGTCTCCGGCACGCCAACGCGTTCCCATTGATTTTGGGCCGGCAAATTCGCCCCCCACATCAGCATCCATGCGCAAAGGAGCGCGACCATGATCCGAGCGTGGCGCGTGAACATGAGCAGAACTCCAATCCCGAAAAACAGGTTTCTTGTTGACCAACCAAAATGTTACATATTGTGATGGAATTCGCAAGAAATAATTCACCATCATAAGGCGCTGGGCCAGGATCTATTGAATATCGTGTCAAGCCACGAATCATTTCCCCCCATGCCGATTATGTTCCGTTATGGGAATTTAGCGCCCTGGCGGGAATTCCTTTTTCATCGCCGATTTGCGATAATCGTTGCGGTCGGGTGCCGGCGCCTCTCCCGGCCGACCCGACCCTGGCTCCGAACGCCTCATTCACGAAAAAAGGCCTTCCGAAGTGTACCAGGTGTACACTTCGAATCCCCGTTAATTCCCTTCACTCCCTAGCGGAATTCTTCGGGCATCAGGCCGTATTCGCGGATTTTCTTGTAGAGGTAGGGTCGTCCGACGTGGCTGAACCGCGAGGCCATGGTCATGTTGCCGCCGGTGCGCTGGAGCAAATCCTTGAAATACTCCGATTCAAATATCCGCTTGGCATCTTTGAGCGGCACGTTGCCGTGCTCCGCGCGATCGAGCTCCAGGGGCACCTCGCCCGCCTGGCGGATCGCCGGCGGCAGATCCGCCACTTCGATCTGCGGCCCTTCGGCGTTGGCGGCCACCTGGGCGACGATTTGATTCAGCTCTTCCAGGTTGCCCGGCCAGTCGTACTGAAACAGGTGCAGAATGGCCCGGCTGGAAAAATTCAGGCTGACCGCGACGCGGGTCGGCGTGCCGCGGTCGAGCTGGCGCAGGTAATGCTGGGCCAGCATCGGGATGTCCTCGCGGCGTTCGCGCAGCGGCGGCACGCGCACTTGCAGGATATTGAGCCGGTAAAAAAGCTCGCGCAAAAATTCCCCGGCTTCGACCTTGGCGAGCAGATTGGTCCCCGAGGTCGCCATCATGCGGGCCAGGGGCAGGGGAGAGCCCGGCGTTTCGTTCTGGAAAAAGGGATGATGCATGAAATCCAGCAGCCGGCGTTGCGCCTCGGCGCCCAGGTTCTCGATATGGTGCAGCACGAGCACCCCTTTGCCGGCGCGGGCGAAGGCGCTCCCCTTGGGCGAGGGGCCGTCCGAGTTGTGCCCATTGCCCAGCGGTCCGAAGAGGAATTCCCCGCTGCCATCCTGGCCCCCTTGCTGGCAGTCGATCACCACGATCGACTGCGCCGCGCGTTCGCTCTTCATGTGAATGGCCTTGGTGACCTCGATCTGTTCCGTTCCGTCCTCGCCGGTCACCAACACCGGGGCGTCGGTGCGGGCAATCTGGTCGAGCAGGCGGTAAAGCGCGCGCATCGGCGGCGAACCGCCAATCAGGTTGCCGAAGACCGTCCGCCCGTCGAGCATCTGGCGCAAGCGGTAGTTTTGATCCTCGAGCAGGCGGATTTCGGCGAGCGATTGCAAGAATTGGGCGATCTGCTTGGGGCTCATGCGCCGCGAGATCACGGAGGCGAGGCCGCTCTGGTGCAGCAGCTCCTCGTAGCTCTCCAACTCCTCGGAGATCATCGCCACCGCCCGCGTGCCGTTTAAGGAACGGGTCAGGTGGCGCAACTGCTTGAGATTGACCGCGCCCTGGCCTTGCAGGCCGATCAAGAGAAAGTCGCAGGTCTCGACGCGCGGTTGAAGCGTGACGTCCTGAAGATTCTGAATCACCTGGGGGCGGAAATTGACGGTTTCGAGATGGGAGGCGACCG
>Ga0182027_10011995_pt1 | contig 12192 bp, 10 predicted proteins | sample 712E1DmetaG_FD_121300 | JGI IMG/M metagenome (GOLD analysis project Ga0182027, IMG submission 121300) | Permafrost microbial communities from Stordalen Mire, Sweden - 712E1D metaG (Illumina Assembly) | ecosystem: Environmental > Terrestrial > Soil > Wetlands > Permafrost | place: Sweden...
TCCCGGCGCTCGTTCTTCGGACGAGAAGAACGAAAAGAGGGAGATGTCGGCTACGTCGCCGCATGGGGCGTTTTGGTTCATGCGCGCCGCGGCGATCTTTTGTCGGAGGTGCCAAGGCTCAAGGCGGAAAGCGCGCCGTTATGCTGACAGCTAATCAACTCCGGCAGGTGGCAGCCCGTTCCGGCGCGAGGGATATCGGGAACGTCGAAATCGACGTGATCCTGGGACAGACCATTTTGCCATTGCGCGTCGAGCGGCAACAACCGTTGGCTGACCGGTTGGTAGAGCGCCCCGGATTTCGGGCGGTTGTGGAAGACATAGAGTCGCGCATACTCGCCTTTGGCCCGACGCGCTTGCAACGGCCCGCCGGTGTCCGTGACCACCATGCCGCGCGCGAGACCTTGCGTGGGCGTCAACGCAATCCCGCGCACATGGCGAGCATCCCGCTGCGCCAGCAGCCGCACTTTGAACTTATCCCCTTTGCGCCTCCCCGGCAAGTCCCCTTCTTTCCCCTTCTTTCCACCCACCGGAGGTGACACCGGCTTCGGCTCGGTTCCGGCTTGCCTGGAATCCTTGCCGGCGCCAATTCATGCGGCATGAGCGATGGCGGGGAATGGCCTTTTCCGTCGTTTTTCCCTTGACATTTTTGGCTTACATGCTAATCTTTCCGCGTGAGGGAAAGAAACGTATGGGAACGTATGGGTGGAGGGGAGCGGAACGGCGGCGGCGCGCTTTTGGGGAAAAGCCGGGGAATCCGGATTTGTGCTTTTCCGCAGACAGCGGCGGATCCCGCTCCTGGCCTCAAATCATATAATACTCTATCTACTTAGTATACTTTATGATTCCATCGCCGCGAGCGTGCTTTTATCCGCCATTTTTGACCAAATGTGCATCAAATGAACCCAAGTGACTGTCCATGAACAACTTAGGATAAAACGGGGGTTCTTCCAATCAAGTCCAATCAAGGCTAATCAAGGCTAATCAAGGGTATTTTTTGAACCAGAATAACCACAAATCCATTGGGAACTTACTCTACCGCTTGGGTATGGATTGCGTATTTCGCGGTCAACAACCAGCCGCAATTGGAGCAAATACGGGTTCCCAGGACCTTCCTGAATTGGCCCCGGATTCCGGCCGGGGCTGCTCTAAAGTTGCCGCCAAACGGCTGGGGATGCGGAAATTCAGCGGCTTTCTGCCGAAAGCCGCTACGACTTTGGAGCGGCCCTGGATTCCGGCCTTTCTGGCGGATTTCCCGCTTGATTTGCCAGGCGCTCTGGCGGACTATCGCAGATATGCAAGACCATCAGACCATACGGTGCAAGTTTAAGACATTGCTTGAGTCGGAGAATATCGAGCAGGAAGAGAGCGATATCCCTTACTTGAAACGGGTTTATGAGCATTCGCTTTGTCACGACACGTATTTGAAATTAAAAAACGCGGTGAAGGTCGCGGCGGTTACCCGTGAATTCCGGGCGGTGGTTGACCTCTTCAAGGTTCCGGAGGGCGAGACCCCTGCGGGGTTCAGGGTGGACTATATACTGGAGGAAGGGACGGTATTGAAAGTGGATTTGGCCAGGGACATCTCCTATGACCGGAACGGCATCAAAAGGCCGACGAATGTCCTGTTTTCGGCTGACAGCGCAAACCCATACGAAGTGGAGCCGATCAAAGACCTTTTGGCAAACCTTACCTGCAATCCGGGGATCATTTACGACCTGTTTATCAATAATCCCAAGGCCAACAAAAACAACCGGTTCAAAACCAGGGATGAAGTCATGCAGGAACTGGGGCGGATCCTGGGTCCCGGGGTGGACATTAGTGTCGAGTTGAACGACCCTTTCAATTCTTCCAAGGAGCGGATCCTCGAGGAAGCGGCGAAATTCCGGGAGATGCTGACCAAGTACAGGGTGGTTATTAAAGTCCCGCATACCGGACCGGTCAATGCCGGCAATGTGCAGGAACTGTTGTCCGATGGAAAGAAGTTCTATCGCCGGTATCAGGAAGGCAGCACCCAGGACATGTTCCACGGGCACAATCTTGCCCTGATGCTCAAAGAGCACGGGTACCGGGTCAATTTCACCCTCATGTTCGAGCCGTACCAAACCCTGCTTGCCCTCCAAGCAAGGCCCTACTTTATCAACAGTTTTGTCCGGCACCGGCATCATCAGAGCCAGAATATCAAGGGTCTGTTGTCCGCGTACGAAATGAGCGGCAATGAAGCCCATCTCAAGCAATTGAGGACGTTCATGATCGAAAGCGACTATTTTTCAGCCAATGATTTGAACGTGGATCTGAATACGGTGAAGGAGACTGCGAAGCTGCTGCTGGAATCCAGAAGGGTTGACAGCAGCGAAGGAAGAGACGGGTTGGACGCGGTGAGACACAATCTGAGGGTGTTGAGAAACGCGAACCTGCCGGATACCAGGCTGATCATCTGCAGCATGGAGGGGCCGAGGAACTATCCCGACATTGACAAATTGCTGGCGGAAGAGGAGTTCCGGGATATGAACCAACGGGTGGTGATCACGGCCGAACCATCCTACCTCGCCATGTTCACAAGCTGCAACCTGGTGGTCTCCTACCAGAGGAGGTTCATGAACGCCGCAAAAAGCGGACAATGATTTGCGGCGCGCGGCTGTGATGCGCGCCGCCATTTATGCCAACCGAATCTCTGCTCCCCGCGCCTGAAACCGGCCCGTTGCGCAGCCGCATGGCCGGGGTCTTCGCGCCCATCTCGACCCCCTTCACCGACCGCGAGGAGGTGGATTACAAGGCCCTGATCTTCAACCTCGAGCGCTATGCCGCCACCGGATTGCTGGGCTTTCTGGCGCTCGGCTCCAACGGCGAGAACCGCAGCCTGACGGAGAGGGAGCGGGTGGCCGTATTGCGCTGCATCATCGGGCACAAGCGGCCCGGCCAGGTGGTGATGGCCGGCGCGGCCTACGATGCCCAGCGCGACGCCGAGCGGTTTCTTCACAAAGCCGGGGCGCTGGGCGCGGATTTCGGCCTGGTGCTGTCCCCGGGCTACTTCCGCAAGCAGATGACCGACGATGTGCTCTTCCGCTATTTTTCCACCTTGGCCGACGCGTCGCCGATTCCCGTGATCTTGTACAATGCGCCCGGCTTCTGCGGCATCACTCTGTCGCCCGCGCTGGTGGGCCGCCTGGCGGCGCACCCCAACATCGTTGGCATGAAGGACAGCGCCTCGAGCGGCATCGAAAACTTCCTGCCGTTTGAATCCGAGGATTTTCATGTGCTCGCGGGGTCAGCCAACTTCTTGTTTCGGGCGATGATGGGCGGCTCGGTGGGAGGCACGGTTTCCCTGGCGAATTCGTTTCCGGACCTCGCGTGCGAACTTTTCCGTTGCGGCCACGCGCGGGACGAACAACGGGGCCTGCCGCTCCAGGAGCGCGTCACGCGCATTAACCATGCCATCTCCGGCCCTTACGGGCCTTCCGGCGTTAAAGCCGCCATGACTCTGGCCGGGTTCCGGGGGGGCATTCCGCGGCGGCCGCTGCTGCCGTTGACGGTGGAGCAGGTGGAAGCCATGCGTCTGCTTTTTGTGGAGGAGGGTTTGTTGTGAGCCGCGATATTCTGGCGGTGGATGTGGGCACCACGGCGCTGAAGCTCGGCGTCTTCAGCCCGGAACTTGAGAAACGCTGCGAAGCCACCCGCCGCTACAACGTCAACGTCTATGGCGGCGGCTGGGCCGATGTGGATACGGCCCTGTGGTGGCAGGCCCTGGCGGAATGCTGCCGGGAGGTGGCGCCGTTTCTAAAGGCTGTGGGGGTCGTTTCCTTTTCCGTGACTACGCCCGGCCTGCTGCCCATGGCCGAAGACGGTACCGCCCTGGCCCCCGCCATCCTGTTTTTCGACGGGCGCTCCCACGAGCAGGCCCGCGCCATCCGCAAGGCCGTGGGAGAAGAGAAGTTCCTCCGCGAAACGTGCAACTTGCCGGTTTCGGGAGGCTCCTCGCTCTGCTCGATTCTGTGGATCAAGGAAAAGCAGCCGGACATCTGGGCCGCCGCGGCCCGGTTCGGGCACACCAACACCCACATGGTCAAGCGCCTGACCGGCGCTTGGGTGATTGATCCTTCCACCGTCTCGATTACGGGCCTCTACAACAGCGCCCGCAACGACCTCACCTGGAACCGGGATGTGCTGGAAATCGCGGGCATCCCCGAAAGCAAGCTGCCGAATCTGATGCATTCCCACCAGCCGGCCGGCCGGATCCGCCCGGAAATGGCGGCGCATTTCGGGCTGCCCGGCGATTGCGTGGTTCTGTGCGGCGGCAACGACGCGGTGTTGAGCGCGCTTTCCGGCGGCATCACCGAGCCTGGCGACATCAACAACGTCTGCGGCACCTGCGACATCACCTTCGTTTGCGTGGACCGGCCCATCGGCTCGCCCAACTACAACATACGTTGCCATGCGATTCCGGGCCGCTGGGTCACTTTCTTCGTGCTCAATACCGGCGGCAAGGCGCTCGAGTGGTTCCACTCCGTTTTCTGCCGCGACCTGACCGAGCAGCAGTTCTATGACAGTTATATTCCCGAAACCCTGCGCTCGTTTTTCGAGGCCGCGGACCGCGACCGCCGCGAGGAATCGCTGCCGGTCTATGCGCCCTTCCTGGGCGGCTCGCGCTACTCCATGGAGCAACTCAAGGCCAGCTTCACGGGCGTAACACTTGAAACCACCCGGCAGGACCTGCTGCTATCCGTGATCCGCGGCAACGCCCTCTATCACGGAGAACATCTCAAAGAGGTCGCCGGGAAGGTCAAGCTCGGCCGCAAGGTCACCACCACTGGCGGCGGCGCGAAAATCCGCGGATATATCGAAGCCAAGAAACGTTGGACCGGCGATTTCGACTACGAATACCGCGACGAATCTTCCCTCGACGGCGCCGCCATGCTCGGCCAGTTCTACCTGGCCGACCGCTATCCCTCCCCTGCCGCTCAGAAGTCGGCGGCAGCATGAAAGGCCGGCTTCATGGGGTTTCAGTTCCTTCGGCGGCCGGGTGGCGGACCTGATCTTCCGCGTTTGGCATCTTGACCCCCTCCGCTGTCCCGTCTGCCAGAGTTGGATGCGCTCTCTTGCCGCTTTTAACGGACGCTTCCAGGTTCAGCGGGCGGAATCGTCCCAGACCCAGTCGTCGTTCGAGCCGGGCTTGCCGCCGTCGTCGGTTTCATTCCAGCCGACTGAGTAAAGAATAAACTTCCCGTCATCCGCGCGGCGGTAATGCAGCGGCTGGGCGCCGATGAGGTCGGGCGCGATTTGGGCAAGGAACTGCGGAACCAGGGCGTCGAGGGTTTCGGGATAGGCGTTGTGCGCGAGGCGGTAACGTTCGAGGGCGCAGGCGATGAGGGCTTCATGGACCTGCGTTTGATTCATGGCGGTGGTGAGAAAGGCCCGGCTGAGATTGGGAATTGCAATCTTCGCAAGGAGAGTATTGGGCGAGTGATGACGAAGGGCTGCTCCAACCGCCTGTTGGGCGGCATCCACTTTTTTCGGAAAAACCATCTGGCCGGCGGGATCCAAGCTGTCAATGATGGTTTGGTGGAGATGGCCGTAATGGGCCATATTCTGAAAGACCAATCCGCGCGGGAGTAATGCGTTAAGAAGTGAGGACTCAAGATCGTGCCACACATTGGTTTGGGGGGGGTGTTCAATGGTGTTAAACGATAACAATTGAACCATCCGCGCCGGAGTCACGGTTTGCACCATGCAACAAATGGCGGCAGGTTCCTCCTCGATGGCAAACCGGACGTCTGGAAGGAGGTTGATTTCCTGGAGTTGTTCCTGCAACGCCACCAGTTGCGGCTCGCGCCAGGCGTGCCAGGCCAGGCCGTCGGCTATGGCGCTGGTGTAAAGTCCCGCCACCGCCACATGAATCATCGCCGCCACCACAGTCATCGGCTTGCCGGAGGGCCGGCTTTCCAGAATGCGGCACAGGTCGTGCAGGAGCGTCAGGTCGCGCAAAGCTTCTTCCGGCTGCCCCTGCAACAAATGACATTGGGCCAGCGCGCCCAGCCGTTGTGAGATCGTTCGAATGGCCACGAAATTCGGAATGGGAATTTCCAAGGGATTCTGATAATCGCCATTGATTCGTGTGTAGGGACGTTGCAACGCCTGGCGGATCAGGGTGAACTCCGGCTCCAAGGCGGCGTTCCGTGCCAGATAATCGGCCGTCGTGTCGGGCGCGAGGATCGTTACTTGGTAGGAACCGCTGGCGGCGGGTTCCACCTGCACTTTTTCATGGTCGTTGGAAAAACGCCATGCGGAGATGAGCGGCTTGGTAAGGAACTGTTCCAGTTCCTTTGCTGTGGGCGCGGTTTGGCACTGCAAAAAGATTTTGGCCGCGTGAATCTCTTCCGGTCGCCGCAGGGTATGGGGCAAAGCAATCGGATCCATGAAGGTTGGACCAATCGCATCCCCGATCAGCCTGCTCACTTCCGCCTTGGCCTGCGGATCGCCATACGACACCACCGCGAAACCGCTGGGAGGCACCGCTCCCGGCAGGCCAATCGCCAAGTCGGCCACGGCGATGCGCAAGGAGGGGCTGTTGGAATTCCCGATGGCGATGATTTTCTTGGACAATTCCGTTCCGGCCCTTCCCACAAACCATGCCTGCATTTCCGGCACGGCGAAGACGTTCTCAGCGTCCGGCACCGGGGCGGGAATGTATTCGGCCCAGTTCATCTTGATTCCTTTGGCCTCCATCTCGCGCTTGCAGTTTTCCCATGCGCGTTTGCCGCGCCAGCTTTCCTCGGTGTAAAAAGTGGCGGTCAATGTCAGCAAAATGGCGGCGCCGACCAGGCAGCGCCGCAAAATGCGCCAGCGTTTGGATTGAGAAGCGGTCATCTTACGTCGTCCTTTCTTTGGAGTGCGGGAGCTTGCTCCCGCTTTTCGATTGGGCGCGATTTGCAGCGAAGAAAGCGGCGGCAAGCCGCCGCACTCCAAAAAGCCATCGGTTTCATTTCGAGCGCGGGTGCATCACACGATTTGCCAATCCGGCTCCCGCGCGCTGCGGGGTCGGGGAGGATTGGAAGGCGCGGCGGGAATGTTGACGGGAGCATCGGCCAAGCCGGGCTGCGTCAGTTCCGCCAACACGCGGGTTTGTTCTTCCCACGACTGCATCATCGCCGCAGCGGATGTGGAACCGGCGCCGGCCAACTGAGGATCGGACAACCGCGCGTTGACCGCCAGCAGCGCCAGCCAGGCCGCCGCCAGGCCAAGCCAGGCGCGGCGGGACGGCCAAATCAGTTCGCGCCAGACGTTGCGGCAAAGGTATCCCAGCAGCGGCTCGCTCACGGCGGCTTGGTCGGCGGACGCTTCCACGCAACCCGGTAGGGCTGCGCTGCCGCGCAGCCCAAACTTGCGCATGGCGCCTTGGGCGGCGGACTCTTGCACGGCGTTGGCCCAGCGCGCCCGCATGGCCTGGGTCGGCTCGATTTGCGCGAAGTTCTTCTCCCAACCAGCCAGCGGCGCGGCAAGAGCCTTGATCTCGTTGTAATAACTCCGGCAACTGGGACAGGCGGCGAGGTGCCGCTCCATTTCGGGCCGGTCTTGCTCCGGCAAGGCTCCGGTCGCGAAGAGACTAATCTCCCGGCGGCAGCGGCGGCATGGATTCCAAAACGGTTTCATATCTGTTGGTCGTGCCTTAATTGTAGTGTCGGCGCTCCGCGCCGATTTCGAGCCAGAGGCTCGACACTACATCAACTTATGGCACTGTCTCTCTGTTTATCCCCTTTCGATTCAGGAAGGTTCATTTTCATTTGGCGCAGTTTTTCCAGGGCATGATGAAGGCGGGATTTGACCGTCCCCACCGGGCAGCCCAGCACCCGAGCCATGTCCGGCAGGGAGGCATCCTCGAAAAAACGGAGGAGGATGACGTGGCGATGTCTCTCCGGCAACCGGTCAACGCATTCGCGCAGCCGGGCGGAAATTTCATTTTGGGCCGCGTTTTCCGACGGCGAAGGCTCCGGGGAAGGAAGGTTCTCGTGACGCGCGGCCACATCCTCCCGCTCGAAGACCGGCAGCCAGGCCAGCGCCAGCGGACGGGAGCGGGCGCGCTGCGCCAGTTTTTGGCGGCGGTGCAGCAAAATGGCGCAGAGCCAGGTGGAAAACCGGCAACTTTCATCATAGCGGTCCAGGCTTTTCCAGGCTTCGACGAGGGTTTCGGAGACCAGGTCCTCGGCCACGTTGAGATCGCCCGCCAGCGCGGCGGCCTGGCGGAGCAGGCGGGCTTGGAGAGGCTCGGTCAGACGGCAAAACGCCGGCGCATCCCCGGCGCGGGCGCGCCTGAGAAGTTCGCCGGGGGCGGTGGTTCCAGCCCGGTCGTTAGTGATGAGCATCCATGTATCAATCCCCGGCGGGCGGGGAAAGGTTCAATAAACAATGGCGCAAAATACGCGCAAAATAACGCTTGCTTTGTCTGGCGGATGGAGGCATGTTGCGGGGCACTCTGAATTGCTTGCCTTTTTTTCAAGGTAGGGTGGAGCATCGTTTGAACCCGGTTCGCCTGGTCAACGCGATGCTTTGAAAGAAGAAAAGCCGGAAAAAGAACGGCAGCAGCAAATAGTATTGAAACAATGGCCATGTCATCCGCCAACGTAGCGAGCGTGGAACAGTCCATCGAACTGGAAGGAACGATCCAAACCGTTCTGCCCGGCACCATGTTCCGCGTCCTGCTGGACAACCAGCACCAGGTGCTGGCGCATATCTCCGGCAAGATGCGACGGCATTTCGTGCGGCTGACCGTCGGGGACCGCGTCCGCATGGAGATGTCGCCTTATGACCTGACCAAGGCGCGGATCACCTACCGGCTCCGTTAACCGCAACCCGCAACCCGCAACCCCCCAGACGTTTTGTTCTATTCATTTTTGCAATGGTCGGCCTACGGATGTATCGGCGGCGTTATTGGTTCCTCGTTTATTGAGTGGGCGCTGCATCGCTACGTCATGCACCGTCCGCTGGGCAAATTCACCTACCCCTACCAGCGGCATACGCTGACGCATCACCGCATTTTCAAGGCCGATTACACCTATCATCTGATCCATGAAAAGGACAAATTCACCATTCCGATGGCCTGGTGGAACGGGCCGGTGCTGATCGCCCTGTCGCTGCTGCCTTTTCTGGCGGCGTCCGCCGTCACCGGGCACTGGGGGATTGTCTGCGGCGGGGCGGTGGCGATCAGTTCGTATTACGGGGCCTATGAATACCTGCATTGGTGCATGCATCTGCCGCGCCGGCGCAACGTCGAGCGGTCCGGGATTTTCTTCCGGCTCAACGGCCATCATTTGCTGCATCACCGCTACATGGGGAGGAATTTCAACGTGGTACTTCCGCTGGCAGATTTGTGCCTGGGCACATTGCTGCTGCGTTCCAAGGCGCATTTCAAGCAGGCGGAAGGCCCGTCGGTGCCGAACGTCCAGCCCCGGTTGCCGAACGTAGCGCTCGCAGTCCCCAAGGTTTAAGGTCATTTGTCGCTTCCTTCGTGGCGCGGCATTCGGGCACGGGGTGCATTTCGCTTTTTTGGTGCTTCTCTGTCGTGGCCTGGATTTCAGCGGTTGAGACGATTGAGAATTGGTCATCGAGAATTTGTCATTTGTCATGTCAACAACTTCGGCAGGACGCCCCAACAACTCTCAGAGCGATGGTGGCAGTTTGCGGACCGGGCTTGCGATAACCGATGACAAATTCCCAATGACCCATTGTCAATGGTCTTCAAAAATGCACCTTCACGACGCAACGACGGTTATGTTTGAATCGCGCCTGATATCGGAACTTGTTTTTGCATGGGCGCTTAGACAATGGGCCAGCTTCGATCGGAGTCCATGCTGATCTGGTTGGTCTTGCGAAGGCGCATGGGCAGAAGCAGGAGTTTGTCGAATTGGGAAAGCAAGCCGCGCCGGAACAGGGATCCATAGGTGTCGCGCCGCAGGTAGCGGGCCAGCGACGGCAGTTCTTGAAGGATTTGCGGATGTTTTTGGGTGACATGAAAAGCCACGTCGAGGTGTCCGTAGTTGATCAGAAGGAGGACGGATTTGACCAGACGCTCTGTGTCGAAATCTTGCATCCGGTCTTCGCGTTTTCCAAACAGGGCGTCGCCAAAGACCAATTGCCCGCGGCAGGGGCCGTTGAAAATCTGCTTGCGCTGGCCCATTTGGCGGTTGAGGTACAACAACTCGAACCCGTGGGCGAGCATGAACTCGAAGACTTGGTGGAACAGCGGCTGTCCCTCGTAAGCGGGGATGAATTCGACTTCGGCTTCCACCAGGGTTGTGGTGTTGAGGACCGCGGCGGCGCCGCGGAGAATATCCAGTTCGGAGCCTTGGGTGTCGAGCTTGATGAAGTCGGGAGCGGGCAGGTCTTTATAGACGGCGTCCAGGGTGGTGGTTTCCATGGAACATTGGCCCGAGATGCCGAACTCTTTTCCGCCAAAGAGCTCCTTGTAACGGCTGGCGGGTTGATAGACCGAGCTTTGGCCGGGTTCCTGGTAAAAATTGAACACGATCCTGCCTTCGGCGCCGCCCAGGAACAGGGGAAAAACGCGCAGGCTGTGGTAAGGATGCCTGGAGGCGTTGAGGCGGGCGCACTCCTTGGCGTCCGCGTCGAAGCCGTGGTAGGTCATGAAAGGATAGAAGGAAACCAGTTCATCGGGAGCGCCGCCGCGGGCGCCGATGTCGCAAACCACCAAAGGGTGCTTTTCCAGCCACGCTTTCTCCGGGGCGCGCAGGTTGATGGCCCAGTTCAAGTTGTAGGGCAACTGGGCGGTATAGTGCGACCAATGGGTCAGCAGCTTCTTCAGGAAAATTCGGTTTATGGCGCGCATCGGCTCAAACTAGAGGGCGGCGCGGGCCATTGTCAAAGCCATTTGGAGTCAGTGTTTCGGAGAGGGGCGCAGGAGCTGAAGGAGCCGGCTGACTTTTTCCTGGGCGGATCGGGAAAGGACGCGGCGGACGAAATTCTCCAGGGGTCCGCGCCGATGGAAACGGACGTTGTCGGAGAGCAACCGGACTTGCGCCGGAGTGAGCTGCCAGCCGGAGGCGCCGCAGAGTTCCAGGATGTGGGGGATGGTGTTGCCCTTGGGAATGGCAAAAACGTGATCGTGCCGCAGACACCAGTTGATGGCCACCTGGGCGATGGTTTTGCCCGTCTCGCGGGCGACTTGGGAAAGAACGCCGTTGGGGTCTTTTTCCATGAGGAAGGGCAATCCGCGCGCCAGCGGACTGTAGGCGATGAGGCTGATTCCAGATTGGTGACAATAAGAAAGAAGTTCGGGGTCCACCGTCCGCTCGGCCAGGCTATAGGACATCTGGTTGGCGGCAATGCGATGCTTTCTCATGGCTTTCTGCGCCTCCTGCAAGTCGGGCAGATAGAAATTGCTGACGCCGATGAAGCGCACCTTGCCGGCGTCCACCAGCTCTTCCATGGCGCCCATGGTTTCCGCGATGGGCGTCGTGGCGTCGGGGGCATGCACCAGATAGAGGTCAATCCTGTCGGTTCGCAGAGCTTTCAGGCTGCGGTCGGCGGCGGCCAGGAGATCCCCGCGCCGGAGATGGTCATGGGACACTTTGGAAACCAGAAACACGCGGTCGCGGAAGCCCAGCAAAGCCTCGCCGGCGAGCGGCTCGGTGCCATAGGACTCGGCGGTGTCAAGGAACAAGGCTCCGGCTTCGAATCCCTTGCGCAACGGGGCGATGTCGCCCTTGTAATTGTAGGTTCCCAGACCGATCTCCGGCACGGAGATTCCGGTTTGGCCCAATGGTTTTGAAATCATAAATCGAGACGGGCGGAGTATGCGCCGGGGAAACGGAAAATGCCAGTCATGGAAACGAAATGGGCGTCCGGCCGCGCCATCGCGCACGGCTGGCTCGTGAGGTTCCGTTCTGCGAGGGGGGAAACCTCCTGACCATGAACCGGCAGGAATCCTCCTCTCCCCGGCCCTCTCCTCCACAAGTCTGTGGAGGAGAGGGAGAAGACGCGGCACGTTTTCCTTCATGAGCCAGCCGCGGTCATCGCACAGGGCTGCTCTAACATTACTCTGTTAAGTAAAAACAGGCGAAAAATTCTCAAATTCAGTCAGGCAGCAAGGACAGAAGCCGCGTGAACGCACGATTAATGGCTGCATCGCCCGCAACGCCCGTTTCCGCGTAAGGAGGGAAGTTCTTTTGGCGCGGAGGTAATCCA
>Ga0182027_10011996_pt1 | contig 12192 bp, 8 predicted proteins | sample 712E1DmetaG_FD_121300 | JGI IMG/M metagenome (GOLD analysis project Ga0182027, IMG submission 121300) | Permafrost microbial communities from Stordalen Mire, Sweden - 712E1D metaG (Illumina Assembly) | ecosystem: Environmental > Terrestrial > Soil > Wetlands > Permafrost | place: Sweden...
ACGGAAGGCTTTGGAATTTTGGAAACAAAATTCGATATTCGAGAAATCGGTTTCGCGCCCGGCAAAAGGGGGCGAATTTGTGTTCTATGATGGGCCGCCCACGGCCAACAACCGGCCGGGGATTCACCACGTTGAGGCGAGGGTGTTTAAAGACATCATCTGCCGGTACAAGACCATGCGCGGGTTTCGCGTTCAGCGGCGCGCCGGTTGGGACGCCCACGGTCTTCCCGTGGAGTTGGAGATCGAAAAAAAACTGGGATTACACAATAAACACGAGATCGAGAAATACGGCATCAAGGAATTTAACGCCAAGTGCAAGGAATCGGTTTGGCAGTATGTCAAAGAGTGGGAGGCGATGACCGAGCGCATCGGTTTTTGGTTGGATATGGAGCATCCTTATATCACCTACGAACGGTCGTACATGGAAAGCGTCTGGGCGATTCTCAAAAATTCCTGGGATAAAAAACTTTTATACAACGATTATAAGGTTGTGCCTTATTGCCCGCGGTGTGGCACGGCTTTGTCGAGTCACGAAGTGGCGCAGGGATATCAACGCGTCAAGGATCCTTCGATCTTTGTCAAGTTTCGGATCGTGAATCCCGAATGGAAGAATACTTTGTTGCTGGTTTGGACGACTACGCCTTGGACCTTGCCGGCCAATGTCGCGGTCGCGGTCAACGAAAAGATCGACTACGTCAAAGTAAAGCCAAAGAACACCGCAAAAGAAGAATATTTAATATTAGCCAAGAGCCGCCTGGAAGCGATCGGTCCGGAATTCGAGATTGTCTCGGAGTTAAAAGGCAAGGACTTGGTTGGATTGCGCTACCAGCCGGTATTTTCTTATTTCTTGCAAAATGATAATGCCGCTTTCCGCGTGATCAACGGCGATTTTGTGTCGCTTGATGACGGCACGGGCTTGGTGCATATCGCGCCGGCATTCGGCCTTGAGGACATGGAGGCCATTAAAATGGAGAACCAAAAACTTAGCGCTCAAAATTTGCCGGAATTTCCGATACTGGTCACCGTCGGCGAGGATGGCACGTTCACCTTGGATGTCAAACAGTGGGCGGGCATGTTCGTCAAAGACGCCGATCCGCTGATCATCAAGGACCTGGAAGAACGCGGCTTGTTGTTTAAAACCGAATTATACGAACATGACTATCCGTTCTGCTGGCGCTGCAAAACGCCGTTGCTCTACTATGCCCGGAAAAGTTGGTTTTTGCGCATGACCGACCTAAAAAAGCAGCTGATCAAAAACAATCAGACCGTAAATTGGGTTCCCGCATATTTAAAAGACGGGCGTTTTGGAGAGTGGCTGCGCGAGGTCAAGGATTGGGCGGTATCGCGCGAGCGTTATTGGGGAACGCCGCTGCCGGTCTGGCGCTGCGTCGCTTGCGACAACACCCAGGTTGTCGGGTCGGTGAAAGATCTGCTGGCGCAAAAATTTTCCAAGAACAAATATTACTTTGCGCGCCACGGCCACTCCGGCCGGCAGGTCAAAAATATCGCCAGTTGCTGGCCCGAGCCCGAACCTTTAGCACTGACTGCCAAGGGACAAAAGCAGGTGGCGGCCACGGCTAAAAAACTGGCTAAGCTTAAGGTGGATATCATCATCAGCTCCGATATTTTGCGCACCAAAGAAACCGCCAAAATAATTTTCCAAGCTACTGGCGCCAAAATTATTTATGATAAGCGTCTGCGCGAGTTTAACGCGGGGATTTTTAACGGTGGCGATCCCAAAAAGAGCTGGGATTTTCTTAACGCGCAGGCCCAACCTTATAATACCGCGCCCAAAAAAGGGGAAAGCGTCGCCAATATCCGCAAGCGAACTTATGAATTTCTAAGCGAGATTGACAAGCTTTACGATGGCAAGACGATTGTGATCGTGTCGCACGAAATGCCGCTGACGATCCTGGAATGGACGCTTAAGGGACTGGAGATAGAAAAGATAATGGCGGATCGCCTTTCGGGAAAAATAAAAAAGATCGAAACCGGGACATTCCGCCGGATAGACTACAAGGTCTTGCCTTTTGACGACGACATGAAAGTTGATCTGCACCGGCCGTATGTTGATGGTGTGAAGTTTGCCTGCCCCAAGTGCGGGCAATCCATGGAGCGGATAAAGGAAGTGCTGGACTGCTGGTTCGATTCGGGAGCCATGCCGTTCGCGCAAGCGCATTGGCCTTTGGATCCAAAAATGTTAAAAACCGGTTCTGCCAAGTTACGGGAGCCGAAATTATTTCCGGCCGATTATATCTCCGAGGCCATTGACCAGACGCGCGGGTGGTTTTATACTTTGCTGGCCGTATCGACATTGCTGGGATTCAAGTCTCCCTACAAAAATGTGGTTTCGGTGGGCCATGTTTTGGATGCCAGCGGCGAGAAAATGTCCAAGTCCAAGGGCAATACCGTTTTACCGTCGGAACTTTTAGAAAAATACGGCGCCGACGCGGTGCGCTGGTATTTTTACACGGTGAATAATCCCGGCGATCCCAAGCTTTACAAAGAAACCGATTTAGACCAGGCGCTTAAAAAATTCCTGATGACATTTTCAAACTGCCAGGTATTTTTGAAAACCTACGCTCCGGATGTCAAAGTGGGCGTGATGACAATTCTGCCCAAAAACGCACTCGACCGCTGGATCATTTCACGCCTGAGTCAGGTTGCGTCGCAAGTCGCCGACCTGTTGGATAAATATGACATCACGACCGCCGCGCGTGCCATCGAAGGGTTTGCTATCAACGATTTGTCGTTGTGGTATGTCCGCCGTTCGCGCCGGCGATTGCAGCAACCCAAGAACATAGCCGAGTTAAACCAGGCCGCCAGAGTTTTTGCGTGGGTTCTTGACGGTTTGGCCAAGATCAGCGCACCGTTCATACCATTCTTAAGCGAGGAAATATACCAGGAAATAGGCGGTAATAACTATATCAAAGCCAAATCGGTGCACCTAGAGCCGTGGCCGAAAATCTCCAAGAAATTTATCGATGGCGAGTTGAACGTGCAAATGGAGCAGGTGCGCCAGCTGGTGACCCAAGCTTTGGCTCAGCGCTCACAGCGCGCGGTCAAGGTGCGCCAGCCGTTGGCAACGCTGACTATTAAAGAGCAGTTAAGCCAGGAGCTAAGGGATCTGCTGGCCAAGGAGGTTAACGTAAAGTCGGTTGAGTTTAACCCCGATATCAAAGAACCGCTTCAGATCGATTGGAATTTGACACCCGAGTTAAAAGAAGAAGGCCAGATCCGCGAGATCATGAGAAATATCCAGGACTTGCGCAAAACCGCCGGGTTGACGCCGAGCGACGCCATCGTAATCTTTGTCGAGGCTGAGGGCGAGCTGGCCAGCGCGATTGAGCGTTCAAAAGAGCTGATTATAAAGGAGACCAAAGCCAAGAAATTGGAGTTTGGCAAGCCCCAAAAGTTCACAGCCGAAAAGGAAGCGGTCCTGGGCGAAATAAAGATGTGGCTTGGTATCAAAAAAATGGTACAATAAAATTGCGCAAAACGTTTAACATCGCAAAAATGGATCTGATACCGGAAAAACCAAAAAGTCCAAAAATTTTCGACCAGAAAATAAATAACGAAACGGGCAAATCCAATGCCGGAATGCCCAACGTCTGGGAACTTTTTGGCTTGGGCGCTCGCCCGAGAGAATTAACGAGAAATCAAAAAATCCAGAAGGCGCAAGAAGCGGTTGAGACGGCTGATTTGAGAAAGAAAATTACCGAAACCGCCGAAAGTAACAAAAATAAAAAGGATCCTTACGAAAATGTATTTGATGGCCACAAACAAATAAAAACAAAAAAATTACTGTACTCGCTTGTTCGTACCAGCGGCAAAAAATTGGCCAGTGATTTGGGAATAGCGGAACATTTGGTGAATTCCAGAACGAAAAGAATTGAGCTTGGCAAGCAATTGTTAGGAGGCAATATTTCCAGTTTTACCAGTGCCAGGTCGATTAAACAAAAGTTGATAAAATTGAACCGCGATCCCCAGGCAAAGCATCGCGATGAAATTGCCGATAAAATTTTTAACGAAGGCAAACAATCCAATTGGGAGGCTGTCAGAAAAGAAAAAGAGCTGCTTAAGAAAATGCTTGGAGACAAAAAATAGATATGTTTAGCAAGTACCGGACCGATGGTTTTGTGTTGGAGAAGACCGACCGCTTCGAGGCTGACCAGCTGTTTGTTGTTTACACCAAAGATTATGGGCGGATCGAAGTCATGGGAAAAGGGATAAGGAAAATTGCGTCTAAATTACGGGCGGGCGCGGATATTTTGCGGTTTTCCGAGATCGAGTTTATACAGGGGAAAAACTCAAAGACCTTGACCGATTCGCTTTGCAAAAACAGATTTACTTCCATCAGTTCGGACCAAAAAAAGATCGCTGCCGCTTTGGGTATCGCCGGATTTACCGCCGCCTTGTCAAAAAACAGTGAAGCCGAAGAGCGGGTGTGGGACCTGCTACAAGAGACTTTATTTTTTTTGGAAGGATCGCCAGCTCAAGCTGCCCGCGCCATACAGCATTCGTATTATTGGAATCTGTTGTCGATTTTGGGGTGGCGTCCCAATTTTGAAAATTGCTGTGTTTGCGGCATAAAGCTGGAAGATAACGCCACGGCGTTTACCGGCAGCGAAAAAGGTATCGTGTGTCCGGGATGCGCGAAGAAATTCTTACCGGTTCACGCGATCGGCGCCGACATATTTAAATTATTGAAAATGATCTCCGGACGCCGGCCGGCTCAATTGGGCGCGTTGCGGATCGCTTCCTCCCAGGATAGGGCGCTCGAAGCGCTTCAAAAAATATATTGCCAAGCCGTCATATGAATAAATTTTTAACAATATTGGTGGTATTCGTTCTGATTCTGGCCGGAGTGGTCTATGTTTTTTGGCAAAGGAATGCCTATTCCAAGGAGGAACTAAAGCTGGAAATGTTTGGTCCCTCGCAGGCTGAGGTGGGGTCCCAAGTTGAGTACGTGGTCAAATTCAAGAACAACGGCGATTTCCGCCTGGAAAGCCCCAACCTTATATTTGAGGCGCCGGATTTTTCGATCAAGGATGGCGCTTTGTATACCAAGGAATCGCTTGATTCAACCAAGCTTGGCGGCGATATCTATCCGGGCGAGGAACGGAGTTTTTCGTTTAAAGTAGACCTGGTTGGGAAAGAGGGCGACACCAAGATCGCCAAGGCCAGTTTGACTTACCAGCCCAAGAATTTGAGCGTGCGTTACGAATCGGACACGACGTTTACGACCATCATCAAGGATGTGCCCATAGATTTTTCTTTTGACCTGCCCTCGCAGATCGAAACCGATAAAAATTTCAATTTTCACGTTAATTATTCTTCCAATGCCAATTGGTTGCTGACCAATTTGCGCATTACCGTCGATTACCCGACGGGATTTGAGTTCATTGATTCGGTTCCCAAGCCGATCGATAAGACCGAATGGGATATCCCGGTGTTGAACAATGGCACTGCGGGCAGCGTTGACATCACGGGACAACTTTCCGGGGATATTGGCGACGCCAAAGTTTTCCGGGCGCGCATCGGCATGTGGATGGACGGCCAGTATATGGAGTTAAAAGATATCGAAAAAGGCGTGCAAATAAATAAGCCTTCGGTGCAGCTCAACGAACAGATAAATGGCAGTACCAATTACACCGCTAAACCCGGTGATTGGCTGCATTACCAGATAACGTATAAGAACGTCAGCGATAGCGATCAGTATAACTTGGTTATGATTAATAAGCTTGATGGAGACCTTTTCGATTTGACCAGTATTAAATCCGACACCGGCAGTTTTCAATCGGGTGATTCGTCGATCATCTTTGATGGTAGTAAAAATTCCAGTCTTCAGTATCTGCCTACAATGGGCCAGGGCACGGTGGAGTTCTGGGTGAAGCTAAAAGACAACGCTGCGATCACCAAGCCGGAGATCATCAATCACGTGGCCATCGGCGCGGCCCGGGAAGATTTTACCACCAGGGTAAGTGCCAAAATCGATTTTACGCAGAAAGCTTACTATAATGACGAGATTTTCGGCAATACCGGTCCCTTTCCGCCCAAGGTTGGGCAGGCGACCACTTACACAGTTACTTGGTTGTTGAAAAATTATTTCTCGGCCGCCAGTGGCGTCAAAATCGTGGCGACCCTGCCAGCCAACGTGCAGTGGAGCGGCAATATGTTTCCGAATAACGCGACCAGCTCGCTTACTTATGATAACTCGGCCCGGCAGATTACGTGGGATTTGGGTACCCTTAGCGTTGGCCAGGGCGTGCTCAATGAGCCGCCTAACATTTCTTTCCAGCTTGGGCTGACCCCAAATTCGGACCAGGCGGGAACAAAGGCGCCGTTGGTGAGCCAAGCGCTTGTCCAAGGTATCGACGCTTCGGACAGTTCGAGCTTGAATATTTCGGCACCTGCTCTTGACACCGGCACGCTTTCCGATCAGAATATGACCGACAGCCTGGGAATCGTTACAAACTAAAATTCGAAGCACGAAGCACGAATATTCTCCCGTTGGGACGGGAGGATTTCGAGCTTCTAACATTCGGATTTTTCAGACTATATGGATTTCATGCAAAATATCGTATCGCTGGCCAAGCGCCGCGGTTTTATATTCCCGTCTTCGGAGATTTACGGGGGTTTTGCGGCCATCTATGATTACGGCCATTACGGCACGCTGCTGAAAAACAACATCCGTGATGCCTGGTGGAAGCACATGGTGCAGTTGCGGGATGATGTGGTAGGGTTGGATTCCGCGATTTTTATGCATCCGATGACCTGGAAGGCGTCGGGGCATGTGGATAGTTTCGACGATCCGCAAGTGGATTGCAGAAAATGCAAGGCGCGTTTTCGCGCCGATCACATCCTGGAAGCATTCGGCATTAGCGCCGATAAGCAAACGCTGGTATTTCTCAATGCGGAACTTGATAAACTGCGCCAGGACAAAAAACTAAAATGTGCCAGTTGCGGCTCGACCGACCTGACCCAAGCCCGCCGGTTTTCGTTGATGGTCAAATCCAACCTTGGTTCGCCCACTGACGCGTTAAGCGAAGAGAATGTGGTTTATCTGAGGCCCGAGACTTGCGGCGGCATTTATCTGGAGTACAAGAATACTCTCGATTCGACGCGGGTGAAATTGCCGTTTGGCATCGCCCAGGTTGGCAAGGCTTTTCGCAACGAGATCGTGGCGCGGCAATTCATTTTTCGCACGCGCGAATTTGAGCAGATGGAAATGCAATACTTTTTGCATCCGTCAATGATGAAAGAGAAGTACGAAGAGTGGAAAAAGACCCGCTGGGAGTGGTACTTGGAATATGGCATGACGGAAGGCGATATCCGCTGGTACAAGCATGAAAAGTTGGCGCACTACGCTTCCGAAGCTTACGATATCGAATATAATTTCAAATCCCTGGGAGGCTTTAAGGAAGTAGAGGGTATCCACGCCCGCGGCAATTGGGACCTGTCGCAACACAGCAAGTTTTCCGGCGCCGACCTGACCTATTTGGATGAAAAGACCGGCGAGCGTTTCATTCCGCACATCATGGAAACATCGGCTGGGTTAAACCGCATTTTGTTCATGTTTTTGGATAAGGCTTACGCCGAAGAATCGGTAAACGGCGAAACACGCGTCGTGCTCAAACTTGATAAGCGCCTGTCCCCGATTAAAGTGGCGATATTCCCGCTGTTGAAAAACAAACCCGATCTGGTGGCCAAAGCCCGTTCGATATACGAAACGCTTCGCGCCGATTTTATGTGTGAGTTTGATGATTCGGGCAATATCGGCAAGCGCTACCGCCGTCAGGACGAAATCGGCACGCCCTATTGCATAACCGTTGATTTCGATACCTTAGAGAAAGGCGACGTCACCGTGCGTGACCGCGATACGATGCAACAGGTAAGGATTAAGGCAGAAGAACTTGCTTCATATTTGAGGTCGCAATTATCTGGCATATGAAAGAAATAAAATCGTTTTGGATCCTTGTTATTGTCGGAATATTCTTCATAGCCGGATTTGGTTTCTGTTTCATTTTTAAACTTTCGCCAAAAACATATAATTCGTCGCTGCCGTCTGATTATAATGAAAAAATACCGCTTGAATGTAAAACGCGAGGCATTTGGATAGGAATGAGAAGTGAATGCGACTTCCAAAATTTTGCGACGAAGTCAGACGACGATGAATCTTGGTGTAAGGGAAATTCAGGAGATTATACAGAAACATTCGGAGATACTGGACCGGAGGGAACTAAATGTATTTTTAAATTATGGAAATTCGAGAATTAATTAAAACTTCAAGGTAAATTTGGGGAGATAAAAAATTGACATTAATCCAGATAAACGTTCGTATGGGCAAGGTGTTTGGCGATATTTGCCGCAGCAAGACAAAAACAAATAAGATTAAATGAAGTTTGATTTTTTACCAGGTCGCTATTATTAATTTGTGCTTGTTAAAGATTGACGAAGCAATGCATTATCTAAATCGGTCGAGGGAAAAACAATCCGCCGGTTTTACTCTGATTGAGCTTTTGGTGGTAATTTCGATTATCGGAGTGCTTTCGGGTTTGGTTTTGGTGAGTATGAACGGTGTCCGTGCCAAGGCGCGCGACGCGCGGCGGAAAAGTGATTTGGACCAAATCGCCAAGGCCGCTGAATTGTATAACATAAAACACGAAACATACAATATTGATAATAGCGGTTGGGGGAGTTCCGGTCCTGGTACCGGCTGTGGCTGCGGTTGGTATAGTTACGAAGGGGGCATTTATGGCCGGTCAATCGCGCGCGCTCTCAACGAAGAAGGGATTCTTCCGTTTGTCAGGGATCCGAGCGGCGGCGATACCAGCAGTCCTTCTTCCGGGTATTCTTACATGTTTTATCTTTGCGGAAATGGTTTTTACGCTTATGCTAAATTGGAACAGCCAAGCGCCAAGGATCTCGCCACCTGCACTTCCGTTACTTGTTGCGACGGCTTGATGTCTGCCTACGGCATGAATTACGCGGTCGGCCATCAATAACATGCTTATTTTTAATCAGCTGCCAGTCGATTTTAGCGATTCATTCCAGCGCGGAATTAGTTCCAAACAAGTTCCTAATTTTAGTTCGGATAAAAATCATAAAAATAAAATATATGTTATCATAATTATTTTTTGCGGGTTACTGGGCTTGATTCTTTGGAAGGTAGTTCTTTTTTCAAGCAAGCCTAATGTCGTAATGCCTCCAGGCGTTCCTCTTGAAGCTCCTCCACTTAATATGCTGAAAAAATAATTGTTTTGAGCACTTAAATTTCGATAATTTAATATTATTTCGAATTCATATAAAGATGTATAAAAAAATTACTTTCCCTAACGGGTTGCGGATGATCACGGTTCCCGAGAAACACACTAGCACTGTTACGGCGCTGGTTTTGGTTGGCACGGGGTCAAAATACGAAAACAAAAAAAACAGCGGCGTGTCGCATTTTTTGGAGCACTTGATGTTTAAAGGCACCAAAAAGCGGCCCAGCGAAATTGATGTGATGCGCGTCATGGATGAGATTGGCGGAATTTATAACGCGTTTACCGGACCGGATTACACCGGTTATTACGCCAAGGTTCAGGCCAAGAAATTGCCGCTGGCAGTGGAGTGGACCAGCGATCTTTTTTTGCACGGAAAACTTGATGCCGCCGAAATCGAAAAAGAAAGGGGAGTGATCATTGAAGAGATTAATATGTTCTATGACCATCCCATGCGGTATATCTGGACTTTGTGGAACAAGGCGCTTTACGCGGACCAGCCTGCCGGATGGGATATTGCCGGAACCAAAGAGAGCGTATCGATTTTGACCCGTGATGATTTGGCGTCTTACCGGGACAGCCAATACAATGCCAAGGATACGATCGTCTGCATCTCCGGCAATTTCAATGTCGCGACCGCCCAAAATCTGGTAAAACGAAACTTTGGCGATATCAACGGGGGAAAGGCAAGTCCAAAAGCGTCGGTTGTCGAAATTCAAACCGAGCCCAAAGTGGAATTATACCAAAAAACAACCAATCAAACCCAGATTGGCATCGGAGTGCGGGCTTTTAATATTTTTGACAAGCGGCGCTACGCGTTAGAGCTTCTTGGCTTGGCATTGGGCGGAATGTCAACCTCACGGATATTTGAAGAGGTGCGTATCAAGCGTGGCTTGGTTTACGATGTTCACACCGAAGTTCCCATGGACCCTGACACCGGTTCTTTGATAACCGTGGCTAATTTGGATTCAAACCGCCTTGACGAAGGGATCCAGGTCATCCTGGGGGAATATAAAAAAGCCGCTGTTGGCGGTATTACCGCCGCCGAACTGCGGAAAGCGAAAGACAATTATATCGGTAAGAGCGCCTTGGTATTGGAATCTTCGCACGCTCAGGCGTCGTTTTATGCCGAGCAGGAATTATTGGAAGGAAGGATTTTGACCCCAAAACAGCTTTATTCAAAGATCGAAAAAGTGACTCTGGGTGATCTAAAACGCGTCGCGGCCGAGATTTTTACGCCAAAAAACCTGAATCTTGCTCTCATTGGTCCCTACGACAACACGGACAGGTTCAAAAAACTGCTCGAAGCCGGTTTGTAGTACGTTCAGTGTTTTTGATGTTATACTCTATTATGGGTCTGTTGCCGGATTAGTTTCAACTGCAATTTTCATATTTTCGCCGTAGCAACGGCGCCCACGGGAACCGGCTGCGAAAAATTCATCAGTCGTCGGCAGACTTAGCTTAAGTATGCCTTCCTCGCTTTATTAAAAGCGAGACTGCAAGCAGTCCTTCTTCATTTTTCTCGCTCGAAATCTGAAAATTTCGTTCTGAAGCTAATCCGGCAACAGACCCTTATAAGCGGTTTTTGGTTAAATTGTTTGGACAAAATCTATGAATCTCCCATTCTCGATAAAAGAAAACATCTCTCTTGATATCTCATGGTATTCCATTTTTAAGGTCGTGTTGACCATCTTTGTCATTTATTTTCTTTATCTTATAAAATCGATTTTGGTGTATATGCTGTTTGGTTTGATCGTCTCGGTCCTATTGGGTCCGGCAATCGATTTTTTGCATAAATTGAAATTACACCGTACCTTGGCGACATTTATTGTCTATGTTGCAGTGTTCGGTTTTATCGGGCTGATGATCTATTCGGTTTCGCCGATTTTTATCACCGAGATCCAGCATTTTTCCCAGAACTTTCAAATGTATTTCGATAAAGTGTCTCCGCTTTTGTCGGGGCTTGGATTCGATGTGTTCCAGAGCACGGAAACTTTCACCGCCGCGATAAGAGATTGGCTGATTGGCGCGTCGGCCAGCATCATCAGTTCCGTCGCTTCGATCTTTGGCGGTATTTTATTGACCCTGACAGTATTTACCATCGCCATTTTTTTCTCCCTGGAGGAAAGGGGGATTGAAAAATTCATCGTCCTTTTGTTTCCCAAGAAATATGAAAGCACTATGCTCGATGCCTGGAAGAAGACGCAGCGGAAGATCTCGGCATGGTTTGCCGCGCGTTTTTTGAGTATGCTCCTGGTGGGTATCTTGGTCGCTTTTATTTGCATGATCCTGGGGATCAAGTATCCCATATTGTTTGGCATTTTGGCGGCCGTGGCCGATATCGTGCCTTTTATCGGGCCGATAATTTCCGGATCTTTTGTGACGTTGTTTGCGTTGAGCCAATCGGTGCAGACAGCCGTTATTATCGCTGTGGCTTTCGTTATTATCCATTCGTTTGAGGCCAATATAATCATGCCGATCCTGTCGGTCAAGCTGATAAATCTGCCGGCGGTATTGGTGATTATTTCTTTGCTGATCGGCGAAACTCTCTGGGGTCCGATCGGCGCGATCCTGGCTATTCCGTTGTTCGGCATTTTCTACGATTTCACCGTCGATTACCTCCAGCGGAATAAGGATTAAATCATCTATGGCCGGAACTTTATTCATTGTTGCCAATCCGATCGGCAATTTAAACGACATTACGTTACGGGCGATTGAGACGCTCAAGGGCGTCGATCTGGTTCTGTGCGAAGATACCCGTGTCACCAAAAGATTGCTTGACCATTTTGGGATTGCCAAGCCAACCATGAGCTATCACCAGCATTCCGGTCTGGAAAAGATTCAAACGATCATCGGTTATCTGCGCGATGGAAAAACCTTGGCGCTGGTCTCCGATGCGGGCACGCCGGGAATCTCTGACCCGGGG
>Ga0182027_10011997_pt1 | contig 12192 bp, 10 predicted proteins | sample 712E1DmetaG_FD_121300 | JGI IMG/M metagenome (GOLD analysis project Ga0182027, IMG submission 121300) | Permafrost microbial communities from Stordalen Mire, Sweden - 712E1D metaG (Illumina Assembly) | ecosystem: Environmental > Terrestrial > Soil > Wetlands > Permafrost | place: Sweden...
TGCCCCATGAATTGCACAAGAATCCGCATGGCAAGGATTGCCTTAATAACGTCGGTCAGCTTGAAGAACAAACTGAACACGAACGCTGCAGCCCCCAGTATAAGCAGCGAGATATGCGGGAAGTGCTTTGTCGGGTGGAGGCGCGCAAACGACGAGAAAAATGCACCATCGGCAGCTGCCGCATATGGAATGCGGGAATATCCGAGTAAAGCCGAGAACAACGATGCAAATGCAATCCAGAGGATAAGGATGGTCGCTATGGCCGCGGCATGTCCGCCATAGATACGTTCGACAAATGTACTGACAATGTAGGGAGATTCCGCAATTTCTTTCCATGGAACAACGCCGAATATGCTCAGCTGCATGGCAAGATACAGAATCGCAATTCCTATTATGGAAATAAAAATACTTCGCGGGATATTTTTCTCAGGCGCTTTCACCTCTCCGCCGAGCTGGCACACATTGTAGTAGCCAAGGTATGCATACATGGTCTGGACAGTCGCTTGACCCAATCCTGCAAAAAACAACCAAGAGAAATTCCACGCGCCATTCGGGAAGTCAAATGCCAGCCGGCTCTCGAAGTGCGTAACGCCTCCCCAGATCAGCCAGATGAAAGTAAGCACCACGCCGGTCCATAACAGGAGCGACAACCGGCCGACCGTCGTAATGCGCCTGTAGAGAAGAATCACGAGGATGACGACGAGAACTCCGGAGATGGCTTTTTGCTCCATACCTGTCAACGGTATGAGGTATGTAAAATACTGGGAGAAGCCGATAGCGCCGGAGGCGATAACGAGCGGAGCCTGAAACATAGTCTGCCATATCAGGAGAAAAGACATTGCTTTACCCCAGCGGGCAGGGCCGTAGGATTCGCGCAGAAAGAAGTAACTTCCCCCTGCCCTGGGCATCGCGGCGCCGAGTTCCGACCAAACGAAACCGTCCATCAGCGCGAGCAATACGCCTACGACCCATGCAACTATTGCCTGCGGACCGCCCATGGTTTTTACAACGATGGGGATGACAATAAAAGGACCGATCCCCACCATATTGATCATGTTGAGGGCGCTCGCTTCCTTGAGACCGAGGCCGCGTTCCAGATGCGTGGAAGTATTGTCGGCAGACATTAGAGTGTCCTCATATCACGCCCGGTGAATCGGGCGCCAAACACCAATCCGAGCTGGGTCGATAGGTAACGAAAGAATCCTTCCTGCCTCGATATTATTGACCATGCTCATCCGCAGATTTTAAGATTAATTCTCTGATAATCTATTTGGTTGATGCTAACAATTTATTCTTTGCAAAACAATAGCGCTGCATTTTATGCCAGTCGCTCCGGACAACATTCTCTATGCATAGATACGAGATGCTGCAGTTAAGAATAGCACTTCCAACAATAAAAAAGGACTTACAAATTAATGTAAGTCCTTTTATCTTAATGAGTGGGCCCTGCTGGGCTCGAACCAGCGACCCGCAGATTATGAGTCACTTCAAGTACATTTTCATAAACTGTTATTTTATCGCAACTTAATATTTTTCAACGTCTTAAGGCTTGGAATATGAAGGAACATTTTTCCACATTTTCTATACTTTTCCATGTTTTTCGTAGCCAAATCGTAGCGAAGAATCAGTACTCATAACTTTTTTTTATCATGGGTTTCAACTTTTGCGTAAGAGAATTATCAGTGTGTTGCTCGCTCTGCAACACACTGCAACCTTAGTTCAATCCCTCATTGCACGTCCGAATGACCCCTTTGGGGAAGTGATGACTTCGTCACAATCGCTTGAAGCAGAACGCAATTACATCGTCAAAGTGTGAACAACTAATACCTTCCCTTTTGAATGTTTAACCATTGTATCGAGAATTACAATTGGAAATAGCCCGTTTGTAAAACATTCTAATTCTACTTTAAGACAATTATTGATAGAATAGTGCTTTAACTTGATAATTCCCTGTGGCAAGCCACAGGGAAAAAACTATGACAGGAATATTTCTATTGCGATACCCTGCGGCTTGCCGCAGGGTCATTCATTTTTGCGGCAACTACGATGTCCATTTGCATAGGACAATATTGAAAACGTTTCAGGCTGTGATGCAAATCTAGATGAGAAAATAATCCCATATAGGTTGCAAGACCGTCATAAATCTCATGTAATGCCTGTTCTTTCCCTAAATATTTTTTGCCTACATATGATACTATCTTTGAAAATATATTTGTACCCTTGAATGATATATTCTACTCATATTGGTGGTGTGTTCTTGTTGTCTTTCAACTACAAGATACCACTTTCCGGAATCTTTATTTTGGACAAGTGTGATTTTATATAATGAACTGTATAATTTCTAACAACAATAATGGCTAATAATTAGACCGGTACAGAATTACCATTCTTGCTATCTTTGTTAACACTCGGAAAATCATGACGAATCAAAAGCTAATTCTAATCTGGGATATGGATGGGGTTATCGCGGACACTAGAGATGTAAAAATTAGAACATTCAAAGAAGTTCTAACAGAAAACGGATTTAGAATTAAGCATACCGATAATCAGTTGTTAGTATCATCCCGCCCCTCTGAAGTATTTATACAATACAGTAAAGATAATTATTCTTACCTTAGCCAAGAATATTCAATTAAATATGAATATGGTTTACATGAAGCAAAAGCATTTTTGAATCCTGAAAGTATAAGATTGTCTGGCAACGGAAATGTTAATATACTTTTGACATCCCAACCCATGTGTAGAGTGGTAGCCACATTCCAAGCGCTTTTTGGTAAAGCCCCAAGGACATACTTTAACAACATTATTTCAGAAGAAGATTTGAATGGACATGGAAAAGGTTCTAAATATAGCAGTGAAATTGTGTCAAATACTATACGCACATTATCTCAAGGGAAAGTGGTTAAGGTTATTGTAATTGGAGATTCACCTAGTGATATATTGTGCGCACAAAAGATTGAGGCAATTTCGATTGCCGTGACATGGGGATATCACCATCCGAGAGATTTGAGATTATTCAATCCAGATTTTATTGTTTCTACACGAGATGAGTTACAATCAATTATATCTTTGGAGAAATAGCTGTGATAGGATTATGTGCACCATTATTAATGTTCGAAGATGTTTTGGATCTAGGATTCGATTATTTAGAAATAAAATGTTCTGAGATTTCAAAGATCAAGCCAAAGCCGAAACCATTTTATTATGCTAATTCATTTATCCCTGCCGATAAAGCTCTCTTCAAAGATGAGAAACAATATTTTGATTCCGTGAACTATTGTTGTGATTTGCTTTCCATTAGTAAATCTAAAGGTATTAAACATATCACTCTGGGTAGCGGAATTGCTCGAAATATTCCTAATTCCGCTACAAATAGAACAGTTTATGAAAGATGGAAACGTTTCTTAAAAACAATCGATTACGAAGCTTACATGACCGGTGTGTTTATTGGATTAGAGCCACTAGTTAAAAAGGAAACCAATTTCATAAATACGTTTCTTGAAGCTCAACACTGGATTGAAACCTTAAAGTTAAAATCATTTGGTATAACCTTTGATACTTATCATATATACCATGAAATGAATGATTTAGATATTATCAAAAAAACAGGGTTAAGTTTGGTTTCACACATTCATATGTCAAATAATGAGAAGTGTTATCCAAAATCATTAAATGAAGTTCCCTCAATTTTAATCGAATTCATAAAAAATAACTTTAGAGATCTTGATATCTCAATCGAATCAGTTCCCTTTTTATTGAATGATATCACTCCAAAAATTATATTGGACTTAAAATATTTGAGTACTTGAATGAATATAACTGTCATAATTCCTATAAAAGATAGACAAGATGATTTAATGAAGTGTCTTGGTAGTATAGAAAAGTCAATACTGCATTATAAGAAATACGGTCAAGAAAGGATTGTTGAAATTATTGTGGTAGATGATTGTTCAAAGTATGAATTGACTCCTTTGGTCTCTAAATTTAAGAATACAAAACTTATAAAGAACAATGGATCAGGCCCAGGGGCTGCTCGAAATACAGGATTTATATTAGCAAAAGAAGGCATTGTGGCTTTTATTGATTCAGACTGTATAGCCTCTGCGAATTGGTTAGAGAGGATTGAAAATAGATTTAATCAAAGCGAGGCGTTAGTATTACAAGGAGATCCTTGTCGTTTTGGAAAAAATAAAAAACTAGGGCAATATGAAGAAAAGTTATATTATTGTATGTTTTCTAGATATGTTATGGGAAATGAGTGTACCCAGATTGACACAAGAAATTGTGCGTTTCGGAAAAAAATATCAACTATTTTTCCTTTGGGACCCTTTATTGAGGATATGAAACAAGCACAAGCAGAGGCGCGTGTTTTGGGCAATCATTTAACAAGAAATAAGATCACCATTCTTTATAGTTCTGATGTGCTGGTTTTTCATAAGGATCCAGATTCTATTTGGCAAGCGATGCGACAGAAATATCGTCATGGATCCGGTCGAGTTTATGTATGGGATAAATGCCCGACAGTAAATCATTTAATCAATCGCTATTTTTTAACACCAATTCTTGTTTATAAAGTCCCATTTTGGTATGTGTTTCCAACACATTTGGCGTTTCTTTGCGGCTATTTTATTTCGAAATTAAAAATTAAATATATATGATAAATAATCTTAATAGTTATTGCAAAAAGACAGATACTTACCGGATATTTGCAAGTACATATTCCAAATGGGGTTTCAAAATTCCATTTCTTGTCGGATGTAAAAACAGCATATCATCCTCAAATCCCTCACCTGTCGTTGTGAGTTTACATAGTTGCCACAGGAGCCCAATATCTTGGGAGAAGTTACTAACTTGTGGAATTGCAGAAGTTGAAAGATGGATGGATTGTAAAAATATAGATCCATTTATTATTCTACACCCACTAGGCTTTGGGAATTCACTTTTTTTAGGACTGGGAGAACAAGATGCTTTTTTATCGCTTAGTCAACTATCAATAGATTTTAAAATTAATTCTTCAAGCATCTTTCTTGCAGGATTTTCAATGGGGGGTGCTGCGGCTTTAAGACTTCTTAGTGCATTCCCGTCTAGATTTAAAGGAGTTGCTTCAATTGGCGGGTACAGCATAAATCCAGTGCATTGGTTTGGACCTTCCCTTGAACATATAAAAGATGCTTACCTTATGGCGTACAAGGATTTAGATATCCTAGAAAATAGTTCTGTCTTTAATGGACAGAATATTTACCTTTCACATGGAAATTTGGATCTTGGTGTTGGAGGTGGTGTTCCATTTAATCAGTTTGAGAAAATAAAATCCGTGATCGAAAAAACAACATGTTCGCTAAAATGGAATGTGATGGAAAATATTGGTCATGCTGAATTTCCTCAAATTGAGCGGGAAAGAATCATAGAATGGTTCACCAACCTCTTATATTTTCATTCAACGGAGATGAACTATTTTCCTAATACAATAAATCGAAATACTAATTTGTCACTCACTAAGAATCCTATTGTCTTCGTTTATATTACTCAATCAACTATTAGTAATTATCAAAGTCAATTGGCCGAAGCGGAAGCTCGTTTTTACCTTGAATTAAATGCTGGTGTACACTGTGGTCCATTCAGAAACGGAGAACTTCTTTGGGGTGCAACATCTACCCCAGATTACAAAATAAAACTAAACCGTTCTGAAGGGGTAAATATTGTGCTATATGGTTCACCGAGTGACAATTCAATCATACGCAGTTTGTCTCCTTATTTGCCAGTTAAAGAATCTTCAAATGGGTTTATTATTAATGGGAATAACTGGACATGGAAAGATTATGCTGCAAGATTTATTATCACAAATCCATTTTCAAAGGACTCATCAATAGTAATTAATTTAGGAAAAGATTATCAGATATTATCTAAAGGCTTTGGCATATGGTATGGTCTCATACCCAGTTATATTGTTTTTAATTCGGTCGAAATATGTGACTTTGGGGAGTTAAAGCTGAAATAGACCGCTCAAATTTCATATTGAGGTATTAGTTATGAACATTTTAGGTATTGGGCCAGGAATAAAACTTGGTCATCATGATTCTTCAGCGGCTTTGTATAGCAATGGAATGTTAATCGCCGCTTCTGAGGAAGAACGATTTAAGAATTATAAGCATGCCAGATCACTTTTCCCTATTGATGCTATAAAATACTGTTTGCTCGTTGGAGATCTAGAAATTAATGAAATTGATATTGTTTCATCACCATTAATAACTTATCCAAATTATGAAAAGCGACTTCAAAGATTATTTGAATTTCATTTTGGCTTTTCCCCTAAAATAAAGCTTCACCATCATCACTTATGTCATGCTGCAAGTAGCTTTTATAAATCTAATATTAATCATTCCCTCATTCTCACTATTGACAATTCCGGTGATGGGGCCTCTGGCTTGGTTGCAATTGGTCACAGAAATGAGATAAGTGAGATAGACTATCTGGACCGAGCCCATTCATTAGGTGTTTTCTATTCAATGATTACACAATTTTTAGGTTTTAGAGCACATAATGATGAATATAAAGTTATGGGACTTGCCTCATACGGTAAAGCAAATTTAGTTGATAAGCTGGAAAAGGTTTTTAAATACCTTGAAAACGGGACATTTTATTTTGATCAAAGCTATAATTCACGAGTTGAACATTCGGAAATATATACAACAGATTTTGGGAGTTTCCAAGAATCTTTTTTTACTGGAAAATTGATTGAGCTATTGGGCTTTAAACCGCGCTTGTATGGTCAGGAGATCCAATCTCTTCACAAGAATTTGGCCGCATCCTTACAAACCCACGTCGAAATAATGATTTTATCTCTATTAAGACCATACAAAATAAAATATCCAGAAATCAAGAAGTTATGTCTTGCTGGAGGTCTATTTTTAAATTGCAAATTGAATTATGAAATTATAAATAGTGGCTTATTCGAAAATGTGTTTATTCAACCAGCAGCCGGTGATGCTGGTGTTTCAATGGGAGCCGCACTGATTGATGTGGCTAAATATGGAGAATTGATTCAGTATCCAAAATCTTTTGTATTCTCAGGTCCTCAATATAAAAAGGAAGAGATTATTAATATACTTCACAGAAATAAAATCCCTTTCCACGAAGAAAAGGACATAACTGAATATGCAGCACGGAAAATTGCGGAAGGAAAAATTATTGGTTGGTTTCAAGGTCGAGCTGAGTGGGGACCGAGAGCTTTAGGTAATAGATCTATTTTAGCTGATCCCAGATTACCAAAGATGAGTGAAATCATTAATCGTCAAATAAAGTTTCGAGAAGAATTCAGACCTTTTGCGTGTTCGATTCTTGAGGAAGAATTATATAATTATTTTGAATGTAAACAATTGGATCCATATATGTTAACTCTTGCAAGAGTGAAAAAAGAAAAAGCAATTATGATCCCAGCTATTATTCATTATGATGGTACTTCAAGAATACAAACAGTTTCTAGTGATTTAAATCCAATGTTTTATTCCCTTATTTCAAAGTTTTTTGAGATAACGGGTATACCAATGGTGCTAAATACAAGCTTAAATATTGATGGTATGCCCTTAGCCAGTCGATTTGATGAGGCTTTGAAGGTCTTTTTTACATCTGGATTAGACATATTAATTGCAGATTCTTTAATTCTTTCAAAAGAGGTACTTCTTTGAAAAATATTGGTGTACTTGGAGCAGCTCAACACTCAGAAGTAATAGTAGAGATGAGTAAATGTTGTAAAGATATTTGCATTAGTGGACTTTTTGATGATAATATTTTTCTACATGGTAATTTCGTTTCTGGAGTAAAGGTTATTGCTAGAATAGATGAAGTCTGGTCCTACTTGGAGAAAAAGACTCTAGATGGAGTCCTAATCGGTCTGAGTGCTAGGCAAATGGCATTGAGAATTCGATTATTGAAAATAATTTATGAAAGAAATATCTTCATGCCCAATATTATTCATCCTAGTGCTTGGATTGCTGATTCATCCAAAATAGGGTCGGGAAATATATTCGGCCCCAATTCTGTGATAAGTTATAAATCTGAAGTTGGCAACTCATGTGTCTTTTATTCAAACTCAGTTTTGGAACATCATTCAAAGATGAAAGACAATGTATACATGGGACCTGGGGCCAAAACCGCAGCAGATGTGACAATTGGATCGAACTCCTACATTGGTGCGAATGCGACAATAATTCCGCATGTGCATATTGCAGAAAATTCGATCATTGCCGCAGGATGTGTGGTTACCAAAGACATACAAAGTGCAAGCCTTGTTGCAGGAGTTCCAGGAATTATTAAGAGGGCTAATTCTTATGAGCTTTTATAAACACAGCCCAGAACTTATTAAGATTATCACAGATATGATAAGAAGGGACCGACTTTCAATTGTATCTGGCAGTTATCTTAAACTGTTTGAAACCGCCATTGCAGATTTTTGGGGAAATCGATATGGGATGGCGTTTGCGAATGGAACAGGAGCTATACATTCAGCATTGTTTGCGTTGGATGTTCACTTGGGAGATGAAGTAATTGTCCCGACTTATGGATTTCACGCGATGGTTATTCCAATTTTACTACTTGGTGCGACTCCAGTTTTCTGCGATATCTCATTTAGTACACTATGTTTGGAGGTTGAACATGTTGAAAAAGTAAAAACATCAAAAACTAAAGGTATTCTTTTGTTACATCCATGGGGGAATGTTGCAGACATGAATAATTTGAGGGCTTATGCAGATAAAAACAATCTATTTATATTAAGTGATGCTTCCCATGCGCATGGAGCTTGTTTCGGAGGTCAACCCATAGGTAAGTACTCGGAAATAACTTGTGTATCTTATGGAAAAGATAAATTGATTAGTGGTGGCGAACTTGGTGGGGCTACAACTGACTCTGATCAACTTTGGGACCGAATGGCTTTATTTTCACAAGTAAATCGTATACCAGCTGACTTACAAACGTCTACATATAAATACATGAGTAATTCAATAGGCCCTAAGTATAGACCTCATGCCCTAAGCCTGCCCATTGCTTTGGATCAATTAAATTCATATTCCGAAAGAATTTTAAAATTAAACATTAATATCAATAAGTTTTGCTCATACCTTAAAAGTACACGTATATTTGAAATACAAAAAGTTTATCCTGATGTGTCTCGGGTTTATTGGAAAATTGTTGTATTCATTAACCACAAAAATCCATTAAAGGTGAATAAATTCATTCTCGAAACGGCTAAATCTATGTCATTAGTTATAGAGCAAGATCATTATTCGCCGCTTCTCCACCAAGATCCTATTTACAAGGAATATTATAATATTTCTTCATGTAATAACTCTCTGCCAAATGCTGAAAGCTTGAAAAATAAAATTGTTCAAATTCATGCTCCTATCCTTGATGACGAGAATTTCGTGTATAAATATTGCGAATTATTTAAAACTGTCGAGAACAAATTATGAAAGAAAGTATTACTATCATCACAGATGGTGGAATTGATGACATTTTTGCGATAGTATTTTTGTCAAGGATTGAAAATATATCGATAGACAAGATAATTGCAGTTGCTGGAAATGGTAGCGCTCATCAGGCACAAAGCAACATTCAGTTCTTTTTGCCAAATTATAGAGAAAGGATTTATTCTTGGGATAATTCACAATATGCCCAGAAGTGCCCCAAGCATTTAATTCATGGTGATACTTCTTTTAGTGGTCTGAATATAGTCTTACGTCAAAAAAAGTTAATAGATATTGGCGATATCTTAACAGGTCGCTCTGAAACAATCCTTTCATTGGCTCCATTGACTCTGCTGTCGAGGTTATTGGATATTGACAATTGCAGAAAATATAAAATTGTAATTATGGGCGGGGCCATTGAAAATGGGATTGGAAATGATTCGACTTATTCTGAATATAACTTTATGGTTGACCCAACAGCCACAAATCAAATATTTCTATCAGGTTGCTATCCGATCATCGTTCCTCTTGATGTAACCAGACAAATTACTTTTGGAAATGAACTTGAAAGAATCTTAGATCCTGATCTCAAAACTATTTTCGATTTATTAAAGGGGCGATATTTAAATCTTGGGCAAACCCAAATTCCTTTGCATGACTTAACTGCCGCAAGCTTTTTGGTCGCACCAGATGCTTTTACATTACGACATAGGCATGCAGAAGTAATCGAAACTCCACTTGAATATGCTGGTTGCTTATTACTTGATCAGCATATGTACTCAAGAAAGCCGTCTAATTGTTTAATCATAAACAAAGCAGAGATTCCACGAATAAAATATGAAGTCATCAATCAAATGGCGGAACTGAAACATGAATAAAATTATTCATCAGACATGGAAAACTATGGAGATCCCCGATGTGATAAATATTGAGTGGCCTGATTCGTGGAAAAATAATTACCCAACTTGGGATTACAAATTATGGACAGACGATGATAATAGAGCATTAATTTCAGAAGTGAAACCTGATTTTTTAAACGTTTATGATGGTTATCCTTTCTCAATACAAAGAGCAGATGCTATTCGATATTTTTACATGTACTACTATGGAGGTATCTATGTCGATTTAGATTTCTTATCACTCAAAAATATGGAAAAAATACTAGCTGTTTCGAATATTGTGATAGGTTGTAATAATACCTGCAAAGATTCAAAACAAGTTATTCCAAATGCATTCTTGTATTCAATAAAAGGACACTCTTTTTGGTTGTATTGTATTGATCAGCTATCGCTAAATCTATCAGGTGATGTACATGACACTACTGGTTCTGCTTTTTTGAAAAAGTGTTTGTGTCATTATCTCCCGGAAGGATTGCATTTGCTTAAATCCGAATTCATTTACCCAATTAATTGGGAAAGCTATTCGATTGCTAAAAGATCAATGCCCTTAAAATATTATCAAAATCCCGAAATATATTTTCCTAATTCATATGCTGTCACTTTTTGGACAGGCTCATGGTTTAGTGGGGGAGGGCATCAAAATGAATAAATTAAACAGTATAAATAAAGTGACAATAAAACCGATTTTATATTGTCCGGCCAGGTGTGAATTTTGTATACCTAGACGTGATAATTATAGGCGTTTACGAGCTAATTCGGAATCTCAAATGAGGATATGTGATTATGAGAAACTTATTGTTGAGTTAGCAACCTTGGGTGTACAAGAAATATGTATAAGTGGAGGTGAACCAACACTATATAAACACTTAGATTGCTTGGTAAGGTCGATTTCTTTAAGCAATATAAAAGTATCACTAAATACTAATGGATTCAATTTGTTGAATAGATTATCAAAATTAATTGATTCTGGTCTAAATTGTGTAGGTCTTTCTTTGTATAGCAATAAAATTGATATACAGGATCAACTTAAAAAATTAGATGGAATTGGTGCGAAAGCAATTTCCTTGATAAAACAATTTAATAATTTAGATAAAAAAAAAGATCGTTCAGTAAAATTATATTTATACTGTATTCTTCTGCCACAAAACGCCCACGATTTATACCAATATTTGGCATTTGCCGAAGCACAAAAAGTCGATGGGGTATTCTTTTCACCAGTGCAAGGCAAACTTAGTACGGATAATTATTATCTATCAGAAAATAATATTTGTACAATTGAACGTGAAATTTATGAATGGGTAAATAACACTCAAATAAATCTTACTTCACAGAAGGATGCGATATTCAAATTCCTAGATAATATGAAAACTAATGCCTGCAGTATTAAACATGGTGTCTACAAATTGGATCCTGATAAACCTAAAAGTTGTGAGGTTTCGAAACACTCCTTTATGATTCTTGCAAATGGAGATGTTCATGCTTGTAATATGATAGAGATGGCGGGAGAACCTCCCTTGGGAAATATAAATAATAGTTCACTAAAAGAAATTCTATATGGCGATTCTAAAAAAGTATTTGATAATAATGTTCACAAGATGTGTAAATATTGCGCTATGTCTAATACTATCCTAATAGAAATGACGTGATGCTATTAATGAAAGACTATCGTGACAATTATAAATATTATCCTGAACGCAATTATAAAAATCAGATGATGCCCCAAAGACCGTTGAAATTTAGGACTTGAAAAAGCCCATGGCGATGTTTATCCTGAGATAATAAACTCTCAAATCCATTAACTCAGAAAGGAACAAACGCCATGGGTAAGAAAA
>Ga0182027_10011998_pt1 | contig 12190 bp, 9 predicted proteins | sample 712E1DmetaG_FD_121300 | JGI IMG/M metagenome (GOLD analysis project Ga0182027, IMG submission 121300) | Permafrost microbial communities from Stordalen Mire, Sweden - 712E1D metaG (Illumina Assembly) | ecosystem: Environmental > Terrestrial > Soil > Wetlands > Permafrost | place: Sweden...
CCGGACGGGTCCCTTCGCGCCGGGCACGAGGCATTTAACGAGTTCACGGCGATATCGGGGACGACCTGACAACTTCACCGAGGAACGAGTGGCATGATGATGCCCCGTTTCTCGGCCGCAAGCAGGGACGCGACGTCCAGGAAAAAAAGGCACCATATGACGGGAACACCGTTGCGCTGGGGCGTGATCGGTGCGGGGCATATCGCCGGTGTTTTCGCCCAGGATCTGACGTTAACGGCCGCGGGCCGGGTAGTTGCCGTCGGTTCGCGCACCCAGGAGGCGGCCGACCGCTTCGGGGACAAGTACGCCGTCCCCAGGCGTCATGGCTCGTACGAGGCGCTGGTGTCGGGCCCGGAAGTCGACGCCGTCTACGTGGCGACGCCGCACCCGATGCACCGGGACAACGCCCTGTTGGCGCTGGAGGCAGGTAAGGCCGTACTCTGAGCCGGCCCGACATACCCTGAGCAGGCCCGGCATATCCTGAGCCGGCCAGCTTCTCCGAGCACGTCACAGTAGAACCCCAATGAGCGGTCGATGTGGCTGACCCCGAGGGCCCCGTACCCCAAGCGGGTTTGCCCGTTTGCACCGGCCTTGTTTGTCATCTTCGGCGACTAACGCTCCGGCCCGATCCACTCGCTCTCGGGTGGTACCAGTTCGGAAAGTTGTTGCCAAAGGCCGTCGGGGATCTCCAGGGAGGCGAGGTCGACCAATTCGTCGACGTGGGCGGGGGTGGCGGTCCCCACGACGGTCGACGCGATGCGGGGGTCACGTAGGGAGAACTTGAGAGCGGCCGCCCGCAGGGGGACACCGTGTGCCTGGCACGCCCTCTCCATGGAGCGCACGCGGTCGACGAGCCCGGTGCTGGCCTGGCTGTAGGCGTAGGAGCTCACGACGCCCGGGCCCTTGGCCAGTATCCCGCCCCCGTACACGGCCGCGTTGACCACGGCGACGCCGGTCGCCACGGCCTCGTCTATCAGGGGCTCGGCCGAACGGTCGACCAGGGTGTAGCGGTTGTGGGTGAGCACCACCTCGAACGCGCCCGTACGCAAGAACCGCAGTATGAGCCCGACGGGGCCGCCGGCGACCCCTATGTGCTGGGCCAAACCCTCGTCGCGCATCGCCACCAGGGCCTCGACCGGCCCGGCGGGTGCCATGGCCTCCTCGAAGGTGATCTTGTCGGGATCGTGCAGGTAAAGCAGCTGGAACCGGTCGGCCCCGAGCCTTTCGAGGCTCTCCTCGGCCGAACGGCGGGCCCGGTCGCCGCTAAAGCCACCGGTAACCGGATCAGGGTCGACCTTGGTGGCCAGGACGAAACCGTCCGGGAGCCCGCCGCGCTCGGCGATGGCGGCACCGATGCGGCGTTCGCTCTCGCCGTTGCTGTAACCGTTGGCCGTGTCGAGGAAGTTGATGGGGCTGTCGAAAACATGTTGGACGGTCCGGACGCCCCGCTCGTAGTCGACGTCCTCGCCGAACACCTGGGGCACGCTGCCGAGGGGCGACGCGCCCACGCATATGGCCGTCACCATCAGCGAGGTGCGCCCGAGGGGCCTGAGAGGCAGTGCGCCGGGCGCGCCCTCCGCCGCCGGTCGGGGTTGGTCCACCGTCATTCTCCTGGTAAAAGCCCGTTGCGGGACACGACACCCGCGTACCACTGGGCGCTGGACTTGGGGATCCGCTCCTGGGTCTTGAAATCGACCCAGACGAGCCCGAAACGCTGAGAATACCCGTCGGCCCACTCGAAATTGTCCACGAGGCTCCAGCAGAAGTACCCGCGCAGGTCGACACCGGCGACGATGGCGTCGTGAGCCGCCTTGAGGTGCCGATCGAGATAGTCGGTCCTCTCGGGGTCATTGACCGCCCCGTCCGGGCCCACGTAGTCGGGGAAGGCGGCGCCGTTCTCCGTTACGTACAGGGGCAAATGCCCGTACTCGGTGTCGATCCGGGACAGGAGCTGCGCCAATCCCTCGGGCTCGATGGGCCATCCTTTCCCGGTTACGGGGACAGCGGGATCCGGACGCCCCCACGCCCGCAGGAAGTCGGGGAAGGGCCGGTCACCCGGGCGGGGAGCGCCTTGGGCGGCGGCCACGGTTTGGCAGAAGTAGTAGTTGACGCCCAGGAAGTCGATCGGGGCCTGGACCGTTGCCAGGTCGTCAGGACGGACGTGGTCCTCGCCCACGAGCGGGCGGAGAAGGTCGGCCAGGTCCTCGGGGTACTCGCCCCGCAAGACGGGATCCAAGAACCAGCGGTTGGCATAGCCGTCGACCCGAGCGGCCGCTTCGACATCGGCCGCCGACCCGGAGGCGGGACGGGCCGGACTGAGGTTGAGGGTGATGCCCACGCTGGAGCCCGGGGCCATGACTGACCTCACCGCCCGGGCGGCCAGCCCATGGCCCAACAGCAGGTGGTGGGCGGCGCGATAGGCCGAGGAAAGGTCGGCCACCCCCGGTGCGTGGATGCCGTTCCCATATCCCAGGTGGGCCGACACCCATGGCTCGTTCAGCGTGGTCCATAGGCGCACCCCGTCTCCCAGGCGCCGCACGATCTCTTGTGCGTAGTCGGCGAAACGACCGGCGGTGTCCCGGTTGGTCCACCCTCCGGCGTCCTGGAGCGCCTGGGGCAGGTCCCAGTGGTAGAGGGTGGCGGCAGGGGCAATGCCGTGCTCGGCCAGGTCGTCCAGGAGCCGGCGGTAGAAGTCCAGGCCGGCCTGGTTGAAAGGTCCCGCGCCGTCGGGCTGCACCCGGGGCCAGGCGACCGAGAACCGGTAGGAATTGAGGCCGAGCCGAGCCATCAGCTCCACGTCCTGGCGCCAGAGGTGATAGTGGTCGCAGGCGATATCGCCGGTGTCGCCGTGGAACACTTTGCCCGGTGTGTGGCAGAACGTGTCCCAAATGGACTGGCCTCGCCCGTCCTCGGAAACAGCGCCTTCGATCTGGTAGGAGGCCGTGGCCGTTCCCCACAAGAAGTTGTCCGGAAAGCTGTACATGGGCCTTGGATGATAGGGCAGGGGCCGCCCCGACCAGATCGGCGCAGGTCGGGGGGCCTCCCACTGCGCTACTCTGGGGGGCCTCAGGGGCCCGGGGGCCGCAGTGCCGCCGGCTCGTTCCGTCTCAGGCCCTTCCGGGAGTAGAGCGTTGCCCAGACGAAAGATCAGTGGCGCCGCGCTCGCACCGATCGTCGTCGCCCTGCCCTTGGTGGCAGAGGCCGTGCGGGCGGCCACGACCCGCGCCGGCACTTGGTTCTGGGGCGACCAGGCGCTCATCGACCTCGAGGCCCACAACAGCCTGATTGGGCGCAACCTGCTCGGTGTGTACGACCGCTACGGATGGCACCACCTCGGGCCCTTCTGGTTGGCGCTGCTCGGGGTGTTCCGCTGGCTCGGGGCCGGATCCTCGGTCGCCCTGGTCGTGGGCAACGACCTGGTGCAGGCGGCCGCCGCCGCCGCCATTGTCGTGGTCGCCATGCGGCTGCGGCCCGGCCTCACCGGGTGGTGGGCCGCTCTGGTGCTGCTGGGCTACGAGTGGTCTTTCGGGGCCGAACGCCTGGGCACGGTCTGGGCCCCCTATGCCATCGCCCTGCCCGCCGCCCTCCTCGTCCTGCTCGTGGCCGACATCGTCTCCAGCCGTGACCCATGGCCGCCCACCATTGGCGCCGCCGTCTGCGCTTCGTTCTTGTGCCAGACCGACATCAGTACCGCCGTCGTGGTCGGCGCCCTTGTCGTGGCCACCCCGGTACTCCGCCTGGCGGCCGGCGCCCGGCTCCGCCGGAGTGCGGACGGTCGCCGGAGTGCGGACGGTCGCCGCGGTGTCGACGGTCGCCGCGGTGTCGACGGTCGCCGCGGTGTCGACGGTCGCCGCGGTGTCGACGGTCGCCGCGGTGTCGCCCGAGCCGTCGGCGGTCTGTGGAAATTTCAGCCGGGGTGGGGTTGGGCGACAGGCAGGTGGCGCCGGTCGCTCGCCGTGCTCGTCGTCGTAGTGGTGGTGCTCTGGTTGCCCACCATCATCCAACAGCTCACGACCAGCCCGGGCAACATCGTCCAGGTCTACCGCTTCCTCTCCAAGCACCCGGGCCACCAGCCATGGGGGGACGCGCTGCAAGCGGCCGGGACCATCTTCGGCTCGTTCCCGTTGCGCCTGGGCGAACAGGTGTCCAAGCGGGACTCCGACCCGGGCTGGCTCGTCGCCGGTTCACTGGGGCAGCGTCCCTGGTTCCTGGCCTACCTCGTAGTCACCGCGGGAGCGGCCGTGTACGGCTTCGTGCGCCGCCGGCGTGCCGCCGCCTCCCTGGCGGCGGCGACCACAGTGGCCATGCTGGCCGCAGTATGGTCCGTCCACCTCGCCTACGGCCCGCTTTACCCCTACCTCGTCTTGTGGACGGGCGCCCTGGTGGTCCCGGCTCTCACGGGGTGGTGGCTGGCCCTGGCGCCGCCGCTGGCTTCCGCCGCCAAAACCAAGGCTTCCGCCACCAGAACCAAGGTGTCCTCGGTCAGGGACCGGGCCGCGGGCCGGTCCTGGGGAGCCCGTCTGGCGGGGGCGAGCCGGCCCTCGGGCCTCGTGCTGCCGGCCGTAACCCTCGCCGTCGCGCTCGCCATGGGCGGTGCCTTCGGGGCCACCTCCGACCCGATGGCCGGCCCGCCTTCCCACCTGGCCCGCCGGTCGTGGGAGTCAGTGGCAGCGGCGGCACTGGCGCCAGGGGTCAGGACCCTTTACGTTGATATTGTCAACGCCGACGCCATGCCGGATGCCGCGGCCATAGCCGACCAGGCTGTCCGCCACGGCCTCCGGGTCGAAGTCAACCGGTCCGCCCTATATTTCCTGGACTCCTCCTTTGCCCCGACATCGGTGGCTCAGCTGAAGGTCATCGTGTGCTGCGGCCGCAGCGGCCCCGGCAGGGTGCCGGCCGGGGCCGAGTTCGAGGCGAGGGTCGGAGGCGAACGGATCTATATTTCCACTGCCGGTTACCGGCCGGTCACAGGCGGGCCCGTGGTCACACAGGCCGTCAGTCCGGGCTCGGTAGCCGCATCTATGAGAGGTTCACGAGTGTGAGAGCTTCACGAGGAGGCACAAATGCGCCCCGACCCGGCACCGTCAGTCGCAGAGAGCATGGCCCGAGTAGCGGAGATCGGGCTCCTGCCGGTGGTCGAGCTTCCTGATCTAAAACTGGCTGAGCCCCTCTTCGAGGCCCTGTCGGCCGGCGGCCTCCCCGCCGCTGAGATCACGTTGCGCACGGCCGCGGGACTGGACGGGATCCGGCTACTAGTCGAGGCCTTCCCGACGGGGTTCATCGGCGCCGGCACCGTGCGCTCGGTCGAAGACGCCGCCCGGGTGATCGATGCGGGGGCGCGCTTTGTGGTCTGCCCGGGCACCGATCCCGAGCTGGTCGCCTATTGCTGCGAGCGCCAGGTCCTGGTGATGCCCGGCGTCTGCACGCCGAGCGAGATCCAGGCCGCCCTGCGGGCCGGTGCCGCGCCGCTGCTCAAGTTTTTCCCGGCCGAGCCCTCGGGGGGCGTTCCGTTCCTCAAGGCGTTGGCGGGGCCCTTCGGCGAGGTCCGTTTTGTCCCTACCGGAGGGATAAACGCCGCCAATCTGGAGACCTATTTGAGCCTCCCGCAGGTGGCAGCGTGCGGGGGGAGCTGGATGGTGACCAAAGCCCTGCTGGCTGAGCGCGACTTCGTCAAGATCCGGGACCTCACCGCCCAGGCCGTCGGCATCGTCGCCGCCTCTGCGGTCTCCCGTGGCTGAAGGGCCTCTCGCCCTGCGCTCGGCCGCGGGGTGCCGCTGGGACCTCGTCGCCGCCGGCGAGGTGATGCTGCGCCTCGACCCCGGCGACGGCCGTATCGCTACCACCCGCAACTTCCAGGTCTGGGAAGGCGGCGGCGAGTACAACGTCGCCCGGGGCTTGCGCCGTTGTTTCGGCCTGCGCACCGCCGTGGTGACGGCCCTGGCGGATAACCCGATCGGGCGCCTCGTCGAGGACCTGCTCCTACAGGGGGGCGTGGACATCTCCCACCTGCGCTGGGCCCCCTTCGACGGCATCGGCCGCAGCGTACGTAACGGGCTCAACTTCACCGAGCGCGGCTTCGGGGCCCGGGCGGCGCTCGGCTGCTCGGACCGCGCCAACAGCGCCACCAGCCAGTTGCAGCCGGGAGAATTGCCCTGGGGCGAGATCTTCGGCTCTGAGGGCGCCCGCTGGTTCCACACGGGCGGTATTTTCGCCGGGCTGTCCGAAAGCACGGCCGCGGTGGCCGCCGAGGCCATGTCCGCGGCTCGCCAGGCCGGTACGACCGTGTCTTACGACCTCAATTTCCGGCCTTCGTTGTGGAAGGCGGCGGGCGGCGCGCAACGGGCCGTGGAAGTCAACCGGCGGCTGGTGGCCATGACGGACGTCCTTTTCGGCAACGGGGACGATTTCAGCTCCGCTTTGGGCTTCGACGTCGCCGATGCCGGCTCCACCCATGCCGCGCTGGACGTCGAGAGCTATGGCGCCCTGTTGGCCCGGGTGGCGGCCGAGTTCCCGTCCCTCAAGGTGATCGCCAGCAGCCAGCGGCGCGTGCGCTCGGCCAGCCGCAACCACTGGGGCGCCATTTGCTGGGCGGGCGGTGAGCTTTATGCCCACGACATGCCCGACGACCTCGAGATCCTGGACCGCGTCGGCGGGGGCGACTCCTTCGCCTCCGGGCTCATTTACGGCCTGATAACCGAGATGCCGGTCGACCAGGCGCTGCGTTACGGAGTGGCCCACGGCGCCCTGGCCATGACCACTCCCGGGGATACGTCGATGGCGACCCTGGCCGAGGTGGCCCGGTTGGTCGGAGGGGGCTCGGCCTGGGTCGTCAGGTAGCTTTAAGGCCCATGACGCCGGAACCGGGGCACCTGGCCCTCCTCCTCGACTCCTCCCTTCATGACCACCGTCTCGAGCGGGACATAATCGAAGCCGCGGGCGGGAGGCTGGCCGTCACCGGCGTGGGCGTGTGGGAAGACCAAAACGAACAACAGGTCCTCGACCAACCGCTCCTGGCCGAGGCCGCGGTCATCCTGGTGGAGCACGCGCCCGTTACGCGGCGCGTGCTCGAGAGGGCGAGCTCGTGCGCCCTTGTCGTCCGCTACGGCGTGGGCGTCGACAACGTCGATATCCCGGCCGCCACCGCCAACGGGATCTGGGTCGCCAACGTCCCCGACTACGCCACCGACTCTGTAGCCGACCATGCCATCATGTTGCTGCTCGCCGTGGCCCGGGACCTGCGGGGCTTCAGCGAAAACGTCCGCCAGGGCAGCTGGCGCGGCGCTACCGAGCAGCACATGCCCCTGGTCCTGAGCGGCCGGTCCCTCGGTATCGTCGGCTACGGCCGCATCGGCAGCGCCACCGCCCGACGGGCCCTGGCGATGGGCCTCAAGGTGTACGCCTACGACCCGTTCGTGCCGCCGGAAAAAATGAGCGGGGACGGCGTAGTTGCCTGCCCCGATCTGGAGACGCTCCTGAAAGAGCGCGACTTCTTGTCCCTGCACTGCCCTCTGACCGAACTGACGCACCACCTCATCTCCGAGGAGGCGCTGGCACTGACCAAGCCGGGCGTCATCATTGTAAACACGGCTCGGGGGCCGGTCATAGACCTGGTGGCCCTCCAGGCCGCCCTGGGCACAGGCCATGTGGCCGGCGCCGGCCTCGACGTTTTCGATCCCGAGCCCCTGCCCATCGGACACCCCCTGCGGGCGCACCCGCGCGTTGTGGCCACCCCGCACGTGGCCTACCTGTCCGATCGTTCGTTCGTGGAACTGCGGACCAAGGCGGCCCAAAATGCGGCTGCGGTACTGCGGGGCGAGCCCCCCATCTACCCGGTGAACGACCCCGCCCACCCCCGGCGTCTTTCGACCGGAGCCGGCCCCGCCAGCTGAGCCCCGGCGCCCGTACGTCCGACCGTCCGAGCCTGGGCGCCTTACGCGGCCGCCGGTCCCTCGATGAGGACCTTGAGCTCGCCCCCGGCGCGCAGCTGGGCGATGGCATGGGCGCCCTCGGACAGAGGCAGGACGGCTGTGACGAGCCGGTCGGTGTCGATGTCGCCTCGGGCGATCAACCCCACGGCGGCGGCAACGTCGTCCGCCGTATAGACGCGGGTGCCGATCAGCTCCAGCTCCCTGAACATGAGGTCCTGGAGGTTGACCCCCACGACGCCCGGGTACATGCCGACGGTCACCACGGTGCCGCCGGCGGCGGCCCAGCCGAGCACGGTGGGCGACACCGAGGGATGTCCGGTGCAGTCGAACACGACGTCGGCCGCGTGGTCCGTCGCCGTCGGGCCCACCACCTCGAAGCCGAACGCCGCGGCCGCCTCCGCCCGACGGGCCACGGGCTCGCTCAGAGTGACCGACGACGCCCCCGCCACCCGGGCGCAGGTGCTCACGAGCAGCCCGATCGGGCCCGCTCCGACGACGTGGACGCTTTGCCCGAGGCCGACGTGGCCCCGCCGGACGGCGCGCACGGCCACCGCGGCCGGTTCGACCACGGCGGCGCGGCGCAGGTCGAGCGAGGGCGGCAGGCCCAGAAGGTGGTCAGCCGGTGCCACCAGGAGCTCCGCCGCCCCGCCATTAGCGTCGATCCCGATCAGGCCGAGCTTTTCGCAGACGTGGGAGCGGCCGCGGCGGCAAGCCCGGCACGTGCCGCACGACAGCAGCGGGTTGACGAAGACCGCCGTCCCGACGTCCAAGTCGCCACAGGCGGCGGCCAGGCGTCCGACGATCTCGTGGCCGATGACCGTGCCGGGCCGGGTACGGGGGTGCTCACCGGCGCAAATGTGGAGGTCGGTCCCGCACAGGCCGACGTAGGCCGGCTCGATGAGCGCCCAACCCGGCTTGGGGGCGGGCGCCGCCACCTCGGCCGCCTCGACCAGGTCCCCGCCCTGCCATACCAGTGCTTGCACGGTGCTCTCCTGTCGTTGTTTTCCGGATTTGCCGAATTTTCCGGCCCGGGCTGCCTGACCGGCCCCCCCGTTGCCTCGTGGGCGGTACGGGCTGGCCCCGAGCCGTCGGGGCTGCGTGCCGGGCCGGGGGTGGTAGGCTTATATTTCTAGCTGACTTACCTGAGAAGGGGTTGCTGTGCTGTCAACGATTTTTTCGGGTAGCGACGACCTGATAGTCATCCTGGTCGCGGTGGTGGTGCTCTTCGGGGGGAGCCAACTTCCGAAGCTGGCCAAAAACACGGGCGAGGCGTTGCGGGAATTCCGCAAGGCTCATTCCGACGCCGAAGCGGGGGCTCCGGCCGCCACTGTGGTGGCGGGCGCGACGTCCACTCCCGTCCTGCCAACGGCCCCCGCCGCCCCGGTCCTGGCCCAGGCCCCGCCTGCGGCGGCGACAGGCGACTACGTGACGGTCAGCCGGGCCGAGCTCGACGCGCTCCTGGCCGAGCGCACCGCCCACGCAAAAGCGGAAGCGGCCCCGACCGACAACTGAGTTTCGCCGGGAGGCCTCGGCGACCACGGGCCGTGACGAGAGTGGCCACGGGCGGTGATGGATGATGGCGAGAAGGCCACGAGCAGTGACGGCGGCGTCCCGTTGGGCTTCTGAGCTGGGGATATTCGTACCTCAGAGGTTGTGGCGCGGGCCATAAGGTCTTAAGTCCCCCCAGTGCGTGACCGATGGTAAGTGGGTGAAGACCCTGGCACCACCGCGCGTCGCAGTTCTGCCGGTGCTGGACCTGAGCGATCGGAGCGTGCCCAGCGCACCAGGCGTCTCCGCCAAGACCAAGAAGTCCCGGACCTGGATATGGTTCTTGGGTTTCGAGGCCGTCGTCGCTCTGATCTACTTCCCCTTCGGGATCCCCTCCGGCAAGCCCCGGATGCTCGGCTTCATCCCGTGGATGGAGTGGGACGGACAGGTCCCGGCGTGGACGGTGCTGGGACTGTCGTCGGTGGCCGCCATCGTCTACGGTGCCCGGCGGTACCGGCCCAGGGCGACGCTCGCCTGGTGGTTCATCGGCGCCGGCCTAACCCTTTTCATAACCGGGGACACGATCTATAAGACCTGGCACCAGATAATGGGCCAGCAGAACATCCCGTTCCCGTCGTTCATCGACGCCATCTACATCACCATGTACCCGGTCCTGGCCGTCGGCCTGCTCCTGCTCGTGCGGGCACGCCTACCGGGTGGCGACAAGGCCGGCCTGCTCGACGCCCTGATCGTCACTTTGGGCCTGGCCCTGCTGTCGTGGATTTTCCTGATCGGTCCCAACGTCCGGGCCCCGGAAGGGATGCTCGTCCGTTTGACCGCCGCCGCCTACCCGCTGGGTGACGTGCTGCTGCTGGCCATGTTGGCCCACCTCTGGAGCGCCGGGGGGTTGCGCAACCCGGCTGGGCGCCTACTGGCCATCGGGACCCTGGGGACGCTGGTGGCCGACTCGGTCTACGGCCTGGCTGGTCTGCACTCCAGCTGGAACTGGCACGACGGTAACCCGTTCGACCTCGGCTGGATCGTCTTCTACAGCTGCTGGGGGGCGGCCGCACTGCACCCGTCGATGCGCCAGCTGTCGGAGCGCCGGCCGGTGGCGGCTCTGCTCACGAGCCGTTCCCGCCTGGCCCTGCTGGGCGCGATCACCCTCATCGCCCCGGTCGGGCTGCTCGTCGAGACCTCGGTGGGCAAGCCGGTGGACGCGCCGGTCATAGCCGGCGTCGCCGGGATCATGTTCTTCCTGGTCGTGCTGCGCATGTCAGGTGTCGTCTCCGCTCACAAGCAGGCCGTGGCCCGCGAGCAGGTGATGCGCCGGGAGGCGGCGGAGCTGGTGGGCGCCCCGGGCCGGACCGGCATCAATGAGGCCACCGTACGGGCCGTGAGCGACCTGGTCGGCGGGCACGCCGAGGCCTATTCCGTGAGCCTGGTCATGGCCGGCACGCCCGGCGAGTTCAAGGTGGTGGCCGCACGGGGGGCGCCGGACCGTAACCCCCAGTTCGACCTGGGCACCGTGGCCAACGAGGCGTGGGCGGCGCTGAACGCGGGGCGCGCCGTACGCTGCCGGGCCGCCGTACCGGAGGACGTCCCGGCGGGCACGGTCGGGGAGTGGTTGTTCCTCTGCCCCATCGTGACGGGCGAAAAACTGAAGGGCGTCATCGTGGTCGAGGCCTCCGACGAGTTGCCCATCGACCTCACCAACACGCTGGAGACCCTGTCCGCCCAGGTCGGCCTGGCCCTCGACCGCGAAGACCTGACCGATGCCTTCCACGCCCGGCGTAGCGAGTTGCGGTTCCAGACGCTCGTACAAAGCGCCTCCGACGTCATCCTCATCGCCCGGCCCGACACGACCATTACCTACCAGACGCCCTCCGCCCAACGCATCCTCGGGTACGAACCGGGGGCGTTGGAGGGCCGGCGGATCACGTCCCTGATCCACCCCCAGGACGTGGAAAGGGCGATCGCCCTCTACGGCGGGGTGGCTTTCCGCGCCGGCACGTCGGCCACGGCCGAATGGCGGGTACGCCACGCGGACGGAACGTGGCGCGACGTGGAGGTCGTGACCAACAACATGCTGGGCGAACCGACCGTCGAGGGCATCGTGCTCACCCTGCGCGACGTGACGGAACGCAAACGCCTGGAGGAAGAACTGAAACACCAGGCGTTCCACGACGCCCTGAGCGGTCTGGCCAACCGGCCCCTGTTCCGGGACCGCCTCGAGCATGCCCTGGCCCGGGCGGCGCGCTCTCTGACGTCGCTGGCCGTACTGTTCTTGGACCTCGACGACTTTAAGCTTGTCAACGACAGCCTGGGCCATGCCGTGGGCGACGAGCTGCTGGTGGCGGTGGCGGGACGCCTGATGGGCTCGCTGCGCTCGGGTGACACGGCCGCCCGCTTCGGCGGCGACGAGTTCGCCGTCCTGCTGGAGGCGACCGAGGACATCTCCGACGCCCGCTTGGCGGCCGAGCGGATCCTGGCCGATCTGAAAGCGCCGTTCTCGGTCAACGACCGCCTTATCCCGGTCCACGCCAGTGTGGGGATCGCCTACAGCAAGTGCGGCCTCGAGGGGCCGGCCGAGCTCCTGCAGGCGGCCGACGTCGCCATGTACGCGGCCAAGGCCAAGGGCAAGAACGGTTACGAGGTCTATCAACCCTCCCTGCAGGAGGCGGTGAGCGACCGCCTCGAACGCACCGCCGAGCTCCAGCAGGCCGTCGACGAAGACCAGTTCATCCTCTTCTACCAACCCATAGTCAGTCTGA
>Ga0182027_10012000_pt1 | contig 12189 bp, 12 predicted proteins | sample 712E1DmetaG_FD_121300 | JGI IMG/M metagenome (GOLD analysis project Ga0182027, IMG submission 121300) | Permafrost microbial communities from Stordalen Mire, Sweden - 712E1D metaG (Illumina Assembly) | ecosystem: Environmental > Terrestrial > Soil > Wetlands > Permafrost | place: Sweden...
ATGGCGGCTTCATACGATTCCCGTGCGGCGCCCAGATCCTTCCGTTCCACCTGCAACCTGGCCAGCGCCTGCCATGCTTCGCCGTAGCTTGGGTCGAGTGCCACGGCCTTTTCGTAATCCCGGAGGGCGTCGTCGGCCTTCCCCAACTGGACGGCCTTGAGACCCGCTTGAAACGCCGCGGCTGCGTTCCTCGGGGGAGCCTTTTGCGCTCCCTGGTTCTGCGCCAGCGCGGCGGCCAGCGTCAGTCCTGCAAGACCAGCCAACCGAGCCAAACGTGTGCGCTGTGACTCAGCGATCTGCATATCTCGATCCTCCAGCAATCCTCACATTGCTATTACCCCAAGAGTAGCTCCAGGATACGGTCGCCCCGACAAACCCTTCGCAAGGACCAAGACCAGGACCAAGGCCACGTTTGCCTCCCGCCATTCTCGATGCTAAGCTGAAACCGCATCAATGCTGGGAGACGCGCAATTCATTGTACCGAGTGCGGTGGTTCCGGACGCTGCTCCGAATGTCGGGGGACGGGCGCGAATTGCAGGCTCAACGATGTGGAACCACGCTGCCGGGCTTGCCACGGAACGTCTGTCTGCCCTGCGTGTAGTGGATCGGGCGTCGAGTCGCTTCCTGCGAAGCTGGATGTTTCGGTCTATGTGCGGACAGTTCTCACGGCGGTGATCGGATTCATTCTCTGCGAGACCCTCATCGGAAACGCGCCTGTACGTTTCGGACGAGGTGGACCGCTTCTGCCCGGCGTGGTTGGGCGGCTTATCGCACCAAGCAGCGCCAATCGACCTCGCTATTCGGCGACGGCGACGCCTCGTCCACCGACAATCGGCATTCACGAATAAGGAACGAGAAGCGGGCCTGAACGGGATCTATGCATCGCGCGGCGGAAGCAGGGCGGCGAGGCATGAAATGGGCGCCGCACTCTTGAAACGGCCATGTGGGTATAGTGCGAAAACGGCGCACGTGTGCCAGGCGAGATCTCTTGTCTGCTGAGCCGCCGGACGGTAGGATAAGTCAGACCGGAATGGAGGCTCCGATGACTACTGCCAAATCCGCTTCTCCCGGGCTCAGGATGAAATGGGCCATAGGGATTTTGATCGCCGTCGCGACGATGTGGGGCCAGGCGCCGCGGCCATCGGCGAACGCGCCATTGCCCACGTTCGAGGTGGCTTCCGTCAAGCCTTCCAACGGGGCCGGCGGCCAAGTCGGACGCGAAGCCGGTTGGGGCGACGTAACGGGCAGGGTGAACCTGTTGGATGTTCATCTCGCCGACGCGCTGTTGCGGGCTTACGGTCTGCAACCCTACCAGCTTAGCGGCCCTGCGTGGCTGGACGGCGATTTCTTCGATATTCTCGCGGTCGCGCCGGCCGGCGCTCCAAAACAACAGATCCCGCTGATGTTCCAGTCCTTGCTGGAAGACCGGTTCAAACTGAAGTTCCACACGGAGACCCAGGTCGCGCCGGCGTATGCGCTGGAGGTTGCGGCGGGCGGGCCGAACCTGAAAGAGACCGCGCCGAACGACATCTACGTACCTCGTACGGAGGCGTACGCGTCATCGAGCGGAAAGTTGTTACACACCGCCGAAGGCTCCGGGCCGTTCGGACTGGTCAAGACGAGCTTCGCGAATGGAATTCTACACGCCGAGTTCGCAAGCATGACCATGAAGACGCTCACCGAGTACCTGAACCAATACCCGAACAATCAAAACATGATCGGAATCGTCGATCTGCCGGTTGTCGATATGACGGAGCTTAAGGGGTCTTACCAGGTGACGCTGGACATCTCAAGGAGCGATATGCCGAGGGCCAGAGGCGGACCTCCGGCGAGCCAGGGAGACCCCGGCCAAGCCCTGCCAACAGCCTCCGAACCGTCCGGGAATTCGGTTCGAGAATCCTTGGCAAAACTGGGCCTCCGCCTCGAACGCCGCAGGCTTCCGATCGAGAAGTTCGTGATCGATCATATCGATAGGACGCCCACGGAAAATTGACGTTGCCTCCGCGCGGCGATTCAGTTGTGGACGGGATTGCTTTCCTTTGACCCTTCAGACCGTGGACTCTGGGCGGACGACGATTCTGGCCTGAAATTCAGGTCACTTCGTCGCCATGCACAGGAGGGTTTCCGCGGCCAGCGCGCTTCAGAAGCCGCTTGGTCTTCGCGACATCGCCGCGTTCCCCGCGCAAGCGGAAGTACTCTTCGGTCCGCAGGGCCGACAGCTTCTCAGCCACCGCGACGTTGATGAACTGGTTGAGAGCCACGCCTTCGCTTTCGGAAACGCGGCGCGCCTCTTCCAGGATCGATTCTTGAAGGCGCAATGCAACGTTACTTTTTCTCATGCTTTCGAACCTCCTTCAGCGCCTCGCATGGCCGCAGCACTCGGATTCCGAACTCGCGGGCGGCGGCCGCAAGGTGACGCACATTGAAAGTCACCAGCCAATCCGCCCCGCCGTTGACCGCCGTTTCCAGTACCATCTCGTCGGCTGGGTCCCTCAACCGCGGACGCCACAGCAACCAGAACGGGACCGGAACCGATACTCTGACCATAGCATCGAGAACCTCATTCATCTCCCGCGACGTCAAGCCGCTGGCGTCAAGGCGCCCCCCTTGTGGGAAGTCCGGCGTTCGCCCCACTATAATGGAAGAACGCTCATGTCCCTTTCCGCGCCATCCCTGGCGAGTCCCGAGGCCATTGCGCGCTACGAGCCGGTGATCGGCCTCGAAGTGCACGTGCAGCTTGCCACCGCCACCAAGATTTTTTGCGGGTGCCCCACCAGCTTCGGCGCGCCGCCCAACGCCAACGTGTGCCCCGTGTGCCTGGGATTGCCCGGCGCGCTGCCGGTGCTCAGCCGCGAGGCCGTGGATCTGGCCGTGAAGGCCGCGCTGGCGCTCCATTGCGGCATCCATCCGCAATCGCGCTTCGCCCGCAAGAATTACTTCTATCCGGACCTGCCCAAGGGCTACCAGATCTCCATGTACGACGAGCCGCTGGCCGAGCAAGGCTACGTGGATATCGTGGTGGAGGGCGTTCCCAAGCGCATCGGCGTGACGCGCGTCCACATGGAAGACGACGCGGGCAAGAGCATTCACGAAGGCTTCCGCGATTCCGACCGCTACTCCTACGTGGATTTGAACCGTTCCGGCACGCCGCTGATCGAGATTGTCAGCGAGCCCGACATGCGCAGCTCCGCCGAGGCCTACGCCTACCTGACGGAGGTCAAGCAGACCTTGCAGTTCATCGAGGTCTCCACCTGCGACATGGAGAAGGGGCATCTGCGTTGCGACGCCAACGTTTCCGTGCGGCTCAAGGGCGCGGAAAAATTCGGCACGCGCGCCGAGGTGAAGAACCTGAACTCGTTCCGCTTTTTGAAGCTGGCGCTGGAGTACGAGATCGCGCGCCAGGTGGCGCTGCTCGATAGCGGCGGCCGGGTGGAGCAGGAGACCCGCCTCTACAATTCCGATACGGGCGAGACCGCCGGCATGCGCAGCAAGGAACACGCGCACGACTACCGTTATTTCCCGGAGCCGGATTTGCTGCCGCTGCGCCTCGACGAGGCATGGCTGCGGGACGTCCAGGACGCCATGCCGGAACTGCCCGCCCGCAAGCGCGCGCGTTTCACGGCGGAGTACGGGCTGCGCGAGTACGATGTGGAGGTGCTGACGGCCAACCGCGCCATCGCCGAGTATTTCGAGACGGCGGCCACGGTTTCAGGCGACGCCAAGACCGCGGCGAACTGGGTCATGGGCGACCTTATGGGCCTGCTCAAGGCCGGCGGCAAGGAGATTTCCGATTCGCCGGTAAGCGCGCGGCAGTTGGGCGAATTGGTCGGCCTGGTGGCCAAAGGCGAAGTTTCCGGCAAGCTGGCTAAGGAGATTTTCGGCAAGATGTTTGCGAGCGGAGAATCCGCCGGCGCCATCATGGAGCGCGATGGGCTGAAGCAGATCAGCGACGCCGGCGCGCTGGAGAAGACCATCGCCGATGCGATCGCCGGCAATCCCAAGCAGGTCGAGCAGTACCGGGGCGGCAAGACCACCGTCCTCAATTTCCTGGTGGGTCAGGTCATGCGGGCCACTCGCGGCCAGGCCAACGTAGCGGTAGTGACCGAGTTACTCAAACAGAAGTTGGGGTGACGCATGTTGAAGGCAGGCGATAAGGCGCCGGACATCCGGCTGCGCACGGATACCGGTGAGGAGTTCAAGCTCTCGGACATGCGAGGCAAGCGCGTGGCGCTGTACTTTTATCCGCGCGCCAATACGCCCGGCTGCACCACCGAGGCCTGCGAATTTCGCGACGGCATCCACGCCTTCGCGAAGAAGGGCGCGGCGGTGGTGGGCATTTCTCCCGACAAGCCCGCGGCCCTGGCGAAGTTCAAGCAGAAGTTCAACCTGCCCTTCACGCTGTTGGCCGACGAGGAAAGAGCCACGGCCCAAGCTTATGGCGTGTGGCAAGAGAAGACCATGTATGGCAAGAAGGCGATGGGCATCGTGCGCAGCACCTTCGTCGTCGGGCCGGATGGCAAGATCGAGAAGGTCTACGCCAAGGTGAAGGCCCAAGGCCACGCGGCCGAAGTGCTGGCGGCGCTGTAATAGCCCGGCATGTCCGGTTCGCGGCCTGTTACAGTTGTGGAATGTCCTGGTTCACCGTCCGGACGCCGGCCTCCAGTGCGAATCTGGGACCGGGGTTCGACGCCCTGGGTCTCGCTCTCGGGATCTACTTAACCTGCCGTTTTCGTACGGCCGAAAGCCTGTCGATTTGCGTCTCGGGACGAGATGCGGACTCGATTCCGGCGGGGCCGGATAACCTGATCTGGCGGACGGCGGTGACCGTCGCCGAGGGTCACGGGGCCGTCATGCCGCCCATCGAGTTACAGATCGCGAACGAGATTCCCATTGGCAAAGGGCTCGGTTCGAGCGCCGCGGCGCTCACCGCCGGGGTGGTGATCGCGGATCACGCGCTGGGCCTCGGCTTCAAGCCGCTGCGCATTTTGGACGAAGCGGCGCGCCTGGAGGGGCACCCGGATAACGTTGCCGCGTGCACTTTGGGATCGATCGTGGCGGCCGCGATCGATTCCGGCGGAGTCACTCGCGCGGTCCGCCTCGACTTGCCGCGCTGCTTCGGCGTGGCGGTGGTGATTCCGGATTTCGATCTGCCGACCACCAAGGCGCGCGCCGTGCTGCCGGAAAGCTACAGCCGCGAAGACGCCGTGTTCAACGTGCAGCGGGCCGCGCTGCTGATTGCGGCGCTGGCGGCCGGCGCACGCTCGGCATTTCCCGCCGCGCTCGAAGACCGCTTCCACCAGCCGTACCGCGTCCCGCTGGTGCCGGGCCTGGGCGAGATATTGAAGCTGCGCGCGCCGGGGTTGCTGGGATGCGCCTTGAGCGGCGCCGGGCCATCCATCCTGGTGTTCTATGAGCGCGGCTACGAAGAGGTGTGCGACCTGGTGCGCCAGATTTTCCGCCTGCACGGCCACGAATCGGAAACCGTATTCGCGGACATCGCGGATCACGGGTTTGAACTGACGGGGGAAGCGGCAGACTGAGAGTCTGCGCCACTCGGGCTACCGGAGCCACTCACTGCGGACTTCGGCTGCGAATCTCTCGGGGTCTTGCGCCTGATACAGCACCGTGGCGGCGGCGCCTTTGCCGGGAAGCAGCACCAATCGATTGCCGCCGGCGCGGTACATCTCGACGACCTTGCCGCTCGCCAATCGCCACTTTCCGGCTTCGTAGTGCGAGTTATTAAATCCGTTGGCTTTGGCGACGGGCCGCCAGTCCGGCTCCTGCGACAGATCGACCACGCGAATCTGGCCGGCATCTACGGCGTCCGCTTTCAGAGTGACGGGGTAGAACTTGTCGTGGAAGATTAACGCATCGGAGGTCAGGGTATAGCTGGGCGGTCCTGGGGAATACAGCAAGGCAAAGACCGCAAAGGTGAGCCCCGCGACGCCAATCAAGGCGGACGCCACTCCCACTATCTTGGACGCCGTGTTTCCGCCGGCGGCGACGGGCTGAACGGCCATCGGTGAGACTGGGGCGCCGACAGCCGCCAGAAAACCGCTCGCGTCGGCGGGGCTGAACAACGCTGTCTTGGCATCGGTGACGACCACCACGGCCTTGGACCGGTCGGTTACGTACCAGGTGCATTTGCCGAGTTTGGAAGTTCGGAAGAGGCCGTAATGACCGAACACGCCGCCGTTGCCCCAGAGACGGATGCAACCGCGCAGGTCGTCGTCGGCGGCGGCCCTTGCTTCGAGAAGGCCATCAAGCGGGATTTGCACGCTGCCGATGAGCCGCTTGACGGTGATGCATCGGTCCGCCACGGTATAGCTGGTGGGCGAGTACGCGTAGCAAGCCAGGACGATCAGAATAGCGATGGCCCAGACGAACGCGGGCATGTGCGGGATGAGCGCTATGCCAACGAGCAGAAGGCACACCAGAGGCGTAACAGCCCTGGCGAGCCGATCATATGGGGCTGCTGGAAACATCATGGCTAGTGGCGTCCGAAGCGGTGGCCGCCGCCGCTCGGCATGTGGAACGACCGGGGCGCCGGGGCGGGGTGGAAGCTGCGCACGGGCGGCGGCGAGAAATGGCCGGATTCGGGGCTGCTATTCCGCCCGAAAGTCTTGGGCGCGCCGCTCCCCGATGGCGAGGCGTACTTCGAGCCGCCGAAACCCCCGCTCTTCGACGCGAACCGGGAATCCTTGAATCCGCCGCTTTGGGCGTAGGAACTGCCGGAATAGCGCTGCTGGGTGGCGGCGCCGGCGGTGCCGTACTTCTGGCCGGAGGCGGAATCGTTGCCGTAGTACGTCTGGCCGCGGCTCTGATAACTGCGATAGCCATCCCATTCGCCGCGCTCGAGTGGGCGGTAATCGTGATGGAAGAGCAGGTCGCGCATGAGCGCGTACTGGCCGTAGAAGACCCAGAAATCGCGCCCGCCGCTGTGGTCCCAGTAACCATACCGATTGGACCCCTGCGAGGGCGGCGCCATGTAGGCGAACCCGGCGGGCTGCGCCACGCGGTCGGATTCGGAATCGTATTTTCCGAGCGGCTTGTGCTCGATGGTCATGCCGAGATCGTTCCGCATGGCCTGGTAAGTGGATAGCGGAACTTCCACCCAGCGCTCGTCGGAGGTGGCGTCGCCGGTCTTCGCCGCGGCGTCCGGGACGCGGGTCTTGATGGTCTCGATCTTCTGGTCGTACTCCTTCGAAGACCCGATGCCGCGGGTTTCCATATCGGCCAGCACCTTGTCCCAGGAGGTGTATAACTGCGCGCCGAGGGACTGAATGGCGGCGGCTTGGGTGGGCAGCGCGGCGGCGGAAGCATGCAGTTGGCCGGCGGCGCCGAGCAGGGTTCCGAAGTCCAAATTGGCGAGGTTGCCGGCGGCGGCCTGGCGGCGGGAATCGGCAGTGGAGTCCCATAGGCGGTCGCCCTCGGCGACCAGGCTGCGCTCGGCGGCGAGGCGCGCGTCGAGGTCGGCCTTCTTCTCGGGCCAGTCGGCATCGGCTTTCTGGACGGTGGCGCTCAAGGAGGCCAGATCGTAGCCGTGGACGGCGTCGTGGTCGCGCCGCATCTGCTCGAGCGCTTCAGGCAGGTGCTGCTTGAGATCCTCCCAGTGCGCGGCCTCTTGCCGTACGGCGTAGGCTTGCGCCACGGCATTGGAGCGGAGGCCGCGCTCTTCGGAGAGCAGCGCCTCGACGCGTGGCCGGTCCTGGCGGCGGTTCTGCTTCTCGAAAGCGGCGAGTTGAGCGGAATCGCGCGCGGCGGAATCGAGCAGCGCGGTGGATTGGCCGAACTGGGCGGGCCACTGCTGCACGGCGGGGAGGCTGTGAAAAAGCGGCGTGTCCGCCTGGACGGTGCGATTGACTTCGTCCTGCGAGCCTTGGACCTCGGTCCTCGCCGCGGCGAGAGCGGCGCCCTCGCTATCGATCTGCCGGCGGAGAGAGCGCGGCAAGTTGTCGAGGCCCGCAAAGAGGACCAAGACAATCGACAGAGAAAGCACGATGGCTGAAAACTTCAATGCGGATTTGCTCATAAATCTTCCAAAACAAGAAGGCAGGCGACCCACGAGGTGGGTACCCCGGCCCGCCCCACTAGCGGCGATAAACGGTGACGTTATCCGGCGGGATGCCGGCGTACAGGGTGACGGCGAAAGGCTCGCCTTCGGATTTGCGCACGGCTATCAGGCCGCCGGCGCCCTGCTCCTGAAACTCCCAATAATAGAAGCCCAAGGGCGGCTGGCCGTCGTCGCGCCAGGAATGGGCCTCGCGGCTAAGATGGTAGAGCCACACCTTGCCGTCGAACTCGAAGGAATCGGCGGTGTTCTGGCGCTCGTCCATCTGGGACAGGTCGTCTTCGGAGACGCCCAGGTCGTCGATGGTCAGCTTGCGCGGGTCGGAGTGAAGCGCCACCTCGACTTCCTCGTCGCCGCCCACGCGCAACGCCACGCGGCGCTCGCGATAGGGGCCGGACAACTCGAACCAGCGGCGCGCGCCGGCTTCGACGTGGGTGAGACGGTCGGCCGTAAAATCCAGATCGGTCATGGCGTCGCCCGCGCCGGAGACGGAGAGGACGTCTCCAGCGCGCGCGTCGGCGGCCTTCAGATTGGCGAGATCTTGCGGCGCCGGCTGGGCGGCGTACGGGCGCGCAGCCGGAGCGTCCTGCTTTTTGAAGAGTTGCATCAACACCGTCCCCAGCAATGTGCCCAGAATGACCAGCAGCAACAGGGTAATCATGTGGCGATCGCCCCGTTACCCGTTGACCTTGTCGCCCGTTGCTTGCGGCTTGGCAGTCACGGACGCGGCCCCCGCCGAGAGTTCCTTGGGAAGATAAGGCGGCGGCGGACTGGCCTTGGCCGGCGCGGCGATCTGGCGCTCGCGCTTGAGGGCTTCCAACTCGGAATCGACGCCGTGGCCGCCAAGCTGGGCGAACTGAGCTTCCAGATCCTCGTCCTTGCCGGTGTTGGCCAGTTCGTCGAAGGCCTTGGCGGTGGCCTCTTCCTTGGAGACGGTCTGCTCGAAGCGGTTGAGCGCGGCGAAGGCGTTATCGGCGTTGCCGACGCCCGCCATGGCTTCGGAGACCTTGCGCTGCGCGACGGCGGCGTTCTTGCGGGCCACCAGGGTGGTGGCGGTGCGCTCGCCTTCGTCGATCTTGCCCTTAAGCTCGGCGACCTGCTGCTTGAGCTTCTCGCTGGTCTGGCGGGCGGATTCGACCGCCTGCTGCATGGAAGCCACCTGGCGGTCGCAGTCGGACTTTTTGGCCAGAGCCTTGCGGGCGAGGTCTTCGTTGCCCGCGTCGAGCGCTTGGCCGGCGCGGTCCTTCCATTCCTGGGACTGGCGCACGTACTTCTGATACTCGGCGTCGAGGCTGTTGTAGTTGCTCATCGCCATGGCCGAGGAGCGGACCACGTTGTTCAACTCGGTCCGCATGTCGGCCACGGTCTGCTTGACCGTCGCCTCGAAAGTGGCGTCCTCCAGGGCGTCCACGCCCTGATTGGCCTGGCCACGGGCTACGCGGCCCACGCGGCTGAAGATGCTCGGTAGAAATGCCATATTCGTCCTCCGTTAGTTTTCGAGACCGCTCAGCAGACGCCGCGCGCTCATCACGTCCTGCAACAGGAAATGCACCGAGGAAAGGATGTCGTCCTCTTCGTCCGGACCCATTTCCCGCAGCTTACAGAAATTGTTCAACGTCACGGCCAGCTTGTCTTCGCCGGCGTCGTAGACCTTGAAATGGGAAGTGGAGATGCCGTTATCGGCCGCGAGCATGGCGGCCATGACGTCCGAGGTTATGGCGGCCTGCGGCACGACGGTGCAGACCAGAGAGAAGAACAGGATCTCGCCCTGAAGCACGGCCTGGATGGCGACGCCGCTGTGCAACTCCTGAATTCTCAACGTGTCGGGCCCTGGTTCGGAGACCTGGTAGCCGGCCTCCGCCAAAAGAGCGTGAATTTGCCCCAACTGGGGGCTGATTGTGGCTGTCATAGGGTTAGGGTGTACTCCTTGTTGCGTACGTGTTCCGCCTGGCGGAAGTTCCCCGCCGGCGGGCACGGCAGCGCCCTCGCCGCCTCGATTACGATAGCACGGGCGGTGTGAACCGTGGATGACTGTGAGTCGCGCGTCATATCGCAATCTGTAATCAGATTATTGCAATTTGTGATAATTGTCAAGAGGTATTTTGCGGGCGGGTGATTTGCGGGAACGAAGCCATTTTGGACTGGCGGCGGTACTGGGGACGAACGGCGCGCGGAGGAAATTGAGGGAACGAAGCCAATTGGGCGGCGTCGATTCGGATTGCGGAGGCGTGATCGGATTCCATTTGGTCCTCGATCTTAAGCTAGCAGAGACGCCAGGGGCGACCTTAGCGCGATGGTCTCAAACCAAAGAAAATGAAGGGCTAAGCTCGTCTCAAATGCTTGTCACCGGGAAGGGCCGCGGCGAGGGCGGGCGCCACCGTATAATCCGTATAGGGACAATCGATCGCCATGCAGACTACGGGCAACACAATCCTGATCACGGGCGGCGGCTCCGGCATTGGACGGGGCCTTGCGGAAGCCTTCCACGCTCTCGGCAACCAAGTGGTCATCGCTGGCCGGCGCAAGCAGGCGCTCGACGAAACCACGGCGGCGAATCCAGGGATGGCCTCCCTGAGACTCGACATCGAAGACGCGGGCAAGATCCGCCCTTTCGCGGCTGAGTTGGCGGCGCGCTACCCGGCGCTGAACGTCCTCATTAACAATGCGGGCATCATGCGGGCGGAACGGCTGCAAGCCCAGCCCGACGATCTGGCGGACGCGGAGTCCATTGTCGCCACCAATCTACTGGGTCCCATCCGTCTCACCGCGGCGCTTCTGCCGCTCTTGCAACGGCAGCCGCGCTCCACCATTATGAATGTGTCCTCCGGGCTGGCTTTCGTTCCGTTGGCGGCGACCCCCACGTATTGCGCGACCAAGGCGGCCATCCACGCATATACGCAATCGCTCCGCTATCAACTTGAAGGAACCGCGACCGAGGTTCTCGAACTGATCCCGCCTTATGTCGCCACGCACCTGATGAATGGGGCTTACGATCCGCGCGCCATGCCGCTGGGGGCGTACCTTGCGGAGGTGATGGAGATTCTGAAGACGCAGCCCGCGGCGATGGAGATCTGCGTGGAGAATGTGAAGCGTCTCCGGTTCGCCGGCGGGAGCGGCCACTACGATTCGGTCTTTCGGGGCCTGAATGAGGCTATGGCCAGGACCCAGAGGTAGAGAGGCGAGTCGAGACAAAGCAACCGGCTGGTCTGTTTCCGCCAATGCCGCGAGCCGAAATGACGGGACTCGCCAGGCCAGCGCCGGCCCAGTTGGAATCGACGGCATGGATCGGGATGGCGTAGGCTTCCCGCCGGCGATTGGATTTGGGACTCTGGTCGTGTTTTACCTGGTTTGGGGCGCTATGCATGATCTAGCGCACGGCGATGAAGGGACCAAGGGTAGGCGGGAGCCCGGGCGTCTGTCGCTTGCCAATCCAGGCTGATCTTCCCAGAAGCGGACTTCAGGGGGCATCTGGCCGAAGTTTCCAGAATTCCCGTGTTTTTGCCATTACGTCCCTGCGCAGCATAGATCGCGCAGTGCAGGCTGACCCGTCTTGCGCCCGGTGATAACGTGGTGGGGTGGGACCGTATACCGTTCGATCGGTTGGGTTACTCGGAGATCCTCTGGGCGATCCGCCAGATCGTACGGAGGCGCCGATCAGGCACGTGGGCAACCGTTAAGGCAACTGTAGAGGGTTACGAGTTCTTGGCCGCGAGACAGAATGGTTGGCTTGTCATCTTCTACAGCTATGAGTTCGCTGGAGAGCTGTATTCGGGTGAGCTAAGAATATGGCTGATGCTCCGCTACCCAGGCGACGAGGAACCGGTCAGTGACGTTATCAACCTGCACGGTCAGTGCGCTGGACATGAACGCAGGCACTGCGCAAATCCCACGCAGCGGTCCCTATCGAATTGGCGCAACGTCCAGATCCTCAATCGCGGCGTAGTCCCTAAAATCGGTGGTCACCGCGGAAACGGCTCAGCCTGAACTGAGCGATTCTGCTAGTGGTCTGCGTCTGAATTCCTGAGGAGTATAGCGAAGCTAAGTGGGGCAGGCAATCTTGCCTGCAGCCGCCTTTCAGGCGGCTGGACCCGCTGGAAAGCGGGTCCGCGGGCTGTATA
>Ga0182027_10012001_pt1 | contig 12189 bp, 7 predicted proteins | sample 712E1DmetaG_FD_121300 | JGI IMG/M metagenome (GOLD analysis project Ga0182027, IMG submission 121300) | Permafrost microbial communities from Stordalen Mire, Sweden - 712E1D metaG (Illumina Assembly) | ecosystem: Environmental > Terrestrial > Soil > Wetlands > Permafrost | place: Sweden...
ACCTCGCCCCCGCGGCAAGCGCGCCCCAGCCGCCGGCCCAGGTCCACGGTTTCCTCTTCGCCGTGGCTGGTGAACTCCCAGAGGGGGTGGGGGATGGCTGGATCGATCATGGTGCTGCTTGAATGATAGGGATTCTTAGAACAAATTCTTGGAAATCTTGTCTTGATCGTCCTCGTCCTCGAATGATTGAAAATTCATCGATGACGATGACGAGTCGCCCCTGAGGCTCAGCCTCACCCCGAAGGATGAAAATTCATGTGGAGTGCGGCGGCTTGCCGCCGCTTTTCCCGATGTGGCCAGTCCGCCCAGGCGTTCTCAAGCGCAGGCAAGCCTGCGCACTCCAAAGCGACGGCAAGTCGCCACACTCCACACAAATCGTGAATCATTTGAGTTATGATATTACACTTTCCGCGAATTTTCGTGGCAGCACGAGCACGAGTCAGTATGGCGCGATGCCGTAATTGGCCACGTTCACCTCATGGGGATTGAATGCCGGGGCGACCTCCCGAACTTTGCGCGCGGCGATCATGAACCGGCGCGGGGCGTGCTGGATCGCCTTCTCGATGCGAAAGCCCGCGCTCTCGACCATGGCCAGCAGGCAACGCTTGGTCGGCACCCACCAGTTGCTCGGGTCGTCGTTGAGTTCCTTGCCGGGCAGGAACCGCAGCGTCTTGCTCCACCCGCGGCGCACTTCGGATTCGAGCACCAACTGGTCGCGGCACAGCGCGTTGAGCCGGTGCAGGCCGAGGAGCGGGTATTGAAGATGATAGAGCACGCCCAAGGCCAGGACCACGTCGGCCGGCTCGGCCTGGTAGGTGTAGACGGTGGACTGGACGTACTGGACGGGGAGCTGCCAGAGCTCGCTGAGGAACCCGACGTTGCGGAACTCCGGGGAAAAGACGTCGACGGCGGTGACTTCGGCGCCGCGCCGGGCGCATTCAAAAGCGTAAAGGCCATCGGCGCAGCCCATGTCCAGCGCGCGGCGGCCCCGCAGCTCGCTCGCGACGCCCATCAGCTCGAACAGCCAAGCCGGGTCGGGCTTGTAATGGCCCTGCGTCCAAAGTCCCGGGGCGATCTCGAAGCTGTGAAACCAATGGCGACGCTTGACCTCGGCCTCTAAAGTTGCTCGGTCCATCGCTGCCGTCCTTACTGCACCGTGGCCTTGATCGTGCCCATCGAGACGCCGTTCTTGAGCGACTCGGCCGAGGCGACCGTGCCAAAGTGGCCCAGCACCTGGGTGGCGATGGTCATGAGCTCCTGCGGGCCGGCGGCCCCGGGCGACCGCATCATGACGATGGCCATCGCCGGAAGGACCAGATTGCTCACCACCTTGTTCATGTCCACCACGGTATAACTGTAGAACTGGCCGGTGCCGGCGATCTGTTTGAGTTCGTTGTAAGCCGGTGAATTTGCGGCCGAGGGTTCCTTGTCGGTCATCCGCAGCAGCGCGTGCCGCATGCCATCGGCCGTCAGGCTGAGCAGCACGTAACGATCCTGGAGCGCGTAGCTGGGGCTGAATGGAATGCTCGGCAGCGCCAGCGAGCGGATGGTGATTCCGCCGCCGCTGGCGACGCTCTTGAACTTGGGCGGCCCCGGCGCGGCCGGTGCGGGCGCGCCCGGTTGGGCCGCCGCGGACTGTTCCGGCGGCAACTGCGACGCCAGCGATTCCAGGTATTTTTCGAACTTGGCCAAAACGAGCTGCATCTTCGCCTTGTCGCGCACCTCGACACTGAGGGTCAGGTCGATCTCCGGCATGGCCAGCGGCTTGACGAGCAGGCTGTTGAGCGAGAGGGTGACTTCGTGGCCGAGCGCGGGAACCAATTCCTGCTCGACCGAGATGCCGGTCTGCTGCTCGAACTGGGCGATGGGGGACGCCACGCCGGCGCCCGCGGCCTTGGACAAGTCCAGCAGCCGCGTCAACTGCTGATAGCTCGCCTCGGCATTGAGCATGCCATAATCGATCGCCAGCAGCGCGGTGGGCGGAATCTGGCTGACGCCGAACAGCGTGCGCGGCTTGATCCCCGCCGTCTTGAGCGCCGGGTCCAGCGTACTGGCCAGGCGCCCGACCAGGCCGTTGGCTTCCAGATTGAAGGTAAAGGCGACCTTGTTGCTGGCGCTCATGCCGGGCATTTTGCCCAGGATCATCGCCGGGGAACCGGCGCCGGCCTGCATCAGGGCATCGCCGTTGATCCAGCCCTGCACGTCGGCGTTGCTCCAGGGCAGGGGACCGGAAAGCTGCTTGAATTCGGGATTCTGGGCCAGGGGCGCTTCGGCCTTGGCGCCTTTGGCCAGGGCCGTGGTGAAGGCCGCCCGGTCGTTGGCGTAAATCAGTTTGCCCTCCTGAAGGGCATAATAGCCGTCCTGCGACTGGTCTTCAGCGAGGGCGACGTGGAAGTGCGAAACAGGGACCCCGGCGAGGGAGATTTTCTCGAAGCTTACCTTGCCGCTGGTCTGGGTCTTCGAGGTATCCTCCGCGGCCAGCTCGAGGTTTTTCTTATCCAGGGCGGTCAGGAAGCGGGCGGCCTTGGCCCCGTCGCGCGCGCCGGCGACCAGGGTGACCGCCGTCTTGGCCTTGCCGTCCACGGCGCTGGTCGTGACGTAAATGAGCAGGTCCTTGAACACCTTGCCCAGCAGTTCGTCGGGCGTAATCGGGAAGCCGGTGGTCTGCTCCATTTTATGCCGTTCGAGGGTGAACGCCTGATAGCCGACGCTGCCGCTCACCGCGGGGGTGGCCAGGTACTGATCGACGGCTTGGGCCAGCGGCAGGGCCGCGATCTTGCTCCACAAGCCGGCCGTGTCGGCGATGCCGACCGCCAGCGGCGCGCCCGCCGGGACGCGCTCGGCATAAGGGAGAGCGGCCCGCGCCGGCCAGCCCAGGGTGAAAAGCAGCGCCAGCGCGGCAAGGCCCAGCGGCAGATGACGTCCCGTGTGGTTCATGAGGCGATTCCTTTGTTGGGTTGGGAGTCCCGCCTTCAGGCGGTATCAGTTGGGAGTCCCGCCTTTAGGCGGTATTTTTAGGGTTGGGGAATTCCGCCTAAAGGCGGCACTCCCAAGCGAGACTAGCAGCGAGTCTAGCAGACCCAAAAGCAAAGGGTGAAGCAAACTTTTTCAAGTCGCTTCACCCTGTGATCCCTGGAGCGCAACGCCCGAGCACGCCGCGCGACGCTTAGAAACTAAAGCGATCGGGGTAGATCGGAGCCTTGGTCGGATACTTGGGGTCGTTCGAACTGAACTCGGTCAGGTCCGGCACCGGGTCGCCCCAAATGTCGGTGATCACGAATTCCGGTTCCATCATCGCCTGGTAATCGGCGGGGATGGGGAAGGGGAAGGTGCATGTGTCATAGACGCCGGTGGCGAAACGGGCAAAGCCCCAGCCGAGGCCCTCGACGGTCCCCATAAAGAAACCGGTGACCGGATCGGTCTTTTGCCATTCGCTGGCGATATTGCGCGGCACCTCCACCCAGCAGGTGAAGACATTGGTAATCCCCCGGCCGAGCTTGTGCAACATCTTGGCCGAGGCGGTCTGTTCGCGGTAAGGTTCATCGGCTCCGACGCCGGCCTGCGCCAGACCCGCGGTGAGGATAAAAACGAACCCGACCAGCGCGGCGAATTTGGTCCACTTCATGGCCCTAAAACTCCTTTGAGGTGTGATCAACACGGGGTGTTTTCGGTTTAGCGACGTCCCTTAATGCAGGTATTCCCCGAAGACCACTTCGGGCTCGATATAGGGCTGATAGTTATTCCTGCCCGGGTGGTAAAAGGTGGCGATCTCCCACAGGCCGATGGCGAAGCGGGCGCTCCCCTTCTTTACCCCATACCAGATGCCGACGACCCCGCCCGAGACCGGCGAGGTCTTGTAGGCTTCCTGGAACATTTGATTGGGGATTTCGGCCACGCACAGCGTGACGTTGGCCACGCCCCGGGCCAACTTGCGGGCCTTGAGCTCGTGAAGGCTCCGATCGTAATACGGCCCCTTGGTGGTCGAGTTGTAATAACCGGCCTCGCGCGGCGCGGTCGCGTCGGGGGGTAACGCCGGAATCACCGGAGTCACTTTGACCGGGGCCGTCACTTCGGTGGCCTGGACGCAAACGGCCCACGCCAGCAGGATCAGCATCCCTGAAAAGCACTTCCAACTCACGCTTCCAACCTCCCTCGGCGTCCGGGCCGGCCCGGCGCCCAAACTCACCGGCTCAAGTCAACAACGGGCATTGCCTGACATAACAATTTTGACCCTAGCAATCGCCCCGCGCAAAATCAAGCACTTCTTACAGCTTCTTTCGGGAGCAGTATATACCACCCCAGGGCTTTGAAGAAAATATTCTTTGGGGAAAAGTTTTGACGGATGGCGGGCCCCCAACGGATAATGCAAGTTTATGGGTCTATCCCGCATACGGACGTTGTCCGGCTTTTGTTGGCGACCCCGAGCGCGGAGGCGAGGGGGCCAAGGCTTCGCCTCCGTAAGAATCAGGAGTAGCAGGTAAGCAGCCCCCCCCATGATGACATCCGCCGATAGGCCGCTCATTGTTCAATCCGACCGCACCATGCTGCTCGAGACGGATCATCCGCTCTACGAGGGCGCGCGCGACGCCCTGGCCGGCTTTGCCGAGATCGTGACCTCGCCCGAGCATTACCATACCTACAAAATTTCGCCCCTCTCGCTGTGGAACGCGGCCAGCGCCGGGCTGGGGGCCGACGCGATCATCGCCAGCCTGCGCGCGTTCAGCCGCTACACCATCCCGCAGAACATCGAGTTCGACATCCGCGAATACATCTCGCGCTACGGCCGGCTCAAACTGATTCAGGAGGGGGGCGTGCTGATCCTGGAGGCCGACGACCCGCTGCTGCTCGAACAGTTCTGGAACGACCAGCCGATCCGCGCCTTCTTCGAGAAAAAGCTGAGCAAGACGCGCGCGCAGATCGACCGCAGCCGGCGCGGCTTCCTCAAGCAGGCCTTGATCAAGCGCGAATTCCCGGTCCAAGACCTGGCCGGTTACGAAGACGGCGCCCCGCTGGCGATCGTGATCCGCGAGCGGATGGCGAGCGGCGAGCCCTTCGCCCTGCGCGCCTATCAGCACGAGGCCGTGCGCGTCTTTCACCAAGAGGGGCGCGCCACGGGCGGCTCGGGCGTGCTGGTCCTGCCCTGCGGCGCCGGCAAGACGATCATCGGCCTGGGCATCATGGCCGCGGTCGGCCAGAACACGCTGATCGTCGTCACCAACATCACCGCCCTGCGCCAGTGGAAAGCCGAACTGCTCGACAAAACGGGCCTGACGGCCGAGATGATCGGCGAATACAGCGGCGAACTCAAGGAGATCCGGCCCATCACGGTGACCACCTACCAGATCCTGACCTACCGCAAGCACAAGGAAGAGGACTTCACGCACATGGGCCTGTTTGACGACCGGTCCTGGGGCCTGATCATCTATGACGAAGTGCACCTGCTGCCGGCGCCGGTCTTCCGCGCGGTGGCCAACATCCAGGGCAAGCGGCGCCTGGGCCTGACGGCGACGCTGCTGCGCGAGGACGGCAAGGAGTCGGACGTCTTCTCGCTGATCGGGCCCAAGAAGATCGACATCCCCTGGAAGACGCTGGAGAAACAAGGCTGGATCGCCCAGGCGATGTGCACCGAGGTGCGCATCGCGCTGCCCGAGGAGACGCGTCACGAGTATGCCGTGGCCGACGCCAAGGCCAAGTTCCGCATCGCCTCGGAAAACGAGGCCAAGATCGCCGTGATCCGCGAAATCGTCACGCGCCACCCCGACGACCAGATTCTGATCATCGGCCAGTACCTGGACCAGCTCGACAAGGTGGTCGAGGAATTCGGCGCGCCGATCATCACCGGCAAGACCGCCAACCGCGAGCGCGAGCAGATCTACGGCGACTTCAAGGAAGGCAAGATCCATGTGCTGATCGTCAGCAAGGTGGCCAACTTTTCGGTCGATCTGCCCGACGCCTCGGTGGCGATCCAGATCTCGGGCACCTTCGGCTCGCGCCAGGAAGAGGCCCAGCGCCTCGGCCGCATCCTGCGCCCCAAGGCGGGCGGCAACATGGCGCACTTTTATTCCATCGTGACCGAAGACAGCCGCGATCGCGAGTTCGCCGTCAAGCGCCAGCTTTTCCTGACCGAGCAGGGGTACCGCTACCGGATCGTCAGCGGCCTGGAGGGCCTGCGCGAGGTGGAAGCCCATGAAGTGGAAGCCGAAGAGGCGTCGGATGCCACGCCTGACTCTTCGGCCTGTGGGCTGGGGTAGACGGCGGTGTTTGGGAGTCCCGCCTTCAGGCGGTCTTCTCTCGAAAATCGGCAAAGGACGAAAAGGACCTAAGAGACCTAAAGGACCCATTATCATTCACCATCCGCAGAATGCAGGCAAGATGCCTGCGCTACGGAGGAGCCGCCTTTTTCTGCTTGAACCCCCTCCCCCGATAACGGACAATAATGTTTTACGCAGTCCTTCGGGATAGTGTGGAGTGTTGTTGCGACGGGTTCCAAGGGGTATGAAGCTTAAGACTCACCTGCGCGAATCGACCCTGGAGCAACTGCGCACCATCGCCGAATTCTGGGACTTGGCGCCCGCCGAGGCCGCCCTGGCCGAGGATCGCGACGCCCTGGCCGATCACCTCTATCCGCGCATGCAGACGATGACCCATTTTCACCTGGCCTTCGACAAGCTCGACGGCAAGGAACGCGAATGGATCTACTTCCTGGCGCTGCACGGCGGCGAGCTCTCGGTCGAGGAATTCCGCAAGCGTTGCCGCTTCGCCACGCCCGAGGCGCTCTGCGAAGTGACCGAACGGCTCGGCCGGCGCGGCTTCCTCTGGCGCGAGAAGGTGCGCGACGAGCTGATCAATCTCGACCTGATCGGCCTGCCCGAACCGTTCGTTCGCCTGATCGAGCTGCCCCCCTATTGGCAGGGTTTTCTGGGCTTTTATTTGCAGACCCTCGGCACCGACGAGCTGAAGGCCATTGGCAAGAGCACGCTGGACGAACGGCTGCCCTCGCGCAAGAAACAGGCGCTGGTTCATTATCTGCGCAAGAAAATCCTCGACCCCAAGGTGTTGCAGGGCCGCCTGGCGCGGCGTGACGGCCTGCAGATCGAGATGTTCGAGCAGATCCTGCAGAAAAACGGCGTCTGCGCCTGGAAAGATTTGCTCGACTCGGGCGTGCACAAGAAATTCGACCACGCGCGCGCCGAGCGCCTGCGCGACCTGGTCGAGAGCTCCGGGCTGGTCTTCGTCCTGCGCCCGGCGGCCAACAAGTACAACAACCTGCTCATGGTCCCGCGCGACCTGGCCTTCATCATCCAGAGCGGCTATCACAAGGACGAGCGCACGCTGGACGAGCTGAGCCACGCCGGCGCCGAGCACAACAACCATAACGACTCGCCGCTGCGCTCGGGCGTGATCCTGGACAACTCCAACAACATTCTGCGCGACCTGGCCATCGTCTGCGCCACGATCCAGCGCAACCAGGTCAAGATGCTCAACAACGGCGGGCTGGGGCGCAACGATCTGAAAAAAATCGTCCCGCTGCTCAGCTACAACAAGACGACCAAGTACGTCTCCTTTCTGGCGCTGTTCGCGATGGTCCGCAAGCTGGTCATTCCGGTCGGCGACCAGTGGCGCATTTCCAGCTCGTTCACCCAGTGGCTGGCCAAGGGCCAGGGCTGCTACCGCGAGCTTTACGATTTCTGGCTCAACACCAACGAGTGGAACGAGGAGTACAGCGACGGCGACGTGATGCACGCGGACAACTATCCGCAGAACCTGATCAGCATCACCGAGCTGCGCAAGCTGATCCTGCGCATGTTCGAGAAGATCCCCGCCGACACCTGGATCGACTTCGAAACCTTCGCCGAGAGCCTGTTGCCGCAGATCGCGATCGAGATTCCCGGCCGCTTCGACTTGACGCCGACCGAGAAATTCAACCGTCATCCGGTCCTGATCGTCGAGTCGGTCGTCGCCGAGACGCTCTACTGGCTCGGCGTGGTCGTGCTGGGCGTGGCCGACCTGGAGGTCTCGCGCCGGCTGGGCAGCCGGCCCAACGAGGCCATCGCGCCGTACGACCCGGGCCGCCCGCTTTCGGCGCGCCTGGTCGGCGACGAAACCCTGATCTTCAGTTTCCGCCTCTCCGAGTTCGGCCGCACGCTGATGGGCCGTTCGTACCTCGATCCCGACAAGCTTTTCGCCCGCCCTTGCGACCCCGAGCTGCCCTACGCCGAGCTGAGCGACTCCTTCACCGTCCAGCCCAACCTGGAGATCGTCACGCCGCCCGACCTGAGCCTGGAGAAATTCTTCCGCCTGCTGCAGTTCACCGACATCAAAAAGGTGGACATCATGACCACGCTGAGCATCTCGCGCGATTCGGTGCGCGCGGGCCTGGACGCCGGGCTGACGGCCCAGGCGATGGTCGGCCTGCTCCAGGAGTGCTCGCGCAAGGAACTGCCCGAAACCGTGCGCCAGATGATCGGCGAGTGCGAGTCGCGCCACGGCGAGGTCGACATGGGCCTGGCTGGCGGATACCTGATCGTCAGCGACCGGATGCGGCTGGAGGAACTCAAGGCCAACCCCAAGATCGCCCCGGCGATCAAGGACGTCTTCGAGGACCGGCTCGTGCTGCTGAGCCGCTCGGCCGACCTGAAGAAGGTCGCGCGCGAATTGCAGCGCATGGGCTATATGCCCAAGGTCGACTCGGACAGCCTTTACCAAAACAGCGAGGGGCTTTACCAGGTCACGCTGCGCGCCGAGGAACTCTACGACCTCCTGGCGCTGGTGCAGTTCGCGATCATGATCGAGGAGGATGCCGACACGGTGGTCTTCGAGGACCGCGCCCGCCCGCTCTTCCAGCGCCTGGCCGGCAACGCCCAGGAAAACTTCAACCCCAAGTTCTACGCCGAGTCCATCGCCAAGACCTTCTTCGCCAATTACGAGAAGCTGACCAAGAAGGTGGTCGAGGAATCCACGCGCAAGTACCGCAAACAGGTCACGCGCCTGATCAGCCAGGTGCCGCGCGGCGGCAAGAGCAGCAACGGCTTCAAGGGCGAGAACCCCACCGGCGACCCGGTCGAGATCCAGCGCATGGTCAAGTACGCCATCGAGCACGAGGTGCAGGTCAAGATCCACTACCAGCGCACCTCGGGCGAGGCGGTGGACGAAGTGATCGAGCCCGAGGCGCTGCAAGACCGCAAGATCTATGCCTTCTGCCCCAACAGCGACGAGCACCACGTCTTCGCCATCGAGCGGATCCAGAACGCGGCGATTTAGCGCGCCTCCAAAAAGTTGTTTCCCGATTTTTCGTGCTCGTGCTCGTCATCGTCATCGATGACAATTCTTTCATTCGAGGACGAGGACGTTGATCGCCAGGTTGTCGCCGCATCACGGAATGCCCGCCTTGGCCCCCCCGCGCGGTGGCCGCTTGGGCAGCAGGCGGAAAAGCGCCACATCCTGCGGCGGCGTGCCGAACTGCTTGACGCGCTCGTAAACCAGCGATGGCCCGAGGCCGGCGGCCTGGAAGGTGAAATACCGGTCCCGGCTTGGAGCCTGAGCGATTTTGACCCAGTCGGGCCGGCGGGCCAGCGCCAGGGAGGCGCCATCGGAGATGATCGCCGGTGGCAGGTCGCGATGGATCAGGCCATGAACGTCCAGCACACGGCAGGGCCAGCCATAGAAACCGGCGATGCCAATATCATCGAGCATGACCGTCTCGCCCGGGGCGGCATGGCGGGCCAGGTATTCGCCCATTTGTCGAAAGCTCTGATAGCGGGCGGTCAGCCAGGCGTTGGCCAGCGCCTGCGAATCCTGCCGCAGCGCCTGGTGGGCCGAGGCTAGGGTCAGCAGGGCGAGCAGCCCGATGGCAACGCTCGCCCCAGCTCGGCCGATCCCCCAGCGGCGTTGCGCGGCGATCCTCTGGAACCCGTCCCAGATCAGTTCGATGCCGCATCCGGCCGACCAGGCGGTCAAGGCAACCAGCGGATATTGGTACCAAAAATAACCCGGCACCCGCAGGATGGCGTAAAGGGCGGTGTGCGCCAACGCCCAAGCCAGCAGGATGCGCCCGCCACGGCCCTTCAGCAGCCGGAGTAAGCCCAGCCAGGCGGCAAAGCAATAAACCGACCCGGGCCAAAGCCAGCTCAAGCGAATGAATTGCCAGGTGCCGGAAAGAAAGGGCGGATAGGCCGGGTTATGGGAGTAATGCTCGCCCTGGAACTGCTTGATGGCCAAAGTTCGCGGAAACCATGCCCCAAAGTATTGATGGCTGAAAAGGAACCAGGGCCCCAGCACGGCAAACGCACAGAGCGCATATCCACAGGCACGGCGCCAGCCCACACGCCGAAACAGCCAGAGACCGAGCAGGCCCCCAAAGAGCGCGCCCTCGCCGCGCGCCAAGCCGAACAGTCCCGCGGCCAGACCGCCCAGGCGCGCCCGCCGCGCCTGGATCAGTCCGGCACAGAACAGAAAGAGCGCCACGCATAGCGGTATCTCGTTCCCATAACAGACGACCACCGGGGCGATGACAGGAAAAATGCAGCCCGCGGCAAGTCCGGCCAGGGGACGGCCAAATTGCCGGCCGAAAAAAAGGAAGGCCACGCTGCTCAGGGCCAGCGTCAAGGCCGAGACGATCCTTAACGCCAAGGTGGCGGGCAAAACGATCATCGGCCCGGCCATCAGCAATGCCAGGAGCGGGGTGGTCGTTCCCAGGACCCGCTCGCCCGCATTGAAGACAAAACCGACTCCCGCGGCCAGGTTCCGGGCGTAACGGGCCGTGATATACAGGTCATCGGTGAGCATGGGGACCAGAAAGAACCCGTAAAGGTAGATCGCCAAGAACAAACCGGCCGCGCTGAAAAACCTGGATCTTTCTCTTGGCATCATGGGAAGCCTTATTTCGCTCCCGCCACCTTGAGCAGCTCGGCTTCGGCGGCGCGGTTCCATTGGCCGCGCTCGAGCTTGGCGGCGACCGTCGGGAACGTGTCCTTCAGCTCGGCCAGCGCGATCAGGCCCAGGTCGTGCAGCATCGGGTAGACGATGATCTTGCCGGCCAGCGTGCGGTTCTCCACGGCCTTGATCCCGTCGACCGCGCCGGCCATCCCCGCGATAGCGTCCACCGAGCAGTCGGTGTTGAGCGTCCCGCTCTCGACCTTGCGCAGCACGATCTTCATGTCCTCGATCGAGCTGCCGCTGGTGCCGAACATGAAGCAGCGGTTGGCGATCAGCAGGTCGAGGTTCAGCGCGTGGCGCGTCTGGGCCGGGATGCCGGCGAAGAGGTTGATCAGGCAGCCCGCGGCGCTTTGTTCGATCGTGTCGGCGACCAGCGCGCCGACCGGGGCCATCAGCGCGATGTAGGTGAACTTTTCGCCCAGCGGCGTCGTCTTGGTGTTGACCGCGCGCAGCTCGGCATGGTTGGCCTCGGCGATCGGCCGGGCCTTTTCCAGCAGCGAGGCCAGGCGCGTGTCATCGACGTCGGCCGCGACCAGCGAGACGCCCGGTTTGCCCGTGCAGAGGTTGCGGATGACGTGCATCTGGCCCATTGGCCCGCCGGCGCCGACCACCAGCACGCGCTCGTGGGCGCGGATCTCGCCGGTCTTGGGGATGCTCTTGTAAGATTCGGCGGCGTCGGCGCCGGTCGTGCCGATCCAGCGCGTCATGCCGTAGTGAATCCGCCCGACGCCGACCGAGACCGGCGCTCCGATCGTGTGGCCGGCGAGCACGACGTTCAGGATGCCGCGCTTGGCCAGCTTGTCGTTGAGCAGCGCGAGGATCGCCGCGTCATCGCCGTAGTAAACGATGTCGTCATAGGCCTCGTCGGGCAGGGCCTCGAGGTTCTCCACCGCGAAGGTCTCGATGCCGAACGACTCGACGGCCAGCGTCTGGCTTTCCTCCCCGCAGAAGGCGCTGATGCGCGCCGGCGGGCCGTCGGGCGAGAAGGCGTCGTCCAGCCCGATCACCCTCCAGTCGCCGTCGACGACGACCAGCAGCTCGCCACCGGCCTTGATCGACGCTCGCTCGTGGTTGACGTACGAATCCTCGACGCAGGCCCACGGCTCGACCAGGCAGATGGCCGAGGCGGAGAGATCCTCGCCGACCGGGATCAGAAAGCGCTCGCCGCTGGCCGGGTCCACGATCACCCGCTCGTCCATCAGCACGTATTCCTGCAGCGCCCCCTCGAAGTTGTATCCGAAGGCGGCGTTGGAG
>Ga0182027_10012003_pt1 | contig 12188 bp, 7 predicted proteins | sample 712E1DmetaG_FD_121300 | JGI IMG/M metagenome (GOLD analysis project Ga0182027, IMG submission 121300) | Permafrost microbial communities from Stordalen Mire, Sweden - 712E1D metaG (Illumina Assembly) | ecosystem: Environmental > Terrestrial > Soil > Wetlands > Permafrost | place: Sweden...
AGAGACCACCGCAACCCCAGCCGCCATTGCCTCTGCCATAACCAAGCCGAACCCCTCGCCCGTCACTCGTCCAACGGGACTTGTGGTTAGGCACATCACATCGCAATCGCTCATATATCGCCAGGCATTTGCCTGATAGCCTGCAAAAATAATGCTATTTTCGATACCTAGTTCGGCAACCAGCGCTTTCAATTTCACGGTCAGCCCCGCCCTTGCTTTGAGCGTGGCATTCTCATCTCCAACGATGGCAAATACTGTATCTGGAACCTTCTGAATAACCTTCGCCGCCGCTCGAATAAAGTATTCGTGACCTTTTACAAGCGATATGGAGCCAAATAGCCCGACCAGCTTCTTGTCAGCGCCGATTCCAAGCTTCCTCCGCAGTTCTCCGCGTTCCTGCAAGCCGCTGATCTTTCGGACATCCGTGCCGCAATAAGTGACAAGCGTTTTCTTTTTTACGGACGCCGGCATGGTGCTTTGAACATATTCGCTGGGGCACGAAACTATGGTTGCCATATTTCGCATGCCCCACTCGGCAAACTTCCCTGAAATGCCTGTCCTGGCAAATGTCCCGTGCCAACGCCAGATGCAGGGACGCCCGGCCAGCCGAGCCGCTATGCCTGCCAGCATGTGGTGGGGATAATAATTCGCATCCACCAAATCGATCTTATGCCGACGTATCGCTCCGGCGAAGCGAAGCACGCTCATCACGATGGTCGAAACCTTGCCCGCCAATACGACCGGATTCCAGCGACTCTTCGTCGGATCGGAGAGCGGCAAGAGGCATTTCTTGCACAGCACAAGCGTCTCCGAGCAAAAAGGCTCGATTCGCGCCACGGCGTGACCGTTGCCCACAAATACGCCAATCGGAGTCACTTGACTGCGATCCAGATTCGTGAGCAGAAGCTCCATGAATTCGAGCACCCCGTAGGATTCTCCTCCATCGATGAAAAACGCCACGCGAATAGGATTTGCAGGTTTATCCGATATCATTGTTTGACCTCTAGCATTATTCACGAGCAGGTTGCTTCGGTAGCCTGCTGCCGGAGCACATTTGCCATATTAATAATTCCCTCATACATAATATCGGCAAATGGCAGAATCTTCCCTACCCCACCGTCTGAGACTTAGTGGGACGCACCAGTGCATTATAGATGAACCTGACATCGCTTGGACTAATCAGTAAACAACGCCAGATGCGAATACCATAGAATTTGGAACATATAATTAAACCGGCAGTCGCGGTGAACACATTCCCGCAGAGCGCCGCCAGGGCCGCCCCTCGAATGTCAAGCAGCGGAATCGCGAGCCGGGCAACCAACGCAATCACCGCCACCGTCCCCACAAGAATGCAAACCGTGATGATCGCCCGTCCATCGCTTGCCAGCATATTATCACAAACGCCGAAAACAGTCAGAAAGATGAGCGACGGCGCTAATATCCGAATTGCCGCATATGCATGCACGAATCTCGCTCCATAAAGCAGCGTAACTATGAACGCGCCGTATTTCAATAGCGCAAGACATGCAATCGCTCCATATGCCACGTTCAATCTCACAGCCATCTCGCCTTGTTTGGCGCGAGCCTCCCCTTTCATTCCCGCCCAGCGAGCATACAAAAGCGGGCCGATAGCAACCGGAACTATCGTAACCATGCCACTTATTCCTACAGCCCTGGTATAGAGACCTATCGACGAAAAATCCCCGCGATGCAGATATCGCAGAAGAATCACGGTAATGCTCAATGAAGCCACATAAAGAAGATTCGCTACCGCAAGCGGAAGGCCGATCTTAGCCAGATCTATGAAAAGCTTCATCTCAAACGGCTGACTTAAGTCAATGTGTTTTCTTACGAAAAAGAGAACCAGCAAACACGCTGCTATGCCGCCCGCTGCCAGAAACAATAGAGCCGCAGACGGCGTCAACGCGCTTAGATGCACGTGCAGATGCCCATGCAGGTAAGTCCTCCAGTCCGCTGGATGGATCGGCGCACGGCTCACCAATACCCTGACTACCATGAACCCCACACCGATAAGCATGATCAACGGAGTGATGACACTTATCGCAACCATGCGCTTAGCCGCAAGTTGCGCCGTCAATACCGGACGAAGCACCAGGGATACTAATAGCGCCGCCGAACCTATTGAGAAGATCAACACCGTGAGAAAGGACTCATGCGGAAAATAATTGCGACATGCAAGAATTGTCGTCACCAGGCCGGTAATCAGCACCAAGCCGGTCACATATGTAGACTTGATAGTATTCGTTACTATTCGGCCCGGGCTGACTTTCAGGTTATTCAGAAAGTAGATAGTCCCGTTGCCTATCCCCATAGCCATGACGGTAACCACTATCAACTGAGTATTCCGAAATAACTCAAACTGCCCGACGCCGTTCGGCCCAAGTGTGCGCGCGAAGAGTATGTTTACCAGTGTATTCAGCAAAACCGCAAATATCTGCCCGCCGGATACCAATATTCCTTTGCGAAGAAACCCCATAGATGATTAATCCAATGATCGAAATGATCTAGCTCACATTATTCATGTCATTCTGAGCTGAAGGCGAAGAATCTTCTTGCTAGGAAGATGATCCTTCACTTTGTTCAGGATGACATTGTGCGTATGTTCTATTCAATAATCTGCGCTAATAGTTTACAGACTGTAGTACAAGATTCCCTTGGGCAACAGCGTTTTGTCGACCACGGATTTCACGTCTATCAATACGCCCCCCGGACGCAATTTGCTCAACAACTGGGGCATGTTCTCTCCGAGGTATCGCTTGTGAGGCACGGCGAGAATCAATCCGTCCAGGTCTTTCATGCCGTCCAAATCGGACAGTTCTATTCCGTATTCGTGCATCGCGTCCTTTGGGTTCGCCATCGCATCATGCACTAATGGCTTCAAGCCGTATTCTTCTAGTTCATGCACGATATCCGGCACGCGACTGTTTCTAAGATCGGGCACGTTCTCCTTGAAAGTCAGGCCAAGCACGGCGACTTTCGCCTGCTTGATGGATCCGCCGTCGGCCTGGGCCAGCAGCTTGATCATTTTCCTGGCGATGTACCTGCCCATGACATCGTTGATCTTCCGGCCAGCCAGAATGACTTCAGGATGATAGCCCAGTTCCTCTGCCTTTGTCGTAAGATAGTATGGATCCACTCCTATGCAATGTCCTCCAACCAGGCCGGGGGAAAACTTGAGGAAATTCCACTTGGTTCCGGCTGCTTTAAGAACATCCATGGTGGAAATTCCCATGATGTCGAACACCAGCGCAAGCTCATTCATAAGCGCGATGTTCAAATCTCTCTGGGTATTTTCTATGACTTTGGCGGCTTCGGCTACTCTTATCGAAGGTGCTCTGTGTACTCCGGCGTCTACTATTGCGGAATACGCCGTCGCAACCCGATCAAGCGTCTCCGCGTCCTCGCCCGAAACCACTTTTACTATTTTCGCAAGCGTGTGCTCTTTATCTCCCGGATTTATTCGCTCCGGGGAGTATCCCAGCTTGAAATCCACTCCCTGCTTCAGTCCTGATTTTTCTGCTATCACGGGCCCGCATATCTCTTCCGTCACGCCCGGATAAACCGTAGATTCAAAGACTATCACCGAGTTCTTACGGATCACCCGCCCGACGGTCTCCGAGGCGCTGAGCAATGGCTTCAAATCGGGGCGCTTCGCCGCATCGATCGGCGTAGGCACGGCCACCACGAAGAACGTCGCTTCGGAAAGATCGCTCGGAGTAGAACTCCACTTTATTGAACTGCTCCGCAAATCTTCCGACGATGACTCGCCCGTACTATCAATGCCTTCGGAGAGCGCCTGCACCCGAGCGCTATTGATATCAAATCCAATTGTCCCAGGATATTTGCGGGCAAAGGCAAGAGCAACCGGAAGCCCAACGTAACCGAGACCTATTACCGCTATTCTCTCTTCCATAATTGCACTCCTATTCTCCGAAGTCGCGCACATTTTTAATAAATGCCGGTATGAATTCATCGAGCCGCTTTACTGCCGCTGCATCATCCGAGCCGTTTGTAGTAAACCTGTACCACCGAATCTGTTTGCTTCCGGTTCTCGTGTTCAGCGCTTGCATATTGAACGGATTGCGCATAGCGTTCAGAGCATCCATAAACGTCTCTTTCTTGATGAGCAACTGCACTGTTTGCGTATCCGGCCAGGATTCTTGTTTGCGCATGTACCAGTAAACCATGACGCTTGATCCCGAATCGCTTGTCACTTTGAGCTTTTGAGCGTTCACTGCGATATGTTTCGGATTGTCGAATGTTAGCTCAACAAGTTGAGAGTGCTCGACTGTGTTCCCCGAGCCGGAAAGACACATTAGCGGGTTGTGAAACGCCCGCGTATCGAAACCAGCGGTAATGAAAACGTATACCGGTTCCGTATCGCCAAAGGAACTGGTATAACTTCTGCTCATGTGATCCCCTTTTGCCAGAATCTGCTTAGTCTGCTCATCCAGCTCTATGTCGTGACCCACCCACCTGTCGAATGCTATCGGAATGTTCGCCCTGTTCAAATGCCCCGTCGGCAGATTCAAAAGCGCGTTCGCTCTCCAGCCGCCCGCGGCCCCCAATGCCAGGATAATAACGGTAAATATTCCTATGAGTCGATAGTTAATCACGCTCATCGGCGGAGGCACGTATGACTGCTCGCTCTCGCTGGGAGTGAAGGTTTTGAAGTACTTCATGCCAAACAGTCTGATTACCCCAAAGACGAGCACCGTGCAGATCACCAGCGTGATGTAGCCGCTCCAGTCATGGAACGATTCGACCGCCGTGGATGAATATGTGTGGAAGCCGACCAGACCTATCATGACTATGCGCAGAGTATTGCAGAAAATGCTCAACGGAAGAGCCATCGCCAATACGATAGCCTTTTTGTACCTTGGGCCTTCTATCATATACATGAGAAACCAGCAGCACATTATCAGCGTCACCAGGAGCTTCAAGCCACTGCAGGCTATCCCTATTTGCAACGGCCCAGGCAGACCGTCGGAAAGAATCGTGTTTCCGGCTTGCTGAACGGAATGTCCAAGTAGAGTGAAACTTATGGCAGCCATTTTGGTAGAGATCACCTGAAACCTGAGCGTGAGGGTGTCAAGAACGTAATCGGCGAAGGGTATCATCGTCGTAAGAAACAGAATCGGGATGGCCACGACTTTCGCGATTTGAACGCCCAGAATGGCTATCGTCAACCCAAAGGCGGAGAGCAAGAAGGCCGTGCCGCACAGAAACTGGAGCTTGACCAGCATGCCAAGAATATAGATCGGAACGCCCGCCAGCAATAGGATAAGGCCGATCCACGATCTGCTTGATTTCACGCCGGCGATCCTGGATCTATTTTCGTTGATCATAAGCGCCGCGAGAATCGGTACAATCGCGCCGTGAGAATAGTAGCCGTCGATATTGTTCCAATACTCTTTTCGCCAGATACTGATGAGAGGCCAATAGCCGATTAGAAAGGTGAAGGCGGCCAGCAGCAACATTTTGTGCCGCAGTAAAGCGTTTTTTAGCCGAGTAATTGAGTTTTCGCCGATCAGGTTATCCAAAACATTAGTCATATAATTCTTTTCATTTGCGAGGACTGTGAACGCTAAAGAGTTTCCAACTGCTACTCAAGATACCAGCCTGGTGAACGTGGTTCTTGCGCTGTTGGCATACCCGGGAATGATCTCCTCAAAAGCTCCGAGCACCTGGCCGCCATCCATTTTATGCGCCAAGTCGCGCAGCCTGTTCACTACGACTGACATCTCGTCGCAGGAAAACTCTTTAGTACAGTTGACACGATTTATGCCGTCATAAGCGGTGCGTTCTATGCACTCGTTCAAAGCCGCAAGATCTTCGTGCATCTTCTCTCCCGGTCGAATGCCCGTGAACGTTATCGGGATGTCTATGTTTGGCTCGTAACCATGCAGGCGTATCATATCTTCCGCCAGATCAAGAATACGAACCGGCGTACCCATATCGAGAAGATAGACATCTCCGGTGTCCCCGATAGATCCCGACTGAACCACGAGACGCACGGCCTCGGGAATTGTCATGAAGTACCTGGTCATCTCAGGATGCGTGACGGTAACCGGGCCGCCATTCCTGATCTGTTCGTTAAAGACAGGAATCACGCTTCCTCTGCTTCCAAGCACGTTTCCAAATCGCACACAAAGGAACGTAGTCTCCTTGTGCTCGCGCGCCATTGCGCGCACTATGGATTCGCAGAACCACTTGGTAGCTCCCATCACGCTGGATGGATCCGCCGCTTTATCGGTCGATATCTGCACCATGCGCTCTACGCCGTGATCCGCGCACGCCTGCACGATGGTATTCGTGCCCATCACATTGTTATGCACGGCCTCGCAAACATTATACTCCATTAAAGGCAAATGCTTGTGAGCAGCGGCGTGAAAAACTACGTGCGGTTTGAACCTCTTGAATATTCTGTCTATTCGGCATTCGTCCGCAACCGATGCGATTATCGGAAAAAGGTTGCTGGAAAACTCCGGGTGCTTGCTTCTAAGCTCTTGATTTATCTTGAATATAGAATTCTCTCCGTGGCCGAGCAAGATTAGTTCAGACGGATGCGCCTTCATCACCAATCGGCAAATCTCCGAGCCTATGCTTCCTCCCGCGCCGGTGACCATAACCCGCTTGCCGGTAAGATACTTGCCGAAATTGTTCAAATCAAGTTGATGAGTGGGCCGCCGCAGCAGGTCTTCTACAGTGATGTCTTCCAGCCTCAGATAATTTGGCCTGGCAAGTGATTCGGCAAAGTTCGGAACCACCTTGGCGACAATGCGCCTTCGCCTGCACTTTAGCACCATCTCACGAATCTTTTCGCCATTGGACTCCTCATTGACCGCGAAGATAACCTCATCTATTGCCTTATGATCCATCAGATCCACAAGTTGTTTGGTATCTCCCAGCACTTGAACGTTGCTGTAGAAAAGCCCCGCCACGACGGGTCTGTTGTCCAATATGCCGACTATCTCATAATGTTTCAGGTTGTGCGAATGATAGAGCGTTTTTATAATCGTCGCGGCATGCTCCGCGTCGCCCACTATGACGGCGCGCGTCTTTGATGAAGTATCTCCATGCCCGTTGCCGTTTCTTCGGGCTTCATGCGCCATTCTCCGTTTCATCCTGGCAAGAAATAGCCTGACTCCTATTCTATGCGAACCTATGGCAAAGTTACTGAGCAGCCAAAAGATGACTACAACCGTCAAAGGGAACTGGTCTTCCACGCCAAACATATACCTATGAGTTAACCCCAGAAGCAATGTTGCAAGCGATGTCGCATAGACCAAAGAACGCACAGCTTCCGTCCCCACGTATAGCCATGCATAGCGATACATCCTGTTAGCGTACAGCAATCCCAGGAAGCACACGGTAAAGGCAAGCACTGCCGGGAAATGTCCACCGACATATTCCATGTAGATCTGTCCGATAGTTTTGTGGTCATAACGAATCCAGATCGATACAACTATACATGCCATGATCAGTAATCCATCGATCACGACAAGTCCCATGCGCCACGCGCTCGATGGGATTCGGTTCAACCTGTATGTCGCCGATTTCGCTTTCCCGCTATCAGATTTTGCAGTTGGTTTCGAATCCATTGTCACTTCTTCTTGTTCGTTTTGCTTTTGACTCGACCGGCGGGCAGAGCCGCCTGACTGTTTTCAGAGCCGGGATCGTAATCCACCTCATCACCGTAACCATATGACCAGTAACTGGTCCGCTTCAATTCAAGGCGGTTCACCACATAACCTATAACCGGAGCGCCCACTTGCTTTAGACTGAATAATGTGTCGTAAAGGCTCCGTCTGATGGATTGGTTGATCGATACTACTAGAAGTACGCCATCAACAATATGCGAGATGATCTGCATATCGCTCAGCCCCTGGCACGGAGGGCAATCCAGGATAACAAAGTCGTACTGTTCGGAAAGCTCTATAAATAGCTGGTGAATCAGCTCGGTTTGCAGTACTTCAGATGCATTCGGAATGTACTCACCGGCGGGTATGCAGTAGACGTTCTCCGTCTTTGTGCTCACGACCACCTTATCCAGCGTGGTCAGTCCCTTCAAGAGTTTCGATAATCCCGGCTCATTATCCAGTCCCAAATACTTGTGCATGGATGGACGCCGGAAGTCGCAGTCAACAATCAGCACCCTTTTTCCGGCGGTGGCCATTGCTGTGGCGAGATTCATGGAAATGGTTGACTTACCCTCGCCTCTCCCCGGGCTTGTAACCGCGAGAAGTTTCATTGGCCGATCCAAGGCGTTGAACGCTATGGCGTTTCGCAGCATCTTGAATGCCTCAGCGAACGCATTCTTTTGCGCGACCACGATGGCCTTGGGGGTTTTGGATTTCAATGCCTTGCGTTCAGGTACGATGGCAAGAGGCGGCTCGCCGGTTATCTCGGCGACTAAGACATCATCTCGAACTTTGCGGTCGAGCCTTTCAGCGAGCAGCGCGGCGCCCGTGGATGCCATAAGCCCCAGCAACAGGAAGATCACGCCGTTTTTGATGGGGTTAGGTTCTACGGGCCTTGGTGGAGGCAGCGCGCTTGAGACAACGCGAGCATTAGATATTTGCGATTTTTCATTGATCTTGAGATGATAGTAACTGTCTGAAAGTGTGTAGTACGTGCGCTCAAGCGTGGTCACTTCTTGGGTAAGATGGATTGCGTTTCGCTCCTCCTCTGGAAGCTTGGCGAGTTCTTTGTTCCTTTCAACAATTGCTTTGTTAAGAGCGCCGACTTTTGCCGTTGCGGCTGATTTGTTTACTACGGCATTGACAAAGGTGTCCAGAATCGGGTTTCGGGCTCGCACCTTGGCGGCAACGATGCTGTCTCCGAATTTCTTCATCTGTCTCTCGGTTTCAGCGATCTGGGCGTCAATCTGCTTGACCTCTTTGCTATCCGGTTTGTACTCTTGTATCAAAGAGGCTCGTTGAGCATACAGCTTGCTCACCGCTACCATCGAGTCTTGATATTGCGGACTCATCTGGAACGTGGAACTTGCTTGTATTTCCGTCCCCTGCTCTTTTAGCTTAGTGTTTAGTGTATTCGCCTGGTTGCCAGCGGAAGCGAGTTCTACATTTGCCTTGTCGCGTTCCATTTCCAGGGAAAGTTCATTTACGGCCATGCCGCGAATCTGCTCGTCGGCGGCAACAAGCTTCGTTGCGCGTTTGAAATCGGCCAATTTCTTCCGCGCATCAGCAAGTTTGGTCTCCACGCTCTTTAGTTCCGAAGAAACATAGTCGCCGGCCTGTTTGGTGGCTGCGTTGCTGCTGCTCAAGTCTCGGTTTATATACTCAACACATATCTGGTTAGCCAACAACGCGGCTATGTTACGGTCATAGGCCCTGGCAGAGACGGATATCACATCCGTGTCTTTCTTTGCTTTGGTTGTCATCGGTTCGACGTCAACAGCCCAACTCGGGAGTTCATCGGCGTTGAATCCATCGTGAATCTTATCCGGGCCGAGTGCTCTAACGGCCTCGTTCATGATCTCAGGAGTAGTCAGAAGGAGGATTTGTGATTCAACGGATCTGTTTTTGGTTGTTGCCAACAGATCGCTCATCAGGCCGACGTCATTTGAATTGGCGGCTACCGATTGCGGATTCGCCACCATCAGCAAAGTAGTCGCTTCGTAGACAGGCCTCTTTGTGAGTTGATAAATCACGCCTATGCCCAAAACAACTAACAGGGAAACAAGCATGAGCAGCCATCGTCTGCGAAGAATGCGCCATATAAGCCCAATCTCCACATGATCTCCCGTGGGAACGTAGTATGCTTCTTTCATCTCCACGGGGAGTGAATTATTGCTGACAACCAGACTTTTATTCTCTTTGTTCAACCCAATAGCCTTTCTTAACAACTAACCGGATAGTTCTTTTTGAATATCGGAAACACAACGGATAAACCTTAGGGTACGAACCTGTCTATTACCCAGGCGAGATTTGCCGTACCGCTGAGTAGACCCATTGTTCTATCCCAATCGATTTTGCCGGTTTCAGGCACAAAAATGATGTCGCCGGCTTGAATTTCCGGATTCTGCGATAGGTCGCCCTTTTTGAAAAACTTGTTCAGATTGAAGACCATTCGTTCCTGCTTGCCGTTGACAGTACGCAATACGGCTACTTGTGATATGCCTGCACGCCGATTATCCATGCCTTTAGCCATACTTACTGCGCTGGAAAGCGTGACATGCTGCCCATCGGGAAGTGGGAAGAAGCCGGGCATGTTTACCCATCCTAGAACAGCGAACTTCGCGCTAGATTCCGGCACCACGACCAAGTCTCCGGTTCTCAGCTTTATAAGTCCCTGCTGTTTGCCTTCCATAGTGACCGGCACAATGCTGACCGATTCGCTTTCGCCGTTCAGATGTGTGACTGTGACTTTGGTGAGAGCGGCGTCATCGAGGGTTCCTCCGGCCATGGTGATAGCTTCTAATATCCCGCCGCTATCTTTGCGAATGTTGTAGAGGCCGGGCTTATTCACTCTGCCGGTTACGTATATCGGCATGGTTTCAGCGGCTGAGACGGTAATCTGATCGCCAGCCTGTATCAGCATGTTCTTCGTCTGATCTCCTCGTAAGAGATCGGGATAAGACATCGTCTGTTTCAATCCGGTCTGTTCACGCGCTATAGTTACGGTACAATCGGCGCTCTCTATGCCCAGAGCCACCCCTCCGGCTGCGCCTATGGTCTCTGTAATCCGCCATCCGGGCTTGACATCGTATGGGCCTGGTCTTGTGACTACTCCGGTTACGTATACCAGTTGCGGTCTCGGTGTCTTCAGCTTGACGGATACATCCGGCTCGTTCAGGAACTTGCTCACTCCATCGAGTATGATTTTAGTGACCTCGGATATAGTCTTGCCCGCTACCGATATTTGCCCTATGCGAGGGATATTCACCAGACCATCAGTAGGAACGAAGAACTCGCCGGATAGTTCATCATGACGCATGACCGTCACGATGATTACATCTTCGTGCCCCAGTCTATACTCGTTTGATTCGGCGTAGGCAGCGCCGATCTGCATTAGAAAAATCGAAAGCAAAAATAGCAATGTTGCTCCGGCAATCCTTGCGTGAGCGCTAACTGAGATATTCTTTGTAATCGAACGGAACTCCATCTATACTCCTCCAAACCACCATCAGACAATGCAATTCAGCACCCTAATCGAGACATCCTGAACTCGATAATCCATGCCGGCAATCAATAGTGAAACCGTCCGCTAAGCATGCAGCATAGCGTTATGCAAAGTGGAGTTCTCTGAGAGACAATCCATATCAGCGCCGATAAACACTATTGATTAGCTGCTGGTATTATATCACTCTCCGAGCATATTGCATACCTCCAAGAGTAAAATCTGGTATTACGCACAGCGTGATTCAGGAGTTTGGCACGTTAATATTCATGGATAAAAGAGAGGAGGGCGCTATCGGCAATAGCCGATAGCGCCTTCTCATTGCATTGGTACGCTTACTTAGCTTCTGCGCCTGCGAAGGAGCATTCCGGCCGGGGACAGGAGTCCCAGTGCTGCCAGCAATGTTCCAGGCTCGGGAACGGTCGTTGGAGAGGCCACGCCCTTGAACCCATAGCTATTCATCGAGCCATATGGTCCAGTGAAGTTCAGGTTGTAGTCGCCACTTCCGATATAACCGAGTGATGTCAACACACTGAACTCTTTCGTACCGAACGTCTTGGTGTTAGAATCAGGCCTCCAGGCCCAGATGCCGGTCGATTTGGCAGTGGGATCGGAAGGATTCATAATCACCTCGTTGAATTGGTACGCCAGACCAGGTTGGGTGTCGGATACGACCTGATAGTTGTACAGCTGGCCGCTTCCCACAGTCTGATCATCCTTGATGAGCCACTGAGCATTGAACGTGTTCCATATATCCTGCCCGACAGGAGCGATGCTGGGGCCGGTCACAGTCAGCGTGTACGTCCAGAGCCAGTCGGCGCCCACCGGCGTCCGCGCTACCGTCAAGGTGGCGTTGTTCACCGTCTGCGTCCACACGAATGGAGCAGCCTGAACCGACACCACCAGCAGAAGCAAGACAGCAACCAACGCGGTCGCAAGAATCAGCTTTTTCATATTTCACCTCCTCTCCAGTCCAAGATCAATATTGGGTCAGCCTGAGCCATTCCATGGCTCTTTTCCCT
>Ga0182027_10012004_pt1 | contig 12187 bp, 9 predicted proteins | sample 712E1DmetaG_FD_121300 | JGI IMG/M metagenome (GOLD analysis project Ga0182027, IMG submission 121300) | Permafrost microbial communities from Stordalen Mire, Sweden - 712E1D metaG (Illumina Assembly) | ecosystem: Environmental > Terrestrial > Soil > Wetlands > Permafrost | place: Sweden...
AAAGTCCGCAGACCGCGCCGACCCGTCCGGCCGTCGCCATCCCGCCCAGAAAACCGTCGCGTTCGAGCAGCGCCACGCGCGCGCCGTGCCGGGCGGCCCCCAGCGCCGCGCCCAGCCCCGCCGCCCCGCCGCCGATCACCAGTACGTCGCAGTCCACGGTGTCGCCCCGCCAGTATTCTGTGCTTGTGCGCGTCATCGTGCTCGTCATCGTGCTCGTCGCTTCGCTTGCCTGACACTCGCGGTCCTTGAAATTCTTGTTCCAATCGTCCCCGTTCTCGTCCTCGTCCTCGAATGTTTGGATTGTCGTCGATTGGGATTACGATCACGATTACGATGACGAGCACGAGCACGAGCACGAAAAATTCGGCGTGATTTTCCCCGACCTGTCTTCGGATGTTATCATCGCCGCATCCGCCGGCCGTAGTTGCGCACGTTGCGCCATTGCGGGCGGACGCCCAGGCGGTTCATCAGTTTCTGAACGGCGCGCAGCGCGAGTTTATGCCAATCGGTGGGCGAACTCCACTCCTCGCGCCGGCGGGCGACGCCGTCGAGCGTCCGCAGCGGCTCGCCACCCAGCCCTTCCGAGAGATAAAAGGCCGGCTCGAAGAGATCGGCGTCCGCGGCCAGCCGGCCCTCCGCGCGCGCGATCCGCGCCAGCTCGGTGCCCTCGTAAATGCGCAGGCCGAGCGAGGCGAAAACCGCGTTGGCCGGCGCGCAACGATCGAGAAACTGCTGCGTCTCTTCCAAATCCCGGACCGTTTCGCCCGGCCCGCCGAAGAGCAGGTGGACGGCAAACGGCAGTCCGGCCGCGGCGGCGGCTTGAAAACTGCGCTGAATATCCGCCGGACTAAACGGTTTGCGCAGCCGGGCCAGCATCTTTTCGGTCGCGGCGTCCAGCCCGAATTCCACGCCGGCGCAACCCGCGCGCGCCATCGTCCGGGCCAGTTCCTCGTCAAAACCGAGCGGGTTGCAAAATGCCATCCAGCGCGCCGCGCCGCGCCGGCGAATCAGGGCCTCGCAGACGGCCAGCGCGTGCGCGCGCGGGGCATTGAAAACGCTGTCGGTGATGAAAAAGTGCCGGGCCTTTTGCCCCTTCACCACGCTTTCCATTTCATCCACGACACGCTCGGGCGCGCGCAGCCGGCAGACCGTGCCCTCCAGCCGGGGATAGACGCAGTAGATGCACTCAAACGGGCAGCCGCGCTTGGTCTGCACGCTGACGAAGCCGCCGCGGGCCAGGTATCGCGCATAGTTGCACCGCGCGTGGTCGGGCGGCGGCAACGCATCCAGGTCGCGCGGCATCTCCGCTTGGATGCCGGGCGGTTCCGCGCCGGGAGAGCGGCCAATGTCTTCAGCGCGCAGGACGCCATTCAAGTTACCAACCGATTCCCCGGCTTCGATCCGCCGCAGCAGCTCGACGAACGTGAATTCCCCCTCGCCGACCACGCCGTAGTCCGCCGCGAGACGCGCCATCCAGCCGCGGGGCGCGACGGACAGGCCGCTGCCGCCCAGGATCAGCGGCGCCCCGCTCAGCCGGCGGACGATTTGAGTCAGCTCCCGCACCTGCGCAAAATAACTCCGGGGCCGGGCGAACGAGCAGTTGTCGAGATTGCGAATGCTCAGGCCGATCGCCTGATAGCGGCCTTGCGCGAGCGCGCGGCGGAGCGCGTGGCGAGGAAAAGTCTGCGCGCCCAAATCAAGCAGATCGACGTCGTGGCCGGCCGCGCGCGCGGCCGCGCTGACGCAGAGCGCTCCCAGCGGCGCCACGGGATACGGCGACGGCTCGCGATTGGTCGAAACGACAAGGACCTTCACGCTTTCGCCTCGCTCAGCAGGTCTCGGCGCAGCGCTTGCTCAAAAAGCTCCAGTTCCGGCTCGTCCAGGCACCCCTCCACCAGCGAAAGCACGACGGACTGGCGGCCGCGGTGGCGCGAGAAGATCACGGTCAGCCCCGGCGGGCCGCCGGCCGGCGCCAGGTGCGTGACTTCCCGGACCGGCAGGCCGAGGAAGGTTTCCATCCCGGCCAGGCTTTCGCCAATATCGGAAAAGAAAAACGTGGCGAACCGGCCCTGCGTGGGCTGCTTGATCCGGCGGGCATAGAAGCCCAGCGGCAGCGGCCGGAAGAGTTCCATGACCGTGGCGAAAGATTCCGGCGTGCGCCGGCGAATCTGCTCCATCATCTGCGCGCCGAGGTCCGCCGTCATCTCGCCCAGCCCGCCGAGCGCTTCCGCCTCGACGCGAAAAAATAAAAAAGAAACCTGGTTGGAGAAGATCGGCCCCGCCATCCCGCGTTTGCGCAGGTCGTGGGGCACCGGCACGAGGACGGACTCCGGCGGCCGGCCCCGGCGGCGGAAGACCGCGTTCAGGGCCCGAATCGACGCGGCAAGATAAAACATGCCGCGGCGGAACGAGGCGTTGAGGCGCACGACTTGCTCGTCCATGCGCCGGGTCTCTTCGGCGCTGAAGCGAAGGATGCGGAATTGGTTGCGGGCGGCGGCGGGCGGCCCTTGCGCCAGCGCCAGCGAGGCCAGCGGCGGCCGGCAAGCCTGCGTGATGAAGGCGAGGGACTCCCGCCCAAAACGAACGCGCGCCGGGAATCCGCGCCAGAAGTCGAGCGGGCCGGTGCGGGTCTGGTCGGGATTGAACGCCACGGTGCCCACGGCCGCGCCGCCGGCCGCGCGGTCCTGGATGTGGCGCACCAGGAACTCCGCCCCCCGCACGTCCATCAGCGCATGATGCCAGGCCAGCACCAGCCGCGTTGAGCCATCCGGGCGCCCGATCAGCTCCAGGTTCAGCCCCGGCGCCTTGCCGGTGCGGATCTCACCGAGGGGCCGGTTGAATTCCTCACGGCCGCCGGCGCCGGCCTCGCCGGCCCGCAGCGCCACCGGCAGGCCGCCGCGCGCCCCATTCGTGCGCCAGCGGGGCGACATGAACGGCAGCCAGCGGATCATGCGCAGGCTGGCGATCCAGTTCAGGGTCTCCGATTGCGCGACGACCGCGCGCAGCGCCTTCGCCTCCAGGGCGCCGTCCAGATCCAGGACGAGCCGGCAGACGTTGCCCGGCATGCCGCCCTGGCGCATCTGGCGGTCCAGGGCCAGGATGAAATAATCCGCGCCGGTAAGTTGAAGCTGGTGCGGGAATCCGCTCATACGGGCCGTCATTCGGGTTGAGATTCCATCGGCGCTGTCGCCGGCAGCGCGCAGAGGCAGCGGCTCAGGGCGGCGATCGATTCCAGGTTCTCGCGCGTCAGTTGCGCCTCCGGCACCACGATGCCGAAGGTCCGCTCGCAAAAGAGCAGCAGCTCGACCAGCGAGAAGGAGTCCAGGCCGAAGTCGCTCAGGCGGCTCTGCTCGTCGAAGCCCGCGGGCTCGGCCAGCAGCTCCGCTTGGACAAACCTGCAAAGCTTATCGCAAACTGTTTTGTGATCGATTCGCGCATTCATGCGTAACCGCCTCGCTCAGGCCGAGAAGGCCTGTCGCTGTCCCAGCGCCGGTGTGGATGCCCCCAGATCATGAAGAATTCCGTTTCACTTTTCCATATCTATTTCATCAGGGTAGCGCTTGCTCAGCGGGATGAGCAGGAAGACGGCGGCCAGCCCCGTGCCGATCCCCAGCAGCGAAGTGACGCCGATCGAACGCAGCGCGGGATGGCGGGCCAGGATCAGCACGCCCAGCCCGCTCATCGTCGTCAGCGCCGTCATCAGCGTGGCGACGCTGGCGTGGCTCAGGTACGGGTCGCCCTCGGCGCGGGCGCGGTCGAGCGAGGTCGCGATGAAGATGGCGTAGTCGACCACGACGCCGAAGATGAACACCACGACCATGCTGTTCATCAGGTTGATCCGAAGGCCCAGCCAGCCCATGACGCCGAAGGTCCAGAGCAGGCTGAGCAGCAGCGGCGCGATGATCAGCGCCAGCCAGCGCAGGCTGCGATAGAAGGCGATCAGGATGAGGAGCACCAGCACGATCGTGATCGCGCTGACCCGCACCATCTCGCGAGTGATCAGCCCGATCACGTAGCGGCCGAACTGCGGCCCGTAATACGCGACATACGGAATGCTTCTACGGTCCAGTTCTGTCGTTACGGCTTTGTATTCATTAAGACCTTTGAGGTTGACGCGGGTGAGGATGGGGCGGCCCGCCGCGCGCGACAGAACCATCGCAAGGAGGCGTCCGAAGGGTCCGTCCTCAAGCTCGCTGACGCTCAGCGGCGCGGCCGGGCCGGGGAGCGATTCCAAGAAAAGGTTAAACGCTTCGGGCCGCATGCGCAGCGCGCGCGCTTCCCGGCCGAGCGTCGCGCGCAGGGACCCCACGCGGGCCGGGCTCCAAAACTCCAGCCAGCGGCGGCGGTTTTCGGCTTGGGCCGCCCGGCTCGGCAGCAGCGGCGCGACGGACTGGACCGATTGCACCAACCCGCGCGCCTGCATGGTTTTCAAGGCCGCGTAAACTTTCTCGTTGGCCGCCAGACTTTCTTCCTTCGTTCGCCCGCGCACGACGAAGGAGGTCGAATCCAGGGCCGAGCCGAAAATCTTCATGATCCGTTCCCAATCCTGGCGCACGGCGGGCGAGACGGAGTTCATCTTCTGATAATCGCCCTCGAAACGCAGCCGGACCAGCCCTGGCGCGGCGGCCAGCGTCACGGCGACGAGCCCCAGCGCAATGGGGCCGCGGCGGCGCGCCACCCAGCGGAAATAGGGCGGAAAGATATTGGCCAGCGGGAGCAGCGGCCGGCGAGCCTCGGCGCGGAGCCTCAGCGGGATCATCAGAGGCAGGATGAAGATGGCGAAAAGCGTCGCTCCGATGAAGCCGAAGACCGCGAACCAGCCCAGGTCGCGGTATCCGGGCAAAAGCGATTGCATCAGCGAAACGAAGGCGACGATCGTCGTGCCCGAGCAAAGGATCAGCGGCCAGAACAGGCGGTCGACGATGGCGATGATTTCATCGCGCATCGGCCGGCGGCCCGAAATCTGGTCGATGTGGTAGAGGATGTAAATGCCCATGTCGACGGCGATGCCCATCAGCATCGAGCCGCAACCGACGGCGATCGCCGAGAGGTTGGGCGCGAGGATCCGCAGCAGGCCGAGCGAAAAAAGCCCGCCGAACAGCGTCGGCAAAAACGTCAAACCGACCCACAGCGGACGGCGGTAAACCAGCAGCGAGATCAGCGCGATGGCCGCGATGCAGATGGTGAGGGTCAGCTTGAGATCGCCCTTGATCCGCCGCGCGTTCTCCAGGCTGAAGCGGTGGCCGCAGAGATAGGCGATCTTGATCGCGCGCGCGCCGGCGCCGCGCTCGACCGCGCCGATCGTCCGGTCCATGAACGCGACCAGGTCCGCCGCGTGGGCGCTGTCGGTCGAGGGGAAAACCGGCTCGGCGATGATCAGGAGGTGTTTCAGATCGCGGCTGAACAAGCGCCCCTGCTCGAGGCCGATCGGTCCCTCCGGATCGTAGATCGCGCTCAGCTTGGCGAGCAGCACTCCGTCCAGGCCCAGCGGGTCGCGCCGCAGCGCCTGGGCGATCACCGGCGCGGGCGTTTCGATCAGTTGCCGTTTCCAATTGGCCAGGAGCTGGCGGATCGCGTCGGGCGCGAGCCTGTGTTCCAGCGTCTGGCGGTCTTCGTCGGTGAAGAGCGCCGCGCGGTGGGCGTGCAGAAGCTGCAGCATCGCGGGCAGCGACTCAAGGTCGAGCCGATAGGTGATCTGCTTGAAAAGCGCGGAGGCCTGCATGCGTTCGGCCAGCCGGTCGGCCGCGCCGATCAGTTCGCCTTGCGCGGGAGCGGCCTTCGCGTCCACCCCCCCGACGTCGATCAGCACGACGTTAAGCTGGTTGAAGTCGGTCAGGATCTGGCGGTATTGGCCGATCAACGGATCGTTCGTCGGCAGCAGATCGAGGACGTTTTCCTGCATGTTGAGCCGCGTCGAGAGATAGAGGCAAAGCAGCGCCGCCGCCAGGCTGAGTCCGAGCACCGCCCGGCGATGGCCGAACAGAAAACGAAACAGCGGCGGCAGCCAGCGGTTGTGCGGGCGGGGGGTGTCATCGGTTGGGCTCATGGGCGTGGTTTCATCAGTTCGCCGCCGGGTTTGACGGGATGGATCTTGAGCACCTCGACCTCCAGGCCGTAATGCCAGCGATCATTCTTAAGCGTGATGCGCGTCGGGATCGCCTCATCCCAACCGGGCAGCACGCGATAATCCGAGAAGGTGGCTTCGCGGATGATGCGGCCGCGTTCGCTCTCGATCGTTTGGCGCAGCCGCCCGTCAGGACCGAAGACGTATTCCTTGTCCGATTCGCAACTTCCGGGGACGACCAGCCCGGTCACGCCGCCGCGCTCCATCAGGAACGGCTCGGTCTCGTGCGTCCAGCCGAACAGGTGCGGGATGTCCTCCATCACGCCCTCGCTCAGCGGGCGTTCGGGCATGCCGCGCGGTTTCTTAATGATTTTGGATTCCCGTCCGTCGCTGTAAAAATCGAAGGCCTTGCCGCCCATCTCGCCCGTCGCGATGGCGCGGAAGGTGTTGTCGTTGCGGTAGACCAGGAAACCAAGAAAATCGTGGCGCTGGCGTCCAACCGTCAGGGCCACGCGCTGGGTCAGCTCGAACTGCGCGGGCCAGGTCCGGGCCAATTGCGCGATGAGTTGTTCGCGCCGCGGCCGGTCTTCAACGACGCGCCCCGGCAGGTAAGGGTGGCTGGCGCAACCGAGCGTCAGCGCCAGCAGGAACGTCGGCGCCAGCAGAACCGGCGCCAGGCGGGCCAGGGTGTGGGTCGATTGTGTTTTCGCGCGGCGGGAGCTTTCTATAGTTCTTTTAGCGTTTCGTTCTATATTCTTTGCGGTCCTTTGAGCTTCTTGGCGGTTCTTTGCGTAACTGAATGAAGATATTCGTGACGCAAAGTTGCGCAAAGCACACACAAAGGACCGCAAAGAAGATAATTTCAGATATGCGCACTGGACCATAAGAAGTTCCTGGTTAATACGACTGGTCATTATCCTTTCCTGCCTGGACCGGCGTTTGTGAGCGACGGGTTTTTCGTGTCGAAAAGCGCCCGCGCAAACGGCACGTTTTCCCGCACGTCGCTGAAGACGATCTGGATGAAATCGCCCTCCGGTTCCCGAATGATTATCTTGAACACCTGATAGGTTTTAGGGTCGAGGGTCAGTTCGATCGCGCGGATATACTCGCCCAGCGCCTTGATGCGCGGCGTCAGGTCGATCCGGGGGTCCTTGCCTTGGAGGGCGCTGACGGTAAAGGCTTCCTGGCTCGCCTTGAAATCCCCGCGCATCAGGTGGGTCATCTGGCCCAGCAGCTCGCTCATCGCTTTGCCGGCGCCGGTGTCGATCGCCCCGAGCTTCCGATCCTTGAATTCGAACTTGCCCACCTCGTTGCGATTGAAAATCAGCACCGAGACGTACGGTTCGGCCAGCTCCCAGCGGAACTTGTCGGGCGCTTCGAAAAAGCAAAACCCCTTGCCCGTCAGGACGTCCTCGAAGATGGCGAGGTGGCGCTCCTGCACAAAGACCGATTGAAACGAGCGCACCACCCCCAGCCGGTTGGAGATTTGGTCTAGCAACCGGTCCGTGGCTTGCTTGGAGAGAGGCGTATAGGCCGCGACGGGCGGCGCGGCCGTCGCGCTCGGTGCGGGCGCTGGGGGCTGCCGCGGCTGGCCCGCCGCCGCCAGCGCCGCCAGCATCAGCAGGGAAATCAGGACTGTTTTTATAATCATGATCGGTCTGCCATCCATCCTTCTCGTCCTCGATTCTTGTATCCCTTAAAAACACGTTATAGAAGCGACATTGTCTCGTCAGCACCGCGTTTCAACGCGGGGTCCCGGAGCACAAAATCGATCCGGGAACCGTTTTAACGGTTTCTCGCCGGTTTCTCGAAAACGAGGAAAAACCGTTAAAACGGTTTGGGAATTATCTTTTGATCCCCCAACACCGCACTGAAGTGCGGTGCTGACGAGAGAAATTCCATCCAACCGCTACAGGCTTTCCTCATTCCTTCTCAATCCTACTGTGTCGCTCCTTTAAACGGCACCCCAAAAGTCGAGTACTTGTGTCATAGCTTGATCGATAGTGGCGGCGCCAGTATCAATTATCCGCGTTTCAAGTTCCGACCTTGCCAACAGGTCACGCAGTATGTTTTGTTGCGTGGTGTAGTACTGCAAGATTTCCTCATCGGTTGCCCCGTATCGTTTGAGGTAGTCGTGCCAGGCGGAATCCCGGCCGGTAATGATGCGCTCACGAAGGAGTTCATCCGGAATGACCAGCAGGCACAGTTTGCAGTCGAGCTTGGCGAGGCGATGATCGATTGGTGATACGTGCTCCCATGTCACGTGGGAATAATGGCAGACGTGAGTAAAATGGAATCGTTCCAGAAGATAGGGAACCCGCATGTTGGTCCGTTTATTCTCGCACCATTCCATTTGAGTGAGGCGATCCCGTGCTGCCTCAAGGTAGGATACATGCTGTTCCAGCAATCCGACGTTGTCTTCGGGCGTGAGGCCCGTCTCCCGCTCCTTGCGCTCAAGCACCCGTTGGGTCTGATGCTCCGAGAGCACGATGCTTGAGGGAAATGAGCGCAGAACGAAACGCTCCGACCGCAACAGAGAGTGCAAGATGGTCGTTTTGCCACTGCCACAGATGCCTTCCAGAATCAGACCGGAAATGTTCCAATTCTCGTTCATCCATCCTCCCTCACAACACATTTTCCGCATTGCGGCGGGGTCGGCATGTCCACCCACCTCGCGCAAAGAAATCAGCGCATAGCCCGAATCACCCACGGCCTGCACGCAGGCCAGCGCGGCGCCGGCGCTCAGGGTCTGAGAGGGAGCGGCGCCCTCAGCCTTTGCATCAGCCCTGGCGGACGGCCTCAGGTAGAGCCGCCGGTCCGCGATCGAGAGCGCCGCGGCGGCCAACTCGAATCCCAACCCCACCGGCATCGAGCCGTAAAGCGGCGCGTGGGCGGCGTAGTTCAAACCCTCAAACGTGATTTTCCGATACGCCGCGCCCTCTTGCTTCGCGCCGCACGCGGCCAGGAACACGGCCTGATGCGTCTCCAACCGCTCCTTTATCAGCGCCGCGTCTTGCGACACTCGCACGTCCTCGATCCGGCCGTATTGGGCGTCGGCGACGGCGTCGTCGCGAAGCAGGAACGCCGCAAACCCTTCGCCGGGCGCGTAGGTGCAGCGCTCGAAATCAAACGGCGCGATGGCGCAATCGCCGCCCGCCCCCAGACCGGCGGCGGCGTATCCGCGCAGGGGGCAATATTCTTCGCCCACCCCGGCGAGAACATAATCGACAACGCCTTCGCTCAGCCAGGCCTGCGCGGTCTTGAGCACGCCGGCGGTGGTCCACTCGAAGCAGGTCACCGTCTGGCAGGGTCCCTCGATCCGCAGGGCCATCGAGACCTGCGCGGCCGGGGCGTTGTGCACGGAGTTGGCGAAATGCGTCGGCGAGGCGCACTTGTCGCCGAAATCGATCATGCTGTCCTGGAAGTCGAACGTCGTTTGCAGCGGGCCGTAACCCGAACCAAAAACGATCCCGACGCGCGCGCGGTCCGCCGGCTCGATCCCGGCATCCTCGAGGGCCAGAAAGGACGCGAGCAACGCCATGCGGGCGAACCGGTCGACCCGCCGCAGCGACCGCTTGGGCATAAAACGCTCGAGTCCATCGGGCCGGGCCATGTAAACGGGCAGCCGCACAACGCCCCCGGGCGTGGCGATGTCATGGACTTCCACCTCCGGCCGCGCTTCGCCCCGCAGCCCGGCGCGCAGCGCCCCCACGCCGCAGCCGAGCGCGCAAACCGTCCCCACGCCGATGATCGCCAGCGCCATCGTCAATCCTCCCGCCGTAAGACGAGCGCGGAATTCGTCCCGCCGAAGGCGAGCGAATCGGACAGGCCCACCTCGGCGCGCAGCGCGATGTTGCGCGTCGTCGGCGTGATCCGGCAGGCCGGGTCGGGCCGCTCGAAGCCCGGCGTGGCCGGCAGGCGCTGGTCGCGCAAGGCCTGCACGGTCAGCACGGCTTCGATGCCCCCCGCCGCGCCCAGCGTGTGGCCGGTGAAGGCTTTGGTCGCGACGACCGGCGGGGCGTGCGGGAAGAGGTCGGCCAGCGCCGCGCCCTCGATCCGGTCGTTGTCGGGGGTCGAGGTCCCATGCGCGTTGATGAAATCCACTTTGTCGGCGCGCGTGCCCGCGTCAAGCAGCGCCTGGCCGATCGCCCGGCGCAGCCCCTTGCCTTCGGGATGCGGCGCCGTCGGGTGCCAGGCGTCCGCGGCGCAGCCGTATCCGGCCACCGTGGCCAGCGCGCGCGCGCCGCGCTCTCGCGCCGACTCGCGCGTCTCCAGGATCAGCACCCCCGCTCCCTCGCCCAGGTTGAGCCCCGTGCGCCCGGCGTCAAACGGCCGGCAGGGCTCCTGGGCGGCGATCAGCAGGTGAATGAACCCAAGGTAGGTGATACGCGAAAGCTCGTCGGTCCCGCCGGCAATGACCAGTTCGCACAACCCGCCGCGCAGCCACGAGCGCGCCAGCCCGACGGCGTCCGTCCCCGAAGAGCAGGCGTTGGCGAGGGTCGCCACCGGGCCGCTCAGCCCGAGTGTCTCGGCGAGAAAAAGCGCGGGGTTATTGGCCAGGTATCGGTGGATCGGCTCCAGCTTCGGGCCGGCGCCCTGTTTGAATTCCCGATAAAACGGCTCATCGTTGAGCGTGCAGCCGACCGTCGTTCCCAGGCAGACGCCGACGCGCCGCCGCCGTAGCTCGCCGGACTCCAGTCCCGCCTCGCGGCACGCTTCGAGCGTCGCCAGCAGCGCCAACCGCGAGCAGCGGCTTGGCCGGGTCCGCCCCCCGGTCGCGCTCGACTCATCCAGGGCGCTCGTGATTTCAAAAACGGGATAAACGCGCTCCAGGTCGGCGGTGAAGCGAGCCGGCGGCGCGCAGCGGCGCACCCCGGCTTCCAGCGCGCGCACGACCTCGGGCAGGCCATTGCCCGCCGCGCAGAGGCAGCCCAGGCCGGTCACGACGGGCGCGCGGTTCATATCGCAAGCTGGCGGGCGCGAATGGTGTCCGCGAGGGCGCGGATCGAGGCGAAGGCCTGCTTGGCCTCTTCCATGTCCTTGATCTCGATTTGGTAATGCTTTTGCAGCAACAGGACCAACTCGACCGCATCCAGGGAATCCAGGCCCAACCCTTCGCCGAAAAGGGGATCGTCGTCCTGGATCTCCTCGGGGCGGACGTCTTCCAGCTTGAGGTCGGTGATGATCATCGCTTTGAGTTCATGCTCGAGGCCCGGCATTGTGTTCACACTCGCTGTCCTTCAAGGCTTTTCCGCGGAGTCCGTCTTGGGCGTGCCCTTCCATATATCAAAAAAGTTGAGCCACATGAAGGGATATTTTTGCAGGTAACCCTCCAAACAGGCCACGTATCGCCGCTGCAGGGCGCCGATCGCCGCCTCGCGCCCCATCGCCGCCCCATCGTCCTGGCCGGTCAATCGCGTCATTTCGATCCGGCAGCGCAGCTTGCCCGTGCGCACGGTCAGCAGCACGACCAGCTCCGCCCCGGTGCTGAGGGCGAGCTGATAGGGGATGACGGGGAACGCCGCATCCTCGCCGAGAAACGAGGTCCGGCGCGTTTGGGCGCCAAAGGCGCGGTCGCCCATCACGGCGACGCATTCGCCGTTTTTCAAGGCGTGGGTCATCTCGATCACGCCGCCGAGAAAACCGGTGGGCGAGATGATTTTAAAGCGGTGCTGCTCGCCGGCCAGATCGAAAAAATGCCGGCCGGCCATGTGCGGCTCGAGTTGGAATTGGAAGTTCACCGCGACGTCCAGGCGGTTCATCGTCGCCATCGCCGCGCGCCAGTTGCCGGCATGCGTCGTCAGCAGGACCAGGCCACGCCCCTCGCGCGCCAGTTCGTAAAGCGTCCGCTCTTCGGGGAAATCAACCCTGAGCCGCTCGCGCCCCAGGATCCCGATCACCCCCTGATCGATCAACACCTGCCCGAAGCGGTATAAATATAGGAAGGTGGTGAGCAGCCGCCGCGCCGGCCCTTGACCGGGAAAGCGGCGGCTCAGGTACGGGGCCGCCGAGCGGCGCACGCGGGGGCGCAGGAGCACATAATAAGGGACGATGAACGCCAGCAGCAGATAAGCCGGCGTGACCCCCAGCCAGCGGATAACCGCGTGAAAGATGGCGTGGCCA
>Ga0182027_10012005_pt1 | contig 12187 bp, 7 predicted proteins | sample 712E1DmetaG_FD_121300 | JGI IMG/M metagenome (GOLD analysis project Ga0182027, IMG submission 121300) | Permafrost microbial communities from Stordalen Mire, Sweden - 712E1D metaG (Illumina Assembly) | ecosystem: Environmental > Terrestrial > Soil > Wetlands > Permafrost | place: Sweden...
GCCAATGCTTGATTGTGAAATAATACTAACTTATCATTGGCACATAAAACGGGGGCAGGTCAGTTGTTACGACAATCAGCTCGTTCTCTTTTAAACCAAAGTATATTCTGCATTGTCTTCCCTTCCTTGTATACTTTGGATTCATCGTTTCCCAATAACAAATACAACCGATTGAGACAAAGCTCGTATTGCTCCAGAATTGGTTTCCCCATTCAGCACCATGGTTGGTCTCGAACTGTCTCATTTTTGAATTACATCCATGTCCAGTGACAATAACCGGAGTTCCTGCCTATAACAGCTATCATGCAAAAAGCAGTTGTGTCGGATTTGTCGTATTGTTTAACGGCATCAAACTTTACCATGCTGCCCTCGGATACGTATAGCAATGCCATCGTCGGGTGTTTTTACCTCGCCCAGTAAACACATTGCCCGGCCCGGATCGACCATTGAGTTGAGTTCAACGACAACAGGTGTCGAAGAAATTCAATTTCTACCTTCCGGATTGAGACTCGATCAGAATTTTCCCAATCCCGTTAATCCGACAACGAACATTGGATTCGAAATAAAATTTTTGAGTTTAGTGACACTCAAAGTATACGATATACTGGGACGTGAAGCAGCATCTATCGTTTCAGAAAAATTATCACCAGGGATATATGTGAGGCAATGGAATGCATCAAAAATGCCCAGCGGCGTTTATTTCTATCGGCTGCATCAGGTAATGTATCAGAAACAAAGAGGTTGAAAATGATGAAGTGAGATCCATAATTTTCTCATGGAACGGAAAAGCCTGACAAGGAAACTGTCGGGCTTTTTTTTATCGATGTGTTTATTATGTGAATACCATAACCCTAAGCATAGTGCTTTGTTGTGAATCACTACCTCCCATCCATCCTCATTATTCTCATTTTTCTCCTTTGGGAGTTCATTGCTTACGAAACTTGTAAAGGTCATGACAATTCTCAATATTATTCTTTCGAGAACTTGCACTTCAAGAACAGAACAAATACATTTCATAACAATGAAATGCATCATCAACACACATGATATTGTTCTGGAGAATTAAATGAAAAGCACTTTCTTTTCTCGAATTGCCATTGCATGGCAATTTTTATTGTACGGCATAATCTGTGGGATAGGTTATCAGAATCAGGCGACTGCTCAGGACTCAGGGAATGCACACTGGCAGCACCTGAAGTATGCGATCTACTTCACGTCGCAGGATGTAGACTCGCTTCTCGCTGATCCGGTTCATTTTAAAAAAACGATGGATTACTTCGCTCCTGTAAAACCGGACCATGTATATCTTGAAGGTTCGGGACATGGAGAAGTCAATGTTCCACTGTTAAAGAATGTCACTGATAAATTCCGTGCGATGGGAATCAAGGTTTCAGGGTCTATGGTACCGACTGGAGAATGGGGCCCATCTACATATAATAATCCTAAAGATTTGGCGGCGCTCGAAAAACGCATGCGCTCGCTGGCACAGGTTTTCGATGATATCATCCTTGATGACTGGCTTTTTACAACAGCAACCGATGCTAAGAGTGTTGAAGAGCGCGGAGAACAAAGTTGGGCGGATTATCGTACAAAACTTATTCTTGAGCAATCCAAAAAGCATATTATTGATCCTGCAAAAGCGGTGAATCCAAAGGTCAAGATTACGATCAAGTATCCAAACTGGTACGAAGGTCACCGCAATAATGGGTACGATGTTTATCATGAGACCAATTTGTTCGACCATATGGCTGTCGGAATTGAAACCCGCAATCGTATGGTACATGACCAGCATATCCCTATCTACAGCGGTTACATTTTCCAAAAGTGGTGGCCTCGTGTCGATCCCAATAAATGGGTCGGTTCCTGGCTCGATAATTACGAAATGAAAGGTGATGCAAAGGATTATATCGCTCAGGTATGGCAGGCCGTGCTTGCCCAAACACCGGAGATTATACTCTGGTGTGCCGGTCAACTCTCTCCATCAAATCCATCGAGCGATGTATACCCAGAATTTGTGAAGATGTTGCCGGAGTTTGACAGAATAGCCGGATTATTAAAGGGAGAAACACGCGGTATTCCCATTTATCTTCCTTATGGTTCGGTAGGTGAATATAACATTTTTGGTTATCTCGGTATGTGTGCGATTCCTCTTGTTCCTGTCGCCGAGTTTCCGACGGAAAGTAAGAACGCAATCTTCACTCTCCACTCTTTATCAGAAGGTTCGCTGGGACGAGATACTTTGCTTGCGCAGAAAATGCTTGGTCGATTGCGCAATGGAAAAGATGTTTTCATGACATGGGAACTCTGGAAAAAACTAAGGAATACGGAATTTAAAAACACGTTGAATCTTCTTCCCGGCAGCGAAGGTAATGTGACATCCGACCAGATCAGGATAAGAAGAGGATGGTTTGGGCAGGGGGGAATGTTCAAATCTGAGAAGCCTTTCACATTTTCAAAGATAGCGACAACCACATGGACTGAGGTACGTGATGTCGCTGTAGAACGCGATGATTATGACTATGGCGTTTTATTGCATATCCAATATCTTAAAGGGAATATCTACATCTTAAATATGCCCGATAACAGTTACGATTTGCTCCGACTCCCTAAACAAGCATTAAACAAAATTCGTCAGCCTTTTAGTGAAGATGTAGGAATTGATGTAAACGGACCGGGAGGAGTTGGCATGTATCTCTTTGGCAAGAATCAATATGTATTATATAATATGAGCGATGAGACAGCTACGATGATACTGCGTTCGATCCAGAAGATCTCGACAAGCAGTTGGAAAGAACTTGTTCACGGTGAAGTTCTGAATGTGAATCTGGATTCATCCTTCGGCCGGTTTGGTGCGCCGGTTATAACCGAAGTTCCAGTTACAGTAAAACCTTTTGAAATTGTAATTGTGCAGGCTCCATAGATAATATCCGATAGTAAAATATTACTTATTGTTTAAGATTTTAAAGGCTTATGTATTGGAAGGCCTTGTACATGGAACAAGAGAGAACGAGATTTTAGAAAAAAGTAGTAGTATGACGATAGAGTCTGGAATCGGTACCGATTTTTCCTCACCCGGACATACGCACAGTGAGGATATTGTCTTTTTAAATTGCGTATTTCCAGCTGCGAATGGTCACAGTGTCCGTGTGCCATCGCTGTCGTACGATTCAGCGTTCTCCTAACTTAAAAATCCTTCCACTCTATGCACTATACCGAGTTTGTTTCCAAGGAAACGCTCGCCAATTTCAACAAACTTGTGCGGTACATCACTGACAAAAAACTGCAGGTTTGGTTTTAACGTACTGGTGTTATTCAATTTCAAATCAGTAAGCATGTTCTTGACAACAACCGCGGTTGCTTCTCCGGAATCAATTAACACGACCCCCTGATGAAGCACTTTGCCGATGACATCTTGTAAAAGAGGATAATGTGTACAACCAAGCACAAGGGTGTCAATTTTTTCAAGCGTTAAAGGAAAAAGATATTCTTTGGCGATCAATTCTGTTGCTTTGTGACCAATCCATCCTTCTTCAGCAAGCGAGACAAAAAGCGGGCATGGTTGACCGAATACTTTGATGCCGGGATCAAGTTGACGAATGGCATTGGTGTAGGCTTTACTGAAGATCGTACCAACGGTGCCGATGACTCCAATACGTTTATTTTTTGTCGCTTGAGTCGCAGCTTCTGCACCCGGAAGAATTACTCCGACGACCGGAACTTTCGCCCGTTTCTGCACAACATCAAGTGCAACAGCTGAGACCGTGTTGCAGGCGATAACGATAAGTTTGACGTCGTGTTGAAGCAGCACCTCGGTATCTTGCAAGGCATACGCCCGTACGACCTGCTGTGATTTTGGTCCATATGGTACGCGAGCCGTGTCGCCAAAATAAACAATATTTTCATTCGGCAAGTGATGCGTCAAGGCACGTACCACCGTCATACCGCCTATACCGGAATCAAAAACACCAATGGGCTGTTCGTTATTCATAGAATCTCATGAATTCGTTCTTATACTACAGGTCCCGATTCGGATAGAGCTTGAATCGTTGCGAGAATATCTCGCTTCGCCGTTTCACGTTGCGCCGGATCGTCCAGCTTTTTTCCAACTTCATTTAAGAGATAGAACGAATCTACGATGCCGTCCACACGCGTGGCTATTTTAGCGAATGAAATATTCAATCCAAGCCGCGCGATAGTATCAGTAATGCGGTAGAGAAGGCCGAGCATATCGGGTGCATAAATATCGATGATCGTGAATTGCGGATGGTCTTCAAATTGTACATCGCATCGTGTGTTTGGGTTCATAATACGAATTCGCCGTTTCCAGCGTACGCGATGCTGTTCGATGATATGTGCTATCTCGATATTTCCTTCTATCACTCCTGTTACATCCCGTTTGATTCGTGAAAGATGGTCCTCGGAAAGTGCTGTATTGGATCCAAATTCAACAACACGGAATTTATCAATAACGATTCCATCGCGCCGGGTAAAAACTTCTGCATTGAGAATGTTTGCATCATTAGCACTCAGTACTCCGCAGAACTTCGATAGCACACCGGGCGAATCATGAGCAATGAAGGTCACGTCCGTAAAATTGCCGGACTGCTGAAAAAGTACGGAAACTTTCTCGGATTGACTAATTGCTTGCAGGTGGTTTGCAATTTCGTCCGGTTTGAATGCGGCAAGATACGAAGTGCCTGAAAGCTGCGAAAGATGCGCGGTTACTTCATCTGCAGGAAATGCAGACGCAAGGTTTTGGATGACATCCGTATGTTTTTCTTCCGCGAGCTGTGCCGTCTGCTCGTGAATCTCTTCGCTGGTCATTTCTTTTTCCAGCACGACACGGCTCTTGCGGTACAAATCCAGAAGTAACAGTTCTTTCCATTCCGTCCAGACGTTCTTATTGACAGCCGAGAGGTCTGCATAGGTGAGAACGTACAAATAATCAAGTTGCTCGATGCGGTTAAAGGTACGTGCGAAATCCATAATAGTCTGCGGGTCGTTCAAATTGCGGCGGAATGCAATCTGTTCCATCAGCAGATGGTGACGAATGAGAAATGAAATGTCTTCTATCATATCGTCAAACAATAATCTCTGGAGGACTCGTTTCGCTATGAAAACACCTTTTATTTCATGCTTGCCGATATGATTTGGTTTGGCGATATCATGCAGCAGGCAGGCGATATAAAGAATATCTCTTCTCGGAAGAGAACGAAAGACAGTTCCGAATGATGAACTGGAATGTTCAAGCGATTCAGCGTTGGCAACGACTATGAGCGTATGCTCATCGGCAGTATAATAATGGTATTGGTTATGCTGGAAGAATGATACCATCGGCTTCCATTGCGGTATCCATCGTTCGAGAAGTCCAAGTTCATTCATTTTACGAAGCGAACTGCCGACGCCATTGGGCCGATGAAGAAGAAGCCGGAATAATTCTGTTTCCGTTTGAGTACTCAGAGGTTTTAAAAATTGTAGTCGTCGATGAATGGCGTCTTCCAGCTGAAACGAGAACTCTGCATGACGTTCGCTCCGAAGCAGCAATGTACGAAGGAGAAGTTCGTTGGAAATACGAACTCCGCGTTTTGAAATATGGATGCGACCGCCCCGCAAAACCATGGTGCCGCTGAGTTTTGCTGTCTTCGATTCAAGAACGACTGCCGACCACCGGTCATGCGACCAAGAAATGATTCGCGAACAGAATGAGTCCAAAGAACGCGACGCTTTATAGTAATCCTGCATAAAACGTTCAACCTTCGCTCGTTTTGATTTGGTGTGATAGCGAAGACCGGATGCAATGCGCTGCTGAAAACTGAATTCCAGGGTATCGTGAAGAGCGTTGGATTGAATGTGCATTTCATTGCGTACGCGAAGCAATGTATCAAACGCAGATTTTGTTTCTTTTAAGGACGACGGTGTAAATTTCAGCTTCACAGCCTGAGATTTGAAAAGATGGAGAATGGCAGTTTCCGATGCACCAAGATTTTTTGGAATCTGTATGGTTCCTGTGCCCCGCATGATCCAGAGTGCCGTATGAATATCACGCAGTCCACCGGCGCTATTTTTTATATTCGGCTCCAGCAATTTTGATGAGTTACCGTATTTGTTATGGCGCATGCGCTGCATCTCGGATATCCGTTGTATAAATGATAACCGATCGTCTCCTTGAATTTTCTCTTGAATGGCCGCGATCAATCTTCGAAATAGAGATTGATCACCGCAAATGAACCGTGCTTCAATAAGCGACATGCGGGATTCGAAATCTTCCGGCGGAAGAGATATGCATTCGTCGATCGTGCGGAAGCTGTGGCCTATATCCAATCCGGCATTCAAGAGGCGGTGGACCAACTCCTGAACTGCCGGAGTAGCGGCTGTCCGTTGTTGTTCGTCAGCGATAAGAAACATTACATCCGTATCGGAAGAAAAACAAAGCTCCTTTCTTCCGTATCCGCCCAGCGCAACAATGGTTACATGCGTTGCATCGCTATCGAGATGTTTAAAAATCGTCTGCAGAAGACCGTCCCGCTGACGTGTTAACGCAAGAGCAACACGAACGCCGCCGGCACCGAGATGATGCATACGGAAAATTTCTTGTTTTCTCTTTTCATAATTTTTATGTATTTGATGTAAAGTCATCATAGAGTTAATATAACCAATTTTAAGATTCAGTGCGAAATACCATAAATGCTACGATAGTATGAAACTCATATTTTTTGGGCATACAATGAGGCGACCAATCCCGATACTATACATAGTCAGACAACTGGTGGTTTTTTTGCAGCAACAATATCTGCTGCACGGGTAAGGGCTTCATCGAGACTGCCGATGAGATTGTTTTCGCCAATAGTATCAACAAACTTCGACCGTTGCATGGCAAAGAGCGGCTGTGCATGCACACCGACAAGCAAGAGGATCGTCTTTCCTTTCCGAAGACGTTTCAATAAATCTTCCATTGCCTGAAGTCCCGTTGCATCGATCGTGATAACGTTGCGCATTTCAAGGATGAGTACTTTCGGCGGTTTCTCAATCCGCTGGACAGCATCGCGGAATTGTTCAATAACACCGAAGAACAATGAACCATTAATAGAGAATACCTCCACTCCCGCCGGTACATTCCGCCGCGCAGGTGTCGGTTCTTCTTCTTCCTTTTCTTCATCCTTCAAATCTTTTGTGATAAGTCCGATTTGCGTTGCATTGGACATGCGCTGCAGGAAGAGAAATGCGGCAAAGACGACTCCAACTTGAATAGCAACTGTCAGATCGATGAACACGGTAAGCAAAAATGTTGTTACCAAGACGACAACGTCCCCTCGCGGCCCGCGAAGGAGTTTTATGAACGCATGCCACTCACTCATCGTGTAAGCAACATAGATGAGAATGGCGGCGAGCACCGACAGAGGAATGAGTGCCGCCCATTTGCCCGCAACAAGAAGAATGAGGAGAAGTATGAGAGCATGAATTATTGCTGAAACAGGAGTGCGGCCTCCATTTCGGATATTTGTCGCAGTGCGTGCAATGGCGCCTGTAGCCGGAATGCCGCCAAATATCGGAGATAGGATATTGCCAATGCCCTGCGCTATCAATTCCATATTGGAACGGTGGCGTGTACCAAGCATTCCATCAGCAACGACGGCGGAGAGAAGCGATTCCAATGCGGCAAGCAATGCGATGGTGATGGCCGGTGAAAACATCTTGGTCGCTAACTTCCAGCTTATCTGTGGAATATGCGGCGATGGAAAATGATTCGGCATACCGCCGAACTGTGATCCAATTGTTTCAACAGGTATTTGAAAAATCGCAACCACGGCGGTCGCGATGATAAGTGCGATCAAAGAACCGGGAATGCGTTTTGTAACACGCGGCCATAGAATAATAATGAGGAGCGAACTTAACCCAACAAGCAGACTTGGCAGGTGAATTGTCGCGAAGCTTTCTCCGTATGCCATCCATTTATCTAAAAACTCAGCGGGCACATCTTCCATATGCAAACCAAAGAAATCACGCATTTGAGAGGAAAAAATAATGAGCGCGATTCCACTAGTGAATCCGACAATAACAGGATAGGGAATAAATTTCAGGAACACGCCTGCACGAGCGATCCCCATGATGACGAGCATGAGTCCGGCAAGAAAAGTAGCAATGGCAAGTCCGCTATAGCCGTATTGATGTACGATACTGTAAATAATAACGATAAATGCACCGGTCGGCCCGCTCACTTGCGCTCTGCTACCGCTGAATACGGCTGTGAAAAATCCGGCAATAATGGCAGTATAAAGGCCTTGCTCAGGTCTCACACCTGATGCAACAGCAAATGCAATTGCCAGCGGCAGGGCAACGATACCGACAATGATCCCTGCCGTCAGATCGGAGGTGAAATCTTTTACAGAGTACCCTTTACGGAGAATGGAAAAAAGTTTTGGCTCAAGGCGCTTATTCATGAAATAAATTTTGCTGAGTTTCTAAAAATGATTTTTGGTGATGAATCAAAAAGTTTAAAACTCTTAAAGAAAATACGAAATTCTTTTCGCTTTATCAGCAAGAGGAAAAAGAGGTAATTAGAGAGATACTGATCGGAAATAAAATCTATTCTTAAAACATAAATCCCAGTGTCGTATAGAACGCAACTTCATCCTCTGAACGAGCAAGACTAAAGCTGATTAAATATTCCGGTTTTATAATTGAGAACCATACACCGCCGCCGATAGCGCTGTGCCAGCGGTTCGATTGTTCGCCATCGAAGAAAACGCGGCCTGTTTCTGAAAAACCGGAAATTCCTGTCCAGAGAGGAATGAGAAATGGAATTTGCGTAACGCGCGCGCGAAGCTCGACTCCCCCCATAAGCGAGGCATCGCCTGCAAAACGTTGTCGTTCGAATCCCCGCAGCGATTCATTGCCGCCGAGAAAAGCAGATTCAAAAAAAGGATGGTTCCCCCATATTTTTTCTCCTGCCGCCCTGAGAGCAATGGTCACCGTTTGCATGTTGACCGGTGTAAAGTAAGTTCGTACTTCACACTTGAGCTTGGTGAATGTGTCGGTATTGTCAAATATCTTCGGAAGATAAGAAGCATCTGCTTTCATAGTGAATCCTCGTGTTGGTAATTTTTCAGCATCACGAGTGTCTGCTTGAATGCGAGCAGAAAGATTTAAAAATGTCAGACTTTTATTATAGTATGAAAGTTGCAAGGTGTCGAGGAGTGTACTCGGTTTTGGGTTGTTATCGATGAGCTTGACAGTACTGCCAATTTCCGCGCGTGTGTTGGTAGTCATGGTGAAGCCAAGCTCGGCATGAAAATAAATCTGCCGCTGATCGACTTTATAAAATCCAGCCCTGTCAAGCGAATGGCTGTATGAGGTTTTATTGCCTAACCCGAAAAAGTTCGACAGATCGAGCTGTGATGCATGGAGTTGGAGGAATGTAGTAACACCCGCGAACCAATCTCGAAATTCACCGGTCGCATCGAATCGGTAGCGTCCGGTTTTCGTTGCAAGTCCTGCACGCCCTCCGATTTGTTCAGTGTATGGTTCCATACGATAGCCGTACTCCGTGAATAGCGGTCCGCCGCCAATGAAAAGTCCATCATCAGGATTGATATCCAACCACGGACTGAACGACCACTCGTTTCCCCAATCGCGGATGCCTTGCGTATTGTTGACCTTTTTCGTAAGGGATACCGGGTCGTTATTATAAAAGTCTACATCGGAAGAAGAAAGAAGATTCAAAGTAGAGAATACACTCCTACTATTATCGAGAAGTGTATTCTTCCCGTTACCGCCATCGACAATGATTTTCATAGTTCCGTTTTTTTCTCCTTCGATAATCGTACTATCATCGCCATCAAGAAGCAGCAGTCGGATCTCTTTTGTATAGTCATCATGGAACAATCGATGGTAGACAGGTATATGTGATGTGTCGACACAATCATACATTGCAACGGAAACCATATGCTTTCCGATCCGGCGAATTTCCGCACGTTCTGCTTTATTGCTGCCGCTGATTTCTACATATGCGGAAGATAACTTGTAGAATTCATCTGTTGCTTTCGGCAATTGTGCACGCCGCGCTTGAAGAAGATGGAGAATAGATTTTCCTTCTTTCTCTCCTATGGGAACCGGCAAATTTGAAATCGCCTTCATAAGAACAGAATCGGATATCTGATTCTGAATCCATGTCGCAAGCGAGTCCCATGTTTGTTTCGGATAGGAAATCAAAAGTCTTCGGTCTAAAGCACGTCCTGTCAGTGTTATGTTCTCGACGCTCGAAATATTTTCGCCGCAATGTTCCAACTGTGGAAACGCTAGGCCGGCGAGAGTAGGAAGCAGGCCATTCAACCGATTCAATGCCTGCCGATGTGTTAGCGGTACAGGTTCCCAGATGATATTTTCCGGTGTTTGAACTTTAAGCCAACACCATTGGTCAGGAGAGCGATCCCAATCACCAAGAAGAATGTCGATAAGCCGTGCTTTGAGATATTGCAATTCATCCGCTTTGTTGTGGAGATCATTTTCCAGCGATTCCAGCATCGACGATGTTTCAAACAAGTCGGTTTGATGCGGCATATTGTTTGTGAATGGAGCATGCCATGGTCCCTCGAGAATTCCCAGCCTTCCTCCGGTTTGTATGTTGTAATCTTTACCATGTTTATCATTTGGAAGAGAGATAAGCCTTGTGTCCCGAAAAGCTAAACCTGTAACTTGTAGAATTGGGGCAACGATGAGGGATGCAAACGGATTCAAAGTGCTCTTTTGGTCATCGATGATATCTTGCGGCAACAGATCCGATAACTCAGGAGGAAATGAAGAATTGGAATCCTGATTGATCAATGTAAATGTATGCGCGTTTCCATTCTTATCTTTGAAAAGAAGTGATCGTGTAACGTTGCCCTGATGTGTTCGTAAGAGCATTCTATCAAACGTCAGGCTGCCGGCTGAGGAATCCAAATTCATAATTTCTACTTTCACCGGTGTTGTCCACACATCGCGCCAAAGTGAACCGAATAAAAACCGGTGGAGTCCGCTTGCGTGAAGTTTTGGATTGGCGGCTATCGTTACGCTGTCGGTTTCGGAAAGAGAGACGTTGGATTGAGCATTTGCACTTCGGTAAACAAGAAAAGTCAGAACTAGGAGAGCGAATTTCAATCCATGCATCGTTATGTATTTGAGCCAGTGGTGTTTTCGATTGATGTGACTTCATAATACGGAATTCTTTCGGTTTTATCAGCAGATGCATAATGAAAATGTCTCCATATTGCAGTTATTCATTGAACGCAAACATCTTGTCGATTTTCGTAGACGCACATGTCTACTTTACTCTTCGGAAGAATACACTTGCTTTGTTGAAAGTGAACAGAAATAGTTCAAATTGAGAATACATGAGTATTCCTTGATGGCACACATTTTGTCTCCTCACTATCGACTTATCCGTCATTCAAAACCACCATACTCGGGAGCTGTCATGAATACCAATATAAATTGCCGTATAAATACATCGTATTTTTCCTCTTTCTCCCTACTCTTCATACTGGCAATAACACCAGCGGTACTCTTTGCACAACTAGATGTTTCCATCTGGGATTTCCGTATACCGGAGACGAAATATCAAAGACTGACGGGTAGTCTATCGGGAGGATTGAATAATACAGATTATACTAATACAGATTATACTAATACCGATTTACTTCAAGATCGTTCTTCGAACACATCGAAATCCTCGAGTGTACAATCAACACTCTCTTATAATTTTGCGCATTTCAATGAGAACAATTCACTTGAATTTACTGCACAAGTTATGGGTCAGGCTTATCATCAAAGCAATGATGGAAGTCAATCGTATGCAACATCCCTCCCCGTAACGTATAATACTTTATCGTCACAGGTACAAACAAGTTATATTGTAAATATATTGCCGTCCATTCGATATTCGAACTATATAGTTCCTGACACATGGCATTGGTTTGCAGAGGGATCTGGAAATTATTCCTTTAATCAAAACAATTATAATTCTAGTACTAATTATTCTGATGGATCCTACTATCATGACTCATCCTATACAAAAAACAATTCCTGGAATGCATCGGTGGGCAGCGGCATTGGATATGGAAAACTCCGCGATGGCTCTTCCGTCTTTGCCGTGCTCCGTGTTTTGGAAAAGCTTACAGAAGACACCCTGCTTATTCGGTCTCTGACAAAA